>Ga0209761_1002722_pt1 | contig 11605 bp, 8 predicted proteins | sample GraSoi013_1_40cm_4_FD_185818 | JGI IMG/M metagenome (GOLD analysis project Ga0209761, IMG submission 185818) | Grasslands soil microbial communities from the Angelo Coastal Reserve, California, USA - Sample 09_25_2013_1_40cm (SPAdes) (version 2) | ecosystem: Environmental > Terrestrial > Soil >... | reverse complement strand
ACAGGGCTGCTCGAAGGGTCGGCTCGATCACGGCGCGTAGTCGGATGCGCAATTCCTATGCCGCATAGGGGCGGGAGATACGCCCTGCGCGATCGCGCGTGTCGCTCTGGGCTTGGGTGCCGGGCAGGCGTGTGGAGCGATCGGGTGCGCGGCCTGCTGCGCGTGCGCAACGGTTCCGGTTCCCATTCCCGGCCGACCCAGACGCACCAAGCCCCAGCGCCAACGCTTTGACTCTGGGGCTTGCTGCGCAGGGCAGTGGGCCCGGGTAGAGTTGAACTACCGACCTCACGCTTATCAGGCGTGCGCTCTAACCACCTGAGCTACGGGCCCGCGAGGGACTTACGCTAGGGCCGCTGCCACGCCTTCAAGATAGCCGCGTGCTTCTGGACGCGGTACTCCGCGACCGCGCCGTGCTAACCGACTTAGCAGAGATCATCCCACCCCGTGACGACGGCCAAAGGCGGAGGCCGGCCCGGTCAGCGGGTGGACCGCACGACCTCGACGGTGACGCTCGTTTTCAGCCCGAGGGTGAGTTTCAGGTCCGTGGTCCCGAGCGCGATCGGCATGAATCTGAGGATTGTCGTGAGGCTGTCGGACTGCACGTCGAGGAGTTTGACGAGCTGCCACGGCGTGCTGGACTGCCGCGCCACGTTCTGAAGCGTGTGCGCCAGCGCGACCGTGGGCACGAGGTTGCCGTACTCGTCCCGGGCTTTGAGTGTGAGGGCGAACGGGACGCCGAGCTGCACGAGGATGCGGCCGCGGTCGACGCGCGCACCGTCGCGCTCGAGCGAGAGCTCCAGCGGAGCTGCGGGGAGCACCTGCAATGACTCCGGCCATTGGACCGAGTCCACCGTCGCGGTGACGACCGCCCTTCCGGCGAGCGACCCGAGCGTCACCTCCAGCCGCGCCTGTCCGGCCGAGTCGGTCACCGCACTATCGGAACTGATCTGCGCATTCTGGGCTTGAAATACCACGACCCTGCCGGGGAGGGGCCGCCCCGACGGTGCGCGCGCCTGAAAGACGAGAGGCTCCGGGAGGCTCCAGCCCGCGAGGCCGCGTCGCCCGCCGCCAACTATGAATCCGCTCCTCGCCCTCGAGAGGGGGCCGGTGAGAAAGGCCTCGATCGAGCCCAGCAGTTGCCCGCGCACGCGAACGGCGATCCGCCCGGGCCGTCGCAGCGCCGCCGACGGGATGGTGAAGGTCGTCCGCCCCAGCGAATCGGTGGAGCGTGTGTCCGGGGCGACACCCATGTTGGCGCTTTGGGGCTGCAGCTCTACAGGTTCGTGCGTGACCGGGTTCCCGAAGGAGTCCCGGACCGCCACTTGAACTGCGAACGGCCCCTCCTCCCGACCGAGGTCAAGCCGCAGCGGCTGGACGTCGGCCCCGGTAGGAGCGGCAGCGACCACGGTGAGTGTGATCACCGGCCGCCCCGGCAGCAGTTCACTCCCACCGGTGAGCACCTCCAGCCGGTATGTCTGCGCCTCCCGCCCGGCCGACGCTCGAAATACCGCGAGACCGCTGTCACTCGTAACCGCCTCGATACTGCGAGCCAACCCGCCCGCGGCCCCTGAGCCGCCCCGGAGGACGAGCCTCACACCGCCCTCCGGCGTGTCACCTCGACGTGCTTGGACCCGAAGGACCGCCTCGCTGCCCGCCGGCACGGTCACGAGGCTGGCCAGTGGGACCGCCTCAAGGCCGGCTGGGGCAAGGCGTGGTGGAGACGCACTGGGTGGTCCAGTCGTTGGGCCAGGGCGGGGCGGCGCCGCCCGCGCCGTGCAGCCGCCGACGCTGCTGAGCACCCCCGCATCCGCACCCAGATCGCGCAAGTCGGCCCAATCTCGCTCAGTCGGGCGAAAGGCGAGACAGTTCCGGCGGATCAGGTCCGCGATCTCTCCCTTGGCGATCAGCACGCTCGAGAGCAGACGAACGAGGTCCGTCTTGCGCAACGGTTCCGAGCCTTGTGCGGTGAGGCGGCTCGGCAGCCCAAGCACGAGCAGGCAGAGGACGAGCCGCTTCACGGCCGCGGGCACGTCGAGCGCTCGAACTTGCGCTCCACCGCGTCAACATCGGCGTACAACGACTGGTCTCGGGCGCCGCGCGCGGAATCCCTGGACACCGGAGCACCCCGGTGCACCATGTTGTAGGCCATCCAGCGCTGTTCTACGTCTGTCAGACCGCGGGCCAGGTCGGAGCAGGCCATCCGGCGGCTTTGGAATAGGCGTGCACGGAGGTCGAAGGCGGCCGTGGCGAGGGCGACGGTATCGGCCAGGGGGTCGAGCCGGTCGGATGCTCCGAGCTGCGCCGCCGGTTGCGCCGCCGGTTCAGCTGTCGGCGAGCGGCCGTGGGACGATTCGGCGCCGCGCGCGAGGTACAATCCGAACAGCCCCAGGGCAGGCACCAAACCTGCGAGCCCGTACAAGCCGTACCGCGCCACGCGCCGGAATCGGTGAAGCTGCTGCGGCGATGTCGGGACTGGCTCCTCATCGAACTCGTCGGGAAAGAGGACCCGTGTCTGCGTCCCCTGCCCAGCGACCAGCGCCACATCGCTCGCGGCGATCACCTCTTCCTCGGTGCGGTAATTCCTCCAAGACACGACTGTGGTCTTCGGTGTGTCCGGTGGGGGTGCCTCGCCGTCTAACACCTCGTAAAATGGAAGATGCTCGCTCGCCCACTCTTGGCTCGTGGTGCGGCAGAAGAACCCCCCTGTGGGATCATCTCCGGATGCCACGACCAACGCGACGTGCCAGGGACGATCGAAAAACGTCAGGTGCGCATCCGCATCGCTGCGCGACAGCGTGGTGCCTGCGGCCGGATGGCCATTGTACCACCCCACCAGGTGGCGCCTCGTGGCCCGCAGCTCCTCATCGGCCAGCGACCAGCCTTGCGCGATCAGCCTTTTCGCGTCATGGCCCACGTTCAGCCCAGGGAGCCAGATGGTGGAATCGATGAGAACGTAGGGCTGCTCAGTCTCTGGGCAATGCAACAGGCCACCGGTCAGGAAGCCGCACTTGGTCGGCCCTGCGACCAGGTGATCGTGCACCGCCACGAGCGCCCGTTGTGTGATGAAGATGCTGAACGGTGGGTCCCCTCGCGCCGCCTCGCCAGTCGGCGTCCAGCGGATGGACGAGGCGAGGGGCATTGGGCGCTCGACATACCCCGAGCGGCCTCGGGGTCCCTGGTGGCCGTCTACCAGAAGCCCCGGGGACGCGCGATGGCTCGTGGTCCCGTTTCGGACGTCGTCCACGGGGCCAGGGGGACGCAAGTTCCTTGCCCATCGTCGACGCACCGCGGCCGACAGATGCTCCCTCGAAGTGTAGCAAATCAGTAACAAGGGCGGCTGCCATCGACGCAGCCCACCGCGAGCTCAGCAGTGACGATTACGCCCTTTCGAAACGCCGGATGCGCGCTCCCCGTGCCCCCGCCTCCCCCCGCACCCCCGTGCGCGCGAGTTGGAGTGCCGCGCCCGCTCGCCCAAACAGCTCCTCCGGGTCCACCGGGGTGGCATGGACGTCGGTCAAGGCCACGTATCCCGCACACACGTCGAGCGCCGGAGGGGACACCCCGGGCTCCGGCGGCGCCGTCTCGATGGCGTCAGCCAGCCGTTCGGCGAGCCTGGCTGCCCCCTCCTCATCGGTGCCGGGAGCGAGGACCGCGAACTCGACCTCGCTCCACCACCCGATCGTGTCGGACTCTCGCGCGTAGCTGCGCAGCGCAGCTCCGAGGCGATCCCGCACCGCGGGCTCCGCCGCCGCCCCCCCCCCCCCCCCCCCCCCCCCCCCCCCACCGAACACCACGCAGGCGAGCGCCGCATGCGCGCGCACCGCTGCGGCCACGAGCTCGCGGGCACGGCGCTTCAGGCCGCCGCCGTTGTACAGTCCGGTCGCCGAATCCACCAACACGCCTTCCTGCGCCCGGTCCGCGCGACGCTTCGCACGTGCGTACCGGTCGATCTTCAGCAGCAGCTCCTCCGCATCGACCGGGAAGGCGAGACAGTCCCAGGCCCCGGCCCGCAACCACGCCAGGCGCTGTCCCCTGGTGACGGGCGCGGCCGTCATGCCGATAACGGGCAGGTCAGGTAGGTCTTGTCGCAGCTCCCCACAGACTGACAGGCCGTTGAGATCGGGCAGGTCGGTCGCCAGGAGCACGAGGTCGGGCCGCGCGCTCACCGCCCGCTCCAGTGCTTCGGCGCCGGTCGCGACCCGCAGCACGCGGTATCCCGCCGGCTCGAGCACGGTCTCCAGCGAGCGCGCCGAGTATTCATCGCCGCTGGCAACGAGTGTCAGACCACCAGGAGACGAAGTCGCCAAAGTGCTCAGGCGCGCTCCTCGAGAATGCGCAGGGTGATCGGCATTAGAGCTGCCGAGCGCGCCTCGGGCGTCGCCGACTGGGTGAGGCTGCGCTGATATTCAAGGAAGGTGCACGGCGTTGGGGACATCCCTCGGTGCACACCCAGCGGGAATCCCGGGTCAGGGACGATCCGACCCTTTACCCACGGCCCGGGGCGGCGAAGCTGACCAGGAGCGCAGCGCCGCCAACTGCCGGCGGGTGAGACTGACAACCGGTCGAGCCGCGCACATCCTCCCGATCGCCGCATCCAGGCTGTCCCCCGCTCGCCTCGCCCGCCAGGCGCAATAGAGCGTCGGCGCGCGGCCCATCCCCGCCCCGCAAAAAATCAGGATGGTGCGGCCTTGCTCGCGCGTCATATCGAGAAAGCCGCATCCCGCCGCGAACTGCTCCGGTGTGGGAGCGTGACGGTCCGCCACAGGGAGCCAGAGCAGCTGCTCGACGCTGGTCGTCCACCGGGGCGGCGGCCCTTCCCGCAGGAGGCAGACAGCGGCCGTCACCCCGGCGCGGCACAACTCATGCCAACACCGTCGTGAGGGGATGCCGCCGACCCAGATCCCGGGCTCCACCAGCGTGGGGCGGCGTACGGCGCTGTCGTTGCGTGCCGCCAGCAGCGCGAGTCGCGCCGTCCGCACGATGGGAAGGGAGATCACGATGCGGTGCGACTCGGAGAGGAGGGTCACGGGACGATCACACCCTCGCGGGTCGCGTGGCGCAGACGCCCCGCCATGTAGCGGATGTACAACGTCGGATCTGTCACAAAGTGAAACTATCCATCCCGGCGCGGCGTGTCACTCCGCGTTGACATGGGTCGCGGCCTCGCGCAGAGGCACGAACGTCACCATGCGGCGGAATAGCCGGTACCGCTCGGTGCGTCGCACGTAGGGCGCGAAGCCTGCCCGTTCGCACCCCTTGAGCGACGCCACGTTGACTTCGTCCACGAAGGTGACCACCCAGCGCGCGCCGAACTCGCGCGCCCGCTCGGCGATCTGCGCCATCGCGCTCGACATGATCCCTTGTCCCCGGTACGCCTCCGGGGTGTAGGCTCCCTCCAGCAACGCCTCGTCGGGACCGAGGCGTGGGTAGAGGTTGCCGAAGAACGCCCGCACCCGGTCGTTCTCGCTCGCGGGGATGAGCCATTGCATGTAACAGGGCTCGGCCTCCCCGTCGACAGCGATGTGGCAGGTCCGGACGCCGGATTGGAGCAGACGCGCTTGGGCCAAGCGATGATACACCTGGTCGTCCGAGAGGCCGGGGTGTCGGACGTCGAGGCACGAGAGATCATCACCCGGCAGGAGGGGCCGCACGTGGATGGGCCGTTTCGCTGCGGGTGCCGCGAACGGCACGGTGAGGTCGCGCCGCAGGCCAAGCGAGACCGCGTTGGAGTAGATGCGGTAAGCAACCGCCCGAGACACCTTCCGCGCGCGCCCGGTAATCGCCAGGTGCAGCAGGTCGCGCACTCTCCGCAGGAATCCCAGCATAGTGTCAGTCGAAACGCGCGCCGTCGCAGACCACGGCGGCGATTCGCTCCCCCGCGCGCCCGTCCCACCGCTCGATCAGCGGTGACGGGGGGAGGGGCTGCAGGCCCCGGGCTGCGCTCACCGCCTGCCGGATCGCCTCACGCCGTGGGGCGACGAGGCGGTTGGTTCCCACGGTGCAAGTGATCGGCCGCTCCGTGTTGGGCCGCACGGTAACGCACGGCACACCCAGCCACGTCGTCTCTTCCTGGAGTCCACCCGAGTCGGTGATCACGAGGGCGGCGTCGCTGGTCAACCCCACCATCTCCAGATAGGGGAGGGGCGCCAGCACCCGCACGTTGGGCATGGCCATCGTGTCGACGCCCAGCGTCTGGATACGGGCCTGGGTGCGCGGATGCACGGGGAACAGCACCGGGCCGTCCCTGCCGAGCAGCGCCAGTGCGCCGAGCAGCTCGCACAGCGTCGCCGGATCGTCCACGTTCGCCGGCCGGTGCAGGGTCACGATGGTGTATTGGCCCGGCTTCACCCCGTGCCGGCGCGGCGCATCCAGCGCGCGGGCCGCCGGCAGCGCCGCCGCGAGAGCGTCGATCATCACGTTCCCGACGAAGTGAATGTGCTCCGGCGGCAGCCCTTCATTGCTCAGGTTCTCGACCGCCTCCCGCGAGGGCGCGAAGAGCAGGTCGGCAATGTGGTCGGTGACCACGCGATTGAGCTCCTCCGGCATCGTCCGGTCGCGGCTGCGGAGCCCTGCCTCGACGTGCCCGACGGCGATGCCGAGCTTGGCCGCCACGAGCGCCGCGGCGACCGTGGAGTTCACGTCCCCGTACACTAGGACCACGTCGGGCCCGGCCGATTCGCACACCGGCTCGAACCGATCCATGATCGCCGCCGTCTGTCGGGCGTGCGAGCCCGATCCCACGCCGAGCGCGTGGTCAGGCCGCGGCAGGCACAGGTCCCGGAAGAAGGCGTCCGACATCTCCGGGTCGTAATGCTGGCCCGTGTGCACGACGACGTGGCGCGCGCCCCGCGCCGCGAGCGCGCGCGCCACTGGCGAGAGCTTCATGAAGTTCGGCCGGGCGCCGACGACCGAGAGGATGGAGGGGCTCAGTGGATCCTGGTCAGCGTGTAGATGGTGACCGGAATGGTCAGCAAATACCCCGCCCCCCGCAACACATCGCCCAGGCTGCTCCCGCCACGCCGCGGCACGACGTACTGGTCCCCGGCGACGAGGCCCGCATCGTCGAGGGTGCGCCCTTCGGCGATCGCCTGTTGCAGCGCCTTCCCCTGCCAGATCGGCTTCCCCGCGCGCTCGACGCGCAGCTTGCGCATATCCGCCTCCTGCGTCGTGCCCCCCGCGGCCATGAGCGCGTCCGACAGCAGCGCCTCGGCGGGGATCCCGTAGTAGCCCGGCCGCGTCACCGCGCCCTGGATCGAGACGCGCACGAATGCCCGCGCGCGCACCTCGGCGTCACGCAGGTTCTGCGCGAGACGGCGCGTGAGATAGGGCTGGAGCTCGGAGCGCAGCACCCCCTCGAGTGGCACGTCGCCGATGAGCGGCAGGGTGAGCAGCCGCCCCGGCCCCACGGTAAACGTGTCTGACAGCTCCTTCTCGCCCTCCACGGCGAGTAGGATGCGATCCCCGATTTGGAAGTCCCCCTCCCCGAGCCGCCTCCGAATGTTCGCCGCCTCCCGGACGGCATCCGCGCGGACGTCATTGGCGAGGGACGCCGACTGCACGGCCTGCTCCAAGCGCTCGGCGCGGGCCGCCAACGCCTGCCGGGTGGCGCCCAAGCCGAGCGGGTTCGCCGCTTCGCGACCTTGGGCCTGGCCCGGTGAGGGGCGGGAGGAGGCGAGCAGCGCCAAGGCGACGGCGATGGCGACGCGCGTACGGTTGATCATGGGATTCCTCATTCCACGGTGACGCTCTTGGCGAGGTTGCGAGGACGGTCCACGTCGCAGCCGCGCAGCACCGCGATGTGATACGCGAGGAGCTGCAGCGGCAGCGTCGTGAGCACCGGGGACAACAGCGGCGCGGTCGCGGGGACGCACAGGCGGTGGTCGACCAGCGCGCCGAGGTCGCCGTTCCCCTCCGTGGTCACCGCGATGATGCGCCCGCCCCGCGCTTTCACTTCCTGCATGTTGGCCAGAACCTTCTGGTAGACCTCGTCCTGCGGGGCGACGAACACGACCGGCATGTCGGCGTCGATCAGTGCGATCGGCCCGTGCTTCATCTCCGCGGCGGGATAGCCCTCTGCATGGATATAAGAGATCTCCTTGAGCTTGAGCGCGCCCTCGAGCGCCACCGGGAAGTTCACTCCGCGGCCCAGGTACAGGAAATTGCGCCGCTCGGCGTATTCCCGCGCGAGCTCGCGCACCTGCGGCTCCAGGGCGAGGGCGCGGGCGACGAGGCTCGGCAGCTGGGCGAGCCGGCAGGCGAACCCCTGCCCCGCCGCGAGCGGCAGCCCCCGCTGATGGCCGAGGTACAGGCCGAACAGCGCCAGTGCCGCGATCTGCGACGTGAATGCCTTGGTCGAGGCAACGCCGATCTCCGGGCCAGCATGCAGGTAGATGCCACCGTCCGCCTCGCGCGCGATGGTCGAGCCGACCACGTTCACGATGCCGATGACGCGGGAGCCGACGGCCCGCGCGGCGCGCATCGCCTCGAGCGTGTCCGCCGTCTCCCCCGACTGCGAGATCGCGATCGTCAGGGTTCCCGGAATCGCGAGCTGGGGCCGATAGCGGTACTCGGAGGCGTACTCCACCACGACGGGGAGCCGCGCCAGCGTTTCGATGATGTGCCGGCCGACAAGCCCCGCGTGCCAGGACGTGCCACAGGCGACGATCACGACGCGGCTGATCCCGGCGCAGGCGTCGGGGGGGAGGTTGAGCCCGTTGAGGCGTGCGGTGCCCGGATCGAACAGCAGGCGCCCGCGCAGCGTGCTCTTCACCGTCTGCGCTTGCTCCGCAATCTCCTTCAGCATGAAGTGCGGGTAGCCGCCCAGCTCGATCGCCTCGAGGTCCCAGGCGATGTCGCTCACCTCGCGCAGCTGCACGTGGGCGTTCGCGTCCATCACGTGGTAGCGGTCCGGCGTCAGCACCGCGATGTCGCCGTCGTCGAGGTAGACGACCGAGCGGGTGTGCGCCAGCACGGCCGAGGCGTCCGAAGCGACGAAGAACTCGTTCTCACCGATGCCGAGCAGTACCGGCGAACCCTGACGGGCCACGACGATCTTCCCCGGCTCCTCAGCGGAGATGGCGGCGAGCCCGTACGTGCCGACGACGTCCCCCAGGGCGGTGGCGACCCGTTCCTCAAGGGTGGTCCCGGCTGCCTCTTCGATCAGGTGGGCGAGCGTCTCCGTATCGGTCTCGGTGCGGAAGCGGTGGCCGGTCCGCTCGAGCGCCGCGCGCAGGGCGTCGGCGTTCTCAATGATGCCGTTGTGGACGACGGCGATGCGGTCCCTGCAGTCCACGTGCGGGTGGGCGTTGCGCGTGGTGGGCGCGCCGTGCGTTGCCCAGCGGGTGTGGGCGATGCCGCTCGTGCCGGCGAGCGGCTCGCGGGCGAGCGCGTCCCGCAGCCCCTGCACCCGGCCGGCGAGCTTCCGGACCGCGACCCCTCCGCCATTCTGGACGGCGACGCCGGCGGAGTCGTAGCCGCGATACTCGAGCCGGCGGAGGCCCTCCAGCAGGATAGGCGCCGCTTGGCGCGGACCGATGTACCCCACGATGCCGCACATCGCTCTTCCCAGTTACAAGTTTGAGGCCTGCGGCGCGGCCGCCGCGGGCGCCGCGGGCGCCCGCTCCAGCCGCTTGGCAGGGCAGCGGTTATGCCCCGCGTGGGGCCGCGGGGCCGTCGCCCCGCGCCACTCGGCCCACGGTGCAATCGCGGCGCGCGAGTGACAGCTTGTCAGCGGATGACCGCGCTTTCGCCGGGGCCGGATCCGGGCGCTCCGCGCTAACTGCACGCCCCGAAGCGGGTTGACGACGGTATCCCCAGCCACCGCGCGGCTGCACGAGTCCTGCACTACCGGTACCGTGGGCGCCAGGCGCGCCTCTTGATCAGCTGCGACTCGATAGCGAGTGCCGATCGCTCTCGCCGTGCTAGCCCGATTGTCATCCATCGAGGGGTGTGCCTCATGCCTGATCGGAAGGCGAGCCGGCGCCCGCTGGTGCTCATCGCGGATGCTCATGAGTGGTCCGTCCGCTCGCTCGACAGCATCCTTGCTCCACAGGGCTACAAGGTCCTCGAAGTGCATACCGGCGCCGCGGTGCTGCGCGCCGTCTCGGCGCGCCAACCGGACGCCATCGTCCTCCATGAGGCCCTCCCCGAGATCGATGTCCTCAGCCTGGTGCGGGCCCTGCGTGATGAGTCCCGCGTGCCGCCCCAAACCCCGATCATCCTGGCCGCCGCGGGCCCCGCCTCGCGAGCGCTGCGCGTCGCGGCGCTGCGCGCGGGAGCGACCGACGTGTGGGGCCTGCCGATGAACACCGACGAGCTGCTGCTCCGCCTCGAGGTGCAGTTGCGCGCCAAGTTCGCGGCCGATCGCGCCAGCGAGGAAGGGCTCGTGGACTGGGCAACGGGGCTCTACAACCACTTGGGCCTGGCGCGGTGCGTGCGGGACCTCGCCTCCCGGGCGATCCGCCGCCGCGCACCGCTCGCCTGCGTGGTGTTCGCCCCCGACCTGGGGAGCCGGGAGCCGGACCACGTGCCTGCTGGCGTACGCGACGCCGCCATCACCGCTGTCGCCCAGGGCCTGAAGCAGGCCGGCCGCGCCTCTGACGCCATCGGCCGGCTCGGGCCAAAGGAATTCGCTGTACTCGCACCTGATACCGACCCGGGCGGCGCCCTCCGCCTCGGGACTCGGCTGAGGGGCGCGATCGAGAGCTCGGGCGCTGCACGCGCCATCGTTCACGGGCTCAAGGTCCGCGCCGGCTATCACGGCGTAGACGATTTCCACGCGGCCGGGCTGGACCCGCTCGACCTGCTGGCGCACGCGACCAGCGCGCTGCGGGCCGCCGAAGCGGGCGGGACCGGCCTCTGGATCCGTCCCTTCCGGAGCGGCCTCCGCGTCGTCTGAGGCAGCCTCCCAGCTCACGGGCGATCTCACGCGCGCGGCCCCCGCCCCAGGCGGCGCACGCGGGACACGCTTCGCCAGAGTACGGCTCCGAGCAGTGGCATCGGGTCGTCCCAGGCGACGACCCGCTTCGCCTCGCAGCCGAGCGCCCAGGGGAGCCATCTCAGGAGAGAGACGCCAGCGGCGCGCGCGGCCGCCGCGTCGCGCCACGGACTGCACCAGCGGACGCCGGCGCGGGCCTTGGGGACGCGAGGGCGGGGGAGCCCGACCAAGTCGGCGTACACGAGCGCCGGAAGGTTCACGCCGGCGCGCGCCCCGAGGTGGTGCCAGAGTGTGAACCGCGGATTGACCTCGAGCAGGTAGAGGCGGCCGTCGGGGGCGCGCTTGAAGTCGAGCTTCGCGACACCCCGCAACTCGAGCCGGCCGACGAGCTCGCGGCCCAGGACCGTCACGTCCGGCGCATCGGTGATGACCAGCGCCGTGCTGTCGCCGTACTCCGGCGGCCACGTGCGGATCTTGCGTCCGGTGAACTCGCCGACCAAGGCGCCGCGCTCGTCGACGTACACATGGTAGCTTTCGACGCGGGTTTCCGGACCCGGAATCAGCTCCTGGAGCAGCACCGGGACGTCCGCGACCGCCAAGCGCGGCCAGAGGGTGACGAGCGTCAGCGGTGAGTCGAGCCGCAGCGCCTTGGCCCCTGCGGCAATCGGG
>Ga0209761_1002721_pt1 | contig 11607 bp, 8 predicted proteins | sample GraSoi013_1_40cm_4_FD_185818 | JGI IMG/M metagenome (GOLD analysis project Ga0209761, IMG submission 185818) | Grasslands soil microbial communities from the Angelo Coastal Reserve, California, USA - Sample 09_25_2013_1_40cm (SPAdes) (version 2) | ecosystem: Environmental > Terrestrial > Soil >... | reverse complement strand
CCGGTGCCGAAGGCGCGGTCGAGATCGACGAAGTGCAGCCAGCGCGCGCCCATTGCGGCGAACCCCTCGGCGACGGCGACGGGATCGTCGCCGTAGGCGGTGGCGCGCGCGGCCTCGCCCTGGCGCAGCCGCACGACCCGCCCGCCCTGCACGTCAACGGCGGGGTAGAGCTCCACGGATGTGAAGGAAACTAATCGTGTGCGGCGACTGGGAGCGCTGGGGGCGTGACCTGGGGTGGCGGCTCAAGTTGGACGAGCAACGCGACGCGCGTCGAGTCGTATGCGACCCGCGCGCGCAGCGGGATCGGGGTCCCCGCGCCCATGTCCTGGCGCCGCGGATTCGTGGCCCGGCCGTTCACGAGGAACTCGTAGTGCAGGTGGGGTCCGGTCGAAAGGCCGGTGGACCCGACGAAGCCAATCGTCTCCCCCTGCTGCACGCGCTCGCCCACCTGGAGCCCGCGGGCGAAGCCCGAGAGGTGGCCGTAGCGGGTGCGGATGCCGTTGGCATGCCGCAGCTCGACCAGGTTGCCATAGCCGGCATCCTCGCGACCCACACGCGCGACCATGCCGTCGGCCGTGGCGCGCACCGGGGTCCCGTACGCCGCCGCGAAGTCGACCCCCTCGTGACTGCGCCACGTGTGGAGCACGGGGTGATAGCGGCCGCCGAACCCGCTCGAGATGCGACGGTACGGCAGCGGGTTCCGCAGGAACGCACGCTTCAGCGAGCGTCCGCGTTCGTCGAAGAAGCCGGTGGTGCGCTCCCCGTCGTCGAAGTAGAACGCGTAGTTCGCCGTGCGGCCCGTGTTCACCCGGGCGGCGAGGATGCGGCCGAAACGGCGCTCGCCCTCGCCCGACTCCAGCCGCTCCATCAACACGATGAAGCGGTCGCCCGGGTGCACGTCGCGCGTGAAGTCGACCTCCCAGTCGTACACGTCCGCGACGTCCCACGCCAGGGTCCGGCGCTCGACCGCGGGGAGGAAGCTGTCGGGCATCGCCTTGTCGAGTGCGTCGTACAGCGACGTCTCGATCACGCCGCTCACGCGCACCCGCGCCAGCGTCCAGGGGATCGACTCGAGCGTCTCCCGCCAACCTGCCTCCGCACGCACCAGCCGCAGCCGCGTCTCGGCCCCCGTGCGGACCGTGACCTGGTGCGCGAGGCCCCCGGTCCTGAGGCGCCGGAACTGGAACACGAGCCCGGAAGGGAGGCGGCGCACGTTGAGGTTGCGCGCGGCCGCGAGCAGGCCGGCGTAGTCGCGTCCCACGATCCCGCCGCGCCCGAGCACATGGGACAGCGTCTCGCGCTCGCGCAGGGTATCGGCGAACTCCACGTACGCCTGGGACACGACGATCGGCGGCGCCGTGAGGGGGCGGCGCCAGGGCCAGGCGTCGGTGCCGGCCCAGAGCAGCGCGCCGCCGGCGAGCAGGCCGGCGGCGACGTAATGGCTGCCCCGCCAGGCCATCAGTCCATCTGTCTCCGAATGAAGGTGGGGATCTCGAGCTCGTTGACCTCCGAGCCAGCAGGCGGGGGAGGCGCGTGGGACGTCGCGCGGCGGACGAGCGGCTCCGCGGTTTTGGCGAATCCGGGCGGGGGCACGGGCGTCGGCCGCCCCCCGCGCTCGCGGAACGGCAGCACACCCGCCGCCGGGCGCGCGCCCACGAGCGACTCCGCCTGCTCTTTCCCGCGGTCGAAGCCCGTGGCGATCACGGTGACGCGGATCTCGCCGTGCATCGCCGGATCGTTCACCGTGCCGAAGATGATCTCGGCGTCCTCGCCCGCGGCGTCCTTCACGACGTCGGAGATCTGGGTCACCTCGCCCAGGGTGAGGTCCTCGCCGCCCGTGATGTTGATGAGGACGCCCGTCGCCCCCGCGATCGAGATGTTGTCGAGCAGCGGGCTCGAGATCGCCTGCTGCACCGCCTCCATGGCGCGGTTCTCGCCACGCCCGGTGCCGGTGCCCATGATCGCGGCGCCGCCGTTCTGCATCACGGTGCGCACGTCGGCGAAGTCCACGTTCACGATGCCGGTCACGGAGATGAGCGAGGCGATCCCCTGCGTGGCGTGCAGCAGCACCTCGTCGGCCTTCTTGAGGGCGTCCTGGAACGGGATGCCCTTCCCCACGACCGCGAGCAGGCGCTCGTTCGGGACGACGACCATCGTGTCCACATGCTTGCGCATCTCGGTGATGCCCATGTCGGCCTGGCGCATCCGCTTCCGCCCCTCGAACAGGAACGGCTTCGTCACGATGCCGATCGTCAGGGCGCCGAGGTCGCGCGACGCCTGGGCGATGATGGGGGAGGCGCCCGTGCCGGTGCCGCCGCCCATGCCGCAGGTGACGAACACCAGGTCCGCGCCCTGGAGCGCGTGCAGCACCTCGTCGCGGTTCTCCTCGATCGCCTGGCGGCCGATCTCGGGCCGCGCGCCGGCGCCCAGCCCGCGCGTGAGCTTCTTGCCGATCTGGACCTTGACGTCGGCCTTGTTGTTCATCAGGGCCTGGGCGTCGGTGTTGACGGAGACGAACTCGACGCCGGTGAGCCCCTCGTCGACCATGCGGTTGAGCGCGTTGCCGCCGCCGCCGCCGATGCCGACGACCTTCATCCGCGCGTTCTGCGTGACGGTCTCTTCGAGCTCGAAGATCATGGCTCTCTCGCGTCTCCGTTCAGAAGAAGTCCTGTAACCACCGTTTCAGCGGTCCGAACAGCTTCTCCATGCCGGCGCTCCGCACGAGCGAGCCACCGGGCGCGGCGCCCTGCGCCAGCTTGCGCGCCGCGTACAACACCAGCCCGACCGGCACCGCGTAGCGCGGCGCCTGCACGCTGTCCACCAGCCCCGAGATTCCCATCTCGGGCGCCCCCGCGCGCACCGGGGCCGCGAACGCTTCGCGCGCCAGCTCCACCATCCCCGGCAGGTGCGCCGTGCCCCCGGTCAGCACCACCCCCGCGGGCAGCCGCCCCGCGCCGTACCCGGCCCGCTCGAACTCCCGGGCCACGAACTGGAAGATTTCGTCGACCCGTTCGTGGATGATGTGCGACAGCAGCTCGCGCGACGCCTGCCGCGCCCCCTGGCTCGGCGTGGACGGGAGATTCACCATCTCCTCCGCATCCACCAGCGGCCCGTACGCCACCCCGTGCCGCTCCTTGAGCCGCTCGGCGTCCGCCTGCGTCACGCCCAGCCCCTGCACCAGGTCCTGCGTGACGTGGCTCCCCGCGTACCGCAGCGACGCCAGGTGCCGGATCTTCCCCTCGTGGAAGATGGTCACGCCGGTCGAGCCGCCGCCCACTTCCACGAGCGCGACGCCCAGCTCCTTCTCGTCCTCGGTCAGCACCGCGTAGGACGCGGCGAGCGGCTCGAGCACGAGGTCCGCCACCCGGTAACCGGCGCGCTGCACCGCCTTGCGCAGGTTCTGCGCCGCCGTGCTCTGCACGGTGACGAGGTACATCTCCACCTCGAGCCGGGTTCCCGTCATCCCGACCGGGTCGACGATACCGCGCTGCTGGTCGACCACGTACTCCTGCGGGATGTCGTGCAGCAGCTCGTTGTCGCGTCCCAGCGACACGGCGCGCGCCACTTCGTTCACGCGCCCTACGTCGGAGGGCGCCACTTCCTCGCCCGTCAGCGCCACCACGCCCGTCGAGGTGCGCGCCGACACGTGCTCGCCCGCGATGCCGCAGGTGACGTCCTTCACCACCACCCCGGCCATCCGCTCGGCGTCGCGCAGCGCCGCCACCACCGAGCGCTTCGTCTCGTCGATGTCGCGGACCATGCCGCGCCGCACGCCGCTGTTCTTCGCGAGGCCGACGCCCAGCACCTTCGCGAGCGGCAGGCGCGGCAGGTCGCCCACCACCTCGGCGATCACGGCGCAGGTCTTGGTGCTGCCCAGGTCGAGCCCGGCGACCAAGCGGCGGTCCCGCGTCACCCGGCGTTCGCTCCCCCGGGTCCGCGCTTGCGCCGCACGATCACCTGCCCGGCGAAGCGCGCATCGAGCTCCGCATAGGGCCGCCCTTTCGCCGCCAGATCCTGCGCTACCGTTACCACCGCCCGAATGACCTCCGGCCCGGCGTCGCGCCGCACCAGCACACGACGGGCCCCCGATTCCAGGAGCACGTCGCCGCGCGCCACGACGCGCGCGGCGGTGATCGTCTGAAACAGCGCCGGATCCACCGACTGGATCAGCGCCAGCAGCGCCGCCACACCGGCGTCGCCGCTCGCCGCGATCGGCAAGTCGAGCCCCGCGCGCGTGGGATCGAACGGGAGCGTCCGGCCTTCGCCATCCACAGCGACGAGACTGCCGCGCGGGCCCGGCACGAGCGCCACGGGCGCCACCTCCCGCACGATCACCTGCAGCGCGCCCGGCAGCCGGCGGACCACCTGGGCGTCCGCGACGCCCGTGAGCCCCTTCACCCGGTCGGCAAGCAGCCGCGTGTCGGTGAACACGCTCGCCGCGAGCGGCAGCCGCAGCGCCGCGATCACGCCGTCGGGCGGCAGGTTCTTGAGCCCCAGGAGCTCGACCTGCCGCACCCGGAAGTACGCTACACGAGACAGCAGCGCGGGCGCGCCCAACCACGCCGCGAGCGCCGCGGCCCCGCCCACGGCAAGCAGCACGATCTTCGCCCGGCGACCGTGCCTCAGGGCCCCTTCCCTCCCCCTTCCCCGTTCGCTCCCCGCCCCAACGCTTGCAGGAGTTCGGGCCCCACTCCGGTGATGTCCCCCGCCCCCAGCGTAAAGACGACGTCGCCCGTCCGCACCGTGTGCGCCACGCGCTCGGTCAGCGCCGCGCGCTCCCGCACTGCCACCGTCGTCGCCCCCGCCCGGGCCGCGCCGCGCGCCACGAGGTCCGCCGTCACGCCGGGGATCGGCTGTTCCCGGGCACCATACACCGGCGCCACCACCACCACGTCCGCCGCCGCCAGCTCGCGGCCCAGCGCCTCGCCGTGCAGCGCCGTGCGCGAATAGAGGTGCGGCTGAAACACCGCCACCACGCGCCGGCGCGGGAACGCCTGCCGCGCCGCCGCGAGCGTGGCACGCACCTCCGTCGGATGGTGCGCGTAGTCGTCCACGACCGTCACCCCCCGCGCCTCGCCAAGCCGCTCGAACCGCCGCGCGACGCCCGCGAAGCCCGCCAACGCCGCGATGCACGCCTCGACATCGGCGCCCAACTCGCACGCCACCGCGAGCGCGGCGCCCGCGTTGCGGAGGTTATGCAGCCCCGGAACCCGCAGCGCGAGCCGCAGCTCCCGCCCGTCCGGCAACACCACCCGTGCGCGCGAGCCGGCGTCGTCCAGCTCGGGATCCGCGATGCGCACGTCCGCGTCGCGCGCGAGCCCCACGCGCCACACCGGCCCGGACACGCGCGCCGCGACGCGGCCCGCGCCGGCGTCGTCCGCTCCCGCAATCACGCGCCGCGCGCGGCCCGCGAACTGCACGAACGCGTCCTCGAGTGCCTGCACGGTGCCGTAGCACTCGAGGTGGTCGGCCTCGACGTTGTTCACGACCGCCACCGTCGGCGCGAGCGACAGGAACGCGCGGTCGAACTCGTCCGCCTCGACCACGAACAGCTCACGCCCACCCAGCCGCGCGTTCCCACCCCACGGAGCGACACGGCCGCCGGCGAGTCCCGTAGGATTCCGCCCGGCGGCCGCCAGCGCCTCCGTGACCATCGCCGTCGTGGTCGTCTTGCCGTGGGTTCCGGCAACTCCCACCACGGTCCCGCTGGCGACAGCCTGGCCGAGCGCATCGGCCCGCCGCACCACGGGGATCCCTAGGGCGCCTGCTTGCTCCAGCTCCGGGTGTTCCCGGGACACCGCCGCAGTGACCACGACCGCCCGAGCCCCGGATACATGACCCGGGTCGTGTCCCCGCCAGATTACCACCCCCAAGGCTGCCAAATCGGCTGCTCCCTGAGGGTCCTTATCGCATCCGGTAACCTCTGCACCTTGGTGCCTAGCCAGGAGGGCTAGGCCACTCATCCCCGCCCCGGCTATGCCCATGAAGTGGATCGGACGGGGATCCCCACTTTCAAACAAGGTCATTAGTGGGGGGCTAATATAGCGAATCTACGAAACTTGCGAAAGAGAGCACGGGTCAAACGACCAGCGTCAAAATCCTCAACACAATGTCCCGGGCGGCGTCCGGGTGCCCCCGCTCCCGGGCCCGGGCGGCGAGCGACGCGAGCCGTTGCTCGTCCCTGACGAGCTCACGAACCAGTTGGGCGAACCCCTGGGCTGCGAGCTGCTCCTCCGGCAACAGCACTGCGGCGCCCGCGGCGGCCAGTGCGCGCGCGTTGAACGTCTGGTGTCCGGCGGCGGCGGTTGGCAGCGGCACCAGCACGCTCGGCTTTCCCCAGGCGCAGAGCTCCGCGATCGTCATCGCGCCCGCGCGGCACACGACGAGATCGGCGGCGCGATACGCCGGTGCCATTGGGTCGAAGAACCCCTGCACCACGACGCGCCCCGGGACCGCGTACGAAGCGAGCGCGGCCGCGTGCGCGGCACCTGTGCCCCACAGCACGTTCACGTCGCCCAACATCCTGCGCTCGAGCGCGGCGGCCACGGCATAGTTGATCGCGCGCGCGCCCTGGCTGCCGCCGAATACGAGCAGCGTCGGGCGCCCGGCCTCGAGCCCGAAAGCGCGCAGCGCGGCGGCCCGGTCGCCCGGCTCCGGGGGCGGCGGGGGGCGGATGGGGTTGCCGAAGCAATACACCTCGGTCGTCGCGCCCCGGTGCAACCGCGCCCGCGCCTCCGGAAAGCCGAGGTGCACCTGCCGCGCCCCGCCGGCGAGCCAGCGCGACGTGAGCCCGGGAAACGCGTTCTGCTCCTGGACGACGGTCGGGATGCCGGCGCGCTGCGCGCGCAGCACTACGGGCCCCGCCGCGTAGCCGCCCGTGCCGATCACGACCGCCGGCCGCTCCGCCGCGAGGATCCGCCCCGCGGCGCGCCACGCGCGCCACGCGACCAGGGGCCATCGCAGGTTGCGCCACCAGGCGCGGCGGTGGATCGGCTCGATCGGCACGAGGTGAAACCGAAACGGCTGGCGCGGCAGCACCTGGGCCTCGATACCGCGCAGCGCGCCGACCAGTACCGGCTCGACGTCCGGCCGCGCCTCGCGCAGCGCCTGCGCCAGGGCGAGCGCAGGCATGAGGTGACCGCCTGTTCCCCCTCCTGCGAGCAAGACCCTCATCGGCGCGCCAAATGCAGAATTCGGAATGCGGAATGCGGAGTGTCACGACAAGTGTCGTGCGCCTCAAGCTCCCCCTTCAATTCCGCATTCCGCATTCCGCACTCCGCATTAGGTGATTCTCCGCCCTCGCCCCACGCTCGCCAGCACGCCCGTGGCCACCAGTGCCACGAACAAACTCGAGCGGCCGTACGAAATGAACGGCAGGGTGATGCCCGTGGCGGGGAGGAGCCCGAGGCTCACCGCGATGTGGAGCAGCGCCGCGAATCCGATCAGGGCCGTCAGCCCGACCGCGAGCAGCTGGCCGAACACATCCCTCGCCGAGCGGGCGATGCGGAACCCGACCCACATGAAGGTGCCGAACAGCAGCACGATCGCGAGCACGCCGAGGAAGCCCCATTCCTCGCCGATGGTCGAGAAGATGAAGTCGGAGTAGGCGTACGGCAGGTAGCCGAGCTTTTGCTGCCCCTGGCCCAGCCCGACCCCGAACAGTCGGCCGGACCCGACGCCGACGAGGGACTGATGCACCTGCCACGTCGCCTCGAAGGGCGCGCTGCCCGGGTTGAGAAACGTGAGCACCCGGGCGAGCCGGTACTGCGCGCTCGCAACCGCGCCCAACGCAAGAGGCGCGGCGCCCACGCCGACGAGCAGGAAGTGCCCGATGCGCGCGCCCGCCGCGAACAACACCGTCCCCGCGAGGATCGCGACGAGCAGCGCCATCGACAGGTTCGGCTCAAGGAAGATCAGCCCGACGAGCGGTCCCAGAATCACGAGGAACGGCAGCAGCCCCCGCCGGAACGTGCGGATCTGCTCTCCCTTCTTCGCGGCGAGCATGGCCGTCCAGACGACGGCCGCCAGCTTGGCGAGCTCCGACGGCTGTACCGTCACGACGCCGAGGTTCACCCAGCGGCGCGCGCCGTTGATGGTGGGCGCGATGCGGTGCGTGAACGGGAGCAGCGGGATGAGCAACAGCAGCGCCGTGACCCCGAGGAGCGGCCAGGCGGCGCCGCGCCAGACGTGGTAGTCGCTGCGCGCGAGCCAGGTCGCGACGATGCCGCCGACCGCCGCGCCCACGAGCTGCCGCAGCGCGAAGTCGGCTCCCACTTCGCCGCCCCCCGTGCCCCCCGTGGCGACGAGGCTCGACGCGCCGTACACCGCGACGAGGCCGAACACGACCAGCACGGCCGCGAGCACCGCCAGCAAGCGCGTTTCCCACTGGCGGTCGGTCATGCGATTGCGGAGATCTCGCTCACAGTGACTCGACCAAGTGGCGAAAGGTCGCGCCCCGCTCCTCGTAGTTGCGAAACATGTCGTAGCTCGAACATGCGGGCGACAGCAGCACCACATCACCCGGCCGTGCGGCGCGACGCGCCCGCGCCACGACGTCCTCGAACGTCGTGCCGCGCTCCAGCGGCACCACGCCGGCGAGATCCCGCTCCACGAGCGGGCCCGCTTCCCCGAACGCGATCACCAGCCGGCACCGCTCGCGCAGCCGTGGGGCGAGGCCGGTGTACGGCTCGCCCTTGTGGCGCCCGCCCAGGAGCAGCACGAACGGCCGGTTCATCGCCGCCACCGCCACGCTGGTCGAGGCGATGTTGGTGGCCTTCGAGTCGTTGATCCACAGCACGCCACCCACTTCCCGCACGGGCTCGAGCCGGTGCGGCAGGGCGCGAAATGATCCCAGGCCGCGGGCCACGGCCTCGGGCGCCAGGCCTGCCGCGCGCGCGGCGAGCGCGGCGGCCAGCGCGTTCGCCACATTGTGGTCGCCGAGCAGCTTGAGCTCCCGCCGCGGCAGGAGCGGTGCGTCGCCCAGCTTGAGCAGCTGCGCCGTTCCGTCGTACCAGCCGTCGGCGCGGCGCGTGAGCGAGAAGCCGACGCGCCGCCCCGACGCGCCCTGGGCGAGCGCGAGCACGGCGGCATCGTCGGCGTTCAGGACCCAGACGCTCTGCGCCGTGGCGTTGTGGAACAGCAGGCGCTTGTCGTCGTAGTAGGCCGCCACGGACGGATAGCGGTCGAGGTGGTCGGGCGCGAGGTTCGTGAGGACGCCGACGTCGGGTGCGAAGTGCGGGCTGTCGTGCAGCTGGAACGAAGACACCTCGACGGCGAGCCAGTCATAGCGGTCGCCAGCGACGGCGATGTCGGCGAGCGGCCGACCGATGTTGCCCACGGCCGCCGCGCGGACGCCGGCGGCCTCGAGCACGTGCGCCACGAGGGCCGTCGTGGTCGTCTTGCCGTTCGTCCCGGTGATCGCGATGCAACGCGCGCCCTCCAGCGCGGCGAAGCCGATCTCGATCTCCGACACGACCGGCACGCGCGCCTCGCGGGCGGCGGCGAGGGGCGGCGCGTCCGGCGGCACGCCGGGCGAGACGACGACGGCGGCGGCACCGCGGATCTTCGCCAAGTCGTGGCGGCCCAGCTCCACCTCCACCCCTGGGAGCGCTCGCAGCGCGGCCAGCGCGTCGCCGCCATCCGGGCGCTCCGCCGCGTCGCTCGCGTACACGGGCACGCCCTCCCGCGCGAGCAGCCTCGTGGCCGCGACGCCACTCTTCCCCAGCCCCACGACCGCCACCACGCTCCGGCGCCAGGTCGCGGGAATCATCTCACCTTCAGCGTGGCCAGCGCGATCGCCGCGCACAGCACGCCCAGGATGTAGAACCGCATTACGACCTGCGGCTCCGGCCAGCCGAGCTTTTCGAAGTGGTGGTGCAGTGGCGCCATCCGGAACACACGATGGGCGTCGGCGTATTCCTTGCCGCGGCGGCGCCGGTGCCAGCGATACGCGCCCGTCTGCAGCAGCACCGATACCGCCTCCGCCGCGAACACACCGCCCGCGATCAGCAGCAGGAACTCCGCCTTGAGAAGGATCGCCACGGTGCCCAGCGCACCGCCGATCGCGAGCGCCCCGGTGTCCCCCATGAACACCTGCGCCGGGTGGGCGTTGAACCACAGGAACCCGAGCGCCGCCCCCATCAGCGCGCCGCAGAAGATCGTGAGCTCGCCCGCCCCCGGCAGGAAGTAGACTCCCAGGTAGCGCGACGCGTCGAACCGGCCGAACAGGTAGGCGAAGATCGCGAAGGCACCCGCGGCGATCGCGGTGAGCCCCGTCGCGAGCCCGTCCAGCCCGTCCGTGAGGTTCACCGCGTTGGAGCTGCCCGTGACCACCACGGTCACGAACAGCACGTACAGGGGTGGCCAGAAGGGCAGCAGCCAGTACTTGAACAGGGGCACCTGCGTGGACGCCACCGGCTGGATGTTCGGCGCCAGGGGCCACAGCAACAGTAGCAACCCCAGCGCCAGTCCGAACGTCACCTGGCCGGCGAGCTTCCAGCGGGCCACGAGTCCCTGCGACTTGCCGCGCACGATCTTGAGGTAGTCGTCCACGAACCCGATCGCGCCCATCCACAGGGTCGCCCCCATGGCGACCAGCACGTAGCGGCTGTCGAGCCGCGCCCACAGCAGGGTGGGCGCGACCGTCGCGAGGAGGATGATGAGCCCGCCCATCGTGGGCGTGCCGCGCTTCTCCTGATGGCTCGCCGGCCCCTCGGCGCGGATCACCTGTCCCACCCGGCGATCGCGCAGGGTCCGGATCACCCAGGGGCCGACCACGAATGCGAGCAGCAGCGCGGTGACGGTCGCTCCGGCGGCGCGAAATGAGATGTAGGTGAAGAGGTTGAACAGGATGTGCTGCTTGGCGAGCGGCACGAGCAGGTGATAGAGCACGTCCGGTCTCTCCGCCTCTCAGTTGAGGAAGCGCAGCACACGCTCGAGCGCGACCCCGCGCGACGCCTTGAGCAGCACCACCTCGTCGCCCCGCAGCGCGGCTCGGAGCGCGGGGCCGAGCACCTCCGCGTCGGCCGCGACCACGAGCCGCCCGCCCAGCGCCGCGCGATGCGCCTCGAGCGCGGGAACGAACGCCCCGACCGCGGCTACGAGCGCCGGGCGCAGGGCCACAATCTCCGTCGCCGCAGCCGCATGCAATCTTGCACTCTCCGCCCCCAACTCCAACATCGAGCCCACCACCACCGCGAGCGGGCGGCTGCGGCGCGCCGCCAGCCAGTGCGCGAACTTGAGGGCCCAGCGGAGCGAGGCCGGATTCGCGTTGTAGGTATCGTCGATGACGGTGAGGCCGCCCGCCTCGAGGACCCGGCCGCGCCCGCCCGGAACGCTGACTCCGGCCAGCGCGGCGAGCGCTCGGCCGACATCGGCTCCGGCTTCCTGCGCGACGGCGAGCGCGATCATCGCGTTCTCGATCTGGTGGAATCCGACCGGCGGCAGCGTGACCGAATGGCCGCGCCATGCAATCCGGGGCTGGCCGTCCGCATCGAGTTCCGCGGTCTCCGGGCGCACGTCCGCGCCGGGGTCCGTGCCGGCCACCACCGTGCGGGTTCGCCGCCGGGCCTCGGCGGCCAGGGCGGTGGGCTCGGTGCCCACGACGGC
>Ga0209761_1002719_pt1 | contig 11615 bp, 14 predicted proteins | sample GraSoi013_1_40cm_4_FD_185818 | JGI IMG/M metagenome (GOLD analysis project Ga0209761, IMG submission 185818) | Grasslands soil microbial communities from the Angelo Coastal Reserve, California, USA - Sample 09_25_2013_1_40cm (SPAdes) (version 2) | ecosystem: Environmental > Terrestrial > Soil >... | reverse complement strand
CGCGCCGCCGCCTGCGCCGGCATTTGTTGACCAACGCGGAGAAGCGGGCGATCGCGGCTCGGCTCGGGACGGGCGGCGCCACGTTCGTCGCCGCGCTCGACGCGCTGGAGACCGCCGCCGGCCGTGTCGCCGACGCCTCGGTGCTCGAAAAGGACGTCCACGCCGAATGGCAGGAAGCGCTGCGGACTGTCGCCCGGCGGCTGGAGGCTGCCTGGCTCGCGCTTGAGGCCGAGGTGGACGAGGAACGCGGGCGCTGGACGCCTGAGATCGACGCGCTCGCCGCGTGGCGTCCTTCGCTGTGGCCCATCTTCGTGGTCTGGACGCCCCTCGCCCTACTCCTCATCTGGCTCGGCCTGATCCTCGGCGGCTATCTGCCCGCTCCCGCATGGCTCGCGGCGCAACTGGGTTTCTAGTTCTGCTGCTGTGCGGCGGCTCCGCCGCATCCGCACAGGTGCCGGGTGCGGAAGTGTCGGAGAATCCGGTGCGCAGCGATCAGGTCGTGATTTCCTGGCCCGCGGCCACGAGCAGCGCCCGCGTCTCCGTGTTCAGCTTCACGGGCGAACAGCTCTTTACCACGACAGTGGCCCCATCGACCAACGAATATGTTTGGGACCTTATGATCGGAGGATCGCGGAGGGTCGTGAACGGCGCGTACATCATCGTCGTGGTCGTCGATGGGCACCGCTACCGGCGGCGACTCTTCGTCGCGAGGCCAGCACCATGAGCGCGATCGGCGTCGGCGTGGATCTGGTCGAGGTGTCGCGCGCTCGCGCGATGCTCGCCGACAAGGGCGCGCACGTCTTCGACCGACTGCTCACGCCGGCGGAAGCCGAGTACTGCCGCTCGCGCCCCGATCCCGCCGAGCATGTCGCCGTGCGGCTCGCGGCAAAGGAAGCGGTCTATAAGGCGCTGCAGGGCAGCGACGCCGCCCGGGGAATTGGATGGCGGGATATCGAGGTGACGCGGGCACCGGACGGCCGTCCGGACGTGGAGCTCACTGGACTGGCCGCCAATCGTGCCCGGGAGCTAAGGGTGAAACGCGTGCTGCTGTCCCTTTCCCATACCCATGAGGCGGCCATCGCAATCGCAGTACTGTCAACAGATTGAATTCCCGACAAAGTTACTCTACTTTCCCCGAGTGCGGTTCGGCAGCATCTCCCTGGTTCTCAGCGCCTGCCTTGCTCAGCCACTCGCGGGGCAGGCGACTGATTCTTTGGCCCTCGCACGCCGGGTCGTGGCCGCCGCCTCGCTCGCCGCCAAGGAATACGCCCTCGGCGTAAGCCCGGCCGGCGGGCAGATCGTACAGCCCGAAGAGGTCGACGAAGCCAAGCTCTTCATTCAGCAGGCACAGTTCGACGTTCCCGGTCTCCCGTTGACCGCGCGGGAGAGCACCGCCCGCACGCTCGCGCGCATTTCGCAGCTCCTCGAGACGCTCGCTCCGCCCGACACGATCAATCGCGTAACCGACAGCCTGGTCGCGAGCATCACGGCCGCGGCCGGCGGGCCGCGCATCATCGAGCCGCTTCCTGCCCGGCCGCCGTCCCTCGAGCGCGGCGCCGTGGTGTATCGCGAGCGCTGCGCCGCTTGTCATGGCGAAACGGGACGAGGCGATGGACCCAAAGCCAAATCGCTGAAGGGCCCGCCACCCGCCAACCTCACGGATCGTGCCGTGATGGGGAACAAGTCGTTGCTCGACATCTTCCGCCGGATCGCGATCGGCACCCCCGGGACAGGGATGCCGGAATTCGCCGAGGATGTCTCCACCGAGGATCGCTGGGCGGTCGCGGCGTACGTGCAGGCGATGCAGTACGGCGGATCGGCGACGGCAGCCATCTTCGACGCGGTCCGTCACCAGATCGATTCCGCGCTGTCCAAGCGCTCGGAGCAACTTGCGGTCGACGCCTACATGACGTTCGAGCAGGTGGAAACGTCGATTCGCGCCAAGAATCCCGGGCTCGCGAGCGAGCTCGAAGGCAATTTCGGCTGGCTCCGGACGCGCACCGTCAAGGCTGATCAGACGGAGCGCCATACGATCCGCGAGCGGTTGCTCGCGGACCTGGAGCGCGCGGAGCGGGTCGTCGCGGATCGCCCGTCCGGGGCGAGCCTGTTCGTCAACTCCTTTTTCCTGCTCGTTCGTGAGGGATTCGAGGCGATCCTCATCGTCGCCGCCCTCATGACCTTCCTGGCAAAGGCCGGCGCCCCGGAGCGGCGCCGCGACGTCGCGCGTGGAGCGTGGATCGCGGTTGCGGCGAGTCTGCTCACATGGGTCCTCGTGGAGTTGCTGCTCCAGGTGACGTCCGGGCAGCGCGAAATGATCGAGGGCGTCACGATGCTGCTCGCGGCCGCCGTGCTGTTCTATGTCAGCTACTGGCTGCTGTCCAAGATCGCAGCCGCGAAATGGACGGCGTTCGTGCACGGCAAGATGCAGAGCGCGTTGTCGTCGGGCTCCGGCGCCGCGCTCAGCGCCGTCGCATTCCTGGCCGTCTATCGCGAGGGATTCGAGACGATCCTGTTCTACAAAGCGTTGTTCACGTCGGCGGGATCAAGCGGGGTTTCGGTGGTGGCCGGCATCGCCGCCGGTGCGGTGGGGCTGGTCGCGGTCTATCTGCTCATCAATCAGCTGGGGCTGCGCGTGGCGATGAAGCCGTTCTTCGCCGTCACGGGCGCCATGCTCTACTACATGGCGTTCGTGTTCGCGGGGAAGGGGATCGCGGAGCTGCAGGGCGCGCAGCTCATCCCACTGACCGTGATCGATGGCGCGCCGCGCATTCCGGTGCTCGGCATCTATCCGACGCTCGAGTCGTTACTGGTCCAGGGTCTGCTCTTGGCGCTGGCGGTAGCGGCTGCGATCTGGGCGATGCGTCCGAAAGTCAGACCCTCAGGTGCGGAGGGGGAGGGGGGGGGCGACCTGCTTCGGTCGCAGTGATTCGGGCACGGGCTGCGGCCCCGCCGGCCGGCGCCACATGTAGAGCAGCGCTCCACCCACCATCATCAGCAGCACGCTCGTCGCCTGCGCCAGCGTAAACGGCCCCAGCACCCGATCGTCCTTGGCCCGGACGATCTCGACGAGAAATCGCTCCGCTCCGCCAAGCACGAGGTACCACGCGAACAGCCAGCCGATCGCGTGGCCGTGATTGCGCCGCCGCCACAGCCACCAGAACACCAGCAGCATGAGAACGGTCTCGTAGATCTCGGTGGGATGCACCGCCAGGACTTCCGCGGGATTGGTACCGGCGGGAAAATGCACGCCCATCGTTTGCAGATTCTGCACGGTAGTCGGTGGTAGACCGTTCGGGAATTTCATTCCCCATGGCAGGCCGGTCGGAATGCCGTAGTCATCGTTGACCAGGAAACAACCCACGCGTCCCAGCGCGTATCCGAGCGCGAGCGGAGCGGCACAAATCTCGGCCGTGAAGCGCGCCGGGACACGGCGGCGCCAGCCGTTCAGCAGGATGGCGGCCGTCGCGCCGAGGAAGCCGCCGTACCAGACGAACCCCCCGCGGCGGAAGAGCGCCTCGGCTTCGCCCGTCAGGAACACATACCAGAGCTTGGCCCCGACCAATCCGCCGATGACGCCCGCGATGACGATGTCGGCGGCGTAGTCCTCGTCGAGCCCGCGGTCGCGCAGGTCGAGCTGAATGGCCCACCCCGCCATCAGAAATGCGACCATCATCATCAGCCCGTAGCCGGTGAGCTCCAGGGGCCCGAGGTGAATCGTGAACGGATAGACGGTCATGTCGGAATCTCAGCGGTTTCGAGGCCGGGAAGCGGGAGGTCGGCGCGGGCATCGAGTGTCCAGTCGCTGCGCTCGCCGAGGCGCAGGCGGTGCCAGCCGGCGCGCGCGATCATCGCCGCGTTGTCCGCGTTGAGACGCGGACTCGCGACCGCCACCCGCGCGAGTCCCTTGAGCCGATCGGCGGCGCGCGCCGCCAGCGCCTTGCTGCACGCGACTCCGCCGCCGAGGACGGCGGTCGAGTAGCCCGTGGCACGCACCGCGCGCGCCAGTTTGGTGACGAGCACGTCGAGCACGGCATCCTGGAATCCACGCGCCAACGATGCGCGATCGCGATCCAGGTCGTCGGACGCGCGGACCGCATGCAGCACCGCGGTCTTCAGTCCGGAGAAGGAAAACTCGAATCCCTCATGGATCATCGGACGCGGAAAGGTGAAGCGAGCCGGGTCCCCCTCGCGGGCGAGCTTTTCGATAGCCGGACCGCCGGGATATCCCAACCCGAGCAGCGTGGCGACCTTATCGAAGGCTTCGCCCGCCGCGTCATCGCGTGTTTCGCCGAGGAGGCGGTACCGACCCCACGCCGGGACGTCGAGCAACAGGGTGTGCCCGCCTGACACCAGCAGCGCCACGAACGGCGGCGCGAGATTGCGATCCTCGATGGCCGGTGCGAAGAGGTGGCCTTCCATGTGGTGCACACCGATGAGCGCGCGATCGCCGGCGTAGGCGAACGACTTGGCGTAGACGACACCGACGAGTAGCGCCCCCGCGAGCCCCGGTCCGGCGGTGACCGCCACCGCGTCGATCGCCGATGGCGCGAGCCCGGCTTCCGCGAGCGCGCGATCGACGACCGCGGGCAGCGCGGTGAGATGCGCTCGACTCGCCAGCTCGGGGACGACGCCACCGAAGACCTCGTGAATGTCCTGCGACAGGATGACGAGGCTGGCGAGCTCACCGCCGACCAATACCGCGGCCGAGGTCTCGTCGCACGACGTTTCGATGCCGAGGACGGCGTCAGCCACGGCGGCGCGGGGTAGGGGGCGTCGCGCGCCGCCGCAACGTCACCGAGTCGGGAATGGCGCGGGCCGTGATGCCGCGCGGCGCGATGACGGTGATGCGCGCGACGCCTCCCGTGGCGCTGGAGCCGGTGATATGCGCGACGACGCGCAGCGAGTCGCGCGTCAGTGCCAGCACACGCTCCTCCGGCCCGCGGACCGCCACCGAGACACGCGCAGGCGTGACGATGAAGCTCGTGATCGCGCCGGCGCCCGTCTCCACCGGAATCCCGCCGAACGAACGCTCGGCGATGAGCCCCATATCGCCGGTGACGGTCACGTGCTTCGGCGACAGGCGCACGATCCCGAGCGGCATCGTGTCGATCGGGACGTTGCGACTGAACTCGCCGGAAACGTTCGTGATCTCCATCGGCACGGTCGTCACCGAGTCGATCGTGGCGAGGCTCTTCTCGGGACCGACCAGACGCACGGTGGTCGGGGTCATCGACAGGCCGCCGTGCAGCACCTGGCCGGAATCGGGAGTCACGCTCACCAGCGAGACGATCCGCACCTCTTTGCGGGCCACGCTGTCCAGCGCCAGCGTGATCTCGCTCGGCCGCACCTCCATGACGCGGACATCGGCGCCCTTGGGGAGCGAGAGCTCGACTTCATCGGGATCGAGGCGGATCGACCAGTTGGGTGCGGTCAGCGTGTCGGGCACGCGGCGCGTGATGTCGCCGGCGAGCGAGCGGAGCTTGAGAATCTGACTCCCCTTGCCGGAAATCTGCACGCGCACTTTGGGCGGCTTCTGCAGCAGCGCGCGGCCGGGCGGCAGCAGCACGTTGAGGGTCACATCGAAACTGGTCGTGACCGGCTGCTGCAGCTGCACGGCGACGTAGAGCATCAGGGCGAGAAACACCGCCGCGCCCTTGATGGGCCAGTTGCGGGTGATCAGCTGCACCAGGCTACTGCGCATTCAGCAGCCGCCGGATCAGCATTTCGTTGACGGGGTCCTCCCAGTCGGCCGCGCCGATGACGCGCTTCACGATCATCCCATCGCGATCGATGAGATAGCTCTCCGGCACGCCGAAAATGTCGTACGACTTCCTGATTGCCCCGGTCGGGTCGTGCAGGATGTCGAACGTCAGGCCCAGGTTGTTCGCGAATGCCATGATTTCCTTGGGACCCGCCTGTTCCTGGTCGTAGAATGCATCGCCATCGACGCTGACCGCCGCAATGCGGAAATCGGTCCCCACGAGCTTCTTGTGCAACCGCTCCATGGACGGCATTTCCGCGCGACACGGCGGACACCACGTCGCCCAAATGTTGAGCAGGACGACCTTACCGCGATAGTCCGCAATGCCGGCGGGCCGGTTGGTCCGCAGATCCGTGGCGTCGAATGCGGGCGCCTTCGATCCGATCTCCAGGAGTTCGATCTGTGGCCGCAGCTTGATGGCGAGTGCCACGCCGAACACGGCGGTCGTCACCACTCCCGCGATCAGCGTCCACTGTTGCCGGTTCGTCATACCGTCACCATGCAGCGGCGGCGCAGCTCCTGGACCTCGCGCCCCGGATCGGCGCTGGCGAAAATCGCATTCCCGGCCACGAACGTGTCGGCTCCGGCTTGATGCGCGGCCGCGATCGTCTGTTTGCTGATGCCACCGTCGACCTCTAAAAAGAAGCGTGCGTGGTGCGTGGTGCGTAGGGCGTGGGCGCGCTGAATCTTCTCGTTCGATCCCGGCAGGTAATTCTGCCCGCCGAAGCCCGGATTCACGGTCATAATCAGCAGCAAATCGAGATCGCGCACCACCTCTTCCGCATGCGCGAGCGGCGTGGCCGGATTCAGGGCCAGGCCTGCCATCATCCCTTGCTTCTTCACGGCGTCGAGCTGGCGTTGCACATGAATCGTGGCCTCGGGGTGCAAGGTGAACACCGACGCGCCCGCGGCCGCGAATGATTCGATGTGGTGCTCCGGCTCGACGACCATCAAGTGGACGTCGATCGGCTTGTCGGTGAGCGCTCGCAGCGTCTCGATCATGTTGGCGCCGAACGTGATGTTCGGGACGAAACGCCCATCCATCACGTCGACGTGCAGCCAATCGGCTCCCGCCTCCAGGACCTGCGCCAGTTGCTCCTTCAAGCGCGCCAGGTCGGCGGAAAGCACGCTGGGCGCGATGCGTATGCCCCCCCCGCCCCCGTTCGTCATTGCGGACTCCGCGCCACCACGATGTCCACGACGGTGCCGGGCGCCGCCAGCGTCCCGGCCGCCGGACTCTGCGCGACCACCGTTCCGGGCGAGCCCTCGGTCGTGCGCCGCCGGGTCACGGTGCCGAGCTGCAGCCCCTCGGTCTCGAGTCTGGTCCGCGCGTCCGCCGAGGCCATGCCGAGGAGGTCGGGGACCGGGATCGTCGGCGCCCCACGGCTGACGACTATCGCCAGGCCGGCCCCCGGCGCCAATGCGGTTCCCGCGGGCGGGCGGGTCATCATCGCGAGGCCCGTGGGCGCGTCGGCCTGCACCGATTCCACCTGGCTCACCACCAGGCCCGCCGCGGCGACCATCGATTGCGCCAGCGACAGGTCGAGACGAGCGACATCCGGCACCGGAATCTTGGGCGGCCCCGCGCTCGACACCAGGGTGACTTTCGCGCCTTCGGGGGCGATGACGTCGGGCGGCGGATCCTGCCAGACCACCACGCCCTGCGGGGCGGTCGGGTGCGGCTCGGCGCCGCCATCGGCGACCTGCAGCCTTGCTTTCTGAATCTCCGATTGCGCTTCGGGCAGGGTCAGTCCCAGCACGCGTGGCACAGCCTGGTGCCCCGGCAGAAGGGGGGCGGGAAACAAAACGAGATACGCCGTGAGATAGCCCGCCACGACCATGCCGGCGCCGATGGCGACCCATCGCCACGTGCGGCGGTCGATCTTCAGATCTTGAAACGGCTCGAAGCGGCGGCGAATGCGCATCACCGGGCTCGCACCATGCGTGCAGCGTAGGCGCCGTCGATCCCGTGGCGCTGCGGCAGCGATTGAAAATCACCCGCAGGCGTCAGGAGTTCCTCAGGAACCGCCGCGCGGCTCGGCGACCGCGTGAACTCCGGATGATCTTTCAGAAAGCGCTCCACGACCTGTTCATTCTCCTCCGGCTCGAGCGAGCACGTGGCGTAGATGAGCAGTCCTCCCGGCCGCACGAGCGCTGCTGCCGCCGCGAGCAGCGTCTGTTGTCTCTCGGCCATGCGCGCGAAAACGGTCGGGTTCAGGCGCCAGCGCGCGTCGGGATGGCGTCGCACCGTGCCGGTCGCGGAGCATGGCGCGTCGACCACCACCGCGGCGACACTCGCCGGGCGTAGCGGCGCCGCCTCAAGATTGGCCGCGATGCTCCGAATCGCCACTCCCGCGCGGCGCGTCGTGTCGGCGAGCCGGCCCATACGTTCGTGGCGCGCGTCACCGGCCAGGACTCGGGCTCCGGCGGCTTCGAGGGCGACGGCTTTGCCGCCGGGCGCGGCGCAGGCGTCATAGACGAACTCCCCATGCGCAAGCGCTGCGTAACGCGACACAAGCGCGTGGGCGGGATCCTGGACGATGAAGGCTCCTTCGGTGAAGCCGGGGAGATCACGAGGTGCCGGGTGTCTGGTGCCAGGTGTCAGGGGGATGCGTAGGCCGGCTCCAAAGGGCGCCTCTGCAACATCGAGCCCTCTGTCCCGGAGGCGGCTGGCTAACGTTTCCTCATCCCACCGTGCGGGCTGGAGAGTGAGTTCGGGCTTTGTGTCGTTCCACGCTACCAGTCGTTCTGTTTCAGCAGATCCGAATCGATTTCTCCAACGCTGCACCAACCAGTCGGGATGTGAAGACCCGGCACCAGACACCTGGCACCCGACACCAGTCAATTTGCGCAGCGCCTGATTCACATACCCGGTGCTTCCCTCGCCCACAGTCTCCCGGGCGAGCTCGACGCTCGTCGACACCGCCGCATGCGACGGCACCCGCGTCAACCAGCGCAGCTGATAGGCGCCGAGGCGCAGCACGTCGTGGAGGCGGGGATCGGCGCGGTCAAGCTCGAGCGCGCTGTCCAGCTCGCCCTGGCGGCGCAGCACGCCGGCGGACAGCTCGTAGGCCAGGCGGCGATCGCGTTCGGCCAGTCCCCGGAGGTGGCGATCACGCGCGTCTGCGAGCGGTTTGCCGGCGCGAACTTCGCGGAGAATCTCGAGCGCCGCGCGACGCGCGGCGGTTGGACGGGCAGCCTTAATCCAGCATCCCCTTGGTCGGAGATGACGGCATCGCGACTTCGCGGCGCGGCATGCGGCCCGCCAGAAAGGCGGCGCGACCCGCGATCGTCGCCAGGCGCATCGCCTGCGCCATCGCGACGGGATCCTGCGCGGCCGCGATCGCGGTGTTCATCAGGATTCCGTCCACGCCCTGTTCCATCGTCACGCACGCATCGGATGCGGTGCCCACGCCGGCGTCGACGATCACCGGCACGTGCAGCCGGCGCTTGATCGTGCGGACGCTGAACGGATTGAGCAGGCCGAGGCCGCTGCCGATCGGTGAGGCGAGCGGCATGACGGCGGCGCAGCCCGCGTCCTCGAGCCGCAGCGCGGTCACGAGATCCTCGTTCGTGTAGGCGAGCACCTTGAAGCCTTCCTGCACGAGCACCTTCGCGGCCTCGAGCAGTCCCGCCACGTCGGGCAGCAACGTCTCCTCGTCCCCGATGACCTCGAGCTTGACGAAGTCATTGAAGCCGGCCTCGCGCGCGAGTCGCGCGTAGCGGATCGCGTCGGCGGCGGTGTAGCAGCCGGCGGTGTTGGCGAGTAAGAAAATCTTCTTCGGATCGAGGAAGTGCAGCACGCTCGATTCCTTCGAGCGGTCGAGGTTCACGCGGCGCACCGCGACGGTCACGACTTCGGCGCCGGACGCCTCGATCGCGCGCACCATGGTGTCGAGGTCGGGATATTTCCCCGTCCCGACCATCAGGCGCGATTGGAACGTATGCCCGCCGATCGTGAGCGGCTCGTCGCGAATGGTTTCGACTGCTGTCGTCACAGGCATTTCCTCGGCGTCTCGACGTCTAGACGTCTAGTTCTTCTCATCCGCCTCCCACAAAATGCACGACCTCGATCGCATCGCCGGTCGCAACGGTGACCTCATTCAGGGCAGGCCGGCGCACGATTTTCCGGTTGTGTTCCACGACGACGGCGCGCGGGTCGAGCGCTAACTCTTCGAGCACCTCGAGCAGCGTGCGACCTCTGATCTGTTTGTGCTCTCCATTGATTACGACATCCACGTTCGCATCCTCCGCGCGGCCTCCGCCGGCTCGACGTCATCCCACAGCGCCCGGATCGCGGCCACGCCATACGCTCCGCTGCTCCGCACCTCCCGCACGCGATCGGCTGTTACGCCGCCAATGGCGATGACGGGAAGATCACCGGCCGCTGCCACGATCTGCTGCAATTTCGCGAGGCCCAGTGGTGAGCGGCCGGGGTGCGACGCTGTCGCGAACACGGGCCCTACAACAAGATAGTCGGCCCCTTCCGTCCTTGCGGCCTCCGCCTCCGCCAAGTCATGCACGGACTTACCGATCCACCAGAGGGGATTGAGTGCGCGGGCCGCGCTCACGGGCAGACTGCCATGACCGAGCTGGACTCCGGCCGTGGGAACCGCCAACGCGACATCGAGACGATCGTTCACAAACAGGAACGATGGAAGGTTGGAAAGTTGGACTGAAAGGCTGTAATGCTCGAGCCCGGTTAGCTCACGTCCCCGCGCGTGAAACGCCAGATCTGAACCACCGCCCTTGGCCAACGCTGCCGCGATCACGTCAAGATCCGGCCGCCGCGCGATGCGCGCGTCGGTGATCGCGTGCAGCCGCGGCAGTGGTTGCCTCACGCGAACCTGGCACCCGCTTTGATGCGCGCGCCATGCAGCCAGTCGTCCGTCGTCATGCGTGCTTTGCCGGCGGGTTGCACCTCGAAAATCTCGACCGTGCCGCCCGCAGTGTCTTTGAACGGACCGGTGGCGATGACCAGCGAACCGTCCGCCGAGAGTACCTCGCCGGGCGCATGGGTCCCAGAGGGGGGGGGGATAGGCTCGTTCACTTTGGGATTGAAGAGTTTGATTTCGACGCCGTTCAGCTCGGTCCACGCGCCAGGCCTTGGGTCCAGGCCGCGAATCAGGCAGCCGATCGCGCGCGCGTCGTTCGTCCAGTCGACGCGCGCGATCTCCCGCGTCAGCTTCGGTGCGTACGTCGCTCGCTCCTCATGCTGCGGTACCGGTTGCGGCGGCGGGTCGCTCTGCTCCAGCATCGTCAGCGTTTCAACCAGTGCCTGCGCGCCCATTTCCGCCAGGTGTGCGGACAGGTCGCCGGCGGTCACGTCGGGCGGGATGCGATGCGGGATCTGGTGCAGAACCGGGCCGGAGTCCATACCGGCGTCGAGCTGGATGATCGTGACGCCTGTCGTTTCGTGACCGCGGATGATGGCCCACTCGATCGGTGCCGCCCCTCGCAGTCCGGGCAATAGCGACGGATGCACGTTCACCATGCCCCGGCGCGGCAGCTGGAGCAGCTCGGGTTTGAGGATGTGACCATAGGCGACCACCACGCCGATGTCCGGCTTCAGGTCGCGCAGCCGCAGCAGGAAGGCGCCGTCGGTTGGCTTCTCGGGTTGGAAGATGGTGAGATCTTCAGCTTCGGCGGCGACCTTCACCGGCGGCGGAATCAGTTTCGAGCGCGAGCGGCCCTGGGGCGCGTCGGGTTGTGTGACGACGGCGACGACGTCGAATCCTTCTCCCACGAGCGCGCGCAGCGACGGCACCGCGAATTCAGGCGTCCCAAAGAAGACCACACGCACTTACAGCTCACCCGCCGGCTCCGGCGTGACCTCCTTGAGATAACCCGTCTG
>Ga0209761_1002718_pt1 | contig 11619 bp, 20 predicted proteins | sample GraSoi013_1_40cm_4_FD_185818 | JGI IMG/M metagenome (GOLD analysis project Ga0209761, IMG submission 185818) | Grasslands soil microbial communities from the Angelo Coastal Reserve, California, USA - Sample 09_25_2013_1_40cm (SPAdes) (version 2) | ecosystem: Environmental > Terrestrial > Soil >... | reverse complement strand
AATCCTCTGTGGGAGAGGAAGAGACTGAAAGAGAAGCCGATCATGAGGTATAGTACTTTTCAGAGTAGAAATAGTCGCAAGTTCCGGTCAGAAAATCGTTCAGAATAAGCCCGGATCTCGAATAAGAGAGGGGATTCCATATGATGCCCAGTTCACGCTTGCATCATCCCGTAAATGCCCGGATTGAAAATGGCTGATTCGCCTGTTCTGTGCGACAAATCTCGCCGAGAAACGTTTCAGCCAGCGAATGAACCGTGCCTAGAATTTACAAAAAATCTTTCCAGCGACACAAAACAGCCCTTTTGGAAAGACATCGGTGCCAGAAATGACCCCGAGCGTCCATTCTATTCTTTTTCGTTAGCTCTTACTCTTCTGCTATCTTTTCTTTTTCTACTAACTATTTCTCGACCCCCCCGTGGGTATGTCTGAAATAAAAAACTCCTTCACACTTTTGCGCACCGCTCGTGGCCCGTGAACCTGCAGAACCCCCTCTCGAAAACCGGTAGGTCGAGGGATTTCTTTAACCTGAGGCTGCTCTCTTTGTAATCCCGGCTATTCAACAGGTATGGGTCGCGTGGGCTTCTTCTCGTCACTCTTCGCGAACCGGACCTCCAACACTCCGTTCTTGTAAGTGGCCTTCGCGGTGCGCGGATCAACCATGTGCGGCAATTCCAACTCCTTCAAGTAGCGCCGTTTCACCGAGTCGACACTAATCTTCAATGCGCGATCCGTCGATTCCAGCTTGATCTCCTCCTTCTCAACACCCGGCAGCTCAGTAACCACCACCACCTCACGTCCATCATCCATTACATCCACAAGAGGCTCCCGCTCCTCTTTCACCAGCGGACCCCGAGCACCCGGCTCCACGTTCCCAAATTCGCGAATCACAGGCTTCCCATCCGGACCGACAGACATAGAGAACCCGTACACGAACGGCGAGGCTCCCTCCTGCGCCTTCGGCATTTCCACCGCCTTCCGCATCATATCATCCATCAACCGGTCCATTCGTTCCATCTCGTCAAACACGTCAAACCACCAGCCCGAACGGCTACGGCGTCGCCTAACCTCTTTACGGGGAGCCAAGACGATTCACGAGCAAAACCAGATGATCCTGCGAGACTATATTGGAGTTCCTACCCTCGCCTAACTCAGATCATACGCTTTGCCAGACTGTTGATGTCCGCACCGCGGTAGCCTAGCTCGCCACCGTCAGTCGCGGCCCGTCGCAGACTCCTTTTGAACCCTCCACGAGGGGGATGGAACCTGAATGGCACTTTCAAACCAGCCCTCAGCAATTCATGAAGGCTCGTCTCGCCCGCCACGACCGCCTTCGCCAAATCGTCAAAGCTCGACTTTCCTAAAAGTCTGAGAAAACCATCATCTAGTCCGTCAGCACCATCACGCTCACCCCTCTTCTCAAAGACCCGTCCTAGAAGATCCGGGCTGACCTCACCCCAAGCTACGAGAACTTTGGCCGAGCGTAGCATTCCAAGGTTGGAAGGCGTGTTATCTAACAGTCTAGCCTGAAAGGTCCGTTCAAGCTTTAGCGACTCCATCGTCCTCTGAACATCCGGATTGTCCGAGGCTGTCCCTCGAAGACGAACTGCCAAGATCGGATTATTGTTCGACGACTCCACCGCTAGTTCACCCAGTCGCTCTGCGTCACAACATTATACGTCTGCGTCAACGCGTCAAAAACCGCCAACGCCGATGATGACAAGGTCGATGTAGATCCAAAAGTCCGAGTCCAGCAATCCCTCACACCAGCCAACCGCAGAACCTGTTTCGGAATCTCGCCCGCCACCAATCCCAGACCCCGCGGCCCAGGCAACACCTCCACCCGAACACTCCCCGTCTTACCCGTAACGTTGAACGGGACCGTGTGCTGGGTCCCGCAACGACACTCCCAGCTACCACAACCCCGACGGACAGGAATAATATTCAACTTCGCTTGGACCGTCCCCTTGTCGATAGCCGTCCGGACCTGCCGCGCCTTCCCCTCGCCAATACCGATAAACCCGTCACCATTACCGATAGCAACAACCGCTCTAAACCTTGACCGTTCTCCCGCGTCGGTCTGTTTCTGGACAAACCCGATTCCCAAAACCTCTTGTTGAATATTCGGCAATAGCGTATCAACAATCTCCGGCTCTTTGATCCTCAATCCCTGCGTGAAGATTTCTTCCATGGATATGATCTCTCCCTGTTGGACCTGTCGGCCGAGCTTGGTCTTAGGCACCCATCCGACCTCCTGACCGGGACGCTGGCTCATTTAGCCGCCTCCACCGGTGCAGTTGAGACAGTCTTCCTAACCTCTTCGAAATGTCCAGACAAATCCTCGGGCTTCAATCCTCGGCCTAGATACGCGCTGAAGCGCTTCTTGTACAGATCATGCTCGCCCGCTAATGATTTTGCGTAGGTGGCTATGTGATTTCCTCCGATCCGCTCCATGGGTGGAAGCCTCTCTGGGGAGTGCGGAACAGTGAGACCAGAATCTGCTAATCCCTTCAGTGCGGCGAAGAGTTTCGAGCCTTTCGTCGCGCCTTTTAATCCAATATCTAGTATCGCTTCCTTGATCCCCCTCGCAATCGCGCGACGTGCAGCGAGAGCTCCAGTAAGGTAGGCGGCGGGAAGGTTTCCAAGCCCGCCCTTCCAGCCTAGGCTCGGAAGCTCCTTCGAGGAAGCGGAGGCTCTCACGATATCTCCGGTGATCGTTGCGTCAGTAATTTGCACAGTCACGTACTGGTTAGTAAGCCGAACCACGGCGCGGGGCTTGCCAGATTTCACCAGCGCTCTGCGTAGCCTGTAGTCTGTCTTGCCCTCTCTCCGTCGCCGGTATGGCAGCGCGTAGCGCGGACTGTCAGCCATGGATCAACGCTTCTTGACTAGCTGTCGGGCCTTTACATACTCATCGACGTGCGAGCCGCTCCGGAACGCTCCACCCTTCGCCATCCCTAAAAGAGTCGCGTAGTTGCCCGGCGAGAGCTGTCGTTTGTCCCTCAGCCATCGAAGGTGTCTTCGGATTGCTCTTATCTTGAGAACCCAGGCCTCCTTGCCCGGATTCTGATCGCCCTTTCTGCTCCCAGCTTTCTTCCTGCGGCCCGATTTTGCGCGATGTCTACCTCTGCTGATTCCTGTCTTTGGCAGGAGGCTGATTCTGCCTTCGCGTATGAGACTCTTGATCTCGTCTCGGGTGATAGCCGATTGGACCCGGTCATTCTCTTCGGGATCGATCCAAACCCGATTCAATCCTCCACCCAGAAGGCTCGCGGCCAGTCTCTTCTGATTCTTCAGACTCATTCAGAACTCTCCTCTGTCTTGTCGATATCCTCGTCGTCAGCGATCTCAGCCGTTTCTTCCATCTTCTCCTCTCCCGTCTCCGCGGGCGACGCTTTCTCCGCTTCTACGGCCGGCTGTTCTGTCACTGCTCGCCCCTCCTCCTTCCCAGGATTTGCAATGTGAAAATTTAGATCCTTGGCTTTGGCTAGGATTCCGCGCCGCTTCTTCTCTCCAACACGCGCCGCAATCCTGACAATGTGCACCTTTGGGTCCAGTTTCTCCAGTTCAACTTCTCGCCAGACTAGCATGTCGACGAGACCCCTGGGGTGGAGTCCGCGTGTCGAGCGGGTTGTGCCGTATCCGTTCTTGACCTTTGCCGGAAAACCGCTCTCCTCCTTTCTCATCTTACTCGTAACGCCCCGTGGCCTGCGCCAGTTCTCCTTGACCCGCTTGTACCTCCAGCTCTCTTGGCGTCTGAACTCGGGTTTTGATCCTGCCATCTCTCTCACTTTGTCGGCTTGGTTCGCGGTTGGGCGGGTCCCTTTCCGGAGACGTATATTCCGTCGAGAAAGACTCGAAGATCCTTCTTCTTGATCTTAGTGCTATCTTGAATGTTCGCTGCGGTCTGGCTCACAGATTTCAAATCAATGCCCTCCACTGAGATGTCTTCGCCCTTGACTTCCACCTTTGCCCCTTCAACTATCTTTGCGTATCTTGGCGTCTTCTCGCCGGTGAAATTCTCGATCTTCAACACCTTCGCCTTCTCATCCACCTTGACCGTGACGGGAAAGTGGGCGTAGACAGTGCGCAATTCGTACCGGTAGCCCTGCGTGACTCCTCTGAGCATGTTTCGCACATGCGCCGTTGCGGTCCCTAACATTCCGATCTCCCTTTTACGCGGCCAGGTCGTTTCCAATCTTACATTGTTGTCGTTCACGTTGATCGAAACTGGGAGGTGGGACAGATCTTCCTGCAATGATCCTAAAGGGCCCTTAACCTTCACTGTCCGTCCCTCAACATGGACAGACACCCGGTCAGGTATAGACACTATTCTCTGAAGAGTCTCGAACCTTGTCGTCATGTTTCACCTTTCAGAATACGTAGCCTAGGAGCTGGCCTCCAGCCCCAGCCTCGCGTGCCTCCTTGTGCGCCACGACTCCCTTCGGTGTTGTGAGTATGAGTATTCCGACGTCTCGAGAGGGCAGATAGCGCTTCCCCCATTTTTCGAACTCACCAATGGTGGATGAGAATCTGGGTCTCACGCTTCCGCAGTCGTTGACTCGCCCGAGGAGTTGTATCTTGAATTTTCCGCCTCTTCCGTCGTCGACGAACTCGAACTCTCCCACGTAGCCGTACTTCTGCATGACCCGTAAGACTTGGCCCATCAGTTTGGATGCGGGGTAGACGATGCATTCGTGTTTGTGTCTACGTTCGTTGTTGAGAATGGATGAGAACATGTTGGATATTGGTTCCATTCTTTGTCACATGTATTTCTTGAAACCGAGTCCTACTGCTACTTCTCTAAAGCATTGTCTGCAGAAGTTGAGTCCGTACTTTCTCACTATGGGTCCGTACTGGCCGCAGCGTTTGCATGGGCGAGCGCCCTTTCCATATTTCCTCTGCTTCTTCGCTTTCAGCTTGGCCATGACAGTTCTCAGTTTCCTATGTTTGTCCCGAAGTTGTTCTGCATGAACCTGACGGCGTCTTCCCTTGACACGTAGTGGTTGCGTCCCATCTTTGCAGGACGGATGGCTCGCGATCGAATTCTGTATCCGGGGCGTCCAAGAGTGACGTGGATCGTCGCACCGAATATTCCGAGTTCGGGTACGTATCTTGTTCCTGGAATTTCTATGTGCTCTTTGATTCCAAAGGAGAAGTTGCCGTAGTGATCGAAGCTGCTCTCGTTGACCTTGTTGCTCACTGCTTCCAGCGCTCGCTTGAGGAATTCGCCCGCATCCTTTCCGCGTAGTGTCACTACTGCGGCTATCGGTTCTCCTTTTCTAACGCCGAAATCTTTGATCGCTTTCTTTGCCTGTTTAGTTGTCGGGGTCTTGTTGGTCAGCTGGTTGAGAACCTTCTTCGCCTTTTCGAGTGGCTCACCTGACTTGCCGGTAGCGATGTTTAGGGTCACCTTTTCGATTCTAACGGCTCTCAGAGGGTTCGGCGACACTTCTCCTACGGTTGGTTGAGACACTCTACTTCTCTCCTAAACCGACTAGTGATGCTTGAGTCCCTACGGGTATAACGTATTCCGCTGGCGTGTCGAAGGCTTCTGTTGCTGTCTCGATCTTGACTATCTTGGGTCGGGCGTGGGTTCCAGCGGTGATGGTTGTGATCTTGCCGAAGATTCCCTGGTTTCTACCATCGATGACCAGACCGAGCGCTCCTGTTTGAAAGGGTACCACTCCCATGATGTTCTGCTTGGGTATGCCGAGTTGCATTGCTCCTCCGAGAGCGAATTCTCTTTCCGACTTCTGTCTAGGACTCTGGCTTGGAAGGATGATGCTTCGGCCGTCGTGAAGGTTGATCTGGAGTTTCCCTCCTTCGATATTCCTCTTGCCGACTATTTTGCAGAGTTTGAATCCGGCCTCTTTTTCAGAGATCGGTGTCGGGGTCAGCCCCCGGTTGGGCTTCGGGAGGATGCGGAAGATCTGACCCGCATCTGCGATCTGCAAAACATCCATGAGCCCTACTGGGAACCGGTGATCCTTCCTCGCGACTCCGTCTATCTTAACTTTTCCAGTGCTGATAATTCTAATTGCCTCTTTAGCGGTTCGGGCGTATCCTAGTACTTCGCGGATGAGGATTACGAGCGGGAGGCTCTTTTCTCTCGAGTGCGGACCTGGTCTTGTACTAGGGGCCCATGTTCGTTCCTTGCGCTTTATTGGCCAGAATCCTGGTGCTGGCTCCCTTTTTAGTTGCCGGGGTCCCGACTTGCGTGCCACAGTCTATGACTCCACCGTCTTCGATTTCTCTGACAGGAGTCCGCTTCGCCACTTGTCGGACAGGTTAAGGTTCGTGATTAGGACTTTGCTTGAGTGAACAGGAAGCTTTGACGAGATGCCGGCCGCCTTTTCGCGGGTCATGCCTTCCACGAAGATTCTTCCTGTGGAATATTCCACCTTCTCCACTTTCCCGACTAGATCGGCGAATTCGCCCCTCATTATGCGAACCGTGTCTCCGGTTCTAAGTGGTATGCGCCTGACCTTGTGTCTCGCAGTCAAGTCGTCAGATAATCGAGCTGATAGCATCCTTCGTTGCCGATGCTTGGGCGCTCGGAAGTATCTTTTCCGCTGCTTCGATGGTTTCGCGCTGGGCATGGCCTAAATCACCGTAGAAGCTAGGTTAGCGACTCTGGGCCACCGTTCAGCCGCCTCCCTCGCGACAGGCCCCCTGATCTCCGTTCCTTTCAATTCTCCCTCCGGGGTCATGATGACCGCGGCGTTGTCTTCGAAGGAGAGTCTCGTTCCGTCAGGTCTACGCAGTGCTCGCGCCTGCCTCACAACGACCGCGGGAAAGACCTGCTTCCTCAGATCGGGTTTGCCTTTGGAGACCGAGACCATTATCATATCTCCGACGCAGGCTGCGGGAACTCGTCGGAGACGTCCATGATATCCTCGAACGTTTATCAGCTTCAACTCTTTCGCTCCGGTGTTGTCGGCGCAGGTCAATCGGGAGCCGACGGGAAGGCCTCGAGCTATTCTCGGCCTGTACTCCACCATTCCCCGAGCGCTGACTGCTCTCGTCTTCGGTGCTGGCGTGCCTACTCTGCCACCGCTTTCCTATCTATCACGACGAACGAGACTTCTTTGCTGAGAGGTCGACACTCTGCAATGGTCACTCGGTCACCGGTCGCTGCGGCGATGCAGGGTGGATTATGGGCGAGGGTCTTGCTTCTTCGTCTCTCGTATCTGTTGTATTTTGGATAATAGTGCAAATAGGCTCGCTCAACTGATACGGTCTTTGGAGATTTTGATGTGGAGACTGTTCCTTCAAAGACCCGTCCTCTGACGGATAGTCTTCCGTGGAATGGGCAGACTGGATCGTTGCACCCTGCTTTGGGTGGTCTGACGTCGAGTCCTATGTTGTGCACTACCATTTTGCGAGGCCTTTCTTTACCCTGTCTTCAGGTCGATGCTTCAGAAGCGAGCCTTCAACAGGAACTGTTTCTCCTGTCGGCAGAGTTGCGAAAAATTGTGTGTTAGCTTTTGATACTCTGACAAGTCGGTCCCGAGCTTCGATTAGTAGAGTGTTTCTTGTTTCGTCTCTAACGATTCCAAGTAGGCCTGTTTGTCCAGGGTCGCGGGAGGTGTTGATCTTGACTTGGAGTCCGATCCATTCGTGAGCCAAGATGTTCTGTGGAGTAATCGGCATCTATTCGGCTTCCTCCGTTAACACCGGGCTGTTCTCGGCTGTTAGGAGTCTGGCTACGGTTCGGCGAAGCTCCTTCACTCTTGAAGGATTCTCTACGGTTCCTCCTGACTTTACGGACGTTCGTATTGTTGTGAGTTCGGCTCTGAGTTCGGAGATCTTTTTCTTTCGCTCTTCGGGAAGCATCTGTTTCATCTCACGCTTGCGCAGTATTGCCAATGGGCTCCTCCTTCTCAGTTTCTACCTCCGGGGTTTCCACGATAGGCGCTTGGACCGTAATGGTCGGCGCGACACTGGGCGGCGGTGGAGTCTTCATTGTGGGCTTGTCTATGAAATCCACAGTGGGAGGCAGGATTCTGACTTTGATGCCAAACAGGCCCTGTTTTAGTTGAACATCTGCTACTGCGACTTTCACACTTTTCAGAACTGGGTCTCCGACTCTAGGGAGATACCCGGCCCGGAATTTTTCGAATCTTGATCTCTCGGTTGTGAGTTTTCCGCGAATTATGATCTCGACGCCCAGGGCTTGCGATTCCATGACTCTCTGGATGGCCCAGTAGGCGGCTCTTCGGAAATGTACTCCTCTCTGCAATGCTTGTGCAACTTGAGACGCGACGACTTTCGGGTCTTGTTCGGGGATTTCTATGGTCGCTACGGATAACTGAGGATTTTCTATGCCGAATTTTGTTTCGAGAAGTTTTGTAAGGTCTTTGATGCTCTGGCCTCTTCGACCTATGACCATTCCAGGCTTCGCCGCATAGATTACGACTCTAGTTCCGACCGGGCTCTTTGTGAGTTCGACTCGGCTGTATCCGGCTCGTTTCAAATCTCTCTGGAGCAGCTCGTCGATCTCGAGACGTCGAGAGACGTCTTTGATGAAATATTTTGTAACTGACAATTATTCGGCCTCGAACCCAACGAGTTCGATATGGGTGGTTGTTCCTTGGAGAAGGTCGGAGCGTCCGAATGCTCGCGGGTTGCGTTTCGGGATCTTGTTGGCTCTCTGGGCTGCGGCGTGTATTATCTTGAGCCGCTCCGTGTCGAGATTGCGGTACTCGGCGTTCGCCTCAAGCTCTTCCAAGAGCCGGAGGAGTCTTCCAGCCGCCTTTTGCGGATATCTTCCGGCGTAGAAGGGCTCGGTAAGATTTCGACGATGTGGAACTTCTTTGTGATAGTGACGATACGCTACCGCGACCTTCTTCTCGATTACTCGTTCTAGCAGTTTCTTGGCATCTGGGAGTTTCATTCCTCGGATTGTCCGGCAGAGTTCGACGGATGCCTTTGGGGATATTCGAAGCTCTCGGCCTGCACACTTTACAGTGCGGTCTGGGTCTAGTCCAGTGACCGAGTATCCCCGTTCTGGCATTCTTGCTCACGGAAGGGACCGACTCCGGCGTATCTTGCCCTAAAAAGGTTCCTTGGTCGGAAACGAAAAATTCGTCCGATTTAGAATCATGAGTGACGAGAATTTGTTTGACTAAAGTTGTGAACTCTGCATCGTCGAATGTTACTGTTGCATTCGCCCTCAAGTTACTCTAGGCTTATCGTGGATTTTCCGACCGATACGTTGGGACATTATGGAAGAGTCAATTGAAAGGGTCCACACTGGTATCCCGGGTCTAGACCACGTTCTAGAAGGCGGATTTCCCAAAGGCGCACGAGTTCTATTGGCTGGAGGTGCCGGATGTGGGAAGACCATATGTTGTGGGCAGTATCTGTACAAGGGCGCAACACGCTACGGTGAACCCGGTGTCTACGTCTCGACAGAAGAGCCTCCGACGGAGTTCCGGGCGAACATGCTGCGCTTTGGCTGGGACTTCAAGAAGCTCGAGGCTGAGAAAAAGATCGGTATGGTTGACGCGGTCTACCAGCGGGTCGAGTCAGAGATGGCTGAACAGGAGTCACTGCAATCGATACTGTACAACTTGCGGTCGAAGCTCTCCGAGGTCAAGATACTCGTAGAACAGTTGGGAGCGACGAGGCTGGTTGTGGATTCGTTGCCGGGCTTTGGATTCAGGGTCACGGACCTCAATACTCTCCGGGAGATATTCCTCGAGGTGGGGCTGTTGCTGAAGGACGTCGGCAGCACTACGTTGATGACGACGGAGATAGTTGAGGGTTCAGGGCTCATTAGCCGTTATGGGATTGAAGAGTTTCTGGCCACTGGAGTCATGGTGCTCTCGCTCGTCAAGCAGAGTTCGCCGCTTCGGAAGCTCTTCGTCCGGAAGATGCGTGGAACCAGCCATAGTCTCAACGACTTCGCCTTCACCATTGGAACCGAGGGTGTGAACATCAAGGGACCGATCGGTGTAAGGAGCTCTAGTCACGGTGGTAGGCGCCTCCATAATCAGCGGAGAAAGCGCCGGAGCCGCTGACTCGGGCTTCGAAGAGATCGTTACGGGGACGGTTCCAGTATCCGACGGTTCCGGGGTAGTGGAACAAGGGGTTCAAGGGCAAGCCCACACCATCGACCAGCAGGGCTTCGCAACGGAAGACCATGGACAGCAGAGACAAGGAAAGGTGTAGGAATTGCAGAATCTTTCCAGCGGAATATCGGCATTCGACGAGTCCATGGGCGGACTTCCCTCGGGTAGCATCATCCTCTTCCTCGGCGAGGCAGATACGGGAATGACTACTTGCGTTCAGCAGATCATGTATCGAGGGTTGCTTGATGGTCGGCCTGCTGTATATTTCACGACTGGCCGTTCGTGGGAGGATATTGTAGCAGAAATGAATCTGTATGGCTGGGGTCTTGAAAGATATTTCGATTCGCGGAAGATGTGGTTCATTGACAGCTTCGGGATGAAGAGGGAGAAAGCGTCAGGGATGGTTAACTGGGACATTGGTCCCGCGAATCTCTTGGCGAAGGAGTTTCCGCAGGTTGTTGCGCCTCTGGGCGCTTGTACGCTCGTGGTGGACAGTTTGAGTGATGTTATTCGTTCCGCGCCGTTTCCGGCTGTTGAGCAGACTTTGAAGGCGTTGCAGACTCACGTGCGTGAGACGTCGGGGTTGTATCTTCTGTTGGCCAATAAGGGAGTGCATAATGAGCATGTTGAGAATACTGTGAAGCATCTGAGCGATGGAGTAGTTGACTTGTCGACTGAGCCTTTTGGAAGCGAGGACTATGCTCGCAAGATGAGAGTGTTGAAGATGCCTGGAGCATTCACTGATATGAAAGTGTACGCGTATCGTGTGGGTAGTGCGGGGATTGAGATGGCTGCGTTGCACCGGGTGAGGTAGAATGATGACTACTGTTGCTCTCCAGTTCGACGAGATCGTTGGTCTTCTCGCGAATGCGGGGTTCGTCTGGGCGCTACTGTTGGCTACTTGGGGGGCTGTGAGTTACTCGTTCATGCGACATCGGAGGCACGGGCCGAAGGTGGGTCCTTCGCAGACTGCTGGTGCTGTGAGTTTCAGCTTGACCAAGCCGCGGTTGTCGGAGGAAGAGATCTTCCGGATACTAACCACGACCGAGACGAATATTCAGATTGTCCGGATCTGTGAGTCTCCGAAGACAGCGCGCGAGATCTCAAAAGGTCTCGGGGACATCTATCCCGGTCACAAGGAGAAAGGGTTCCCTGCGGAGAAGCTGGGGGAGCACTTGGCGAATCTTGAGCGGTTGGGCGCGGTCAAGTTCAACGGCGAGAAATGGGCGGCCAGCGATATCGGTATGAAGATGGTCCGGAAGTACTTCGGCTAGGCTTCTTCTAGCAAGCTCTCTTGTTCCGTACAGCTGAAACAAGCAGCCTGTTTTCCTTTGGATGGCCGAGTCCTAGAAGTTCATGGCTGCGAGCGTCGTGTAAAGTGTGAAGGAGTTTTTTATTTCAGACATACCCACGGGGGGGGTCGAGAAATGGTTAGTAGAAAAAGAAAAGATAGCAGAAGAGTAAGAGCTAACGAAAAAGAATAGAATGGACGCTCGGGGTCATTTCTGGCACCGATGTCTTTCCAAAAGGGCTGTTTTGTGTC
>Ga0209761_1002716_pt1 | contig 11629 bp, 10 predicted proteins | sample GraSoi013_1_40cm_4_FD_185818 | JGI IMG/M metagenome (GOLD analysis project Ga0209761, IMG submission 185818) | Grasslands soil microbial communities from the Angelo Coastal Reserve, California, USA - Sample 09_25_2013_1_40cm (SPAdes) (version 2) | ecosystem: Environmental > Terrestrial > Soil >... | reverse complement strand
GCCGCGGTAGCCTGCAAGGCCGAGTAGGTGTACGATGCATTGTTGCCCGCGACCAGGGTGTTCCAATTGCTGACGAAGGTGCTGTTGCTCGTTGTCGAAAGAATGTACCACATTACGACCATCCCTACTATGGCAAAAATCCAAGTCGTGTAGAGGAAGGCCTTGACGAACTTCGACCCGAAGATCGCAAAGGCGGCGACGAGTATCGTAAAGAGGATCGAAAGCTCCAGGGTTCCCGCCGCGCCCCCGAAGAAGTTACCAAGGCCCGTGAAGTAGGCTGAGTTACCGAGCAGGCCGTAGGTGGCGAAAATCGACGACACCGCAAAAGAGAGCGGACCCGTCCCGGCCCCGATGAAGGCAGCCAAGAAGACGATGAGGACGTAGACGAGCCCCCAGGTGAAGCCGATCGACGGGTGGAGTATGCGCCCCACCCACACGTAATCATTCCCCGTCCTGGGCATCAACACCCCTATCGCCCAGTAGGAGAGCATCAGGAAGATGAACGGGACCGCCGCGAGGAAGAGTGCACCAGTCAGATTCGCTCCTAGCGTGTTTCCGTAGAACCAGGGAAACTGGGTAATCGTGAAGACGAGCGCAAAGACGAAGACAGACGCGAAGAGCAGGGTGTCGATGGCACCGTACTCCCTCACTAGGCCGGTTGCTTCACGGAAAAATTGCTTCGTCTGCAAGTCGGCTTCCGGTCGGGTGTCACGTAAATTATATGAAGTTAGCGCATCACTCTCCGCACAGTTGATGTCCTGGCAAGGCAGCAGCTCGCCTAGCGAAGTGGTCCGTCTTTGAGGCCCGCTCGCGGGATGGTGGTAGCCGCGCATCCGATTGCAGCCAAGGCCGGGGCGGCGGTCCTGAGAAAGGGAGGGAACGCCGTCGACGCCGCGGTTGCGACTTCGCTGATGCTCGGGGTAGTCGAGCCTGCTTTCTCTGGCATAGGAGGAGGAGGCTTCGCCCTCCTCTTCAAGTCGAACGGGGAGAGCCTGGCCCTAGACTACAGAGAGACTGCGCCCCTAGGGTCCTCGGCTTCGATGTTTGCCGATCACTCGGACAAGAACAGGGTCGGTCCCTTGGCAATTGCCACGCCGGGGGTTCTCGCCGGCCATGCCAGGCTGCTGGAGGAACATGGGACGATGAAGTTCGCAGACCTAGCTAGGTCCGCCGTGAATGCAGCCGATTCCGGAGTCCGTTCCGAAAGCCTTTCACTCAGAATGCTTAGAGACAAAGAGTCAGGGCCATTCAATAAGATTAGCCACTTCGAAGCTTCGTCCAACGTCTTCAAACGGAGGAATAGGTTTCCGGTGCTCGCGAAGACTCTGGTCGCGCTTGCCGGCTCCGGGCCAAGTGCATTCTATCACGGTTCCATTCCAGAAAGGGCAGCCCGATATCTGAAAGACATGGGGGGAGTGCTCTCCGAGGAGGACTTCGAGAAGTACTCTCCTAAGGAGAGGAAGCCGGTGACGGGCGATTTCCTGGGGTACGGCTTGGTCTCGATGCCGCCGCCCAGCGCGGGCGGGACGTTGTTGATTCATGGTCTTCAGGTGGCAGAAGAGCTCGACAGAAAGCGTTCGGCGCGAGAGGAGGCTGGGAGGCTCCCCGCCACAGCGGCGGTGCTCGGCTCCATGCTGAGAGAGAAGTGGAGGTTCGGCGACCCTGAGTACACCGACGTTCCGGTAGCTTCATTCCTATCGAAGACCAACGCGAAGAAGAGGGCAGAAGAAATTCGCTCCAGAGAAGTCATGACATTAAGAGAGTCCACGACCGACGTGGGGTCGACCAGCCACTTTTGTGTGGTCGACAGGAACGGGAACACGGTCGCATCCACGGAGACTATCGAATGCTACTTCGGATCCGGGGTTACCATCCCTGAACTCGGGGTGATCATGAACGATGAGATGCATGACTTCGACGTAGTCCCCGGGCGGCCCAACTCAGTCGCACCCCTGAAAAGGCCCGCCAGTAGCATGACTCCATCTATCGTCCTTAAGGACGGCTCGCCCTTCCTTGTTCTCGGAGGCGCGGGCTCAGAGCGAATCATCAGCTCTGTCTTCCAAGTTGTGGGAAATGTGATCGAGGGAGAGATGAGCCTGTCCGACGCGGTATCAAGCCCGAGAATCCATCCCTCCGGTGAGACACTGGAAGTTGAGGGAGGCTTCGGCCGCGGTACCCTGTCAGAGCTCCGGAGGTCCGGGTTCAAGCTGGACCTGAGACAGAAGTGGGATCCGTATTTCGGAGGCGTCCACGCCATCATGGTAGACCCTCGTTCCGGCAGAACAATCGGCGCTGCCGACCCTAGACGCATGGGCTCAGCTGCCTTCGATTAGGTACGCTCAAGCGAGCAACTTCGTGGCATTAGAGTTGAGGATGAGATCTCCCGTCTGATGGGCTTCGTCCAAGTCGAGGACCCCCTCTGCCACTAGGTCTCCAAGCGAGCCTCCGAGCGCCCGCTTGGCAAGCTTCGCTGACATCCAGTGATTCTCAGGGATTTCGATGGCGTCTGACCCGTAGACGATTCTCGTGGTCGGGACGATTTCGACAACCTCCCTGAATCTCGTCCTGGAGAGAGCGGGAAGGAAAGTGGGGGGGAGCGGTGTAGACAGTTCGAAATATACATTGGGGAAGACGCTGGCCAGCCAGGCGGCTTCAGACGTATATGGAAAGCCGCCATGAATCAGGACTACAGGAATCTTCGAAACCGCTTCCAGCTTCAAGAAGTTCTTCAGCAGAATCGGGTTGCACTTGTCTGCGACCACGTCGGTGTCCCCCACTCCCGTGTGAATCTGAAGGAACGAGCCCAGTTTCTTAGACCTCTCGGCGACGTGGCAGAGGAACAAGTCTCTGAGGGGTTTCACTCTTGGGCCGAACCACTCCCTCTGCTCCTCGCCCTTCCTATACGCCTCGAAGGACCTGCGGGCCTCGCCTTCGTCCGGCTCCCCCACGTCCAGCCCCGTCCTGTAGGCCACTATAGACTTGAAACCAACGAAACCCCGCTTCCTGACCGCCGTCCCGATGACCTCGTCGAAGGAATCGAAGAGCGCGCTGAAGGACTCCGAAGTATCGAGCAGCCTCTTCAGAATGGGCTCGATCCTGAAAACTCTGTAAAGGCGGGCGGGCGTGTATCTTCGGAACTCCTCGAACCCTACAGGCTCGATTCCGTTGTCGAGAACGGCCCGCTCAATCTTCGCATCCTCACACAGCGCTTTGACATAGCCGGCGAAATCCCTGGCTCGCTCGTTCCTCTTGCGGAGCACATCGAGGTCAGAGTCCGGGGCCTGCAGTAGCAGGGAGAGCTCGCGGACCATCCTCCTGTAGGCTACCGAGGAGAGGAGGTCCTCTTGACGCACCTCCGACTTGGAGCCCATCACAGTTGGACCCCCCGAGAGGAAGAGTTTCGACAGGGAGCGCCTCGTGAGCTTGGGATTCGGCGCGAAGGAGAAGCAGTGCATGTCCGTGACGGGTTGAGCTTCCAGGTCTAGGTCCAACTGTCGTGGCGTTGGGAGGGTGAGATATATGGGTGAGAGTGAGTAGCGTCGCCGAACCCTTAAAGCAACTCCTGAGGCGAAGTCTTTCGTTGAAGTCGGAGCAGGCGAGGAAAAGGCTGGCCGGCCCTGGCGTGACCACGGTAGGAATCTCATATCTCGACTTGGCCGGGGTGACACGCTCGAAGCCACTCGTCAACGTGACTGTGGAGTCTGTCCTTAGGAATGGTTTCAAGACGGCCAGGGCAAACCTCGACATGAACGTCGCTGCCCCACTCACTCCTGGCACCAAGATCGACATCTCCCAAGGGGACGTGTCCGTCATCCCCGACCCGGAAACCTTGGTCTTCCCATCGTATGCCCCCGGTACGGCCCGCCTGATCGGAGATGTTCACGAGGCTGACGGGACCGTCTCTCCCTTATGCACCCGAAGCTTGCTCAAGAGGGTTCTGGGAAGGGGCCGTGCACTTGGATACGGAGCCGTGGTCGGATTAGAGAGCGAGTTCCACTTGGTGAAGCTCGACGCGGAGAGGGTGGTCCCGGCGGATGCCAGCGGCATCCAGACACTCGATGGTTACAACCAGCATCTGGAGCTTCTGGGAGACATAGTCAAGGGATTGTCGACCGTGGGTGTGAAACCTGTCAGGACTCACGCAGAAGGTGGAAGGGGTCAGATGGAAATCGATTTGGAACACCGGCCAGCCTTGAGAGCGGCGGACGGCTACGTCTACTTCAAGGAAGTGGTCAGAGCGGTTTCTAGGGCCCACGGGCTCATAGCATCATTCATGCCGAAGATAGGCGCCAGCTGGTGGGGGAGCGGGCTCCACGTCCACCTCAACCTCACCGACAGGAGGGAGAGGAACGCCTTCGCCGGGAAGAGCGACCCGAGGAAGTTGGGGCTGAGCCCTGTCTGCTACTACTTCATAGCCGGCATCCTGAAGCATGGGAAGGCGCTCTCCGCAGTCGCCGCCCCGACGGTTAATTCGTACAAGAGGCTCCTTCCTGGAAGGTGGAATGCAGACGCCGTCACCTACGGGCCGGGCAACCGCGGGGCCGCGGTCAGGATCCCGGACGAGCGAGGCGAAGCCACCAGGGTCGAAATCCGGATTCCAGACAACTCGTGCAACATCTACCTGTTGCTCGCCTGCACCCTAGCCGCCGGCTTGGAGGGGACGGAAAAGAGGTTGGACCCGGGGGAGCCTCTCATGTTCGACGCCTCCCTAATGACAGACAGGGAGAGGGCATCTCGCGGCCTGGCGCCTCTGCCGCGGTCGCTGGGCGAAGCTCTTTTGGAGTTTGAAGGTGATGGGCTGTTGAGGCAGACCCTCGGCAACGACCTGTTCGAAGAGTTCCTGACTCAGAGGTACTTCGAGAGCTCCAAGGCGGCCGACCAGGTGACCCAGTGGGAGGTCTCTCATTTCCTCGACCTCTTCTGAGCCTCCGGAAACACGGCAAACCGGCTAGCGATACCTGCCGAGTAGTCGATGGGCTCTACGCTGCAGAAGGATATTAAGAACCTCTTCCGCGCGAGTTCAGGGTGCTCGTGTCGTAGTTGGACGAAAGGCCGCTCTTCAAGGAAATTGTCGACCTTTCTGTGGAGCTCAGGAGCCTGGATACGCCCGTCTTTCCCGGAGCCCCTCAACCACTGAAGGCCACCATCCAGACCCCGAAGGAAGACGGCTACCTTTCTTTTGTGTGGGCCTTCTCGGAGCACACAGCCACGCACACCGATGCACCGGCGCACATGATCGAGGGAGGAGAGACCGTCGACAGGATGCCTCTTGGACACTATGTGGGGAATGGACTGGTGCTGGACCTTTCCGGCAGACCAAAGCGCCATCCCATAAGCAAAGAAGACATTAGAAACGGGCTGGCTGCAGGAGGCCTACAAGACCTGAAAGGAAAGGGATGGATCCTGCTCCTGCTTACAGGCTACACAGCAAAGAGCCGGACTCCTGACTGGTTGGAATATCCAGACCTCACCAAAGGGGCCTGCGACTACATTATCGAGAAAGGGTTTGGGGCTGTCGGATTAGACTCCCCGAGCCCGGACCGACCTCCATTCGTGGCCCACAAGACTCTTCTCCCGAAGAAAGTCGTGATCTTCGAGAACCTGGCCAATCTCGACCGCGTGATCGGCAAGAAGTTCTTGTTCATCGGAGTCCCTCTGGCCCTCGTCGGCGGCAGTGCGAGTCCGTGCAGGGCAATTGCACTCGTGATGTAAGCGCGGCCTTCCCTCGGCCATCTGACGACAGTTACAAGATCCCGATTATGTCGATTTGTTTGGTTGGAAAGAGTCGTCGTTGAAGCGCCGGCTTCCAAAGACTCCTACGTCCCGCAGAATGATTCCATCATCGCAGAATCTCCAGTTTCAGGTCTGAGACTTTTGCGATCTTTTCGTAGTCTCTGTCCTTCGAAATAATCTTCTCAGCACCGTTGGCAACCGCGGTTCCGGCTATCAGCACGTCCAGCGCGTTGACTGGTGAGCCTATCCTGAGGAGGGAACCCATGATCTTGGCTGCCTCCTCGGCTGCATCCGAGTCCAGGGGCAGTAGCCTCAACTGATGCACGAACGACCTCACTATCCTCTCCTGCGCGTCGGGTTTTCGGTGGTAGAGGATGCAGCACCTCGAAGAGAGACACCGAGGAGATGCCAATCGAATACGTGAGTTTCTGCGCAGATTCTAACTTGGAGACCGACGACCTTTCTCCGCGAAGTCAATGGCAACCGAGGTATCTATCGCAATCAATTCCTCAGCACCGTCCTCTTCCTAACCTGCTGTATGTCGCTCTTCACTCGCTCAAACTCCTTGTCCCCGGATAGGATGCCTGCGAAAGCCATCAGGTCATGCCTTCCATCGAGCAATCTTTCAATTACATCGCTGAAACTTTCGTTCCCCTTCTTCGCTTCGCGAAGCTTCTTGTAGACATCGTTCTTCACGCTGAGGTTCCTGGAGGTCATTTGCGTATATGTGTTCATATCAGTGTATTTATGGCGCTCGGAGATATATCGGCCAATATCCCAAAACCTACCTAGGCGAGCTTCATCCTGTTCAAGAGCGAAACGAAACGCGGGTCAGACCGTATCCAGTCGAACCTCGGTTCGAACTTCATCCAGACGAGCCAGCTTGAACGCTCGCGATAGGCTCTCGCCAGCCATGTGAATACCTCCTTATCGTCGCGCAGGCCGTTGTAGATCACGGCGATCCAGTATGCGGGAACGTACTGCATCGCGGACCGCGCCTTTAGCTCTTCGAGGATCTTGAGCGCCTCCTTCTTCTCGCCGGCAGCGGCGTGAGCGTGTCCAAGCATCGCGAGGGAGATAACGGTCCACCGACAGGGTGACGGCCTCGGTTGTGGGAGTGTGTCACTCGGTGAGTGTCCTGCTGGTTTCCCGAAGCCTGCGAGCCAGTTCCTGGACGAGAGCCCGGGCTATCTTGGGATTGGTGGATACGAGCGACCAGAAGGTGGGCGAGGAGAGGACAAGGCAGTCCGTGTCCTCAAGAGCGACTACGTCGGCCGACCTAGGTTGCTGATCGAGGAGGCCCATCTCCCCGAAGAATTGACCTCGCGCTAACCTCGTGAGAGACCTCCCGTCGCGGCGGACCTCGGCAGAACCGCCGACGATCAGGTAGAACCCGACACCAGACTCGCCTTCCCGGACGATCGCTTCACCCTTCTTGAAGGACCTTTCTTTTGACGATTTGACGATCGCCTTCAGCTGTCCCTTATTCAAGCCTGAGAAGAGGGGAGTCATTTCGAGCATTTCCATAGTGGAGACTTCGTCGGGCAAGAGTACGTATGATGGGAGGAGGCTCAATACTTAAGGATAATCCAGCATTTCGAGATTAGCTCGCGCCCTGAATTGCGGTGGTTACGCCTCTTTCTCGATTCTGCTTCGCGAGATGAGATAGGCGGAAGCGCCTAGGGCTAGCGCAGCCGCGACTGGCAGGAACGTCAAGAGCAAAGAGTACGAAGACTTGGCCTGCCCACTCGTGGCGGTGTCGGCCGATTTAAGTGCGGTCAGAGGCAGGGGCCCTGTAGTAGTCGCGGCCGCTGTTGTCGAAGTACTCATCGCTGTGATTGTCGTCGTCACGGACACGCTGAAGTAGACCTTGTCATCGGAAAGGGGGGAACCGACGGATTGGCCGCCTCTAGACAGCAACGCGAGCCCTGCCACTACGACCAACGACAGTAGCAAGCCTCCAGCAATCCCCCTCGCGACTGGCCTCATCTTCGACACCTCATTGTCAATCTCGCATCTCTTACATAATCCTAACCCTTAGAACGGCCTCTTCCTCCAAGACCTCCAAGCCTCGTACCAGAAGACGACGACCCCTCCGACGGTTCCGACGACAGCATAGAGGTTTGCCGAGGCGCCGCTCTCGAGCATATACGCGATGGCTATCGTCGTGAAGAAGGCCGCATAGAACCCGAGCCTCGGCAGGGTTAACCTACCGATGCTCGCGAAGGCGCTGAGGATGCCGACATCGACCTTTCTGGCTATGAAGTACCTCCCGACGTTGTCCTTGCCCACGACCCCGAGCCTTTCCAGCTTCTCCAGGTGGTGCAAGGCGATGCTCGGACTTGAGAAACCGAGCTCCCTCTGTATCTCTCTCACGCCGGAAGAATCGACCCGCAGCAGGTGTGCATAGACCTTCAACGTCTTCCCTCTTAGCTCGTACTCGACTCGGTCTCGGTCGATCTCCGCTGGCTCACCGGCCATCCTGAGTTCGAGTCGCTTGAGACTGACTAAAAGCTTTGAAAATCTCTCACGAAACAGAAAGTAACCTAACTAAGAATCTTCCCGCTTCGTTCTAATCCTTGAACCGTTCGTTCTAATGCTTAGACGTATATGGAACCGAGGCCTAACTAAAAGGCGATGGCCGCGTTCGCGAGTAGGTCGACACATGCGCGACGGATTCAAAGTGGACAGGTTTGAATTTACGCTTCGGACAAGGAAAACAACTCAGAATTCTATTCTTTGCCTTGCCCGCGGTCATAATCGTCGCCGGGATCTTAGTCGGAATCGCCGGCTCTATTGGTAGCACGCCAGGTAGCGGGTATCAGTTAGGTACCCTGCGTAACGATGTAACATTTGGCCAAGCTTATGGGACACAATTCGTCGCTACGATGACCGCAACCGGGCCAGGCTTTGGAGCATTCAAAGGCGCGCAGGATGCAACTAGCGCGGCGGCTGACGGGGGTGTCCAAGGACCCTCCACTATAGTATTGCCGCCGAATCCAGCTTCTGCAAGCACAGTACACTCTACCACACCGAAAGCTGCTTCCCCGTCTTCCTCGCCAGGCCAGAGCGGCAGCATCGAATTCTTCAGCAACCTTACACTACGAGTCTCATCCCCTCAGTCGGCGCTCACAAGAGCGGCTGGAGTTGCATACTCGATCGGAGGCTACGTCGCCTTCTCATCTTCTACCAACAACAGTGCCACTGCAGTCCTGCGAGTTCCGGCCTCGGAGTATCAGAATGCGTTAACCCAAGTCGAGGCAATCGGAAACGTGACGAACTTCGTCTCTACATCGAATGATGTGACGATCAAGTACACTGACATGAACGCGACCTTGCAGTCGCTCCTTACCGAGCGCGATGCCTTTGTGAGGCTTCTGAGTCAGTCGACCAGGCTGAACACGACGATTGCGATAGAGGGATACCTGCAGGGCGTCGACGCACAGATAAACTCCGTGCAGAGCGAGATACTACAGACGAGGAGGCTGATTGACTACGCGACGATCACAGCGACCTTTGCCAGGGGGTCGGTGATGCCCCCGCTCAGCGTCAAGGTAGTCGCCTCACCCCTGAAAGGGGCGACCCCCCTCAGCGTCACCTTCAGGGCGTTCGAGAAGGGTGGCGTCCCAGGATACTTCGTTTACTACAACTTCGGCGACGGGACGGCCGCTCAAGGAGAAGCACTGATTCACACCTACACGAAGGTAGGTGACTACAACACGACCATAAGCGTGACAGACTCTTCGGGGAACGTGAGGACGTCGTCGGTGATGATTCACGCGTTAGGAGCCCCGGTGGGGTTCGACTTCGCGGGATTCACGAATCTAACCGCGAACCTCTTCTTCAGCGTCATCCAAGGAATCGTGGAGGTAGCGATCGTAGTGATCCCGATAACCTTGGTCGCAGCCTTAGTCTTCATCGTCATCGCCCCTATCCGAAGCAGGCTTCGCTCCATCAAGGCGAGTAACGGAAAGGCCGCCTAGTGTCTTCCCCAGTAGACGTCGGCACTCGCCCCGTGTTCGATGAGAGGCCTGCTCGAGTGCTTGCGCTTGATCCCGCAGCGTCTTAGATGCCTCCCCCACTTTTGAGGGCTGATCAACTTCCCGCATTTCGGGCAGACGGGCATTGCTTTCTGCTCGCCCCGTAACCTCTTCTCTATCCTAAAGTACGCCCCTCGGCAATCAGTTGCCCGCTGAAGGCGATTGACCAGAGGAGGACAGGATACACGATCATCCGCTCCATCCCACCACCGCCAAGCCCGAGATACACCCCGTCTACGTACAGGATGGTTGCGACGAGTGAGAATATGCCGAGTAGGACCGAGAAGTACGACAGGGGACTCCTCTCAACCTTGTAGGCGGCAATCGCGGCGAAGGAAATGGAAAGAAACGTGATCAGCGAGACAATCCCGTGGATGACACCGAACGTCTCCGGGAAGACGCCCACGCCGACCATCCCCGCTCCAGCGACCAGGGTAAGGGCAACAATCGCATTGGCCCTGACGGCCCTTCGAAGATAGTAACCAGAAACAAGGACGAGAAGCCCCGCGAGTACTATCGAGAGATTGAAGATGGTTGAACTCGGTTGAACTGTGCGACATACTCCCTTAGTGCAGGTAGCACCCAAATCACTAATCGGACTGCCTGAAACGCTGTACCCCGGGTATAGGAATTCCGCGAGAAGCATCGCAAGAGCGAATTGGACCACCCCGGCAAAGAGCGCCGCGCCAGCGACCTTCGCCTCCCTGCCGCTGGGATAGTTCAACTAAGGAGGTTCAGAGGTAACGGGATAAAAGGCTGAGTGAGCGGAATGCAGTCAGGGATTCCTCGGGGACGTCGCCATCCAACATTGTCTCCCGCGCCCTCGGGAGCGCTTCCACTCACGTTTCGCTGGAAGATTAATAGCTGGGGGCGGAGGAAGAGAGCCTGAAGCTCGATGGAGGGTCTGCTGGAGGAAGTAAAGAAGTTCGAGCCTCGAATCATCGAGCTGAGGCGCAGGGTCCACGAACAACCGGAGTTGGCATATCACGAGGTTAAGACGGCCAGACTCGTCGCCAAGGAGCTGAGGTCGCTCGGAGTCGAGGTTAGGACTGGAGTAGGCGGGACCGGAGTTCTCGGCGTCCTGAAGGGCAGGAGTCCTGGAAAGGTCGTGGCGCTAAGGGCGGACATGGATGCGCTGCCAGTTGAGGAGATGGTCAACCTGCCGTTCAAGTCGAAGGTAAAGGGAGTGATGCACGCCTGCGGCCATGATTCCCATGTCGCGATGCTCCTCGGCGCCGCGATGCTGCTCGCGAAGCGCAAGCAGGACCTTCGCGGGACGGTGAAGTTCCTCTTTCAGCCGGCGGAGGAGGACGGAGGGCGAGGCGGGGCCAAGCCGATGATCGAGGATGGCGCGATGGAGAATCCGAGAGTCAATTACGTCTTCGGACTGCACATAAGCAATCGAGTGCCGTCGGGAGCCTTCGGCCTCAGGGGTGGGGCTTTCATGGCCGCCCCGGACGCCTTCAAGATAACAATGATTGGAAGGGGAGGGCACGGTTCCGCCCCGCACGAGACCGTCGACCCTATCTTCGTCGCGGCACAGGTGATTGTCGCGCTCCAGGGAATCTCGAGCAGGATGATCGATCCCGTCAAGCCCTTTGTCATCTCCGTCTGCAGCATCCATTCGGGGACGAAGAGCAACATCATCCCCGATGAAGCGGTTCTCGAGGGAACGATAAGGACCCTCGACGAAGCGACGAGGCGGAAGGCGGTGGCGAAAGTGAGGGACGTCACTCAGACCGTCGCCAGGGCCTTCGGGGCGAGCTGCAACATTGAATTTATCGAGGACCCCCATCCCATCACCTTCAACGACGTCAAGGTGACGAGGGAGGTCGCTGAGGTACTTAGAACGACAG
>Ga0209761_1002714_pt1 | contig 11631 bp, 10 predicted proteins | sample GraSoi013_1_40cm_4_FD_185818 | JGI IMG/M metagenome (GOLD analysis project Ga0209761, IMG submission 185818) | Grasslands soil microbial communities from the Angelo Coastal Reserve, California, USA - Sample 09_25_2013_1_40cm (SPAdes) (version 2) | ecosystem: Environmental > Terrestrial > Soil >... | reverse complement strand
CCACAAGTTGAAGGACGATGGGGTCCTGGGGCAGGAGGGTCTCGACGCGATCGACGCCGAGGTGCATGCCGAAGTGGATGCGGCGGTCCGGTTCGCCGACGAGAGCCCCGACCCCGCGCCGGACGAGCTGTACACGCACGTGCTGGCGGACTGAGCGATGCCGACCCTGACCTACCGCGACGCACTGAACCAGGCGTTGCGTGAGGAGATGCAGCGCGACCCCAACGTCTTCCTCATGGGCGAGGAAGTGGGGGTCTATCAGGGGGCGTACAAGGTGAGCCGCGGCCTGCTGGAGGAATTCGGGCCCCGGCGCGTGGTGGACACGCCGATCGCCGAGCTCGGCTTCGCCGGGATCGGCATCGGTGCCGCGATGGCAGGCCTGCGACCGGTGATCGAATTCATGACCTGGAACTTCGCGCTTCTGGCGCTCGACCAGATCGTGAATTCGGCCGCGAAGATGCTGTACATGTCGGGCGGGCAGATCCCGATGCCGATCGTGTTCCGGGGGCCGAACGGCGCCGCCCTACAGCTGTCGTCCCAACATTCCCAGGCCTGGGAGGCATGGCTCGCCCACATCCCCGGTCTCAAGGTCGTGGCTCCGGCGACGCCGGCAGACGCCAAGGGGCTGCTCAAGTCCGCCATCCGCGACAACAACCCCGTCATCGTGCTGGAGGGCGAGATCCTCTACAACACCAAGGGCGAGGTGCCCGAGGGCGAGTATGTGGTGTCGATCGGCAAGGCGGACCTGAAGCGCGAGGGGCGGGACGTCACGCTGATCTGCCACTCCAAGACCGTGACGATTACCCTCAAAGCCGCGGACGCGCTGCAGGAGCAGGGCGTCGCGGCCGACGTGCTCGACCTACGCTCCCTACGGCCGCTCGACGAGGCGGCGATTCTCGCGTCGGTGGCCAAGACCAACCGCGCCGTCGTGGTCGAGGAAGGCTGGCCGCACTGCGGCGTGGGTGCGCAGGTGGTGGACGTGATCCAGCGCGACGCCTTCGACCAGCTCGACGCGCCGGTGCTCCGCATCACGCAGGCGGACACGCCGATGCCCTACAACAAGCAGCTCGAGCGGGCCGCCAAGCCATCACCCGAGAAGATCGTCGCGGCCGCGCGGCGCGTCCTCTACCTCGAGTAGCCCCCCCCCCCCACCCCCATGGCCACCAAGGTCGTAATGGAAGCGCTCTCGCCCACGATGGAGGAAGGGCGCTTGGTCAAGTGGATCAAGCACGCAGGGGACGCGGTGAAGACGGGCGAGACCCTCGCCGAAGTGGAGACCGACAAAGCAGTGATGGAGCTGGTTGCCCGGGCGGACGGGCAGCTGCTGCAGATCGCGGCGGCGGAGGGCAGCACGGTGCCCGTGGGCAACGTGGTAGCGTACATCGGGGCGCCGGGGGAGAAGATCGACGCGTCGGCCGCCGCGCCGCAGCCGTCAGCCGTCAGCCGTCAGCCCTCAGTGAACCCTCCGCCGTCGGCGGGCCCTCAGCCGTCAGCCGTCAGCCGTCAGCCGGTTCCCGTCGCCGCTCCGATCGAGTCCGGGCGCGTGAGGGCCTCTCCCCTCGCCAGACGGATCGCGAAGGACTCCGGCGTCGACTTGAGACTCTTGACGGGCTCTGGACCGGGTGGACGGGTCGTCAAGAAGGACTTGGAGGAGGCAGTAGCTCGGCCGGCGACCGCGGCTATGCCTACTGTGCAGCGGAGCGTACCACTCCCCACTCCCCACGTCACGACCGTTCCCTACGAGGACGTCCCTCTCACCCAGATCCGCAAGACCATCGCGAAGCGGCTGTCCGCGTCTCTCGGGCCCATCCCGCACTTCTTCCTCACAACCGAGGTCGACATGGAGCGGGCGGCAGAGGCCCGCGCGGCGCTCAATGCGCAGCTCGGCGACCGAGGCAAGATCGGCTTCAACGACATCATCCTCCAGGCAGTCGCCCTCGCGCTCGCCAAACATCGCGCCTGCAATGCGTGGTTCCAGGACGACCACATCCGCTACTGGAACGACGTACACCTGGGGATGGCGGTGGCGGTGGAGGACGGGCTGATCACCCCCGTGATCCGGAACGCCGATCTGAAATCGCTCACCCAGATCGGCGCGGAGGCGCGGGAGCTGGCGCAGCGCGCGCGCGCCCGGCGACTCAAGCCCGAGGAGTATACCGGCGCCACCTTCAGCGTCTCCAACCTCGGCATGTACGACATCGATCAGTTCACCGCCGTGATCAACCCGCCGGAGGCGGGCATCGTGGCCATCGGGACGATCACGGAACGACCCGTGGTGGTGGGAGGTCAGGTGGCGCCGCGCAAACGGCTGCGGCTCACGATGAGCTGCGACCACCGCGTGATCGACGGCGCGACCGGGGCGACGTTCCTGCAGACCCTCAGACAGATGCTGGAGAACCCTCTCGCCATGCTCTTGTGAAAGGGGATCCACTTGGCAAGCTTCGACGTCATCATCGTGGGGGGTGGACCCGCCGGCTACGTCTGCGCCATCCGCAGCGCCCAGCTCGGCCTGACCGCCGCCGTCGTCGAGAAGGAAAAGCTCGGCGGGGTGTGCGTGAATATCGGCTGCATCCCCACGAAGGCGCTGCTGCACTCGGCCTATATCGCCAACCTCCTGAGGGAGGCCAAGGACTTCGGGGTCGACGCCGCCAGCGTGAAGACGGACTACGGGGTCGCCATGAAGCGCTCCCGCCGCGTGAGCGACCAGAATTCCAAGGGCGTCGAATTCCTGATGAAGAAGCACAAGATCACGGTCGTCAAAGGGAGCGGCGTCCTCCAGCCAGGCAAGAAGGTGAAAGTCGGCGGCGACGTCTACGAGGCCAAGAAAGCGGTGGTCGTCGCCTCCGGCTCGCGGGTGAAAGGGATCCCGCAGATCGGTCTCGAGATCAACAAGACCACGGTGATCTCCTCGGACGAGGCGCTGCTGCTCGAGCAGGCGCCCCCCTCCCTGATCGTCGTGGGCGCGGGGGCGGTCGGGATGGAGTTCGCCGACATCTTCAACGCCTTCGGCGTGCCGATCACGCTCATCGAGGCCCTGCCCCGCATTCTGCCGCTCGAGGATGCGGAGGCCTCGGACACGCTCGCCAAGAGCTACAAGAAACGCGGCATCGAGGTGATCGCCGGCGCCAAGGTCGCCAAGGCGACCGCGGGCAAAGACAAGGTCGTCCTGGACGTCGAGGCGGGCGGCGAACGGAAGCAGGTCGCGGCGGCCGCCGTGCTGATGGCGGCGGGCCGCGCCGTGAACACTGAGAACCTCGGGCTCAAGGAGTGCGGCATCCAGCTCACCGAGCGTGGGTTCATCAAGATCGACCAGCGTCTCCAGACCACGGCTCCGGGCTACTACGCGATCGGCGATGTCGCGGGGCCACCGATGCTGGCGCACAAGGGGTTTCGCGAGGGCGTCGTGGTGGCCGAGCTGTTGGCGGGCCAGCAGCCGCATCCCATCAAGTACGACAACGTGCCGAGCGTGACGTACTGCCACCCCGAGGTCGCGAGCATCGGACTCACCGAGGAGCAGTGCAAGGAGCAGAAGCGCGACTATGTGGCGGGGCGCTTCCCCTTCTCGGCCAACGGCCGCGCGCGCGGCACCGGTGAGACCGAGGGTTTCGTGAAAATCCTCCGGGACAAGCAGTACGGCGAGATTCTCGGCGCCCACATCGTAGGCGCGCACGCGTCGGAGATGATCCACGAGCTCGCCGTGGCACGCGAGAACGAGTACACCGTGGAAGAGGTCGACCTCGCCATCCACGCGCATCCCACGATGTCCGAAGCCATCGACGAGGCGAGCCTCGACTCGCTCGGACGGGTGCTGCACCTGTGACCGAGCCCGCGCAGAAGGATCCGCTCGCCATCGGGCTGGGCGCCCTCACCGCGGGAGTGGGCCTCGGCGCCGCCTGCATCACGGTCGTGCTCCTCCTGGTACGGCTGCTGCAGCGCACCGCACAGGCCACCGGCGACCCCGCCACCGACGTGACCGGCGACCTGCTGATCGCCGGCCTGATCGCCGGCATCGCGATCGCGGCGCTCTTCGGCTGGCGCCGCAGCGACGGGATCGAGAACCTGTGGCAGCGCGGCGTGGTGGGCGTCCTCTCGGTATTCGGGGCGCTGATGGTCGCGTTCTTCCTGACCATCCCCGCCCGTCAGCTCTTCGGCACGGTCGGGCTCGTCCTGCTCGCCGTAGCCATGGCGCTCATCGGTGTGGCCGGCAGCCGATGGGCGATTCGTGGTAGCGGCGAACGGGGCGCGGGAACCGCGATATGAGCGAGCGCATACTCGAGGTCGTCCAAGCCGGTCGCGTCCCGTACGGGGAGGCGCTCGAGTGGCAGCGTCGCCTCGCGCAGGCGCGCATCGCGGGCCGGCAACCGCACGACCTGCTGCTGCTCCTCGAGCATCCGCCAGTCGTCACGCTCGGCCGCAACTCCCACCACGCGCACCTGCTGCGCACCGACGGCATCGAGGTGTTCGAGGTGGAGCGGGGAGGGGACGTCACCTACCACGGCCTCGGCCAGCTCGTGGGCTATCCCATCCTCGATCTCATGCAGCACCGGCCAGACCTGCACTGGTACCTGCGCACCCTGGAGCAGGCGCTGATCGACGCTCTGGCCGAGCTCGGTATCCCGGCCGAGCGCGATCCGGGCTACACCGGCGTGTGGACGCGGAGGCGGAAAATCGCGAGCATCGGAATCCACGTGAAGCAGTGGGTCACCTGGCACGGCTTCGCCCTCAACGTCACGACCGACCTGGGGTCTTTCGAGCGGATCGTGCCGTGCGGAATCCCCGGGGTGGTCATGACCTCCGTCGAGCGCGAAGTCCCGGTGCCCGCGAGAATGGGGAATGGGGAAAAGGGAATGGTGACACACTCCACCGCGTTATGGGACGATACGGTGGCGGCGGTGGTGCGGGGGTTTGAGGGGGCGTTCGCCCTAACTGCCAAATACGTCGAGGAAAGGCGTCGAGCAGAAACGTCGAGGGAACCCGTCACAAACCCGCGCGCTGCGAGTCGGTACGATGTTCCTTGACGATGTTCCTTGACGTCTTCCCTCGACGGTTTTCATATGCGTGATCGCGTCCCCCCCGGCCAGGTCGTCACCACCAAGTGGCCCGTCCTCCACTACGGCAACGTGCCCAGCGTGGCCCGCACCACCTGGACCTTCACCGTGTCCGGGCTCGTGGAGCGGCCGATCTCCCTCTCTTATGACGAGCTGCTCCAGCTGCCGGGGGAGACCGTCGTCTGCGACATCCATTGCGTCACGACGTGGAGCCGGCTCGACAACACGTTCGAGGGCGTGCCGGTGCAGCTGCTGCTGGAGCGAGCGCGGGTCAAACCGGAGGCGAAGTACTGCCTGGTGTTCGCCGAGCAGGGCTTCACCACCAACCTCCCGCTCAGCGACCTCGACCGGCCGGACAACTTGATTGCGCTCAAGTGGAGCGGCGAGTGGCTCACACCGGAGCACGGCGGGCCGGCGCGGCTGCTGGTGCCGCACCTCTATTTCTGGAAGAGCGCCAAGTGGGTGCGCGGGTTCGAGCTGCTAGAGGACGACCTCCCCGGCTTCTGGGAGCAGAACGGCTACCATATGCGCGGCGACCCGTGGGCGGAGGAGCGGTACGGGGGGCGCGGGCTGACGCAGCACGAGATCAATGCGTTTCGGAATGCCAGTAAGAAACACGTCTAGGAAAAACGTCGAGGGAAAACGTCGAGGAGAGGCGTCGAGGAACACCGTACCCGACGATTCTCCTCGACGTCTCTCCTAGACGCCGTTCCTGGACGACGTTTTCCCAAGGAGTTCGTAGAACCGCTGGAAAACGCGGATCCCATCCCACAGCTGCTGCAAGTCGAGCTTCTCATCCGGCGCGTGCAGTCGGTCGTCGGGAAGGCCGATGCCGGTGAGGATGACCGGGGCGCCCGACTTGCGCAGCGCCGGGATGACGGGGATCGAGCCCCCCGCGCGCGCCGCGACCGTGCCCCGCCCCACGACCTCCGAGAAGGCCCGATCGAGCAGCGCGAACGACGGGTGGTTCACCTCGATGACGGCCGGATCGGCGCCGTGCAGGAAGTGCACCGTCGCGGTGACGTACTTGGGGACGAGCCGCTGCACCGCCGCGGCCAGCTGGCGTTCCACCGTCAGCAGCGTCTGGTGCGGCACGAGCCGCAGGCTCACCTTCGCCGTCGCCTCGGCCGGAATCACCGTCTTGGCGCCGTTGCCCGTGAATCCTCCGGTGATGCCGTGGATCTCGAACGTCGGCAACGCCCACAGCCGCTCCAGCACGGAATACTTCTTCATGCCGACCAGGGCCTTGGCCTGCACGCGCCGCGTAAGAAATTCCCGCTCCTTGAACGGGAGCTGCTTCCAGAGGGCGCGCTCGGCTTTGCTGGGCGGCTGCACCGACCGGTAGAGGCCGGGGACGTTGATCTTGCCGTCCGGCCCCTTGAGCCGGCCGAGCAGGCGGCACAGCTCCTCGTGGGCGTTCGGCGCCGCCCCGCCGTATTCGCCGGAGTGCAGATCGGACTTGGCGGTGCGGACGGTGATCTCCGCGTAGGCGATTCCGCGCAACGCGGTGTAGACTGCCGGCCAGCCGGGCGCGACGTAGGCCATGTCCGCCACCAGCACCGCATCGGCCTGGGTGCGCCGGGGCTCCCGGCGCAGCACGTCGAACAGGACCTTGCTGCCGTACTCCTCTTCGCCTTCGATCAGGAAGCGGAAGTTCACAGGGGGCCGGCCGCACGACTCGATCGCCTTGAGGAGGCAGAAGACCTGACCCTTGTCGTCGGCGGCGCCGCGGGCGAACAGCTGGCCGTCGCGGACCGTCGGCGCGAACGGCGGCGCGGTCCACTCCTCGAGGGGATCCGGCGGCTGCACATCGTAATGGCCATAGAGCAGCAGCGTCGGCGCGCCCGGGACCTGGGGGCCGACGCCCCAGACCACCGGATGAGTGTCGCTACCGAGAAACTGCACGTCGCGGCATCCGACGTGGCGCAGCTCGGCAGCCACCCACTCGGCGGCGCGACGGCAATCGGAGTTGTGCGCGGGAAGAGTGGAGACTGACGGAATCCGGAGGAACTCCGTCAGCTCCCGCAGAAGTCGGTCGGAATCCATCGTGCGCCCAAATGTAGACGGTCGAGGCTCGCCTAGCCAGCGTGTCGGCGGCGGGTAGATTCCCCGGGATGCGAACGACGGCGTCCTACGATCTGTTCCCGGACGCGCCCAGCGAGCGGGCGATGGCTCGCGCGCGGTGGCTGGCGCGCGAAGGGCGCGTGGCCGACGCCGAATCGGCCTACCGTGGCGTACTCGCCACGCATCCGGACCTGAAGCCCTGCTGGGCGGAGTACTTCGAGTTGCTGCGCACTGCGGGCCGCCCCGAGGACGCCCTGCGTCTCGCCGAGGGCGCCGCGGTGCAATTCGGCGACGGAGCCTTCCCCCTGGCGCTCAAGGGTGCGGCGTTGATCGAGCTCGCGCGATTCCCCGACGCCTTGGCGGTGCTGGAGCGTGCCGTCGAAGCCGACCCCGACCTCGCGCTCGTGTGGCACGAGCTCGGCTACGCGGCCTACCGACTGGGCAACCCCGACCGCGCGCTGCTGGCCCTCGACCGTGCGTTCGCGCTCGAGCCGCACACGGAGACGTTGAAGCTGCGGGGCCGGATCCTGCGCGAGGCCGGACGCTACGCGGCCGCCGAGGTCGCGTTCGAGGCGGCAGCGCAGGCGGCGGAGCATCGCGAGCAGCGCGAAGAGGCGGAGCGCGAGATCCTGGCCACGCGGCGCTACGCCTTCTGGGCGCCACGCCGGCCAGACGACCTGCAGCCCGCGGAGCGGTGGTTCGCCGAGACCGGCGCGGTCGTGCTGGCGCCGGTCCCGGGCCCGGTCCCGCCGAGTGACGAGGCACTCGCCAAGGCGTTCGCGGAGCTGGCGCAGGATTCGGGGTGGCGCTTCGGGCAGGTGGTGGCCGTGGGCCCGAGCCTGCCCGTGTGGGCGCCGCTCGCCGAGGCGCTGGGCGCGCCCCTGGTCGGGCGCGACGGGGTCGACCCGCCCGCGGTGCCGCTCGTGGCGGCTCTGCGGCCGCTCGCACCGGAGGCGGGATGGTCGGCGCTCACCGCAGCCATCACCGAGGCGGGGGCGGGGTTGGTGTTCGTGCTCGAGCACCCGGCAGAAACGCCCAGCGCCGTGGGTGCCGACGTGATCGGCGTTCTCACCGACGCTGGCCAGCGGCGCTCCCGGATGCCACAGCCCGCGCACGCCCTGGCGGTGGCCCAGCACCCCGGCGCCCGCCTCGCGGGCCGCCGCCTGCAGATTCCCTAGCCAGGAACTGGGAGGCTCGCGTGACCGCTCCCGCCCGCCCGACGATGTCGGGGAAGGCCATCACCCAGAGCCAGTTCGACCGGGCCGCCGATCTGATCAATCTGGAGAGCTACATGCGTCGCATCCTCACCTCGCCGTTCCGCGAGGTGCAGGTGGAAGTCCCGGTCCGCTTGGACGACGGCCGCATCGAGGTGTTCACCGGGTACCGCATCCAGCACAACGGCGCTCGCGGGCCCTGCAAGGGCGGCATCCGCTTCCACCCCAGCGCGGACCACGACGAGATCCTCGGCCTGGCCACGATCATGACGTGGAAGACGGCCCTCATGGACATCCCGTTCGGCGGTGCCAAGGGCGGCGTGACCGTGGACCCGAAGCGGCTGTCCCGGCTCGAGCTCGAGCGGCTGACGCGGCGCTTCACGCAACGCATCGCCATCGTCCTCGGCCCCTACCGCGACATCCCTGCGCCGGACGTGAACACCAACGCGCAAGTCATGGCCTGGATCCTGGACGAGTACTCCAGCCGGCAGGGGTACACCCCGGCGGTCGTGACCGGCAAGCCCGTCTCGTTGGGCGGCTCGCTGGGGCGCGAGGAGGCGACGGGCCGGGGAGTCATGTACGTGATGGCCGAGTTCGCACGCGACTTCGGCGTCCCGCTGAAGGGCGGCCGGGTGGTGATTCAGGGGTTCGGCAACGTGGGTAGCCACTTGGCCCGGCTGCTCGACGCCGAGGCGGGCGCCAAAGTGATCGCCGTGAGCGACGTCCAGGGCGGGATTCTCAACGACAAGGGGCTCAACCTGCCCGGGCTACTCGCCCATGTCGCCGACAACAAGCCGGTCTCAGCCTGGAAGGGCGGCAAGGCGATCACCAACGACGAGCTGTGGGCAGTGCCGTGTGACTGGCTGGTGCCCGCCGCGCTGGGCAGTGTAATCACCAAGGAAGCCAATGCGCGCACCATCGACTGCAAGGTCCTGGTGGAAGGGGCCAACGCGCCGACGACCCCGACGGCGGATCTCATCCTCGAGGAGCGCGGCATTCCGGTCCTTCCCGATTTCCTGGCCAACGCCGGCGGCGTGACGGTCAGCTATTACGAGTGGGCGCAGAACCTGCAGCAGTACCGCTGGACGCACGAGCAAGTGAACCGCGAGCTCCAGGCGACGATCACGAAGGCCTACGTCGCCGTGCGCGACCTGGCCAAGCAGAAGGCCGTGACGTTGCGGACGGCCGCGTACGCGATCGCGCTGCAACGCGTCGCGGAGGCGGAGCGGTTGCGGGGGAACTAGGGGCGGAGCGGCGTCCGCCCGACCGCCTTACTCGTCCGCCGGCACCCCCGGCCGGGAGTACAGGGCCCGGTACGGGTCCTGATCCGGTTGCGTGAACACGCGGATCTGGATCGCGCGGATCGCCTCCGCGATGTCGGCGTTGCTCTGCACGTAGATCTCGTCGAACAGGTTGAGGTTCATCCGGTAGAGGCGCTGGGCGATCACCACGGCATTGTTGAGCGGTACCCGGCTGAGCCACCGCCAATCGTAGGTCTCGAGCCCCTGCCCCACCCCGCCGGCCAGCTGCGCGCCGGCCCAACGGAAGATCGTCTCACGCGCGTGCGCGAGCCGCCCCGCGCTCAGGGTATCGGCGTACGCTGAATCGAGCCGCCGCGCCAGCTCCGCGTAGAAGACGTCCAGCGTGCGCTCGTCCCGCCAGCGCGCCGCCGCCCGCCTCGCATCGAGCGTGTCGCCGCGCGAGCGGAAGAACCGCTCCGCCCCGCGATACCCCACGAAGCTCGCGAAGCTCTCGTTGAACGGCGTCTGGCTCTTCAGGTACAGGGTGTTGTGGGCCAGCTCGTGGAGGACGGTCGCGACCAGCTCCATCGTGTCCCGGTCCACCGCGGTGGAGAACAGCGGATCGCTGAAGTAGCCCAGCGTCGAGAACGCCCCCGAGGGCCGCAGGTAGACGTCGTACCCCTCCCGGTCGAGCTCGGCCGCCTCGGACTGGGCGCGGCGGGCGTCGAAGAACCCCTTGTAGGGCACGTCACCCACGATCGGAAAGCTCCAGGTGAACTGCCGCAGCTTGTTGCGGGGGCTGGCCGACAGGACGAGCAGCAGCGTGTCGCGGCCGACGTTTACGTAGGTCGTATAGGTCTCGCCCGCCGCGAGGCGCAGCGAATCGGCGGCGAACTGCCGCGCGACGAGCACGAGCTTGAGCCGCTGCGCCAGCGGCGCGGGAGTGGTCGGGTCGCCAAGCAATTTGGCGATCGACCGGCGCTTGAGGAGAATCCGCATCTCCTCGAGTCCGGCGCGGGCCACGTAGCGGGCGTCGCCGCTGACGACCAACAGCAGCCCGGCCGCCGCGACGAGGCCGACCAGCGCGCCAAGCGCGAGCCGCCGTAGGATCCGCCCCCAGCGGGGGCGGCGGCGCACGGTCAGGGTGTCCACCGCAACCCGACGCGGTGCGTCCCGCCGCCCAGGACCGCGAAGCCCTGGTAAGCGTAGTCGAAATGCAGCCGACCCAGCTCCACGCCGCCCCCCACCGTGAAGCGGGAGGCGTCGCTCGTGGGCGAGCGCGTGGCGTAACCCAGCCGTCCCACCAGCCCGACGCCCCCCGTCACCACACCGCCCTCCACACCCTGGACGAGGATCGCCGGCTGCCCGGGGGTCCACTGCCCTTCGAGCGTGCTGAGCAACCGCATCGTGCCCTGGGGGTCGACATAGTTCAGGGTGACGCCAGCGCGAGTGCGCCGCGGCAGCCGGGCGCCGCCGCCGAAGTCCCCACCGATGTTCTGCACGCTCGCCCCAAGCGCGAAGATGTCGAAGACGGCAATCGCAAGCCCCGCGTCGCCCGCCCAGGCGTCGGCCGCATAGCCGCCGATCTGCTGCCGGGCGTACTTACCCGAGACGCCCAGCGCGATCAGGCCGCGCCGGTAGACGAAGGAGGAGACGGCGAGCAGGTCGGCGGCCGTGAAGGTGCCGCCCGTCGGCATCCCGCGACGACCGCCGGTGGACGGATCCGGCACGATGATCTGCTCGGAGCCGTAGTCGAGCGCCTGGGCGCCCGCCCCCCAGGTGAGTCGCCCCACCCGGACCGCGATGGCGGCCGTCGAATAGACCGTCCCCACGAGATACGGCTCGTAGGAGCCTTCTATGGCGACGTGCCGGATGGTGGCGAGGCCGGCGGGGTTCGCGAACATCGCGCCGGCGTCACCCACGAGCGCCGCCCCCGCACCGCCCAGCCCGGCCGATCGCGTCGAACCAGGAAGACTAGTCAGCACGCTCCCTTCTGACTGGCCAACCAACACTGTAACGACGAAGGCGTCGAGGAGGAGCGTCAAGGACAGGCGTCGAGGGAAA
>Ga0209761_1002711_pt1 | contig 11633 bp, 11 predicted proteins | sample GraSoi013_1_40cm_4_FD_185818 | JGI IMG/M metagenome (GOLD analysis project Ga0209761, IMG submission 185818) | Grasslands soil microbial communities from the Angelo Coastal Reserve, California, USA - Sample 09_25_2013_1_40cm (SPAdes) (version 2) | ecosystem: Environmental > Terrestrial > Soil >... | reverse complement strand
CCCGACATCGCTGTCAAGGCCACGGGCCGCATTGAAATGGCCCAATGACGTGCTCGTCGATGATCGCAAGGTCGCGGGGATTCTCTGCGAGAGTCGCTGGCAAGGCGACACGCTGCAGTGGCTCGCCGTCGGGATCGGCGTCAACGTGGCGAACGAGATTCCCCCCGACCTCGCGGCGCACGCGGTCGCGCTTCGGGACCTGCGGCCCGGCGCACGGCGCATCGACGTGCTCGATCCGCTCGTCCCCGCGTTGGGCCGGCTCACGGCGCACGGGGCACACCTGACGGAATTCGAATGCGCCGCGTTCGCGCGCCGCGACTGGCTGCGTGGCCGCCAGATTCGCACGCCCCTCGCGGGCCGCGCCTCGGGGATTCGCCCCGACGGCGCGCTGCTCGTGGACACCGGCTCGGGGACCACGATGGTGCGCGACGGCCACGTCGAGCTATCTTAGCCGCCCCATGCTCCTCGCGTTCGACATCGGCAACACCGAGACGACCGTCGGGCTCTTTGCGAACGACCGGCTTGAAGCACATTGGCGTCTGCACTCGACGCCGTACCGCACCCCCGACGAGTGGGCGGCCGCGTTCACCGCGCATCTGACACAGGCCGGGCATTCGACGCAGGAGGTCCGCGCGGCCATCGTCGCCTCTGTCGCGCCGCAGGTGACGCAAAGCCTGTGCGACGGCATTGTCGTGGCGACCACGCGCGAGCCGGTGCTCGTCGATGCGCGCTCCAGGCTCCCGATCGTGCTGGATGTGGATGAGCCGCTCACGGTCGGCGCCGATCGCATCGTCAATACGCTGGCGGCGGTGCAGCTCTTCAAGAACGACACGATCGTTGTCGACTTTGGCACGGCGACGACGTTCGACTGCATCACGGCAGATGGGCGTTTCATCGGCGGCGTGATCATGCCGGGCCTGCGCACCGCCTCCGACGAGCTGGTGCGGAAGACCGCCAAGCTCCCGGCCACCGAGCTGCTGCCGCCGACGCACGCGATCGGCCGGCGCACCGAAGACTGCATTCGCGTCGGCGTGCTGTGGGGCACGGCCGACGCGGTGGACGGTCTGGTGCGCCGTATCAAAGCAGAATGGCCATCCAAAAATCGACCGATGGTTGTGGCGACCGGCGGAATCGCCGGTCTCGTGGCGCCCCTGTGCCGCGAGATCGAATCTGTGCACCCGGATCTGACGCTGATCGGCCTCCGGATCGCGGCGACGGCGCTCGACCTGAAGTGGTGACCGACGCTCGCACGCTGAACGCGTGGCGTCGCTGGGGATATCGTGTCCTCCCGGGGGATCTCTACTCGTACATCCTGCACATGCGTCCCGCGGAATGGCCCATCATGGCGGGGCATACGCTGCTGGGCTACGTCCTCGCGGTGGGAGTGGGGGGAGCGGGGAGCGGGGAGCAGTTAGGTCGTGCGATCCTGGCACTGATCATTTGGGTCGTGTTCCTGAACGGCGGCACGCTCGCGATCAATAGCGTCTTCGACAAGGACGAGGGCGACATCGGCTACCTGAACTCGCCGCCCGTGTTGCCGCGATATCTGCTGCATTTCAGCCTGGTGCTGCTCATCGGCGGCCAGGCGCTGTCTTTTCTCCTCCCGCGGGGATTCCGAATCGCGTACGCGATCTGTTTTGCCCTGTCCATCCTGTATTCCGTTCCGCCGTTTCGTTTCAAGGCGGTCGCGGGTGTGGACTGGGTCATCAACATGTGGGGGTTCGGTACGCTCACGCCGTACGCCGCGTGGGCCGCGACCGGACGTCCGCTCGACCCGGGGCACGGATTAGTGCTGCTCGCCTTCTGTCCCCTGTTTGCCGGGCTCTACCCTCTCACTCAACTATATCAGTTCGATGAGGACCGGCGGCGCGGCGACCGCACCCTCGCGCTGATCCTCGGGATGCGGGCGAGCCTCGTGGTTGCCACGGTCTCCACCCTGCTCGCGTTCGGGTTACTCGCCTGGGCGATGATGCTTCTGCACGTCGGGACGAAAGGCTTCACCCTGCTGTTGCCGCTGGTGCTCTGGTTAGCCGTGCTCTTGCCGTGGCTGACGGGTTACGCGACATGGAGCCCGAAGCAACACCAGCGGGGGATGTATCGAGCGCTGGCCGCCTGGGCCGTAACCGATCTCACGGTGCTGTTTGTGTTTGCCACGTAATGTGCGGTGTTTAGATTAGCAGGATTACCCTCGAGGAGATCGTCTCAAATGACTTCTGCGACTGTCGATCGCTCCGAATTCCGGCACATACTGCAGAGTGGAACCATCGTCGGCGCGGTGACCGCGGCTGCCGTCGTCCTCTTTCTCCTCGTGTCCCGGGTCCTTCCTGCGGGAATCGCCACCTCCCTGCTCCAGATGATCATCGTGCTCGCGGCAGGCGTCGCCGCGGCTTTCCTGCCCGGTTTCTTCGCGGCGTCCCGGACGACGCAGGGCGTGGCGAGTGCTGCAGCCATGGCACTGTGGGGTACGATCGTATTCATGGCGATCGACATCGTGCTGCTGCGGCCCTTCCGCGCGTTCCCGTGGACGTGGGACGCCGTCGGCGGTGGCAGCACGTGGTGGTATCTCCCGATCTGGTGGATGCTGGGAACGTTCCTCGCGTGGATGGGAGCGATCGTGACCGCCGGCCGCGCCGCGCGCGGCGGTGACACCGCGATTCGGTCGCTGGCAATGCCCGCGGTCGCGGGTGGCTTGGTTGCTGGAGTAGGCCTCGGGCTCGCTGGTGTGCTGCTGATGCCGGTCGCGGCCGGCGCCGGATTCGCCCTGACGCTCGTCGTACTCGCTCTGGCTGTTCTCGCTCGCAGAGGGTAACGCATCGTGCCGAGATGGATGGCGCACTTGCTGGTGGTCGTGGGGTGGCTGTTGACGCCTGCCTGGGCGTGGGCGGCATCGCACGTTGGTTTGTGGCTGGGCGCCCTCGTCGCGCTGCGATTCGAGAATCCCGTCGTCATGCTCGCCATCGCCGGCGCCGGGGCACTGCTCTTCGGCTTTGCGGTGCTGTGGACCTGGGTTCGATTCATGCGCCATCTGCCGCATCTGCTGTCACACCACATGGCGCCTCGCGCCTCCGAGGAGCACGCCGCGATTGCGGCCGCGGATTGAGCTCTGTCTTCTAATCGCAGGGGTCTCTCAGCTCCCCGCCCAGGGGGGGCGTGACGTCGATTTTTTGTACGGGCGCTGGTATCAAGGAAACGCATCTTCCAGTTACGAGCTGCGGACCGATGCACCACTCGGCGGGATCTTCTCGCATGGGGTCGCGCTGCAGGTGCTGGTCCACGACAGCCTGGGTCGTCACCGCGCGTTCTACGGCGCCGGTTGGCAGGTCCACGCGTTCCGCCGCCGTTCCAAGTTTGGCCCGTACTTCATCGCCGCGGTCGCACTCGGTCTTTCGACTGACACGACGGAACAATCGCTGGCGGCTCTTTGGACCGGAGGGGCCGGCGTCGAATGGCGACCCGCCCCGTGGGTGGCCTTGGGATTTGAGGGCGTGTATCGACGTCAGGACGTCGGACCGCGCGGCTTCTGGCGCAGCGGCCCAGGCTCACGCGAGGGTGTAGCAGCGGCGCTCGGCTTCTCGCTGTCAATCGGAAAGCGCGGGGCCGGCAAAAGCGGACGCGAGCGCCTCCCACCACCCGAGCCACCCCGCACCATTTCCGGGAATGCGGCCGACATTGTCCGCACCGCGCTCGCCGTGCTCGGCACTCCGTACGAATGGGGCGGGAGCGCCGAGAACGGGTTCGACTGTTCGGGGCTGATCCAGTACGCCTATGCGAGCCATGGCATTCGGTTACCGCGAACCAGTCGCGATCAAGCGACTTCTGGAGCGATCGTCACGCCCGTCATCGAAGCACTGCAGCCCGGTGACATCCTGCTATTCGCCGCGCAGCCCGGCGGAGGCGTCACGCACGTGGGGTTGTATGTCGGCGAACAGACCTTCATCCACAGCTCGAATACGGGCGTCAGGTTGTCTCGCTTGGAGGCGCAGGATGCCGATGGCGCCTGGTGGGTGGCGCGGTGGGTAGGGGCGAGGCGGGTGGTTGAAGGACGCAGGACGCCATGACGCCATGACACACGAAGCACTCATGGCGTCATGGCGACGGGGGATCATGGCGTCGGCCGTAGCGTTGCTCATGGCCTGCGGTGCGTCCCGCGTTCCGCGCGCGCTGCGCGGCTACAATATCCTGGTCGAAGAGAAGGATGAGCAAAGCGTGGAGCTTGCCCGCGCCATGCGAGAGCAGGGTATCAAGGTGCGGCCGGGGGTCCGTGGTGGCAGTGGGCCGACCGCGGCGCTGATCTACTTCACGTTCAGCGACCCTGGGCCCGGCCAGCCCCTCTGGTTCCACATTCGTCTCGCCGATACGCGGTCGGGGGAAATCATTGGTGCGGCGACAATTTCCCTCGATTCGCTGTTGAGTACTCCCCGAGCTCGTGCAGTAGCCGCCGTCAGGGCGCTTGCCCCTTGACACGCCTGTCGCGCCAGGGCAAATTCCCCGCGTCGTCCATTAGCACTCACCATCCACGAGTGCTAACAGCTAATCAATTCAAAGCGTTACGGAGGTTCGAGCATCATGCCAACGGCAACCAAGACGACCACGAAGTACAAGGTCTACCCGCTGGCCGATCGCGTCGCGATCCGCCCGATGGAGGAGACCGAGACGATGAAGGGTGGGCTGTACATCCCCGACACTGCCAAAGAGAAGCCAATCCAGGGCGAAATCATCGCCGTGGGACCGGGCCGGCGGGAGAAGGGGGAGCAGGTCCCGATGGAGCTGAAAGTTGGGGACCGCGTCATCTACGGGAAGTACAGCGGCACGCAGGTCGAGTTGGACAACGAAGAGATCATCCTGATCAAAGAAGCCGACGTCATCGCGAAGCTCGCGTAAGCATTCTTCGGGAGGAAGCACAGACATGGCAGCCAAGTATCTGGAATTCAGCACCGAGGCCCGGGCCCGCCTGAAGCGCGGCGTGGATCAGCTGGCCGATGCGGTGAAGGTGACGCTCGGCCCCAAGGGCCGGAATGTCGTCATCGACAAGAAGTTCGGCAGCCCGACCGTCACCAAGGACGGCGTGACTGTCGCGAAGGAAGTGGAGCTCGACGACGAGATCGAGAACATGGGCGCCCAGATGGTGAAGGAAGTGGCGACCAAGACTTCGGACCTCGCGGGTGACGGCACCACCACGGCGACCGTGCTTGCGCAGGCGATCTACCGTGAGGGTCTCAAGTCTGTCACGGCCGGTGCTAATCCGATGGCGCTGAAGCGCGGCATCGAAAGCGCCGTCGAGACCGTCGTCGCCGAGCTGAAGAAGATTTCGGTGCCGACCGCGGGCCGGAAGGACATCAAGCAGGTCGCCACGATTTCTGCCAACGGCGACGCTGAAATCGGCGACAAGATCGCCGATGCCATGGATAAGGTTGGTAAAGACGGCGTCATCACAGTCGAGGAAGCCAAGAGCCTCGAAACCACGCTCGAGACGGTGGACGGGATGCAGTTCGACCGCGGCTACCTCTCGCCTTACTTCATCACCGATCCCGAGAAGATGGAGTGCACGATCGAGGATGCCTACATCCTCGTCTACGACAAGAAAATCTCGACGATGAAGGACCTCCTGCCTGTGCTCGAGAAGGTGGCACAGTCAGGCCGGCCCATGCTGATCGTCGCCGAGGACGTCGAGGGTGAGGCGCTCGCCACGCTCGTCGTCAACAAGCTCCGCGGCACGCTGAAGGTCTGCGCCGTCAAGGCGCCGGGCTTTGGCGACCGTCGCAAGGAGATGCTGCGCGACATCGCCATTCTCACCGGCGGCCAGGTGATTTCGGAAGAGCTCGGCTTGAAGCTCGAGAACACGACGCTCAACGATCTCGGCCGCGCCAAGCGCGTCATCGTGGACAAGGACAACACCACGCTCGTCGACGGCAAGGGTAAGGACGATCAGATCGAAGGCCGTAAGTCGGAGATCAAGGCCCAGATCGAGAAGTCCACGTCCGATTACGACAAGGAAAAGCTGCAGGAGCGGCTGGCGAAGCTCGCCGGCGGCGTGGCCGTGCTCAACGTCGGCGCGGCGACCGAGACCGAGATGAAGGAAAAGAAGGCTCGTGTCGAGGACGCGCTCCATGCAACCCGCGCGGCGGTCGAAGAGGGCATCGTGCCGGGCGGCGGCGTGTCGCTGCTGTGGTGCCAGAAGTCGCTCGACAAGACCAAGGGTCACGATGACGATGAGAAGACCGGCATCGAGATCGTGCGTCGGGCCCTCGAGGAGCCGATCCGCATAATCGCGCAGAACGCCGGTGCCGAAGGCGCCATCGTCGTCGGCAAGGTGAAGGAGTCGAAGGACAGGAACTTCGGCTACAACGCCCAAACCGATAAGTTCGAGGACCTCGTGGCGTCGGGCGTCATCGACCCCACGAAAGTCACCCGCACGGCGCTGCAGAACGCCGCGTCCATCGCGAGCCTGCTCCTCACGACTGAGTGCGTCGTGGTAGAGAAGAAGGAGAAGGAGAAGGCACCGCCGATGCCGGGCGGTGGCATGGGCGGCATGTATTAAAGACTAGGCGCCTAGACGTTTAGCCGCCTAGGAAAGACCCTAGACTCCCCCTCGTGTGACGTTCCGCACGGGGGGGAGCGCTATTTTGGGAGCCCATGACGACGCCGCCGGAAAAGGCCGCCCTCTCACGAGAATTGGCCGATTTCCTGATCGAGCTTTCCATCGCGCTGCACAAGCACGCGATGTATCCGGAGGGACACCCCTCGCTCGCGCCCGCCGCGGCGGGGGTGACTAGGCGTGCCGAGCGCCTGTTCGAGGAGCGTACGACGCTCGCGCTGGGCGTGGCGCGCCAGCAGCTCGTCATCGAAGGCGTCGCCACCGATGCAAAGAACCCCCTCCTTTCCGAGCTCGCCGGTCGTTTGCATCGCCACCATCTCGGCGCCGTGACGTTCGACCGCGGCCTGCGTGTGACCGAAGTCGCCGACGTGTTGAAGACGCTCGCCGTGGAAGCGGAACGCACCGGACAACCACTCGGCCTCGGCGCGCCGGAGCAACTGCGCGCCTGGGATCACGTCCGGTTGCACCCCGTCACGTACGAACGGCTCGAGCTGCTCCAGGAGGATGACCAGGCCGGCAAAGAACGCGGGCTCCGGAGCGCGCAGCTGTGGGTTGGACTGGCACGTGCGGCCCTCGCCGCGGACGCGCTGGCGGCCGATGACACACCCCCGCCCGCGACTGAGCCGTCGATGATCGCCAAGGCGATCGATGATCATCCGAAGAGCGCCGCCTACGACCAAGTGATCGTCGGTTACCTGCTGCAGATCGCGGATGAGTTGAAGCATACTGGGGACGCGGAGGCGGTTGCGCTGCGCCGCCGCACGTCAAAACTGGTCGGTGCTCTGCAGCCGGGAACCCTGCGGCGGTTGATCGAAATGGGGGGCGACAACGCGCAGCGCACCAAGTTCGCGATTGACGCGACGCACGGGCTCGCGGTGGACGCCGTCCTCGACATCGTGCGCGCGATGGCGGACGCGTCCCACAAAACGGTCTCCGACCCGCTGGTGCGGATGCTGTCGAAGCTGGCGCAACATGCGGAGCAGGGGACCGCGGAAATGCGGCCCCAGGCGGACATCGCGCTCCGCGAGCAGGTGCGCGATCTCCTAGAAGGGTGGACGCTTGAGGATCCGAATCCCGACGCGTACGGGCTCGCGCTGCACAAGATGGCGGCCGCGTCCCCGGTCCACAGCGCGCAGCTTGGGCAACAAGCCGCCGAGCCGTTGCGCATCGTGCAGACGGCGCTCGAGGCGGGCGTGCTCGGTTTCGGCGCGTGGCGCGCGATCGAACGGCTCGTTGCCGAGCGGCACGTGGGAGACCTGGTCGAGCTGCTCGCCAGCCCGCCGGTGGGGGGGGGGGCCGACATCGGCCCGCTGTGGACGCGGGTCACGTCGCCCGATGTGGTGCGGCAGCTCGCCAGCATCGAGCCTCCGGACTTCACGACACTGGATCGCGTGCTGCCGCGGCTGCCCGTCGATGCGTTCGAGCCGCTGCTCGATGTGCTCGGCGCATCGGAGTCTCGCACCACCCGTCGCGGGCTGCTCGATCGTCTCACACACGCGCCGCGCGAGCTCGGTCCCGTCATCGCCACGCGTCTCGCGCACGAGATTCCCTGGTACGTCACGCGGAATCTGCTGTTGATCCTGGACGGCCTGCCCGCGCTCCCCGACGGTTTTCGGGCCGCCACGTACATCGGTCACCACGATGCCCGCGTCCGCCGCGAGGCATTCAAGGTCGCGCTCAAGCTGCCGGCGGAGCGCGAGCGCGCGCTGCTCGGCGCGTTGCGGGATACCGACCCGCGCACGGTTCGGCTGGGGTTGACCGCGGCGCTCGAGGACTGCCCGGCGTCGGCGTTGCCCGTCGTGGCCGAGCTGGCGAACGACGCCGGGACGGCCTCCGAGCTCCGGGTCCTCGCCATCAAAGTTCTCGGGCGAGTGCGCAACACCGCCGCCTTGACTGCGCTGCTGCAGCTCGTGGACGGAGGCACGAATTGGCTGGGACGCCAGAGGCTTGCCGCCCGCTCGCTCGAGCTGCTCGCCGCGCTGATGGCGCTGGCGGCCGGGTGGCGGAATGACGTGCGGGCGGCGGCGCTGCTGGCGCTGGCCGGCGCATCCAACGATCCGGACGTCCGGAGCGCGGCGAGTTCCATTCCGCGCACCACAGCGGCCATAGGGGTCATCAAGCGATGAGCGGCGACCCCGCTCGCTTTCTCAACGCGTTCGCCCAGGCGCTGGCGGCGATGGCGCTGTATCGCCTGGGTCATCCGGCGCGGGAGCGCGCCCTCGATGTCGCCTATCAACAGATCCAGGATCTCCAGGCCGACGAGTCGCGCCCACTGTTCACTTTCCTCGGTGACGAAGTGGTCTTCGGACGGCTCCCGCTGCGCGAGCTGAAGGCCTGGGATTGGGGCAAACGCCTGGCGCAGGCCGGCATTCAGCGCCTGGAGTTCGAGGATCGCGTGAGCCGCGAGGACTTCGAAGGATTTCTCGAGGAAGTGGTGGCCCGTCTGACGCTCTCCGCGATCAGCACGGAGGCGCGCCAGATGCGTCGCAGCAGCATCCGTTTCGGGGCGGTCGGTCTGAAGGGCGAAACCGAGCTCGCGTCCGCGCCGCTGCCGACGGCGACGATCAGCTTCTCGCTGGGCGAAGAGGTCGACACGCTGCGCTGGCTACAGCGCGAAGTGCAGGCGACTGGGGCCGTCCCCCTTACGGAGGCCGAGGCGGTCGTGCGATCGCTCGCGGTCGCCATGCATGGCGGCCGGCAGGTCATGTTGCCGCTCCTGCAGCTCAAGGAATTCGATCAGTACACGACGACGCACTCGATGAACGTGGCCGTGCTATCGATGGCGCTGGCCGAGTTTCTGGGCCTCTCGGGGACGGATGTGCGGACGTTCGGGATTGCCGGACTGCTCCACGACATCGGGAAGATCAAAATCCCGCTCGAGGTGCTCACGAAGCCCGGCCGCCTGACCGACGAGGAGCGCGCGCTGATGAATGAGCACCCCGTGGCCGGCGCGCGCATGCTGCTCGATGTGGAAGAAGACCTCGACCTGGCCGTATTGGTGGCGTATGAGCATCACATCATGATCAACGGCGGGGGCTATCCCGTGCTGCGCTACGCCCGCGACTGCCATCCGGCGAGCAAGCTCGTGCACGTCTGCGACGTCTACGATGCGCTGCGCACGCGTCGGCCGTACCGCGAGGCGTGGTCATTCGAGAAGACGCTCGGCTATTTGCAGGAACGCAGCGGGTTGGAGTTCGATCCGGAGCTCTGTGGCGCCTTCGTTCGCATGATGAAGCAATGGGAAGGACAGGTGGCCGTACTGTCCGATGAACGAACCCCGGTCGGCCCGCCAGCCGCTGCGAAACCGGAACAGACCGGGGTATGATTGGGGCCACAGTCTCAGGAGTTGTGATGCGTTGGACGATTCTGTTGGGCGTGTTGATTGTCGCGCAGGCGCCCGCACGTTTGACCGGCAACTGGCAAGCGAAGGCCGGCGATGAGATCCGTCACATCATGGTGCGCAGCGACAGCTCCGCACAGTTCGGCCAGGACGTCGCCCGCTGGCGCGTTGTGGGCGACAGCTTGTGGATCACGTTGGGCGACGGGGTGTGGCAGGTCTACGGCATGAAACTCGGCGGCGACAAACTCACGATCAGTGGTGGGGATCTGGAGAAGCCGGTTACGCTGCGACGCGTGGGACCGCCGACGGCGCGCCCCGATACACTGACGATTCCCGAACCTCCGGCACCAAACCAACGCGCCTGGTAGGAATCGTAGAGCACGACTGTTATTTCAATTCCTTCACCGCCGCCAGTCGCCAGCCCACCTCTTTCCGCTCGAACCGCATCGCGTATCCCCGCCGGTCCACCCGCGGGGCGCCACCGGCCGCCGGCACGTACTCGAACATGGCGCGCACGTTGCCGGTCGCCGTGGCGCCTTGCACCTTGAAATCCTCCACGGTGAACTTCGCGGTGATCTTATTCCAGTCACGGAAGAACTTCTGCCAATCCCGCCGCTCCGGCTCGGTCAGTCCCGGATACAGGACGCGGAGGTTGGCGATGCGCTCACTCGCGAGCGCGCGGGCCAGATCCGACAACAGCACGTCCACCGCCCCCCGCGCATCGAGCGGCTGCGTGCTCGGCGGCGCGATGCCCGCATCGATGCCGATCTGCTCGGCACCTTGGGCGGCGACTTTGGCGAGCGTGAAATCCTGCTCGTGCAGCAGCGATTCGGCGCGCGCCAGGAGGACGCCGGCATTGGAGGCGACCCGTCCCGTGGGAATGGCCTGCACCACCGGGCTCACGCGCTCGATCATGTGCTGCGCCTCTCGGTCCATGGCGCGGGCCTCGTCGCGCGCGCGGTCGTACTGCTGCGCCGCCTCGACGTAGCCGCGCAGCGCGAGGGACTGATCGCCCCGCTGCAGCGCCTGATCGGATGCCTCGAACACCGACCGCGCCAGAATGAGCGCCGGGACGCTGTTCTTCTGGGCGCCGGCAGCGAAAGCGCGTTCGCGCGCCGCCACGGCCGAATCCCGCCGGGTGCTCACGGCCAACGAGACCGGCGTGCCGGCGGGAATGGCGGGTGGAGCGGCGACGCCGCTGGGTGCCGCGGGCGGCGGAGTGACGACCGGGCTGCTCGGCTGATCCTCCGCCGATTGGCCGGGCGCGTAGAGCAGGAGCAGCACAACGGCCGCAAGCGCGCCCAGCACCGCGAGACGCGCTTTCATCGAAGCGTGCGTGATTAGCTTCAACACCGGCCGCGGCAGCGGTGTCCAGCGCCCGAGCGGTTGCGTCGCCTCTTCGTCGGCGCCCGACAGTGCGGCGCGGATTTGCTGCAGCGTCGACATCATCTGGCCGGCGGACTCGTAGCGCTCGTGCGGCACCTTGTTCATCGCCTTTGCGACGACGCGCTCAAGGGCGGCTGGAATCGATGGCGCCACGGTACGCAGCGGCCGCGGCTCCGTCGTCAGGACCTGGTAGAGCACGCCGTGCACGGACTCCGCCTCGAACGGCCGCTGGTAACAGAGCAGCTCGTACAGCATGCATCCGACGGAAAAGACGTCAGTGGCCGGCGTGATCGCGCCGTTCGTGATCTGCTC
>Ga0209761_1002707_pt1 | contig 11643 bp, 13 predicted proteins | sample GraSoi013_1_40cm_4_FD_185818 | JGI IMG/M metagenome (GOLD analysis project Ga0209761, IMG submission 185818) | Grasslands soil microbial communities from the Angelo Coastal Reserve, California, USA - Sample 09_25_2013_1_40cm (SPAdes) (version 2) | ecosystem: Environmental > Terrestrial > Soil >... | reverse complement strand
GAAGTCAAGAAGGTCGAACCGCAGACTCTGTCTGATTACAAACCAGGACCAGACGACGGGGAAGAAGAATCCCGATATTTCGTCCGCCTCAAGGGGACACTGGCTCCGAAGGAAGCGAGACTGTGCGGATGGAGAATCGACAATCTCGCAGCCTTAGCGGCCGCCTTGGCGCTTGTAGTATCCAAACAAGGGAGGAGCGAAAGAAAGGAATTGGAAACGATCATCGGCAACAAAGCAGGACGCTGGAGAGCACTGACCCTAATGGACACATTCCTCCGATCAGGATATTTGGAAGAAGACGAGGAAGGACTAGTCAAGCTTGGCTGGCGGACCCGCGCCGAGCTCGATCTCCCAAGCCTGATGATGCTGCTCGCCGAATCAAAGGCACCGTCCGCAGAGAGTAGCGAGCCTGTTGAAGATGATCAGGCGTCGATCGAAGGTTGAATACTCTCTAGGTATCTCTTTCCTTGAGGCACAGCGGCCGCGCATAGTTTGTCGAAGGGCAGAATCTTCTCGTCCCACTCTGAGACCTCTTCGGGACGGAGCTTTAGAAATCCCTTATCTTCGCTGACTGTGCCCCACACCAGCATGTAGCGGCGGTCAGTGTAGCCCCCCGTTGGGATTCCGGTTATGTGGTTGAAGAGAACTCCGACTCGACCGCGGGTCATTGTTGCGGGGACGCTGGGTTTCTTCAGGAGAATCTCACCGTTCTCGGAGAGGATAAAGTCTGTTGCAACACTGAACGGGAAACCGTCTGTGTCGATCCAGGTGACTATGCCGTATCGGAACAGTGATAGCCTGTCTGGGTCAATGAGACCTAATGTGGTCAAAGGTTGATTGCCTCCGCGGGTTTGGAGGTGTCTCCGTTCTTCCATGCAAGTATCTTCTTTGGTTCTATTTCGACCACGATTCTTTTCCAGAACCAGGCGAATTGGTCCCGGGCCGCAAGGAATCCGTCGATGTAAGGCTCCTTCTTGCGCCACATAGGGAGGTATCGTTCCCATCCATGGTCAAGGTCGGAATCATCGCATTTTGCAATGCCTTGGACGAGGACGACATGCTTCTCAACTCCACTGCCTTCCGGGTTGGAGAAGAGTAGCGATACTTTCGGGTTCTTCTTCATATGTTCAATCTTGCGCGAGAACAATATGCTGGATGTCACAGCGAACCTAGGAGGATTATTGTCATAGAAGAATAGTAGCGGAAACGTCACAGGCTTCCCGTTATCTATCGATGTGAATTCGCAGATCAAGTATCGATCGAAAACGGATTGAACCCAGGTCGGAGCTTTCATCAACCTATTCGACCTTGCGGGTGCGCGTGTGGCAACTCCTTGGCTATAAGACCGCCGATTGAACTGTTCATGCTTGCTTCGGGATCTGTCTAAGAAACTCCTTAGGATATTGTTTCGAGTTCAGCAGTGTCAGGAACTCTCCTTTCTTGATAGATGCTCTCGCGGATTCCAGCTCAGTTCTCTGAGCCAGATGATCGTGGACCTTCGCCTTTGCTAGCACGTCCAAGACTTTGCCTTCGTAGAAGGGTTCCAGGTCCTTCCCTTGGCAAACAGCGCAGTTGCAGCTTGTCGAGTTTCCTCTGATCTCTTCATAGTCTCTCTTCTTCAGCGCTCCCCAGCCTTTTCGGTCGAAAACATTGATCACCTCTTTCGTAAGCGGTGTTGGTGGCGGTGGGACGATCCATCTGGAGAAGCTGTCTATGCTGAACATTGGAAGGATCATTCCTTGGCTGCAGGGGATCGGGCTTCTTCCGAGCCGTACCTTCGGTGGAACTTGGAACGCATGGAGCCAGACCCCAGGCTTCCTCCTCTTGAATTCCTCCATTACTCGGAGAGCGTGGTAGTGGAACGCGCCTCGGAGATCAATCCCCACCTGAGCTGACTCATGCTTCTCAACCATCTTGACTACTTTTCCGAAGACTTCCTTGTTGTCGGTGGCTTGCATGATCGGCATCAACGGTTTCTCGACGCCGCGCTCTTCCATCCAGCGTTCCGCGAAGCGGAGCTGACCATCAAAATCCTCCGGAGACATGTCAACCGTGTGCTGGACCGTGATGATGTCGAGTCCCGCAAGATATTGTAGGTCCAGGATCGTTTTCAGGTCTTGGGTCTCTTTCACCATGGCTCCGCCCTTAAAGGCTAGGTAGAGGAGACGAACAGCGTCAGGGCTCGTTTCTCTAGATAGGAATCTCGCGGTAGACTTCAGAGCCTCTTCCTGAGTGAGAATTCTCTTGATCGTGTCGGGCGGGGCGAGCCGGGCGAGAACTGCTACTTCTCCAGGTAGTGGCTCTTTTACACCTGCTGGCTTGAGCGCGTTTCTCTCAGGACTGATAGGGAATCTGTTGGGAAGGGGAATCCGACGTTGTCCGATCCGGAGCTCGGACTGACTCGCGCTGGTCTCGGAGTCAACTTTGATCTGGGCTAGCTGGATTGTGGACATTACTAGGGAACATGCCAGGGTCAGGTAGAAAGAGGCTTCGATTAAGCAGCGAGCCTAGTATTCTTGGTCGTTTGACTGGGTGCCTTTTTCGGCGGGTTCAGTAACCGTTTCATTGGGCTCTGAAAGCGGTTCATTTGGTTCCGCAACCTGTTCGCTGGGTGCCGCTTCCTCAACCCTCTCCTCATGCGGGGTCTCTGGTGGCTTCAATGACTTCTTCCATGGCAGTCGGAATAATGCATGGCGAGGCTGCTCTAGTACAGGCGAAGAAGCCTCTGGAGTCTGGCCAGTCATTTTAGCTTTGAAAGCACTCAACTCTACCGATGCAAGGTGTCTTCTTATCAGGAACATCATAGTGAATATGCCAGCCGCGAAGACGGTAGCGTTGACGATGATTGAGAGGTCGATTCTAGTTATTGGGACTTGGAGTATGAAGTAGAACTGTGCGACTGCATAGACTGAGCCGAACGCAAATACTAGAAAGGGTAGAACTTGGCTCCAGCGCCGGTCCGCACGTGTAACCGTCTTCCTCGCAAACGTTTGCATCGCGCCGATGACGGAAACCAGCATCAGCCCGCTATCAACGAGAGGATTGGAGGGCTGGTTTTGCGTGATGTATCCAATCGCGATGATCGTTGCTCGGTAGAGCAGGTAGCCCCAGAGAACCAGGAAGGTTCCTCCTGCGAAGACGGCCGCTTGGGGCTTCTTCTGTACTATTACTCGCCATCCCCAGAGTGCTGTGAAGAAGTAGGTTGCGAGCAGCAGTACTGTCAAAATCATTGTCCAGATGATTATCTTGTCGGTCGCCCCCTGAACGTTTCGGTATGTCGAGCTTAGCCAGTTTGAAATTGCCCATACGCCGTATGTTAGTGGCGCGATTGGGAGGAAGAGTGTTGAAATTCCCAGGGTTCTCATCAGTTTCTTTGCGTGTCCTTCGCCGATCAGTCCTCTTTCGACTTTGACCAGGAGTTGGGACACTGGAGCAGCGATGAAGTAGGCTTGTAGGAGGATCCATGTGTAGAAGATTAGGATGAATGCAGGGAATATGGGGAGAGCTTCTACCGCCCCTGCTTGTTGGACCCAGTATGCGATGCCGGCGATCATCGGCGTGTAGGCTATGATGAGTATGATGACACGTCTTGTCATTCTTGAGAACAGGATTGAGTTTCTGAATTTTTCGAGGAGGGCGAGCGGGGTTAGGACGAGGTATACTCCAGTAGTGCTGGCGCCGGCGATGAAGATGAGTGTCCATGCTTGCGCAAGTCCAAGGATGGCGCCGACGTAGGCGGTTGCGAATAGGAACGCCATTAGTATTGTGAAGATTAGTGTGTGTCCTCGTACGCCTGGAGATAGGAGTAGCCTGATCGAGATCGGGAGATAGAACCTAGACTTCTGCTCTGGTAAGGTCAAAACTTGGTCGCGCTAGGCTAGCCTAGGTTACTGGTCTACGGGACGAAGCCTAATCATTTCTACGATACCGGCCCTTGGCTTGGCTCGTAACTGAGCTAACCCCATTTCCAGGCGGGCCTTCGAATTGGCGCTGTAGCCTGGCTATTGCCTTTTGTGAGCCTTGGTCCAAGGGGTTATATGGAGTTACTAAAGGCGCGGTCTCAAGGTCGTCCGGAATTGGTCGAAGCTCACTATCATCCAAAGGGCGAGATGAAGAGGCATGTTCGCGCTTTCATCTACGTGGCTGCGGTCTTGGGCAAAGAGTCGAAGGTTGCTGACGCATTGTTCAAGCTTGCAGAAGTCAAGGAGGTTCATGTCATTCCGGGCAGGCATGACATCATGGCTGTTGTCGAGGTCCCTAGAAAGCTTCTGGAGCCTGACGCGCAGAGCATCTACTGGTTCATAGTTGAACGTATCAAGACGATCGGCGATGTCACCGATACTGAAACACTTATTCCGATAGTCTCGGCTTCGAAATGGTCTGACTAGACTCTCGACCACTCATCCCACGCGAATCGGTTTAGTTTCGCTGGCCAGTCCGGAGAGTGCCCTCATGCGTCACGAGGCCGAGTCGCTAGACCCCCTATTTTCCAAAAACCATTTCCTGTCTGGCACCGCTTCCGGGCGAGACGGGCCGATCAGGGCGCAATGCGGGCTCAGATGGCATTGGAAAGATCACGACAATTCCGAACGAATTTCGGAAGAGTCATGTGAGCGTTCCCGGATTCTAGTTCAGGGCAGGTATTGGGCGATTTCACGACCGGAAAGCTTCCTGTCAACCGCTCTTGCGTCGTAAAGTCGTTGAACAATACCCCACTTTTCTGGAGAGGTCATTCGCTGTCTGGCAGGGATTCCACGCGAGTCTCCGGATTCAGGGCATAGTTCAGGCTTAGGTGCCGAGGCGAAACTTGCGGGTTTTGTCTCCCTATTAAGAACGATTTCTCGGCCAGTGTAGGGAAGGGCTCCCAGATTCGAGATCAGGGCTGATTTTGGGCGAGTTCGCCAGAATTCTTGTTGCGTCATTTACGCCCATTTCTCCGTCTAACTTTTCAGGTCCGGATCTGAGTCGAGTTGTCGGTGGGCTTTTTTGGTTTCACTGGGAATCTGCTCGAATCCTGAAAGCAGCTAGTTTCGGTTGTTCGGAGGGGCTACCGGATCAAAATCAGGAGGATCCGGCTAGCGAGGACGGCTTCAACAAAAGCGTCTCGCGGATCGGTCGCTTGTGATACTTGAGGTCGGGAGATTGTTGTCTGGCTCCTTTCCATAAGGTATCAATACGAATGTTGCCATGGGCTCATGATATAAGGGGCGCCGATGGTTTCCACCTAATTACCTCAGTTTGCTCCTGACAATTCCATTGGCAACCAAGAAGAGATTGTGGATTCCACAAGCCTCGATCATCACAAGTTGTGCATTCTCCGGGCTGGCTTCGATTTCAGTGGAGATGCATTTCTTCATCTGGGCGAGGTGCCCTCTGTGCAGGTCAGTCCACATCATTGGCGTCCTTTCGATGATCAGTTCGACCAAATCTTTGGAACGCCGAACAAGATGTTTCTCAACCCGTATATTGGGTTTAGCAGTGACACTCATCGGCTGACTAACAAAGGCTTAATGGAACAAGAATTCGAAACCCAGAAAGCTTCACGGGTCTTGATCCATTGCAGAATCCGAAATATGTTGCTCCAACCTGGGACGAAGTCTATGTTATGATGATAGAGCTTGCCCGGCAGATCAAAGGCTCTGGCTACTCGCCCCAAGTCATCGTCGGGGTCTCTAGAGGAGGATGGCCTCCCGCTCGGGTCATGAGCGATCTTCTGGAGAACCCAAACCTCGCAAACATGAAAGTCGAATTCTACAAGAACATCGGAGTCACAGCGCAAAGGCCCAAGATCACCCAGCCTGTCACCTCTGAAGTAATCGGGAAGCGTGTTCTGGTTGTTGACGATGTCGCCGACTCAGGACAAAGCCTCCGAGTAGCATACGGGCATCTGCGCCAAAAAGGGGCGCAGGAGATCAGAGTCTGCACTCTCTACCTGAAACCGAAAAGTATCTTCAAACCCAACCACTATGCCAAAACGACTTCAAAATGGATCATCTTTCCCTGGGAGAGACTGGAAGCCATTAACCTCATCAAACGGAACCTCCGGTCAAGAGGGAAGACCATCAACGTGATTCGAGAGTTGAAAGGAAGCGGACTGAGCGGTTCACTCATCCGTTCACTCTGGGCGCTAGGATATGATAACTGAAAGAATCGGTTCCTACTTCCTCTTCGTTCAGGGATTCAGAGGTGCTCGACTGATCGACTCGGAGAAAGTCTTGCGGGATCTGCGAGGGTCATTTGGAGGAGTTGATCTTCAACTATTGCGTGGTGATAGAGTGGCAGGAATAGAACAAATTGTTTTCGCGGCGAGGCACGCAGTTGACTCTTTTGGAGGCAAGGCTCGAAGATCGAAACATCTCTCGATGGAATTTTTGCTCTTCGCTTCAGGTGAACATCAGATTGTTGAAGCGATCAAGTTGCTCGGTGTAGATACTTCGAGCGTGGAACTGGCTCTGGTGGGACTATCCGAAACCGAGCTTGACTCCGATGTGTTGAGCGGCGAAGTAGCCAAGATTGTGCAGGGAGTGCCGGACGATACCGTGTTGGAAATCGGGACCCTTGCAAAAGTCCGAGCTCTGAGGAAAGCCTACAATATTTCTGAGAGGGAGCTGAACTCTTCGAGGATGACCGGAGAATCTGAGAATAGCGTCTTGAAGAGGCTAGTGATTGAGCGTTCTGCACTTCTGGTACTGGAAAACTAGAGAGTCCTCTTTTCCCGCTCTATCCCCAAAATGCAATCAGGGCGAATAACGGCGATTCCGGCCACCCTACCGATAATTTCGATCAGGACAATCCTTGCCGGATCCCGCAGGTCAACCTTTCTGGGAATCTTTGCCGCGATTGCATCGATAACCTCCTTTGACGAGACATCGCTCCGCCGCTTCTCGATCGACACCCGAAACGTTTCACCCTCTCGAATCGCTCCCGATTTCTCTGAAACCGCGTTTCGGATTGCTTCAATTTCACATGGAACAACCTTCTGAACCGGTTTGACCTTGAGGACGTACCGAAACTCCCAAGGCTTCTCCTTGAGGATCGACCGGAGATTCTGTATCACTCCAACCGGATCAAGGGATGTCTTGGCAACAGTCAGGCCGCTGACTGGAGTATAGCTAGTTTCTGCTTCTCGGTCTCCAAGCTCGCCTACTAGATACCGCACTTCCGAGTTTGCCTCCCGCTCATTGCCTCGGGCACTGGAAACAAGCAGGTTGAAGTTGCTGAGCAAGGCTGAATCAGTCTTGAAGCTTGACATTGGGTCCGAGAGCCTTTCTCATTTCCCCTCGACTAATGGCTCCATCCCGAAGAACCTTAACGCCGGCTCTGCTCGATGTGACAACCGTTGACTCGACAAGTGTAGAGAGGGAGCCTCCGTTCAGCACCACGTCAACCTTGCCGTCAAACAGTGTCAAGGTGTCTCTTGCCTGCCTGAGCGACGGAGTTCCAGAAATATTCGCGCTCGTTCCGATGAGGGACCCTCCAGACTTGGAGATCAAATCCAACGTGTCCCCTCGTCCTGGGACCCTAAGGCCAATCATACGGTCCCGACCAATCACTTGGGTCGGAAAATCTGCTATGGCAGAAACCACGATAGTTAATGGTCCAGGCCAAAACCGCAACGCGAGTGTTTCAGAATCGCCGCCGATTTCGCCTAACTCTCTTGCCTTCTGAAGGGTGCTAACAAGAACCGGGAGGTTCCCTTTGCTTCTTTGTTTCACTTTTGCCAGCTTGTTGACTGCTTCCTCATTGAGGGGATCGCATCCGAGTCCGTACACGGTATCTGTCGGATAGATCACGAGCCCACCGTTCCGTATCGTTCTCGCGGCCATCTGAATCGACTCATGGCTTATCTCGAGAAACTGGGTCAACATTGCGCGCTGCTCTGGCGCAAGTCGAGTCTTATATCTCGTTCACATTCCGTCGGTCGCGACTGAAGTTGGCTAGTCCGACAATTATTGTCCATGGTGGGGCTGGGGTGTGGCCCAAGGTCAAGCACGCAACTGGGCCTGCGGGGGTTAGGCAGGCCGCGACCACAGGTTTCGAACTACTCCAACGGGGAAGATCTGCGATACAAGCCGTTGAAACCGCCGTCATGGAAATGGAGGACAATCCAATTTTCAACGCTGGCACAGGGTCCACTCTGAACTTTGTAGGCGACATTGAAGCTGATGCAGGAATCATGGATGGAAAGACTCGACGAGGCGCAGGGGTCGCCCTCCTTCGACGTGTGAAGAACCCGGTAAGCTTCGCAAGAGTTGTGATGGAGAAGACTGATCATGCTATGCTCGCGGGTAACAATGCTGAGAGACTCGCCGCTGCCTTTGGCCTGCCAAGGACGAATTTGAGAGTTACCGAGCGAGTCAGTCAATGGAAACAGGCAAGACGCGAGCTGGAAAGTGGAACTCTTGGTCATTTTTCTAGAAACATGAGAGTGATTCGCAATATGGGCAAGAGTTTCCTTGGAGACACAGTCGGAGCGCTCGCGCTAGATCAGAGTGGAGACTTGGCCGCTGCCGATTCCACAGGCGGCGTATCTTTGAAATTGCCAGGCAGGATTGGCGATAGCCCGATCCTAGGCGCTGGATTGTACGCTGACAACAGGGTCGGGGCGGCTACGGCGACAGGCCTTGGCGAGATAGCTATGAGACTGGTAGTGTCCAAGTCTGCTTGCGATGCCATGTGGTCACTGACTGCCCAACAGGCAGAGTCCCGAACCGTCAACAAAGTAACGAAGCTAGCTGGTAGAGGACTGGGGATTATGACTCTCGACCGCGACGGCCGATACGGAGTCGCTCACAATACTCCACACTTGTGCTGGGCCGCCTTTACCAAAAAGAAAGGACTGATCTCGCAAAATGAGTCGGTAGCTTATCAGAAGCAATTTCTACGCGATATGCGGGTTTTCACGTTTTTCCGCATGTTTTTCGGAAGGCTTTTAAGAGGGCACAATTCGCGATAACCCCTAGTTTTCGGAGACGATAAAATGTTACCCTATGCCAAGGGGGAGGAATGGGGCGAAGACGAGGACTGGGGCGGCGAAGATGAATGGGGCGAAGACGATGATTGGAGTGGCGGAGACAACGGGTCCGAGGACAACTAAAGTCCGAACGTAACCAGATAGCCAACGCCACCCAACTGTTTCTAGAAGAGCATTGAAAGGGTAACAGGAGTTCTATCTTCGACTCGCCAGAAGCCTGGCGCAATAGGACGAAGAACAATGAAACGCCTATCATCCAGACTCAAGGCGCTACCCCTGATCGCGCTTAGCCTCCTATTCTTAGTGCCCGCGGTGGCATTCCAAACGGCCAACGCTAGCACCGTCAGCAATGGAGATTTCCAAGCTCAAAGCTTCTCGAAGGTTGTCGACTGGTACGACTATGTGCGACAGTACGCTGCTAACAACAATCTACCTCAACCAAATGCTACTGAACACGCGTACATCTACACGAACTACGTTAACGTGGGCGGGTTCCAGCTCTTCTATGCAGGGCTCGTGAACGCGACCCACAATGGAACGTTCGTGACCATACCCATCCAGACCTTCTTCGAACACTTCAAGACCGCTGGTGGAAAAGACGCCATAACAGCTTCTTCATTTATCAGCCTCGTCAGCTTCAACGAGTCCAACGCCGACCCCTACCCCAACTCGCCTGACAAGACCGACACAGTCTACGCAAGCTTCAGCCTCGGCGTAAACCTAACAGCAATCACCGGCCACAAGCTGCCAGGATACGTCGCGAGCAGCCAAGTTACACCTCTAACCCAGGTCGACAGCCAACACTACACGTGGGGACTGAAATACACCAACCTCAACGCAATATGGTGGAAGATCAACCCCGATCCATTCATCCCAACCGCTGACCTTGTTACACCGAGAGGGTTTGCTCAGTACAGCGAACTCAGCTTCAATTATGCGCTTGCAATCGATCCCACATCCAAGACGGCAACGCTGACCACGAGCTATACCGTCGGTAGGATGACCGACCTTTACATTCTATCCCCGACGCCAGCAATCCATCTCAATGCAGCAGGAACTTACAACCTAACCGGTTCCCAGATCAGTAACCAGAACATTTACCAGTTCCTACAATCCAGACAAATGAAACTCTCAATAGTTCTTGCGAACAAGGCAATTCTTGCCGGAACGGTCTCGGACAAAGACGACTCGGGCGCGAGCGTCGACAATAGCAACTCAACTGACGTCACCCATACCGCGGTGAATACAGACGCGAGCGACGGGGACAAGGTCTTCAGAGCAGACTTCGGTGTGAAATCGAAATACCAACTCTACAACTATACAGCAGACTCCTCCGAGAACACCGCCTCTCCATACAATGTAAACGTGAGAACGGTCAATGTCAATGCATGGGCCGGGAACCACGCCTTCTGGTTCCAGAACCGCTTCATGGGATTCCTGCCCTTGTTCGTCGCCAACGTAGATCCTGGACTAATCAAGGAGGCCAAAGCAGGCCTCGTAGACTTCACAGTCTCAGACTACCTCTACGTCATATCCTATCCAACATGGGGCGGCTACAAGATAGTTCACGACCCGGACTACACTGCATTCTATACTCCCGCTAGCAACGTTGGGCTACTCACCGCCATATTCCTAGCAGTAGCTGTCGCAGCAGGAGTTGGAGGCCTATTCGCTTTTCTGTTCAGGAAGCGAAGAGTTGCCGGAATAGCCGTTAGTGGAGCTGGGACGACTGGTCCAAGCCCGACTCAGGATCCGACCCCCTCAGGTCCAAATATTCCTGGACGATAGCGCTTCAATTTTCTACCTTCACCTCTTTTTCTCGGTCGCCTAGGGAACAGTGAGCTAAACTTCATCTTCAAAGCCAGTACCACCGCGAATTACCCATGGCAACCTCCGGTCCAGCGATAGATGTTTCGCATCTGACGAAAGTCTACGGACCAACGGTTGCGCTCAATGATGTCACACTATCCGTAGGCACGGGTGAAGTTCGAGGGCTTCTTGGACCCAACGGGTCCGGAAAATCGAGTCTGATGAAGACAATCATGGGCCTGACAAAGCCATCTTATGGCTCAATTCAAGTTCTCGGATACGACGTCCGAGCCAGCCCAATGGAGATAAAGAAGATCGTTGGCTACGTTCCTGAGTCCCCGCGGCTGTACGAATTTCTTACTGCCACCGAATATCTTGACTTCATAGCGGATGTCCGAGGGCTACCGTACGAGCAGAAAAAGGAGCGCATCGCTCGATTTGTTGATGCCCTCGACCTTGAGGGAAAGCAAGGTGACATGATAAGCAGTTACTCGCAAGGCATGAAGCAAAAGGTTGCGATCATCGGGGCATTGCTCCACAGGCCTCGAGTCTTGCTCATGGACGAACCGCTCAACGGCCTAGACCCAAAGTCAGCCAGGCTGGTCAAAGAACTCATCCACGGTCTTGCCAAAGAAGGCGTGTCAGTGGTATTCAGCACGCACATTCTTGAGATAGCGGAGGCCATTTGTGACAAACTAACCATCCTTCAAGCTGGGAAAATTCTGGCCGAAGGGACCTCGAAGGACTTGAGGGAGAACGCCGGACTTCCGGGATCGGGTCTCGAAGATGTCTTTCTGAAGCTTACCGGAACGAAGGGAGTCGAGGACATCGTTGAGGCACTAATTAGATGAGACTTGCCG
>Ga0209761_1002706_pt1 | contig 11655 bp, 8 predicted proteins | sample GraSoi013_1_40cm_4_FD_185818 | JGI IMG/M metagenome (GOLD analysis project Ga0209761, IMG submission 185818) | Grasslands soil microbial communities from the Angelo Coastal Reserve, California, USA - Sample 09_25_2013_1_40cm (SPAdes) (version 2) | ecosystem: Environmental > Terrestrial > Soil >... | reverse complement strand
GGTCACCTGCACTCGATAGAAGTAGTCGATAGTAGTGTGCTGACGCTTCGAGATAGCGGTTGGCTTTCGCAGAAACATCGTAGGCGGTTGGAGAAACGTCTCAGGTTAGCGCCGCCGAAAGAGCGCCCTTCTTCGTGGTTTGCTCAATCCTATGGTCCATTTCGGTGCGTGCGGATCCGTTCAATAGAAGAAGTACCTTCGACTTTGCCTTGTACATACTGCTTCGAAGTTGAGCGCGGACTTCACGGCTTTACTCTCGCGAATGGGATCTTTACAGCTAACAGCTTTGGATATTTAGGTTTTCGAAACGCCCGCTTTGGTCGCATCGAGGCGCATGAGGCGGTCACCGCATTTGCCCGCGAGATGCTGCTGCGGGCCAAAGAGGTCGCCGAGTCACGTGGTTTTCGGATGCTGCACGCCCTGGTTGATTCGATGTGGCTGCAGCGTCCCGGTGCCACCCGCGCCGATTACGACGCGCTGTCGCAGGCGGTCATCGGGGCGACAGGACTACCGATCTTTGTGGAAGGCATCTACCGGTGGATCGCCTTCCTCCCGTCCAAGACCCACCGCGGGGTGGGGGTGCCCAACCGGTACATGGGCGTCTTCGAGAACACCACCACCAAGGTGCGTGGCATCGAGGTGCGGCGATCCGACGTGCCCGCGCTGGTGGTGCAGACGCAGGAGCGGATGCTGCGGCGCATGTTCCGCTGTCAGACGCTCGAGGACGTGCGGGCCGCGCTGCCGGAACTCCTCGGCATCCTAGAAGAAGCGTTGATCCGGCTGAGATCCGGGGACGTGGAAGCGGCCGAACTGGTGGTCACCAACACGCTCTCGCAGGAGGTCAGCGAGTACCGTCACAATACCGTGCAGGCCATCACCGCCCGCACCCTGGATCGTCACGGCGCGCACCTGCATCCCGGCGAGCCGGTGCAGTTCATCATCGCGAACGCCGGGGCGAAAGTCCCCGACGACCGGGTGCGGCCGTATACGCTGCTGGGCACTGACTGGCATTACGATGCCGAAGCCTACGCCACGCTGCTGCTGCGTGCGGCGGCCACGGTCCTGGAGTTGTTTGGCTATCCCGAAGACCGGCTGCGGCGGGAGGTGTGGACGGCGGTCCGTGCTGCGGCCACATCCTTACAGCAGAAGCTCTAGCTCCAGTTCGTCACGTTACACTAGGGGTCCGTCACTCGAGCATGAGCGCAAGCTCGCGGGCATTGCGGGCGGATTGTCCCCGATAGTGGTTGTTGAAGAGCAGGAAGATGCGCTTCAGATTCGGCGACACCTCCCGCACGGTCTGCGCCCAGGGGCGGAGTTCGTCCTGGGTATAGGAATAATCGTAGACGCGGTTGGTCGGCGCCCGGCGCTCCACCATCGCGGGATTGCGGCCGTGGAATCGGACGATGCTCCACGGCGCCGTGATCTCGACATCCGGAGGCGGCAGATATGCCCGCTGCACCATGTCGGGGATCACATACGCGTACCCTTTCTGTCGAAGATAGGAAAAGAACTCCGTCCGTGCCGGCTCCTGCAGCCAGCTGCGGTGACGGATCTCCACGGCCACCGGCCAGCGCCGCAGGTAGGGCTCCCACCGGTCCAAGTGTTCGAAGATCTCAGGTGTGTAACCCCGGCCCTTGGGAAACTGGAAGAGCACGTGACCCAGCTTGCCTTCTTTGATGAACTCCTCGACGAAGGCCGCAAAGTAATCCCAGCAGGCGGTGATGACCTCTTCGGGCAGCTGTCCTGCGCCAACGGCTTCAACCGCGCGCAGCGACTCTGGAATCAGAGGCGCGATTTCTTTCGGCAGTCGACGTGGGTCGGTGTCGTGGCCGGTGAACAGGGCAAAGGCTTTCATCGTGAAGATGAACTGTGGTGGCGTCCATTCGACCCAGTGCGCCGCGCGCTCCGCGGGCTGCAGAACATGATAGGTGGCGTCCACTTCGACGGTGGGGAAAGCGGTCGAATAGAACTGCAGCCGTTTCTTCGGATCCGTGCCGGCGCCGCGCGGGTAGAATTGTCCCTCCTTGACGAAGTTGGGGTCGGCCCACGAGCAGGTCCCCACGTAGACCTCACACGATCCCACTCGCAGCGGCCGTGCACCTGCAGAAATCCTAAGCGAAGACTGCGCCACGTTCGATCTCCTTCGTCGCTATAGTAAACGAACCCGCGGTGAATTGACACCCCTGGGGGCTGTTCCTATAATGAATCGAGTTTGCGCGGAATTTGTATGGGAGTGAATGCGTGAGGTCGCATCCCTGGCTCCGTCTGTCAATCATCTTCCTTGTGGCGATTGCGACATTTCAGATCGCCTTTGCGCCGGTTCGCATCGTGCACTGGCAGCCGGAATTCCTGGCTCCGCGCTTGCACCTCAACCTCGGGCTGGACTTGCAGGGCGGCAGCCACCTGGTCCTGGAAGCGCAGGACTCGCCGGCCGGCCCGGCCACACCGGAAGCCGTCGACGCCGCGCTGCGCGTCATCCAGAACCGTATCGACCAGCTGGGCGTCGTGGAACCGACGCTGGAGCGGCAGGGTAGCCGGCGGATCATTATAGAACTCCCGGGCATTCAGGATCCGCAGCGCGCGATCGATCTCATCGGCAAGACAGCGCTGCTCGAGTTCGTGGACACAGGCAACACGCCGGTGCCGGAGCATGCGCGCTGGTCCGCGGATGGCAAGACGATACGGTTGCCCACGCCGAACGCCCAACCCGTACCGCTGGAAAAGAAGGTCATCCTGACCGGCGCCGACCTCGCCGATGCGCAGGCGGGGTTTGATCAAAATACCGGGCAACCAATCGTCAACTTCCAGTTCAAAGGGCCGGGCGCCAAGACGTTCGAGCAGTTTACCGCGTCGCACATCGGGCAGTACCTCACCATCGTGTTGGATAACGAGGTCATCTCCTCGCCGGTCATCCGCACGGCGATCAGCGGCGGCCGCGGGCAGATCAGTGGCGGTTTCCACGACCTGACCGACGCGCGGACCCTGGCCGTGCTGCTGCGCGGCGGCGCGCTCCCCGTCCCCGTCGAGGTCGTCGAGAACCGCACCATCGGCCCGTTGCTGGGCCGCGACTCTATTGAAAGGAGCCTGCGGGCCGGATGGATTGGCGGCGCGATGGTTGTCCTCTTCATGGCCCTGTACTATGGGTTCCCCGGCGTCCTGGCCGATGTCGCGCTGGTCCTGTACGTGCTCCTGGTCCTGGGAACGCTGGTCGCCCTGCGGGCGACGCTGACGCTGCCTGGCATTGCCGGCATCATCCTGTCGGTCGGCATGGCCGTGGACGCCAACGTCATCATCTTTGAGAAGGTCAAGGAGGAACTGCGGGCAGGCAAGACGCTGTGGGCCGCCCTCCAGTCGGGGTGGAACCGCGCCTTTGTCACGATTGTCGATTCGAACGTGACAACGCTGCTCGCAGCCCTCGTCTTGTTTGTGCTTGGCAGCGGACCGATCCGCGGGTTTGCCGTCACGCTGAGCATCGGTGTCCTGGCCAGCATGTATACGGCGATTACGGTGACGCGGGCGTTCGTCGACGCTGCGGTCGCGCTCGGACTCCAGCGCCCCGTCACGCGTATGGCCGTGGGTGAAGGGAGGGCCGCAACTGAACGGACGTAGCCCTGCAGCATCCGATGCAGGGCGCAGCTGGGACATCATGGGCCGGCGGCGCTGGGGGTATGCACTCTCCCTCCTGATCATCCTGCCGGGCATCGTGACGCTGATCCTCAACGGCGCCGCGGGACGCGGGGCGCTGGATTGGGGCATCGACTTTACCGGCGGCAACTTCTTCCAGTGGCAACTGCAGCAACCGTTCGAAGTGGGCGACGTCCGTCAGATCGTGGACCGATTCGCCACGGGCCAGAGCGTGATCCAGAAATCCGGACAGGAGGTGCTTGTCCGGACGCGCCCGCTGCCCGCGGGGACGAAGCAGGCCTTGCTGGACGCGATGAAAGCCCGCTTTGGCTCGGTGACGGTCCTCCGCGAGGATGAGGTCGGTCCCAAGATCGGTCGTGAACTGCGCACCATCGCGCTGGTCGCCGTCATCGTGGGACTCGCGCTGCAGGTCATCTACATCGGCATTCGCTTCAAATCCATCCGCTATGCGGTGGCCGCAGACGTCGCGCTGCTGCACGATCTGCTGGTGGTCACCGGGGTGTTCGCGCTGACGCGCAAAGAGGTGAACAGTTCGTTCGTCGCCGTCCTGCTCACCGTGGTGGGTTACTCGATCAACGATACCATCGTGATCTTCGACCGCATTCGGGAAAACCTGGCTCAGCGGACTCGCGAGCCGTTTGACCGACTGGTCAACCGCAGCATCCTGGAAGCCCTGGTCCGCTCCATTAATACCGCACTGACGACCATCCTCGCCATCGCGGCCGTCTATCTCTTCGGCGGGTCGACCATCCACGATTTCGCGTTCGGACTGATGGTCGGCATCTTTACGGGCGGCTACTCCTCCATCCTCAACGCCAGCCCCATCCTGGTGGACTGGCATCTGTGGAGCGAGCGACGCCGCCGTCCCGCAGCCGCCACCGCGTCCCCGGTCACCGTTCTGCCCGGCGGCAGGCGGGACAAGAGGGGATAGCCACGCCGAAGGCTAAGCGCTTATCGGGAGTGTGGAGTCCCTGATGATCATTGCGTTCCTCGTTCTGGTCGTGCTCTTCGGTCTGTTCGGCTGGTGGAATCAGGCCCCGGCCCCCATCACATTTTTCGGCTGGCATTATGAGACTAGCGTGGGTCTCGCCGTGATCGTACCCCTCATCCTGGGACTGGTGATCGGATTCGGCATCTCCTGGGGCAAACAGCAGCTGCTCCGCACCCAACTGCGCAACGCCGAAGCCCGGACGAAAGCGGCCGAAGCGAAACTACGGGAGATTGATCGCCAGCGCGAGATCGCCAGCGACCAGCAGGACCAGGAACAAGAGCGGTAGTCGAGCATCGAGGCGATGATCTTCATCCCGGTTCTCATGCGGAGGCGCTCGCCGGTCACTCGCTGATGCCGATGCAGCTGCGCTGGGAGATCACCCGGCCGCTTCCGGCTTCCGACGCTCTCGCCCAGGCCCTCGCCCTTGACCCCATCGTTGCGCAGGTCCTGATTGCCCGCGGCTACGAGTCTGCGGGCTCCGCCCGTCAGTTTCTCGACGCTCCGCTGGACTCGTTGCAACCCCCCGAGGCCATTGTCGACGTGGCGGTCGCAGCCGAACGCATCATTCATGCCCTACGGCACCACGAACCGATCGCCATCTATGGCGACTACGACGCCGACGGGATCTCCGCCACCAGCATTTTGCTGCGCGGGCTGCGCGCCCTGGGGGCCGACGTCAGCTTCTACATTCCGTCCCGTTTCACCGAAGGCTACGGGCTCAACGATGCGGCGCTCCAGCGCCTCGCCGAGGCCGGACGGCGCCTCGTGGTGTCGGTGGACTGCGGGGTGACCGCGACCGGCGAGATCACCCGGGCGCGACAGCGGGAGCAGGACGTCATCGTGGTAGATCATCACGAACCCGGCCCGGTGCTCCCACCGGCCGCCGCGGTGGTCGACCCCAAGCGCCGTGATGCCGGTTCCGCGTTCAAAGAGTACTCCGCGGCGGGGTTGGCGTTCCAAGTGCTGCGTGCCGTGCGCCGCCGGCTGGAACAACCAGAGATGCCGGAGGAGCTGCTGGACCTCGCAGCGCTGGGCACGATCGCCGACGTCGTTTCTCTCGTCGAGGATAACCGGATCATCGCACGTTGGGGCCTGCAGCGAATGCGCACCGCGCCCTGCCTCGGGCTGACGGCGCTGATGAAAGTCGTAGGGTTGTCTGGTGATGTCACCGCGCGGCATGTTGGGTTTTCCCTGGCTCCCCGCCTGAATGCGGCCGGCCGCCTGGGTGATGCCGCCGTGGGGGTGACGTTGCTGACCACCGATGATGCCGCAGAGGCCGACGCCATTGCCTCGCAGCTCGACAGGGAAAATCAACAGCGGCGGGCGCTGTGCGATCAGATCCTCGCCCAGGCCATCGAGCAGGTCGAATCGGCGCGGCTGCAGGAGGGGCCGGCCATCGTACTGGCGAGTGAGGGGTGGCACCCCGGCGTGATCGGGATCGTGGCTTCGCAACTCGTGGAGCGATATTACCGGCCGGTCGTCCTGATGGCCGTGGAGCATGGGACCGCCAAGGGGTCGGCCCGCAGTATCGAGCGGTTCCATCTGGTCGACGCGCTGGCGCAGTGCACCGACCTGCTGGACCGCTTCGGTGGACACGCCATGGCGGCGGGCCTGACGGCGAACGCCGAGCGACTGAGCGAATTCTCCGAGCGCTTCAGGGCGGTCGCCGCGACGAGATTGACCCCGCAGGACTTCATCCCCGTGCTGCGCGTGGACGCCGAAGTCTCTCTGGCCGCGGTCACGGAGGCCCTCAGCGAACAGTTGCAGCGGCTGGCGCCGTTTGGGATGGGCAATAGAGAACCTGTGTTTGCGACCCGTGGACTCACGGCCGTCACCACGCGGGTGATGGGCGATGGCCAGCACCTTCGACTGGGCGTGACCGATGGGCACGCGCTGGCCGAAGCGGTCGGCTTCCGCCTCGGCGATGCCTCTGAGCTCCTCGCGTTTACCCGCGCCAAGGTCGACCTGGCATACACGGTAGGTCTCGATCGCTGGAATGACCGCGCGCGCGTGCAGCTGGTCGTTGCGGACCTCGTGACGCCGGGGTTGAACCTGGAGGAAGTGCTCACCGATGGCCGTCTGCTGGTGGAGAGGCTGTTCGCGCGCCCAGCCGACTACATCAGCGAGGATGCGCTGGGGTTGGAAGACGCCGGCGCCTTCCACACGAAAGTCGCTGGCGTAACGTTCGAGGGCCGGCAGGAAACCGTGCAGGCGCTGCGCCCGGGTGATGCGCTGATGCTGCGGCGTGAGCCGGATAACCCCCACGATCCACATGCCGTAAAAGTCGTCACCGCCTCCGGCACGCAGATCGGGTATCTCAGCGCGCGGGTCGCGTCGCGTCTGGCCCCCTCGATCGACAGCGGGACTCGCTACGCGGCGGCGGTGTCGCAGATTACCGGAGGCGGCGAACGCAGTTACGGCGTCAACATCTATGTGCACCGGCACGATGCGCCGTCCGATGAACCAGATCCCGGGCAGGCGCTGCGTCTGGCCTGGAGCGGGCTGGACGCCGGCGCGATCGTCGAACGCGTCCGCGTCCACCTGCACCGCGGCCGCCCGCTCCGCGAGGCGCAGCGCGCCACGATTCAGGCCATGCTGAACGGCCGTCCGGTGCGGGCGGTGTTTGGACCCGGCCGGGGGAGGCAAGCGGTGATGGAAATCACGGCGGCGGCGTGGGTTCTCGCCGGTCGAGGTCCCGTCGTGATCACAGTCCCCCTGCAATCGCAGGTCGACCGATGGTACGAGCGCCTGGCCCCACGCGCGCGGGAGATTGGGGTGCGCTGCGTACGGGCTCATGGTGCGCTCCGGTTCCGGCAGCGCCAGCACCTCCTGCAGGCATTGCAGGGCGGTGCGGTCGATGTGTTGCTGGCGAGCGTCGAGTACCTCAGGAACATTGAGACAGGCGGCGAGGCGGCGTCGGTGGGGCCGCGGCTGCGGCCGTCTTTGCTTCTGGCGGAGTGCGAGCCTACAATAGAAGAAAATGCGCTGGACGGCGTGGCGCAGGCCTTGGGAAATCCCCTCCAAGGATACTTTCAGGGGGGTGCATTCCCCGCGGAGAGCCCGCCCAGGCTGGCATCGGTGGAAGCGATCACCGACCCGTTCCTGCGCATCAACCTGCGGCTGGTGGACCGGCGTGGCGTACAGGATCGGGACACCATGCTCCTCGCCGCCGAGGGCCAGGAGAAAACGCTTCTCTACACGGGTGGGCGGACCGCCGCGGTGGAGCTCGCGGCCCGGCTACGCGAGCGGAACGCAGGGCAGGTAGCATATTATCACGGAGGCCTGCCGCTACGCGTGCGGGAGGTCCTCGAGCAGCAGTTCGCCGATGGCAAGATCCGCGTGCTGGTGGCGGCGGATGGGTTCACCGCCGACGCAGCACCGGCAGACATCCGGCAGGCCATCATCGCCGGCCTGCCGGCGTATCGGGGCGATTTGCTTGAGGTCATCGGGTCCGCCGGGCTAGACGGACGGCAGGCCACGGTGACGTTGTTATATCGGAGAGACGATCTGCCACCGGTGGCCGCGGCGCTCGCGGAACGCCATCCCGACCGTGAGGCGCTGGCCGCCATCTACCGGATCGTGCGGGGGGAGGTGGAACGCGTGGGAACGGCAGCGTGGCCGGACGATGCGCTGAACAACGCGCTCCAGCAGGAGGGAATGGTGCCCCGGGCGATCGGGATCGGGCTCGACATCCTGACTGAGGCCGGCGTGATTCAGCGTGAATATGATGGAGATCGGTGGAGGATCACGCTCTCCGGCCAGGAACGCCACGACCTGATGATCTCGCTGCGATATGCGGAGGGCCGCCGTGAGGCGGAGGCGCTGCAGGAGTTGGGCCGGTGGGCGTTCGGCCCGCTCACTGAAATCTTAAAGGCGGTCGCGGGGCCGGGTGCCCAAACACAGTGAAATCTGTTGAATCTGTTGGATCTATTGAATCTCTGGGATCAAAAGATCCAGCCCGCCTCCATGAGATTCAAAAGATTCAACAGATTCAATGGATACGTAGTCAAGTAGATTCGTGATTCAAGTATGAAGTGGTTACAGGCTCGCCAACCGAGTGCGTTTCAGGACCTGCCGGCGGAGGTCCAGGGACTCCTGGCGAAGATGCGCGAGCATTTTCCCAAGGCCGACCTGGACGTCATCCGCGATGCTTATCAGTTTGCCGCGCAGGCCCACCACGCACAGACCCGCGCCTCCGGCGAACCGTATATCAACCATTCCGTCACCGTGGCGTCCACGCTCGTGGATCTGCGTCTCGATCCAGTCACCATCGCCGCGGCGCTGCTGCACGACGTCGCCGAAGATACCGGCGTCAGTTTGAGCGAGGTGCAAGCCCGGTTTGGTGTCGAGATCGCCTCGCTGGTCGATGGGGTCACCAAACTCGGCAAGATCGAGTGGAAGAGCCGCGAAGAGCGGCAGGCGGAAAACTTGCGCAAGATGTTCCTGGCCATGGCCAGCGACATCCGCATCGTGCTGATCAAACTGGCCGACCGCCTGCACAATATGCGCACGATCCAGTACCTGCCGGAGTGGAAGCAACGCCGCACCAGCCAGGAAACCCTCGACATCTACGCGCCGCTGGCCGAGCGGTTGGGCATCGGCCGCATCCAGCGCGAACTGGAGGACCTGGCCTTTGCGGTCCTCCACCCGGATTCGTCGCAGGAAGTGAAGAGCCAGCTGGTGCAGGCGGAGGCCACGCGCTCGCAGTTCCTGGAGCAGGTGGCCGACACGCTGCACCGTGAGGTGAACCGCGCCGGGCTGAAGGTGGGGCGGGAACAGATCACGGCCCGGCCCAAGCACGTGTACAGCATCTGGCGGAAGATGCAGCGGCCCAAGTACGCCGGCCAGCCCGTAGCGCGTATCTACGACCGGCTGGGCGTGCGTGTCATCGTGGACGATGTCAAGGACTGCTACGCGGCATTGGGCGTCGTCCACTCGCTGTGGAAGCCCATCCCCGGCGAATTCGATGACTACATCGCGAACCCGAAGACCAGCGGCTACCAGTCGCTGCACACCACCGTGGTGTACGAAGGGGAACCGCTGGAGATCCAGATCCGGACGATGCAGATGCACCGCGAGGCCGAACACGGCATCGCCGCCCACTGGAGATACAAAGAAGGCAAACCGGCAGAAAAGGAATTCGAGCAAAAACTCTCGTGGCTGCGGCAGCTACTGGACTGGCACTCCGAGCTGCAGGACGCGCGCGCCTTCGTGCAGTCGGTGAAGCTCGATCTCTTCCAGAACGAAGTCTTCGTGTTTACCCCCCAAGGAGATGTGATCGACCTGCCGGCCGGGGCCACCTCAGTCGATTTCGCGTACCGGATTCACACCGACGTCGGCCACCGCTGCGTGGGGGCAAAGGTCAACGGGCGGCTCGTCCCCCTGTCCCACCGGTTGCACACCGGCGACATCGTGGAGATCGTCACCAGCAAGACCAGCACAGGGCCCAGCCGCGATTGGCTGACGTTCGTCGCCACGAACAACGCCCGTACCAAGATCCGGCAGTGGTTCAAGAAGGAAGCCCGCGAGGAGAACGTCCAGCGCGGCCGGGAGCTGCTGGAGAAGGAACTGCGCCGGCTCGGCGCGCTCACCGCCCTGATGAAACCGGAGAAGCTGCGTGAGGCCGCGCCGAAGTTTAACGTGGGTTCCGACGAGGACCTGCTGGCCGCGCTGGGCAACGGGGACGTCTCCCTGCTTTCGGTCGTGACCGCGCTGCGCGGCGAGACGCCAGCCCCGGAGGCGTCCGTGCCGGTGCTGGTCCCGGCGCCCGCGGCGCCATCCGCCGGGGGCGTGCGCGTACGCGGTGCGGACAACGTCCTCACCCGATTCTCCCTTTGCTGCACACCGCTGCCCGGCGACCGCATCATCGGGTACGTGACGCGGGGGCGGGGGGTGACTATTCATCGTCAGGACTGCCCCAACGTCGCATCGCTGCGCGCGCATCCGGAACGATTGATCGAGGTGGAGTGGGAATCCATCCCCGAAGCTTCCTATCAAGTCGAGATCGAGGTGGCCGCCTTCGACCGGGTCGGCCTGCTGAAGGACATCCTGGCCGCCATCGCCGACAGTAAGACCAACGTCCTCTCCGTCAATGCTCGGGTCCGCAAGGACAAGGTGGGAGTCATCACGCTGGTCCTGGATATTCGCAACGTGGCTCAGCTGCACGCGGTGATGCAGAAGGTCGGTAAGGTGCCGGAAGTGTACTCGGTAGAACGCGTCTTACATTCGTGACTCGTGACTGGTGACTGGTGAGTCGAGCTCCTCGCAACAAGCGATTCGGGACGCCCCGACCGCCGGCGCGAAGTCTCTCCGCACCCCCGGGTGGCGCGCTCCGGCGCATGCTGGCCGCCCACCTCGCCGCGGTCAACGGGAGGGATCTCGACAGGTTGATGGCGTTCTATGCCGACGATGCGGTCCTGGAGTTCCCGGCCAGCCCGCGCCTGCTGGGGAAGGCGAAAATCCGGCGCGCGTTTGCGTCCTTTTTTGACAACTGGGACGAGACCAGCACCTACGATGCGGTCGTCATCTCCGGCAACACCGCAGCGGTCGAAGGAATCGTGACCGGCCGGCACCGCACCCTGCATCTGCGCATCCCGGGCCGCATCGAAACGGGTTCCCGCGTCTATCACCACGGCTTTGCCATGTTCGTGGAGGTGGCCGGCGGCAAGATCATCTCCCAGCGTGTCTACTTCGACGCCCGCGACCTGGTGAAACAACTTCTTGGTGATTAGTGATTCGTGATTCGTGACTCCACACTGAACAATAGTGTGAAAACGTTAGCGTACCCCACGGTCTTGACTGGTTGACAAAATCACGAATCACGAATCACGAATCACAATTGCCTTGGGGGAAGGTCCGCTCGCTCTCGCGTCTAATGCGAAAATCGTAGTGTGAACGTTGGGGGAGGTCAGTGTGGCGAAACGCTACCCGGCTGCACGCGTCGGAGTGTTCACAGAGTCGGTCATTCGCGAAATGACCCGCCTGAACAATCTCTACCACGGCGTCAACCTAGCCCAGGG
>Ga0209761_1002702_pt1 | contig 11662 bp, 11 predicted proteins | sample GraSoi013_1_40cm_4_FD_185818 | JGI IMG/M metagenome (GOLD analysis project Ga0209761, IMG submission 185818) | Grasslands soil microbial communities from the Angelo Coastal Reserve, California, USA - Sample 09_25_2013_1_40cm (SPAdes) (version 2) | ecosystem: Environmental > Terrestrial > Soil >... | reverse complement strand
CCCAGGGCCTGGCCGATCTCGCTGCCCTCGCGATGGCCAATGCGCGCGCATATCACGACGTGCAGCTCTCGAAGGCCGCGGTGTTGCGACACGAGAAGCTCGTTCTCGCGGGCCGACTGGCGGCCGGTCTCGCGCATGAACTACGGAATCCTCTCCAGAACGCAGTCGGTTTCATCGCCGAGATGAGAGAAGCGGCAGCCGCCCCAGAAGCGCTCACGTCTGGCTCCGCGGAGTTCCCCTCACTTCTCAAGCACGCCCACTCCGAGCTTCGCCGAGCAGCCAACATCGTCGATCGTCTCCTCGACTACGTTCGCGAGCGCAAACCGGCGTTCGAGTCCGTCGACGTACCGCAGGTCGTCGCCGAGGCGGTGGCGCTGGTGTCGACAGCGGCGGCCACGAGCGGAAAGCAGCTCACGGTGTGGCGGCCTGTGGACGTACCCCTCCGCGTCCAAGCGGACGCGGTGATGCTCAAGCAGGTTGTGCTCAACATCCTGAGCAATGCTCTGGACGCCCTCGAAGGGCCGGGCAGCATCGACATCACCGTTCGCCTTGAGCCTGACGTGGCGAGTCCGGGACGTGTGATCGTGACCGTCCAGGACACTGGACATGGGATCCCACCGGAGAACCTCCCCAATGTCTTCGACCTCTTCTACACCACGAAGGAGGTCGGCAAGGGCGTCGGACTAGGGCTGGCGATCTGTCAGGCCATGGTTGAACAGCACGGAGGCACGATCACGATCACGAGCCCGGGCGCGGGCCAGGGGACGACGGTCACCGTCGAGCTCCCGGCAGAGCGATGAACGAAAATCACCGGTCTCCCTCGAACGGCCGTCCGATGACAGTTCTCGTCGTGGACGATGACGCCGCGTTCCGCCTCGTCATGCAACGGCGCCTGACCGGCGCGTGTCACCAGGTCGAGTGCTTGCCGCGCGGAGAGGCCGCGCTCGACCGTCTCGCAGAGCGCTCCTTCGACGTTGTCCTGCTCGATATCCGGATGCCGGGCTTGGGGGGGCTCGAGACGCTGAAGCGCATCCGTGAAGCCGACTGGCCGTGTGAGGTCGTGATCCTCACTGGCCAACCCGACTACGACGACTGCGTCACTGCCATGAAATACGGCGCGTTCCACTACCTCTGCAAACCGACGGAGCCTGCGCTCATCGAGGAAACCCTGCGCCGCGCGGTCGAACACCTGCGCTTGCGGCGTGAGAATGTGGCCCTGCGGCGCATGCTGGCCCCGGTTGGAATGTCGGACTTCGTGGGCGAGAGTCCGACGATCCGCGCCGTTCTCGAGACGACACAGCAGATCGCTTCTGCGGACGGGAGGGTCGTCATCCTCGGCGAATCCGGGACCGGCAAGGGTTTGCTTGCACGCACGATCCATTCGTTGAGCAGCCGCTGCGCCAAGCCGTTCGTCGACCTCCACTGCGGGGCAGTGGCGGATCAGCTCCTGGAGAGCGAGCTTTTCGGGCACGAGCGAGGCGCGTTCACCGGGGCGGTGGGCGAGAAGCCCGGGCTTTTCGAGCTGGCCGACGGCGGCACGCTGTTCCTCGACGAGTTCGCCGAGATGTCGCCGGAGATGCAGTCGAAGCTCCTCAAGGTGCTGGATCATGGTGAGCTGCGCCGGGTCGGTGGGGTGAGAACGATCACGGTAGACGTCCGCGTCATCGTGGCCACCAACCGCGATGTCGACGATCTGGTGCGGGCGGGTCGGCTCCGACAAGACCTGCTGCACCGGGTCGACGTCATCCGCATCACGCTGCCTCCGCTGCGCGAGCGACCCGAAGATATCCCACGGTTCGTGACGCACTTTCTGAGCCTGCTGCAGCGCCGCGGGCTAGGTGAGAAGAAGGTGACTCCTCAGGCGATGCGGGTTCTCCAGGGTTACGCGTGGCCCGGAAACGTCCGCGAACTCGCGAATACCATCGAGCGGCTGATGATACTCTCGCCGGCGTCGACGATCGACGTGGAGGATTTGCCGGAAAACCTCCTGTTCCGCAAGCCGCTGGCCGCGGTGACGGACGAGAGATCCCTCTCACTCGCCGAAATGGAGCGCCGCCACATCCTCCGCGTCATCGAGACGGCGGGTGGCAATTTGACCGCCGCCGCGAGGAGGCTGGGCATGAACCGTGGGACCCTCCACCGCAAGATGCAACGGTGGCAGGGACAGGGGGCCCGCGTGGGTCCGCATGAGCAGCGTTCTTATTGATCGACCTCATGACGCGCGTTTGAAGTGACCGCTGCTTGCTGCAGATTGCATACTGGGCGCTGCACTTTGCCGCGCTCGCCGTCCCTCACTTCCTCGACACGCGCCCCCGATCGTTCGAATCGGTCCGTACTTAGCTTTCACTTCGCGCCGTGGCACGACATTTGGAATGCGAGGCGCTTCGAACGAGTCGAGTGATGAAGGATTTGAACCCGTACGTCGAGGCGCGGCGCGAATGGAACGATCGCTATCTCGATCTGGTCCAGGCGCGTCGCTGGTGGCAGATCACGGCGGTCGCGGAGATGGCGCTGGCGGGCGTGCTGGGCGGCGGTCTCGTGGCGCTGAGCCTGCAGCACAAGACGGTCCCGTACGTCGTCGAGGTCGACGCCCTCGGCGCGGCGACCGCGGTGAAGCCCGCGGAAACCGCGGGGCGCCCGACAGACGAACGAATCGTGCGCTACCAGCTCGCCGCGTTCATTCGCGGCACACGCGGAGTGATGACTGACCGCGTTGCGATGAAGCGGGGTCTCGATCAGGTCTATGCGTACGCGCGGGGCTCCGCGCGGGCGTTCCTCGATGACCACTACCGGGCGAACAACCCCTTCGAGATTGCGAAGACGTACACCGTCCTCCCGGCCGTCACCAGCCTTCTTCGTGTCTCCGAACGATCGTGGCAAGTGCGCTGGAACGAGGAGCAGAGAGGCCTCGACGGCACGCTGCTCGGCAGGAGCAACTGGGAGGCCGTGCTGGCGGTGGAGACGGTGCCGCCCGCCACGGCCGACGCCATCCAGGTGAACCCCTTCGGACTGTACGTGAGGGAGATCCGATGGACCAAGCAGCTTTGAGCCGGACCGCTTCCGGCGCCGCGGCTCGGGCGGCCCTGGGGGCGATCCTTGCGCTGCTCGCCGGCTGTGCCTCTCAGGCCGGGCCGACGGGTCCGCTCGACGACGATCTCGTCCGGGCGATGCCGGTAGCGGAGAAGACCGAGATTTCGCCGCCTCCGACGGCCGGGGAGCTCGTCCCTCCGGACGACCGGGACGTTCAGGCGGCGATGCGCGCCTGGAAGTCGGGCCGGTCGGCACCGATCATTCGGACGACGGAGTTCATCCAGTATCCGTACGGGCTCACGGAGGCCATCGTCACCTGCGAGCCCCTCCGGGTTTGCGACGTCGAGCTCGACGTCGGCGAGGAGATCCAGAACGTCTCCATCGGGGACTCGAGCCGCTGGCTGGTGCATCCGGCCTTCAGCGGCGCCCGGGAGTCCCTCACTCCGCACGTCATGATCAAGCCCACCGAGTACGGCATCGTGACCAACGCCATCATCACGACGAACCGCCGGACGTACTATCTCGGCCTCGTCTCCAAGGCCAAAGGGGATCCGGGGTACGTGAGGCGCGTGAAGTTCTACTACCCGCTCGATCTCGTCGAGCAGACGAACGGCACGTTCCGCGCGAAGGCAGCGCTCTCGCGCCGGGCTCCGGACCCAACCGTGGCTCGGGGCCCGCGCCTCGCGCCAGACCGGCTCGCGTTCGGCTACGAGATCGTTGGAGGACAGGGACTCCCGTGGCGGCCTCTGCGCGTCTTCGACGATGGGCAGCACGTCTACATCCAGATGCCGGCCGCTCTCCAGGCGAGTGAGGCGCCGGCCCTCTTGGTGCAGAGCCGTGGGGAGTCGGCTCTCGTGAACTACCGGGTCCGGCTCCCGTACTACGTAGTGGACCGGCTCTTCGACACCGCGGTTTTGATCGTCGGCGTGGGTAGTAAGCAGGATCGCGTGACGATCCGCCGGAAGGCCGACGGACAGTGACACCGCCGCGAGACCCCACCGAGCTCCGCGGGCCCGCCCGACTTTTGCCGCCGCGCGTGCCGGTGGTGCGGCTCAATCGCCGCCTGCTCTATGTCGTCGGCGCTGTCCTCGTCCTCGTGTTCGTCGCTGGACTCGTCGCGCTACAGGCCCAGGGCTCGCGGCTCGCGCAGGACGGCAACTCGGCGCGGGCCTCGCAGCTCCCGCCGGCCGGTGAGCGCTGGTTCGACAAGGTTCCGGATCGTGAGGCGAGCGCTCAGCCGGCGACCGCCGGCACGCCTGGCAAGACCCTGAGTGACGCCGGACTCGAGACCGAGCAGCTGGAGCGCGGGCTGCGCTCCGCCATGGCTGCGCCCATCGGGGCGACGGCCTTCGAGGCGCGATCCTCGACCGCCGCGAGCGGCAGTTTGGGGCGATTCGCGACCGGAATCGAGGCCGCTCCAGCGACCGCGGGGTCGATTGTGCCGGCTGCGGCGCTGGCGGCGGCCAAGGCGGTCGCGGCGGGCCTGCCGGGGGCGCCCGGTCCAGCCGCGCCAGCGATAGACCGCCCCGAGGTTCTCCCCGCGAGCCTCCGCGAGCCGACGAGCCCCTACGAGGTGAAGGCGGGGACCATCATTCCCGCGGTGCTTCTGACGGGGGTCAACTCGGATCTCCCAGGGCAGTTGATCGCGCAAGTCCGCGAGTCGGTCTTCGACACCGAGACCGGCCAGCATCTCCTCATCCCGCAGGGCGCACGGCTGATCGGCCTCTACGACCATCGGGCGGTCTACGGCCAGGAGCGCGTCCTCATCACGTGGAAGCGCGTGATCTTCCCGAACGCGACGAGTCTGAGCCTGAAGGAGGGCATGCCCGGCACGGACGCGGCCGGGGCCGCTGGCTTCCAGGACGAGGTGAACCACCACCTGCTCCGCGTGTTCGGCGGCGCCCTCCTTCTCTCTGTCATCAGTGCCGGCGTGCAGCTGAGCCAGATCCCGGATTTCGGCCGGGGCTTCGGTGGGCCCACCGCCGGCAACGTCCTGGGCGCCGCCGTTGGGCAGGAGTTGGGCCAGGTCTCGTCGGAGCTGATCCGCCGTGGCATGAGTATCGCCCCCACGATCGAGATCAGGCCCGGCTACGCATTCAACGTCATGGTGACCCAGGACCTCGTGTTCCCAGGGCCCTACGACGACACGGCGCATCCATGAAGCTCCAGCCGGTCGGACGCGCTGTCGTCGGCGTGCCGATCGCGGGCGCACTGCTTGCCGCGATCCTGGGCCTCGGCCTGCACGTGAATCTCTCCCCGAGTGCGCCGCGCGGGCTATACCGCGCCGTCATGGACCCCCCCACTCGGGGGGCGTGGGTGGCGGCCTGCGTGAGTCTCGAGGCAGCGGCCATCGGGCTTGCTCGCGGCTACCTCTGGCCGGGTCCGTGTGTCGGCGGCGTGCAGCCCGTCCTCAAGCCCGTCGTCGCCGTCGCCGGCGACGTGGTGGAGCTCGGGCAGGAGGCGGTGGTCGTCAACGGTCAGCGCCTTCCCGGCAGTTCGTCGGCCGACGTCGATAGCCTCGGCCTGCCGTTGCCACACGCGGTCTGGGGACGGCACGTCGTCGCCGCTGATGAGTTCTGGCTCGTGAGCACGCGCGTGCCGAATAGCTGGGACAGTCGGTACCTCGGGCCCTTATCGCGGTCGCAGGTGCGCGCCGTGGCGTGGCCAGTATGGACGGTCGATTGATGCAGACGAATCAGCCGAGCCTCGAAGGCGGAGCGGACGGATGAGGGCGGCGCACCCCGAACAGCAGCAGCGCCTCTACGCCAAGCTCTGCCGCGAGCTCGGTGCCTCGACGTTGGCGGCCCTTGACGACCCAGACGTGACCGAGGTGATGTGCAACCCGGACGGGTCCCTCTGGGTGGAGTCGCACGCGACAGGGATGCGCGATATTGGCGACCGTCTCACGGAGAGTCAGGTCGAGAGCCTCATCGGGACGGTCGCCGCGCTCCTCGGGACGGTGGTCCATGGCCGCGCGCCGATCGTCGAGGGAGAGCTGCCGGTCAACGGCTCCCGCTTCGAAGGGATCCTGCCGCCTGTCTCGACGGCGCCCACCTTCGTGATCCGGAAGCGCGCGAGCCAGATCTACGGCCTCGAAGATTACGTCAGGGCGGGGATCCTGACCACGGCGCAGCAGAAGGTGCTCCTCGAAGCCGTCCGCGACCGCCAAAACATCGTCATCGCCGGAGGGACGGCATCGGGCAAGACCACACTCGCGAACGCCCTCATGCGCGAGATCGTCGCGCGCGGCGACCCGACCGAGCGAATCGTGATCCTCGAGGACACCCGCGAGCTCCAGTGTGAGGCACGGAACGCCGTCCAGCTGCATACGGGCGATGTGGCGGACCTGACCCGGTTGGTCCGGGTCACGATGCGTCTCCGCCCGGATCGCATCATCGTGGGAGAGGTGCGCGGCGGAGAGGCGCTGGCGCTCCTCAAGGCCTGGAACACGGGGCACCCCGGCGGGATCACCACGGTGCACGCCAACAGCGCCGCGGCGGCTCTCTTGCGTCTTGACAGCCTCATCCTGGAGTCGGGCGTCCCGCCCCAGCCACGCCTCGTGGCCGAGACCGTGGACCTGGTCGCGTTCATCGTTCGCACACATGACGGGCGTCGCGTGCGGGAGCTCGCACGCGTGAGCGCCTACGACGGAGCTCGTGGGAGCTACGTTTTGGAGCCAGTCTGCCCCGCACCCACGGAGGCTGAATATGCGTGACCACCGAACGCGCAGCGTGCTGGTTGTCTCGTGGTGCCTCTTGCTGCTCGGCTACAGCAGGTCCTTGGCCGAGGCAGCACCGACAGGCCCGGCGATGCCCTGGGACGGGCCCCTGAACGTCATCCTGGCGAGCCTGAGCGGCACCGTCGCGCATGCGGTGATCACCGCCGGCGTCGTCGTCACGGGTCTGGTCTTCGCGTTCACGGAGCACGGGTCCGGGGCCCGGCGCCTGTTCGGCGTCGCCTTCGGCGGGGCGCTCGCCCTCGGGGCCCTCAGCTTCATGACCGCGGTCGGCTGGGCGGGGGCGACCTTCTAATGGACGAACCACGTCGAGCGTCGATCCATCCGTCGCTCACTCGACCGCTCCTGCTGGGCGGCGCCGAACGGGAGCTCGTGCTGGTGAACGGGACCATCATCGCGGCGCTGATCTTCGGCGTGGGATTCCACTGGGTGAGCCTCACCATCGCCGGCCTGCTTGCCACGGGTGGCCAGTGGGCGCTGACGCGGGCAGCGAAGTATGACCCGCGACTGAGCCGGATCTACGTCCGTCATGTCCGCTATCAGCCGTACTACCCGGCACGGCCACTGACGGAGGCGCCGCCCGCGTGGGTCCACCCTTCCGTGGAGGACTGATGCTGGCGGTCTTCACGCCGAAGCCCAAGGGGCTCGCCGATCTCTTGGGCTACGCGGCTCTCGTGGACGAGGGGGTGTGCCTCCTGAAGGATGGAGGCTTCCTGGCCGCCTGGATGTACACGGGCCCCGATCTTGAGTCGGCCAGTCACGAGGAGCTCGCCGTGCTCTCGAGCCAGGTGAACGCGGCCCTGGTTCGCCTCGGGAACGGCTGGATGCTCCACGTCGACGCGATCCGGCGACCGAGCGTGGGCTATCCGGGAGGAGGCGCCTTCCCGGATCCAACCACTCGACTCATCGACGACGAACGCCGCGAGCGCTACACGGCGGAAGGCACCCACTTCGAGAGTGCCTATTACCTCTCGCTGACCTACCGCCCACCCGCCGAGATTGAGAATCGCGTGTCCGCGTTGTTCCTCGAAGGCGACGGGGAAGGGCGCCAGGGCTGGAATCAGATCCTCGAGATCTTCGTCAAGACCGTCACGGATATCGAGGATGCGTTCTCGTCCCGTCTGACGCTTGCGCGTCTCGACTCGGCCGCGCTCCTCACCTATCTACACACCTGCATCACCGGGCTGCGCCACGAGATGCGGGTGCCGGCCATTCCGATGTACCTCGATGCCGTGCTCGCGACCCAGGACCTGGTCGGCGGCTTCCGACCGAGGATCGGCGACTGCCATCTTCGGGTGATTGCCGTGATTGGGTTCCCGATGGACTCCGTCCCAGAGATCCTCGGATTTCTGCACCGCCTCCCGGTCGAGTATCGATGGTCGACCCGGTTCATCTTTCTGGACCCGGCCAGTGCTGAGCGCGCGCTCCGCGTCTACCGGAGGAACTGGTTCCAGAAGCGACACGGGCTGCTGGGGCTCCTCAAGGAATCGTTCAACTTCGGGACGGTCACGTTCGCGAACAAGGACGCGGTGGCCATGGCGCAGGACGCGGACGACGCCGTCGGTGAGGCCAGCGCCAACGCCGTCCGCTTCGGCTACTTCACCTGCAACGTGTTGCTGTTCGATCCCGACCGAGAGCAGCTGGACGCCACGGCGCGTGAGGTGGTCAAGCAGCTCCAGCATCACGGCTTCGGCGCGCGGGTGGAGGAGGTGAATGCCCTCGAGGCCTATCTGGGCACCCTCCCCGGCCATGGCTACCAGAATGTTCGGAAGCCGCTCCTTCACACGCTGAACCTGGCCGATCTGCTCCCGCTGACCAGCATCTGGCCGGGCCTCGAGCAGCACCCTTGCCCGTACTATCCGCCAGAGAGTCCCTCGCTCTGCTACGCCGCCACGGCCGGGGCCACACCGTTCCGCCTGAACCTGCACGTGAGCGACGTGGGCCACACCCTCATCCTCGGACCCACCGGGTCCGGGAAGTCCACGCTGGTCGGCCTGCTGATCGCACAGTTCTTCCGCTACCCGGGCGCCCAGGTCTTTCTCTTCGATAAGGACTACTCGGCGTACGTGCTCGCGCACGCCTGTGGGGCCGAGTACTACGACATCGCCGGCGACGACGAGCGAGGCCTGGCCTTCACTCCGCTGGCGGCCATTGACCGGAGTCACGACCGTCGATGGGCCCAGGAGTGGATCGAGGCTCTGCTCGGCCTGCAGGGCGTTACTCCGACGCCGGCGCAGCGGGCCGCGATCTGGCGGGCTCTCGAGCTCCTCGCCGAGAGCCCGAGCCGCACGATGACGGACTTCGTGCATACCCTGCAGGACCAGGAGCTGCGGGAGGCCCTCGCCCACTACACCTTGAGCGGTCCACTCGGGCATCTGCTCGATGCTCAGACCGAGGACCTGGGTCAGGGCCGGCTCCAGGTCTTCGAGATGTCCCACCTGATGGCGCTTGGGCAGAAACATCTCGTGCCGATCCTCCTCTACCTCTTTCACCGAGTAGAGCAGCGGTTGGAGGCGGGGACTCCATCGCTGCTCATCGTCGAGGAAGCATGGGTCACGGCGCTCCACTCGCTCTTCGGCGCTACGGTGGAGAGCTGGCTGCGGACCCTCCGGAAGAAGAACGCCGCGGTGGTGTTCGTGAGCCAAAGCGTGGCGGACGTGGTCAACTCGCCGCGGCACGACATCATCCTCGAGTCCTGTCCGACCAAGATCCTGCTCCCGAACCCGGAAGCCGAGAGCGAGCACGTGCGCCGGCTCTACGAGGGTATCGGTCTCAACCGCCGACAGATCCAGATCCTCGCAACGGCCCTTCCCAAGCGGCAGTATTACGTCCTGTCCCCCCTTGGACGGCGACTCATCAGCCTTGGGCTGGGCCCTGTCGCCCTGAGCTTTGTTGGAATGGCGGGGAGGGAGGCCATCGTCCGAGTCAACGAGCAGATGACCGCCCACGGACGGCTATGGCCTGCCGCCTGGCTCCGGGCCCGCGGGCTCGAGGCCGCGGCGAAGGCCTGGATGAGGCAGGTCGAAGAAGGAGGTTACCAGCCATGCGTCGATTCGTCATTCCCGTCCACACCCATCTCGTCTACGTAGAGAGCCGAGGATGGCTGCTAGGTAAGCTCGGGATCGCGGTCCTCCTGATCGCTGGGGCGATCCTCGTGTGGGGCCCGCTCGTGGCCGGTCGACCGCACGCCATGCGTCTTGTCGGCTGGCTCGCCTGGGCGGCCTTGGCGCTCGTGGCGCTCGGGGTTGTCGTTCGGGTCGCGGAGGCCATCTGGGGCACGTGGTGTACCGCCTACGTGCTCATCCGTTCGCTGGTGGGAACCGTGACGTCGACGGCCCTGGTGATTGGTCGCGCGGCGCGTTCGCTCGCCCGGTCGTGGAGACGGCTGGTTGCAGTGCTGGCCATCGCCGTCCTCGTCGCACCCTCGGGCGCCCGGGCCTACGCAATGATCGTTTTCGACCCGACGAACCTCGTCCAGAACATCATCAGCGCCCAGAAGGCGATCGAGTCGGTCATCAACGAAGTCCAGATGATCGCGAACCAGATCAGACAGATCGAGAACATGGTGCAGAACACCCGTACCTACAGCGGAGTCTGGGACCGGGAGGCCCTGCCGCGCCTCATCCGCCTCGGGCAGATCATCGAGGAGGAACAGGCGATCACGTACGCGATGGCGGGGATGGATCGCGTCTTTCGCGAGCGCTATCCCGGTTACCGCCCGGCCACCGACTGGCCGGCCGCCTATGACCAGTGGACGCGGACGACCCTCGACACGCTCCGGGGAACGCTCGCGGCGGCACGTCTGCACGCTGAGGACTTCGCCGACGAGCAGCGGCGCATCCAGACACTGACCGCGCTGAGCGACAGCGCCGAAGGTCGCATGCAGGCCGTGCAGGCCGGCAACATGCTCGCCGCCGAGCAGATCCAGCAGCTCGTCAAACTTCGCCAGCTGATGATGGCCCAGATCAACGCACAGAATGTCTACATGGCGAACGTTACGAACCGCGACGCCCAGAGCACGGCGACACAGCACGAGTGGGTGAAGAACGGGAATCTGGAGGCTCCGCCCTTGCCGACGAGCGCAACCCGCTCCGTGCCGGTCAGGCCATGAGGAACGCCGTGTGCGCTCGCGCGCTTGGTCTCGCTACTCTCGTCTTACTCGCGACGGCGTGCACCAGCAGCGCTGGACGGGAAGCGCTCGGTTCCCTCAACTCCGGGACCTTGTCGCCGAAGTACCACAGCGGCTTCTGGGCCGACGAAGCGACCAAGCAGACCGCTCTCTGGAAGGAAGCTCAGCGGCTATGTAGAGCCCAGGCGGCCAGTCCCACGCCGAACTGCCGGGTGGTGTTCGCCGTCGACGTGACAGTGCAAATCATCGCGGTCGATCAGAGCGAGGGTCTCAGCGATCCCCTCAAGGCATGGATACGTGCCGGCACCCGAGAGCTTGGGCTGTCCACGCCCGGGAGCATGCCGCAGCCGGCCAAGGGCTTCGGCCCCGAACCCCCGAAGATGCCGGCCTTCCCCGGGAAGTGAGTCTTGAGCTCTACGATCCTCACCGACATCGTCCGTGACTACGAGGCCATCAGCACCGCCTGGTTCAGCGCCCTGAGCCCCATCGCACAGCGGATCTTCTGGATCCTTGTCGCCATACAGCTGACGTGGTCGGCCATGTGGTGGGCGTTGGACAGGGAAGATGGGCTTGGGGCGCTCTCGAGCCTCCTCCGCCAGGTCGTTGCGATCGGGTTCTTCTACGCGCTCCTGGTGAATGCTGGAACGTGGATTCCGGCCGTTACTCAGAGTTTTTCCCAGGCCGGCGCGACCGCCGCTGGAATTCCAAACCTGAGCCCCAGCGGCGTCTTCGACCAGGGCCTCGCCCTGGCCAATAGGATCCTGAAT
>Ga0209761_1002698_pt1 | contig 11665 bp, 9 predicted proteins | sample GraSoi013_1_40cm_4_FD_185818 | JGI IMG/M metagenome (GOLD analysis project Ga0209761, IMG submission 185818) | Grasslands soil microbial communities from the Angelo Coastal Reserve, California, USA - Sample 09_25_2013_1_40cm (SPAdes) (version 2) | ecosystem: Environmental > Terrestrial > Soil >... | reverse complement strand
GGGGGGGGGGGGGGAGGGAGACTCACGTTGCCTGGCTTCCGTTGGTGAGGAAGCGTCGCGCGGCGCTCAACACCTGTTCTTCCACGTCCGCCATCGTGCCCGGCAACGACGCGCCCGCCGCGCGATGGTGGCCACCGCCGCCGAACTGATGGGCCAGGGCCGCGACATCCACCTCGCCCATCGAGCGGAACGAGACTTTGACGCGGCCGTTACCGATATGACGAAACAGCAGGGCCATGCGGACGCCGGCAATCGATCGGGGAAATTCGACGATGCCGTCCAGATCGTCAGCCGTCACTTCATGGCGGCGCAGGGCATCGGCCGGCACGCTGACCCACGCCAACCCGACGTCCGGCTCCACGACCAGCGTCTGCAGAACTTCGGCGAGCAGCCGGACACGGCCCTCCGGCGCGCTGGCGTACACCGACGCGTAGATGGACTCGGGGTCCACGCCCTTCTCGAGCAAAGCGGCCCCGACGCGCAGCGCGCGCGCGGTGGTATTCGAGAACCGGAATCCTCCGGTATCGGTGAGCAACCCGACATAGAGCGCCTGCGCGACTTCCGGTGTAAGCGGCCAGCCCGCCACGCTGGCAAGATCGAACACGAGCTCGGCGGTGGCGGTCGCGTCCGGCGCAATCAGACACGGCCCCGCCGGCAGCTTGATCGGGCCGACATGGTGATCGATGCAGACAAACGGCGGTTGCCGTTTGTTGATGATCGCCGCGAGGTTACCCAGCCGGGTGATATCGCCGATGTCCAATGAGGCCACGACATCGGCGCGCTCGATCTCGCGCACCGCCCGGTCGCTCGCGTCTGCCCCCTCGGGAATCAGGAAGTTGAAACGCTCGGGAATGCCGGTGGGATTGGCGATGCTGACCGAAACACCGCGGGCACGCAACAGATACCACAGTCCGATCTCGCTCCCGACCCCGTCACCGTCGGCGTTGACGTGTGTCGTCAAGACGACGTGGCGGGCACTGGTGAGCGCCGCCGCCACGTCGCGCGCCGCCTGCGCACGGGCAGGGGGAACGGGAACGCCGTTCGGATTCATCCTTGTGAAGATAATCGCCTGGTTCGCGGCGGCAGCCACGCCAGGCCTTGGATCTAGCTCCTAAGGCTCAGCTTTCGCACCTGTAGTCCTACCGGGGCGGCTGACCCCGCATGCCGCCCATTCCCGGCCTCGGTGCCGCTGTGCCTGCCCCGCCGGCCAGTTCACGCTGCAGCCGGCTGTGCTTGCGGCTGTATCCGAAGTAGATGATGAAGCCGATCAGCAGCCAGACGATCAACCGGATCCAGGTGTCCGCGGGCAACGTCGCCATCAGCCCGAGGCAGCACACCACGCCGGCGATCGGGACGAACGGCACCCACGGCGTGCGGAACGGCCGGTCGAGATCGGGCCGCTTTTTGCGCAAGATCCACACACCGGCGCAGACCAGCACGAACGCCAGCAGCGTGCCGATGTTGACGAGCTGGCCGAGCAGTTGCAGCGGCAACAGGCCGGTCGCGAGCGTCACCGCGATGCCCGTGAAGATCGTGGAGAGATATGGCGTGCGATAGCGCGGATGCACGGCGCTCGCCCATTTGCCGAGCAGGCCGTCACGCGACATCGAGTAAAACACGCGCGACTGGCCGAGCAACATCACCAGGATCACCGAGCCGAGGCCCAGCACGGCGCCCACGTCGACCGCGATGCGGACCCAGTGCGGCGCGCCGACTTTTTCCATCGCGTACGCCACCGGCGCCGCGACGTTCAGCTCCTTGAATGGCACCATGCCCACGAGGATCGCGGACACGACCACATACAGGAACGTGCAGATGAACAGCGAGCCCAGGATGCCGACCGGCATGTCTTTCTGCGGATTGCGCGCTTCCTGTGCCGCCGTCGACACGGCATCGAAGCCGATGTAGGCGAAGAAGACGAGTCCCGCGCCGCGCAGCACCCCGGAGATGCCGTAGGTGCCCCACTCCCCCGCGTTCGGCGCGATGAACGGCTTGTAGTTCGCGGGCGTGATGTGGCCGAGCCCGACCGCGACGATGAGCAGGATGATCGTCACCTTGAGAATGACGATGAAGTTGTTGACGGTCGCCGATTCCTTGATGCCGATGACGAGCACCGTGGACATCAGGATGACGATGAAGACGGCGGGCAGGTTGATCCATGCGCCGGTAAACATCAGTCCCGCTTTCGTGCAGCCCGCGATCGCCGCCTGGACGTTGGCGGTCGTGCACCACTGCGTCGGTGAGGCGGCGAGCTGCGCCGGCAACGACATACCGAAATTGCTGAGCAGGGAGACGAAGTGGCCGGACCAGCCCACGCCGACGGTCGCGGCGCCGGCGGCGTACTCGAGGACCAAGTCCCAGCCGATGATCCAGGCGACGATTTCGCCCATGGTCGCGTACGAATACGTGTACGCGCTCCCCGCGACCGGGACGGCCGACGCCATCTCGGCGTAACAGAGGCCGGCGAAGGCGCAGGCAACCCCGACGATCGCCATCGAGAACGGCACGGCGGGTCCCGCATAGAGCGCGGCAGCCTGGCCGGTGAGCACGAATATGCCAGCGCCGATGATGGCACCGATGCCCAAGGTGATCAGGTTCAGGGGGCCGAGCGCCCGTTTCAGCTGGTGCTCGCCCGCGGCGTCGGCTTCGGCACGCAGGGTGGCGATGGATTTCGTAGCCCACAAATTCATGCGGGACCCCGTTCCGGAGAGTGACGAATCGACGGTGCGGACCGCCCCAAGGTTCGCCGGGGGGGACGATCTGTCAATAGAGGTAAGCGTGAACGATCAGTAGGAAACGCGAAGCCGCAGCGACCACTGCTGGAGCGCGGGCATCAGAGGCTCCGTGAACGCTTCGGGGTCGCCAAACTGCGTTTCCGCAGCGTACGGCTCTGGCGAGATGCCGGAATAGCCTGTCCAGGTGTGCAGATTTCGGCCGGCGAGCGTGATCGACGCCGACTTCACATGGAGCGCGCTCGTAACCCTCGGCGGCACCTCGACCGACACCCACAGCGTTCGCAACGCGAGGAAGTCGCCGTCCTCGAAGTCGCGTGGCGTGGGCCTGCCATACACGACGTCAGCTTGCTCGGCGAGGGGTGTGGCTGGGTCAACCGCCCACGGGCATCGTCCGTCGAGGCACGAGTACCAGTGATTGCGATTGAAGACGACATGTCCAGCCTGGTAGTCGAGACTCGCGCCCATTCGTATCGCCCGAAGCCCAAGTTCAGGCGCGAGAGTTGCGCCTTGCGTGGGATACGGAGTCCCAACCCACATCACATCCGTGGGCCCGCTGATTTCGTTGGGCTCGATAATCCCGTTGCCATTCGCGTCTGCGTACGCGGGGGGACGATAGGCCCAGAAGCCGCCGACCGGATAGCCCACCCACGACGCCTGTTGCACACCCCCGGGAACGACGACTCTGACCGGCGTGCTCGCGGAAAGGAAGCGATTCCTGTTTCCCCACGCGCTCGCGTCCACTTTGAGTGTCATGTTCGGCCGCTCGATGAGTTGAGCCGTCGCGTTCAGCTCGATTCCGCGATTACCAATCGTCCCGGGAACCGGGATCACAAGAAAGCCTGACGACTGAGAAGTCTGTACCCAAGCGAAGATGCTGGACCGCATGTCGTAGGCGGTTGCGCCCGCCGAGATACGACCCGAGAGGCCCGTGACATCGAAACCCGTCGACAGCTCGCGGGTGCGTTCGGGCTTCGCAAAAAGGAAGGGTCGACGTCCAGCGGTGCCATAGTCGGCGTGCAGGCGCAGGGACTTATGCCACCACGACGCGTGGAGTGCCGCGTGTACCGGCTTCTTGTTCCAGAATCGGAACTGATCCCGCCGTACTGTTCCGACGAGCTCCAACGCGTCGTGGATGACGGCTCGTTGCTCCAACACGATGCTCCAAAAGCGTTGCCAATATCGCTCGTTGAAGACGCGATAGGCGCCGCTCGTACAATTCGGCGAGGAGAAACTCGAGCACTCCAGCGAATCACGATTGATGCTGGATCGATCGAAACCGGCATGTGACATCAAGCGCAGCCCGGAGAATCCCCAGACGTAATCCGCGCCCAGGCCGAGCGTGTTGGAATTGATGACCGCAGACTCCGTCAACACTCCAGGGCCACCCTGACGAGCGCTCGTAAACCGCGCGCCATCATGACCGATGGTGCCGGTGAGGGTGAGCGCTCGCGTGGGTGCCCATGCGACATCGACGTTGCCGAGCCAGCGATTCGCCTCGCTCACAGTTTGGACCTGGAAGGCATCCCCCGGCGCGATGTAGCCGGTCTGGAGATCATAGAGCGCGGCCCCGGTCGGCAGATCATTCAGGAATGCCGGAGCGCGGATATCCCGGGACACATGCATCCCGCGCACGCCGATCGTGACGGCCCGTACAGGCTGGACTTGAATGTTGGCGCTGAGGCTCGCGCGACCAACGTGTTCCGGAAAGCGAATCGAGCGAGACACCGCTTGACCGCCCGACTGCAAGCGATCGATTTCGCCTTGCGAGAGCGAAAACGGACTGCCGTCTCCATCCAACTTGCCGGCGACATAGTAGGACACGCGATCCCATCCGCCGGTAACGGAGAGGCCATACTGCCGCTGCAGCGCACTGCGCAACTGTTGGCTCAGCGGCGACGCCAGTGCCACGATGGAATCCTGAGCACACCTGCCCGCGGCGACGGCCAGCAGTGTGCACCCGCCATTTCGCAGCAACGAGTCAGGGTTATCGGCATCAAAGCCACTCACAAGCGTCGGCGAACGCTCCGACGGCGTCCGCGTCCCTACTTCCACATACCCTCCCCACTGCGGCGAACCGCGGTGGCCTCGCCGCGTTTGCACGATCAGCACGCCGTTCGCCGCTCCCGGACCGTAACGGACGCCTTGTGCCGGCGACAACACCTCGATGGACTCGATATCCTCCGGATTGATCTCCTCGAGTCGCAGCGTCCCGCCGAGCCAGCCAGATGCAGCGTCGAGCCGAATACCGTCGAGGATGACGAGGGGCAGGCGGTCATCGAACATCGTCTGCGGCCCGCGAAAGCGCAGGCGCCCCGTGAGACCAAGCGGGCCGACAGCCGGTGAAACACGCAAACCGACGCGCTCGCCGCGAACGACGAGCAAGTCGGAAAAGTGTGCGCCAGTCCTGTATGGCTCGGCATCATCGTTGGTGGCGGCTGCCCGGCTGGTTCGGCTGGTGTCCTGCGGCGTCGAATCGGCTGGTTGTTGAGCCACAGCCGCCAGGGGGATGAACAGCGCGACAATGACGTCGAGACTCAATCGCACATGCGGGCCGCTAGAGGCTGTAGTTCGGTGCCTCTCTCGTAATGACGACATCATGCGGATGCGATTCACGTAGCCCCGCGGTCGTGATCCGAATGAACTCCGTCTCGGTACGCAGCGCAGCAATGTCACATACCCCGCAATACCCCATCCCGCTCCGCAGTCCACCGACCATCTGAAAGACGACGTCCGCGACTGGGCCACGATAGGGCACCCGCCCTTCAATTCCCTCCGGCACGAGCTTCTCCAGCGACACCTCCCCTTCCTGGAAGTAGCGATCCGCCGAGCCCTCGTCCATCGCCGACAGGCTGCCCATGCCGCGGATCACCTTGAAGCGCCGTCCTTCCAGGAGAAACGATTCGCCCGGACTCTCTTCCGTCCCTGCCAGCATCGACCCCATCATCACACTCTCGGCACCGGCCGCGAGCGCTTTCACCGCGTCACCGGAGTACTTGATGCCGCCGTCGGCGATAACGGGAATGTCCCCTGCCCCCCGCACCGCGTCGACGATCGCCGTGATCTGCGGAACCCCGATGCCGGTGACGACCCGCGTCGTGCAGATCGATCCGGGTCCCACGCCCACCTTCACCGCGTCGACGCCGCGCTCGACGAGCGCCCGGGCACCCGGTTCGGTCGCCACGTTGCCCGCGACGAGCTGCGCCTCAGGAAAGGCGTCGCGCAAACAGGCGACGGCGTCGAGCACACCCTGGCTGTGCCCATGGGCCGAGTCCACGACGATCACATCGCAGCCGGCGTCGAGTAGCGCCTGGGCGCGCGCGCGCACGTCGGGTGTGCCGCCCACGGCGGCCGCCACGCGAAGCCGGCCGTGTTGATCTTTGTTGGCGTCGGGATATTGACGGCGCTTGAAGATGTCCTTGATGGTGATGAGGCCTTTGAGCAGGCCCTGCTTGTCGACAACCGGAAGTTTTTCGATTCGATGCTTCGCGAGAATTCGCTCGGCTTCATCGAGCGTCGTGCCGACGGCAGCCGTGACCAGTTTTTCTTTGGTCATGACGTCGCGAATCGGCCGATCCATCTCACGCTCAAACTGGAGATCGCGATTGGTGATGATGCCGACCAGCCTACCCGCCCCATCGACGATCGGCACGCCCGAGATCTTGAAGCGCACCATCAGCTGACTCGCTTCGCGCAGCGGCCGGTCGGGTCCCAGCGTGATCGGGTTCATGATCATCCCCGATTCGCTGCGCTTCACCCGATCGACTTCGGCGGCCTGGCGGTCGATCGGCATGTTTTTGTGAATCACCCCGATGCCGCCCTGGCGCGCCATGGCGATCGCCATCTCCGCTTCGGTGACGGTATCCATCGCGGCGGAGACGATCGGAATGTTGAGCGGAATCGCGCGAGTTAAGCGGCTGGCGACGGCGACGTTGCGGGGATGCACCGTCGAATGACGGGGCACGAGCAGGACGTCGTCAAAGGTGAGGGCGACGTCGGGTCGGAAGGTTCCCATGGCGGAAGTTACTGGGGCGTCTTCGTTTCCTCAACCTGTTGTTCGGGGGGAGGCTGGTTCTTCCGCCTCGCTTCGTCGACCGCCGCCTTCCCCGCCGCGGCCAGGCCCTCAAAGAACTTCCCCGCCTTCCCGACGGCGTCCATTGTGCCGCGAATGATGGTGACGGGCACTCGACCCGCGCGCATCGTATCCTCGAGCGTCTCCGCCACCTTCTGGAATGGCGGGGCGCCGGCGGCGCGTTGCGAGTACTTCGACTCGAGGAACTCGACGTAGTCGAGCACCTGGTATGCCTGCTCGTCAGGCATGACGTCGAGTTTGCGACGAATGCGTTCGTTCAGGATATCGTTCAAGGCGTTCCCCCTCCCCCTTCCAGCGAAATCAGGTCTACCACCGGATTGCCCAGGTAGCGGCTGCGGCCGTTCCGCACGCGCGCGGTCACTTGCACCGTGGCGAGCGGCGTCAGCGCTCGAAACGCCGGCAGCCTGTTCTCCGGCACGACGATATACACGAAGCCACGTTCCGGCAGCGGCCCGCGCGCGAGGACGTAAGACGAACCGCTCGGAATGTCGGGCCGGAGATCGTCGGCCTTTTGAATCGCGATGAATTCCAAATTCCAGCGGAGCACTTGGCCGAGATAGCGCTGCGGCTCGGCGCGCAGCTCGGCGGCGGTGACGCCGACCAACACGCCCGCGGGCGCGGCCTGGAGATCGCCACCTTTGACCCAGCCCTCGAACTGCACGCGCGTCCATTCGCCGTTGCGGCTCAGGACCCGGAGCGGCGTCTCCGTGGCGATGGTGCCGGCCTCGGGCCCATCCGGTGCGCGGTAGAGGGTCGTCATGCGCAGGGGCTGCGCGCGGCTCGAATCCACGCGCGCGGTGTCCCCGCCCCCACCCCCGCCGCGTGCCGCCGGGGGGGCGGTTGGCCCGCCCTGGACATTGTCGCTGTCCGACGTGACGGCGGTGCGCGTGGCGACGACGTCCGCAACGGGAGCGAGTGCGCTGCGCTGCACCCAACCCTCGCGCGTCACGTGCTGCCACCGTCCGCTGCTGTCCGGGGTCGCGCGCTTCAGTCCAAATCCCTCGGCGAGCTCGGCGACCAGCGGGCCGGCAGGCGCGGCGCGCAGGTTTTCGTTGGGCGTGCGCGTGACCAGCAGATCGAACTCGGGTTTGTCGCTCTTACCGACAGAAGTCGAGAAGATCCAGCCGTCGAGCGTCACCTGAATCCAATCGTTGCGAGTCGCACCACCCGCCAGCGTGGCGCCGCGCGCCAGGCGCGCGATCCGGCGGCCGGCGACATCCTGAAAGAACCAGGCGTTGTCGGCGGTGACGCGATAGCGGCTGCCCCCGCGCTGGGAGGGAGTCGCGAGACTGAGAACCGCTAGTAGGCTCGGAACGATCCGGCTAACTTGCATCCCCCTCAATATGACAACGACGCGTAGCACGCGCACCCCGGTCGTCCTCATCGTGCTCGACGGCTGGGGCTTTCGTCCTGGCCGCGAGGGGAACGCGATCGAGCTCGGCAGCACGCCCGTGTGGCACAAGCTGTGGCAGCGCCCCGCCCGTACACTGCTCGAAGCATCGGGCCTCGCCGTCGGATTGCCCGACGGGCAAATCGGGAACAGCGAAGTCGGTCACCTGAACCTGGGCGCGGGCCGCGTCGTGCCGCAGGATATCGTGCGCATATCGCAGTCGATTGACGCTGGCGAGTTCTTCCGCATTCCCGCTCTCGTGCGGCTGGTCGAAGACACACGTCGGCAGGACGGCACGTTGCACGTCATCGGCCTGATTGGCACGGGCGGCGTGCATGCCCTGGATAAGCATCTACTCGCTGCAGTCAAGCTCGGCCGGAACGCCGGGGTACCAGTTGCCATTCATGCATGGCTCGATGGTCGGGACACGCCACCGCAGTCCGGGCTCGGATTCATGGAGGAATTGTTACAGGCCGTCGGGCCGTCCGGCCGTCCAGCCGTCAGCACGGTCATCGGTCGGTACTACGCGATGGATCGAGACAAGCGCTGGGAGCGCACCAAACTCGCCTACGACGCGATGGTCAACGGTATCGGTGTCCAGGTCCCCGATCCCGTCACCGCCATCAAGCAGGCATACGCGGCGGGCGAGACCGACGAGTTCGTCAAACCACGCGTCATCAGCGGCGCGCCGCTGATCCGCGAAGGCGACGGCATCTTTTGCTTCAACTACAGAGCCGATCGCATGCGGCAGATCGTGCGCGCGCTCGCTGTCCCGGATTTCGACGGCTTCGACGTGAAGGGCCGTCCCGTCGTGCGGCTCGCGACCATGACGCGCTACGACGAAACGCTGCCCTTCCCCGCCGCCTTCGAGCCGATGGTGCTGTCACGCATCGTCGCGGAGGTGCTCTCCGACCACGGCAAGACGATGTTTCGCACCGCCGAGACGGAGAAGTACGCGCACGTCACCTATTTTTTTAACGGCGGATATGAGCCGCCCTACAAGGGCGAAGAGCGCTTGCTCGTGCCGTCGCAGAAAGTCGCGACCTATGACCTGATGCCGGAGATGAGCGCGCCGGGCGTGACCGATGTGCTCTGTAAGGCGATTGCCGACAAGCAGCACGACTTCATCCTCTGCAACTACGCCAACGGCGATATGGTCGGACACTCCGGCGTCCTGGCCGCGGCGGTCAAGGCGGTCGAGACGGTGGACCAGTGTCTGGCCCGTGTCCTGACCACGGCCGAAAACGTGAACGCGACGGTCCTGGTGACGGCGGATCATGGCAACTGCGAGCTGATGATCGACCCGGCTACCGGCGGCCCGCACACCGCGCACACCACGAATCCGGTGCCGTTCGTCCTGGTGGGAGAAGGTGCCGGCGCACGGCACCTGCGGGCCGGTGGCTCGCTTCGCGACGTCGGGCCTACGATCTTAAATCTGCTTGGCATCGAGCCACCGAAAGAAATGACGGGACGGGACTTGAGAGACACTACGACGGAACGACGGAAGGATGGAACGAGGGAATGAGAACCAAGATTCACGGGGCGCTGGTCATTTCACTCTCCATCGTTCCATCGTTCCGCGCGAGCGCCCAGGTCGGCCATAACCCCGCGACCTCACCCTACCGCGACATCGCGCTGCACCCCGGGCCGCTGTTGTTCGTCGGCCATCTGGGCGCCGATCGTGGCAAGGCCGGGGTCGGCACCAGCAACGCGCTCACCTTCGGTGCGCGCTACGAGATTCCGGCGGGCCGAGTCCTGCAGTTCCAGTTCACGGCCGCGTACCTGCACGGTGACCGCTTCATCGCCAACCCGTACGCCGATTCGAATGCCGCGGCGCGCCGGAGCGGTCCGGTGAAATCCGATTTGCTGCAGGCGGAAATCGGCATGCAACTCCGCCTCACCGGTGGGAAGACGTGGCGGGGCCTCGCGCCGTATCTCGGCACCGGCATCGGCCTGATATCCGAGTTGAATCCTGCGGCCGACACCAGTGGCTACCGGTTCGGCACGAAGTTCACGCTCGCGTTTGCGTCTGGCGTGCGGTGGTATCCGGCCCGGCGCGTGATCGTCACTGGTGATTTGCGTGCGCTCTTCTGGCGACTCAAGTATCCGGTGGCGTTCCATACGCCGTTGGCGCCGGACGGTTCGCGGGTCGTTCCCCTGACCGATCGCCTCACCGACTGGACCACGCACTCCTGGATCAGCCTCGGCATCGGATGGACTTTCTAGCCGAGGCGGCTCGACGCGCGTGGGGGCTACTGATCGCGGGTGATTCCGAAGTCTTCGGAATCGCGCTTCTCACGTTCAAAGTTGCCATCGTCGCGACGGCGATCTCCTGCGCTGTCGGCCTGCCGCTCGGATACTTCCTCGCCACCCGTCGCTTCTGGGGCCGGCGCGCCGCGCTCACGATGGTCAATACCGCACTCGCCTTCCCGACCGTCGTGGTCGGACTGCTGCTGTACGGGATCTTGTCGCGACGCGGCCCGCTCGGTGGCCTCGGCTGGCTGTACACGTGGCAAGCCATCGTCGCGGGCGATGTGCTGCTCGCGCTCCCCATTGCCGCGGCGTTGTCCGCCGCGGCGGTCCAAGGCGTCGATCCGCGCATCCGTCGCACCGCCGAGACTCTCGGCGCCGGGCCGTGGCGCGCGGCATGGACCGTCGCGCGCGAAGCACGCTTTGCGCTCGCGGCCGTCATCACGGCGGCCTTCGGACAGGTCGTCGCCGAAATCGGGGCGGCGATGATCCTCGGCGGCAACATCCGCGGCTCGACCCGCACGCTGACGACCGCCGTCGCGCTCTATACGTCTCAGGGTGACTTCGGCATGGCGCTCGCATTGGGACTCGTCCTGGTGATCCTGGCGCTGGTCGTCAACATCGCGTTGCAGGTGCTCCAGGGACGTGGCAATGCTTGAGCTGCGCGGAGTGCGACACCGCTACGGGAAGCGGCTGGTGCTCGATCTCGAGCAGTTCGCCGTCCCGCGCGGCGCGGTGGTCGCGGTGGTGGGGCACAACGGCGCCGGCAAAAGCACGTTGCTGCGGTTGCTCGCGCTGCTCGAGGCTCCCACCGAAGGGCAGGTCCTCCTCAATGGCGAGGCCGTACCGCGACGCGCCCCGGCCTCGCTACGGCGCCGGGTCACGCTCGTCGAGCAGCGACCGATGCTATTCCGCGGTACCGTCAGGCAGAATCTTCTCTACGGGCTTCAGTTGAGAGGAATTGCCCCTGCGGCGGTCAACGGGATCATCGGGGATGTCGTCGAGAGGCTTGGACTCCAGCCGCTGCTCGACCGTCGCCGCTTCGAACTATCGGATGGCGAGGTGCAACGCGTGGCGGTCGCGCGCGCCCTCGCGCTGCGCACCGACGTGCTGTTGCTGGACGAACCGGCGAGCTCAGCCGACAGTGCCGCCGCGGGCGCGCTGTATCGCGCGCTGGCCGCCGAACGCGCCGCTCGTCCG
>Ga0209761_1002696_pt1 | contig 11666 bp, 10 predicted proteins | sample GraSoi013_1_40cm_4_FD_185818 | JGI IMG/M metagenome (GOLD analysis project Ga0209761, IMG submission 185818) | Grasslands soil microbial communities from the Angelo Coastal Reserve, California, USA - Sample 09_25_2013_1_40cm (SPAdes) (version 2) | ecosystem: Environmental > Terrestrial > Soil >... | reverse complement strand
GCACAGGATGGTCAACAGCGCGGCAAGAAAGATGAACGGAAGGCTGATGCCGTCGACACCCATCCCATAGGTAATGTTTAAGGACGGGATCCAATCTGCGGACTCGACGAATTGCAGTGCGTTGGACGCTTTGTCGAACCCGGCGTAGAGCGGCATTGAAGCGGCGAAAGTCCCAAGCGTCGTGCCCAGAGCAATCCAGCGCGCAACCCGGTCGCTGCCAAAGAGCAGGATCAGGGCTGCACCGATAATCGGAAGGAATGCTGTGGTCGTGAGAACGGGATAGCCGGTCATTTCACAAAAATCGCCGCTGCCAGGAGTACCAGAATTCCAGCCGCCATAATCAGCCCATAATGCTGGGCATTCCCGCTCACCACCGTCCTTAGAACCTGGCTCAAACTTTGGGTCGAACGGCCTACACCGACAATTGCTGAATCGACGACATAACTGTCGAGATCACGAAAAAAATTGGCGGCGCCAAGCACAGGCCGCCGAACCACAAACTCGTAGATCTCTCCAACGAAACCGTATTCCAAACGCGCCAGGGGCCCGCGTACCAACGTTCCCAGGGCGCTTGCACCGCGGCGGTAAAACCAGTCCGTGTCGAGGCTGATCGTGGGCACGGGGTCCAGGTGTTTGAGCAACAGGAAGAATCCCCATGCAGTGAAAGCCAGCATGCCGAGTGTGCTTGTTACGTGCTGCAGGGTATATGGTACGAAATCCACCGGATTCGGAAGACGCTCGTATAACAGTCCGGGAAAGACCCCGATCAAAATGCAGGCAGCTGCCGCCAGTCCCATGGCCACCAGCATATTTCCCGGCGGTTCTTTCCCCGATATTCCTCGATCCTTTCCGAAGAACATGTAATAGGGAAGCTTGAGCCCAGTGTGCAGGAAGGTTCCTGACGATGCTAAAGTCAGCATCAGAAAGATCGCCGCGCGATGGTCCTCGCCCGCAGCAGCAACCACCATGGACTTGCTGACGAAACCGCTGAAAAGCGGCACTGCGGAAATGGCAAACGCGCCAACCATGTAAAGGCCAAGTGTTATCGGCATGGTCTTGTAAAGCCCGCCCATCTCGCTCAGTTTTCTCAAGCCGGTCGTCTGCAGGACGGCTCCCGCTCCCATGAACAGGAGCGCTTTATAAAGGATGTGTGCGAAGGCGTGGGCAGTGGCGCCATTCGCGGCCAGCGCGCTCCCGATTCCCACGCCACAAACCATGTACCCAACCTGGCTGACGATGTGGTAGGCCAGTAACCGCCGCGCGTCATTTTCCAGCACGGCGTAGACGACGCCGTAGACCGCCATGACCGCGCCCAACCACACCAAAAGCTCCGTGCCTGCGAAACCGCGGAGCAGGACGTAGACTGCCGACTTGGTCGTGAACGCAGTCATGAAGACCGCACCCGTCACCGTAGCTTCGGGGTACGCGTCCGGAAGCCATGCGCCGAGTGGTGGAACCGCCGCATTGAGGAGAAACGCGGCGAGGATCAACGCCCAGGCCGGGCCGCCCGAATAAGCTCCCATATCCCCGAAGGCAAGCGAGCCGGTCTGGGACCAATGCAGTACGATTCCTGCGAGCAGAAGCAGTCCGCCGAATATGTGAACCAGGAGATAACGGAACCCCGCTGCCACAGCCGATGTCTCGCGGCGCAGCAATACCAAAAGCGAGGATGAAATCGCCATGAGTTCCCAGAACACGTAAAGCGAAAGGAAGTCCCCGGCAAACGTCACCCCGAGCGCGCTGCCGACATAAGTCAGCGCAGCCACGTGCTGGGAATCGTCTTTGACATGGAGCGCGTACAGCATGCCGATGAAGGCCATGATCGAAAACACATAGGAAAAGACCAGGCTCAAACGGTCCACGCGTCCGAACACGACTTGTTGTCCGAGGAAGCTCGTGACGCCGTAAGTTCCAGGCCTCATCACAAAGCAATCGATCAGCGCTGCGGCAGGAAGAACCAGCATGGCCGCTCGCTTGACATTGCCCTTCAGCAACGGCAGGACCCATGCGCCAACGATCAGCAAAAGTCCGGGGTGCAACCACTCAAGAGTCATAGTAGTCCTCGCGGCGCATGAGCCAGAACTTTCCAATGACTTTCGACACGACGATAATCGCGACGCAGGAAGCGAATCCGTATATAGAACCCCAGGCAGGAAAATCCTCGAAGGAAAAATGCGACTCGCTGCTGCGGAAAATCAGTGGTAATACGATTTCCGCCAGAGCCACGAGAGCGAGGCCGGCATAAAACAGGCGTTTGATGCGCAACTGTAGCGGCGGTCTATGTCCGCCGGAACTCCTTGTTTTGGCGTCACGGGCGGTCATATATCGCCCCTACAGTTTAGAAAGCTCACGGCGTGATCCTCCCAGCCAGGCTTAGAACAAACGCAGGATAAATGCCCAACAACAAGCTTGCCGCAGCAGTGATGGTCAGAGGCGCGACGATCCAGGGAACCTCGTGAACTTCATCGTGACTCGCCGGCTCCGTTTCGAATTCGAAGTAGGCCTTGTACAGAATCTGACCCAGGTAGGCCGCACTAAGAAGCGAGCTAACCAGGAGTACAGCCAATAAGATCAAACTCTGGCGGTCTACTGTGCCGAGAGCGAGATACCACTTGGAGACGAAGCCGCTGGTGAGCGGAATACCCACGATGCTCAAGGACGACAAGGAAAATGCGGCCATGGTCCATGGCATTCGCCGGGCTAAACCGGATAGCTGGCTGATTTCGGTCTTGTGCGTCGATACGTAAATGGAACCGGCGCAAAAGAACAGTGTGATCTTCGAAACGGCGTGGTTGGTGATGTGCGCGATTCCACCCTGCACGCCTCGGGAATTCAAAAGCGCTGCACCCAAAATGATGTAGGAGAGCTGGCTGACGGTCGAGAACGCCAGCCGCGCTTTCAGATTGTCCTGGCCGAGTGCGAGAAGCGATGCAGCCAGGATCGTCACCGAAGCAGCTACCAGTGCGAGTTGGTCTGCTCCGAGTTCGCGCATCGCATCCAAGCCAAAAATAAAAAGAAAAACACGAAGCGTCGAAAAAACGCCGGTCTTCACAACGGCTACGGCATGCAACAGCGCGCTCACCGGAGTGGGCGCCACCATGGCCGCGGGCAACCAGCTGTGCAGCGGCATGAGCGCGTTCTTCGCAAATCCAAAGAGGAAGAGGGCGAAAATTATGAAGAGGAGCGTGGGCTGCTCGCTGAGCCGCGCTGCCGGTAGTATTCCGCCGCTGCGAAACTCCAGGGTTCCTGCCACGTTGTAGACCAGGATGATTGCTGCCACCAGAAACACTTTCGCTGCTCCGAGAAGGTAGATGACATATTTTCGGGCACCTGCTCTGGCCTCCGCAGTCTCCTTGTGACCTACGAGTGGATAGGTGACCAGGGTCAACATTTCATAAAAGAGAAACAAGGTAAAAAGGTTGGCGGCGAATGCGACACCCATGGTTGCGGAAAGGGCCAAAGCAAAACACGCAAAGTAACGCGTCTGCGCGTGCTCTTTAAGCGACCGCATGTACCCGATGGAGTAGAACGAGGTCAGAATCCAAAGCAGCGATGCCCCCAACGCAAAGAGCAGACCGAACGCATCGGCTCGAAAGGCGAGTTCGACACCCGGAAGAATCCGGAACAGAACGCATCCAGGCGTACGGCCGGCCAGGACGTCCGGCAACATGGAGACGACAACACCAAACATCGCGACGCCGGCCGCAACCGACCAGAATTCCCTCAAATTAGCGCGACGCTGTCCCGTCCACGCAATCAGGAGCGCCCCGGCGGCGGAGACAAGAACAGCGAGTAGCGGCGCAATGGAAAACGTTACCATTTGAGTTTCGTCAGATCCCCGACAGCAGCCCCCGGCTTGTTACGATTCAGGGCGATGACCAGTCCCAGACCAACACCCACCTCGGCCGCTGCCACCGCAATGACAAACAACGCCAGAACCTGCCCACGGAGATCTCCCAGATGACGGCTGAAACCCGCCAGACTCACATTGACTGCGTTGAGCATGACCTCCACCGAGATGAGCATCAGGATGATGTTGCGCCGTGCCAGGAATCCAAAGGCTCCGATTCCGAACAGAACCGCACTCAATGCCAAAACCACGTTGACGGGAACAATCAAGCGGCCCTCCTCCGGGCTAGAACGACGGCGCCGACGATTGCCGCCAGGAGGAGGAGCGAAGCAATTTCGAAGGGCAAAACAAACGGACCGAACAGCGCCGTGCCTATTGCTCGAAGGTTCCCCTGAGGTACACGCTCCACGGCAACCGGCGTTCCCGCGGATGGGGCGCCGGCTCCAACTCGGGCAATCCAGGCCAGGCAGGCAAAACCGAGCCCCACGGCTGCAGCGAACGGCCAGTGATTGCCGAACCGCGGCCGGACTTCTTCGGCCGGTAGATCGAACAGCATGACGACAAAGAGGTAGAACATCAGGATCGCGCCGGCGTAGACGATAACCTGCACTGCTGCCAGAAACTCTGCACCCAGCAGGAGGAAGATCCCGGCGACGTGCAAGAAGAGCGCCAGCACCCAAAGCATGCTGTGGACTGGATTTCTTCGTGTCACAGCCAGTAGCGCGCTTGCGACACTGGCGGCTGCCATGTAATAAAAAATTGCGGTTAACAAAAATCGCTTCCCGGATAAATCCGGCTCAGCATTTAGCACGAAAAGCCCCCGAGACGCAATGCGAAAGGGCCAGAACAGCCAGAAGGTCAGAAGGCCCCGACAATAGTTCTTCAGCGACTAGTGCCTATGGTCGCCGGCGACATGCGTTCGACGTCTTGCGACCCAGCGTGGACGACATTGCCCCGAGCGGTCCATGGATGAGATGTCATGTGACGAACAACGTGAAGGCGCTGCAGGTGCGAGGCGGCGCGCGATTTTATTTGACTAACTCAACACCGAAACAGACAATGCGAACACCGAAGTTGGGTAAAGCCAAACCCGCTTGACGCAAGAAAACGACGGATTTCATGGAAAGGTTCGAACGTTTGCCGGATGCAAAGTCAGCCGGAGGGGCTGCGACCAACACGGGGCCGAAAGCGCTTATCGAAAAACCACCACCTCGCCCGTCACTCAGCGACGATTACCTGGTGCGGGAGTGCCTCAAAGGAAATGAGCAGGCCTGGTCTGAACTCATTGACAAATACAAGAACCTGATATTTTCCATTTCCGTCAAGTATGGATTTTGTTCCGAGGACGCCGACGAAATCTTTCAGGAAGTCTGTCTCGCCTTGCTCACGGAACTTCCAAAGTTGCGCAAACCACAGGCGCTGGGGGCCTGGTTGATCCAGGCGACTTCGCACCGGTGTTTTCATTGGAAGCGCAAACAAAGACGTAATGCTACGACTGAACCAAACGAAGCGCTTTCGTCAGTCCCGGCCTCGGACACGCAGGAAGCTATCCTATGTGAAGCTGAAAGAGAGCAGATGTTAAGGGACACCCTGTCTGAATTGCCACCGCGATGCTTAGAATTGGTTGGCATGCTTTTCTTTCAAGAACCCCCAATCCCGTATGAAGAGGTCGCAAAGAATCTTACAGTAGCGAAAGGTTCGATCGGATTCATCCGTATGCGTTGTCTAAAACGGTTGCGGCAACTCCTGGTGAAGAAGGGCTTTCAATGAACCAAGAGAGGGACACAAGCGCAACGCTGCGAAAGCTTCTCACAACGCTGTCCAATCTTCCCGACGAAGCCAGCCGGAGGAACTACATCGAACGTCATCCCCGAGTGGTGCGTCCCGCGATTGTTGAGCAAGTGGCCAACGCCGTACGCGAAAACGTGCGCGTGGACGTATCGCGGGCCTATTCTCTAGCCGAAGCCGCCATGGCCATCGCACAACAACTTCACGACGAGGACGCAGTGGCAAGGGCACTTCGAGCAAAAGGGAACGTACTGTGGGTCAAAGGCGAGTACAAACCGGCCGTCAGGCTTTTCCAACAGGCCGTGCGGCTCTTCCGAAGGGCAGGAAAGATCAACGAAGTCGGACGGACATTAAGTACTTCCATCCAACCTCTCGCCTTGATGGGTGAATATGACCGAGCCTTATCGGCTGCCAAGACAGCAGAAGAGATTTTCAAAAAAACCGGTGAAGATTTGCGGCTGGCACGCCTGGAAATCAATATCGCAAACGTCTTTCACCGCAGAGGAGACCTGCCAGAGGCGCTCGCACGCTACGAGCGGGCATATAAGCAGTTGCTGCCCGACAAAGACGCAGAAGGCATCGGCGTAGCTCTCCACAACATGGCGGTCTGCCTTATCAGCTTAAACGATTTTCAACGCGCGCTGGAAACGTACCAGACTGCGCGGAAGTTCTGCCAAGAACACAGCATGCCGCTACTGGCGGCCCAGGCGAACTACAACATCGCTTACCTTCACTACCTTCGAGGAGACTACAACGAGGCACTTGAAATCTTACGACGGACGCGGCAAGCATGCCGCGATAACAGTGATGCCTATCACTGGGCCTTGTGTAATCTGGACCAGTCGACCATCTATTTGGAACTGAATCTCATCAAAGAGGGAGAAGAACTGGCCCGCGAGGCTTCCGTCCAGTTCCAAAAACTGAGTCTGAGTTATGAATCGATGAGGGCGCTAACGAATGTGGCGATCGCGATGAGCCGGAAGGGCGACGCTTCTGGGGCTTTGAAACTTTTCGCTCAAGCCAGGCGCAAGGCCATTGAGGAAAAGAATCCTATCTGGCCGCAGCTCATCGACCTTTACAGAGCCTCCGTGCTTCTCAATCAGGGACAGCTTTCCAAGACTCAACGTTTGGCCTCAACGGCTCTGACGTTCTTTTTATCCTATCCGCTTCCCGAAAAAGCCGCGATCTGCCACCTTTTGCTGGCACGCGCCGGTCTTCAGGCCGGCGATTTCAGGGGCGCTGATCGGCATTGCTGTCAGGCTCTGGAACAGTTACGGACCTTGGACGCTCCGATGCTGAAATACCAGGCGCACGTTGCGGTAGGGCAGTTGCACGAATATGAACGAAACCTTGAAGCCGCCCGCGACTCGTATCGGGCGGCGCGTCTCGACCTCGAGAGGCTCCGGAGCAGCTTGCACGGAGAAGAACTCCAGATTGCCTTTATGAAAGACCGGCAGGAGGTTTATGAGCGTCTCATTCGACTTTGTCTGGGCCACTCTTCGAATCCGGACGCGGCGGAGGAAGCTTTTGCTTATATGGAGGAGGCTAAATCCCGCAGCCTCAGGGATCTGCTCTTCGGCTGCCTGCGAGCCTTCTCTTCATCGGATTCTGAATCCGGCGACCTGCAACGCCGGGTGCGTGATCTTCGACGGGAGTTGAACTGGTATTACGGCCGCATCGAAGCGGCACAGTTGTCGCGCGAGGCCATGAACCCGGAGAAAATCCGACGGTTGCAAGACGAGGCGCGCCTGCGTGAACACGAATTTCTGTGCATCTTGAGAGAACACTCTTTGGATACCGTCGATCGGAAACTTCAGATTTCGGCCACTGTGACAACAGACAGGATCCGCGCCGCGCTCCCGGATGAAACGACGCTTGTGGAGTACTTTCGGGTGCGCGAACGACTCGTCGCAGCCGTATTGAGACGGGAGGGACTCGAAATTTTCCCCTTAGGTCACTTATCGCGCATTCGGGAGTTATTGCATAGCCTGCAGTTCCAGCTCTCGAGAGTTCGATTGCATGTCAAGGATGCCTGTCGCTTTGAAAAGTCGTTCGTCGAGGCAACCCAGGTCCATCTTCAGGGCCTGTATGATGAAGTGATGGCGCCGCTATGCCGGAGTATACAAGGACGCCATCTGATTTTCGTGCCCCATGACGTGTTGCATTATTTGCCCTTTCAGGCCCTGTTCAACGGCAAACAGTATCTTGTGGATTCCTTCACGGTCTCCTACGCTCCCAGTGCCAGCATCTACGCTCTGTGCCATACCCGGCAGGCGAACGCGTCTGGGCCTTGTCTGGTTCTTGGCGTTGGGGATGGGACGGCTCCACACATCCTTGAGGAGGTTCGCTCGGTTGCGGCTGCAGTCCCATCGGGCGAACTTTTTGTGGGATCCGAGGCGAGCCTGGAAGTCCTGCGGAAAAGGGGTCCCGAGAGCCGTGTTATCCACATCGCAACACATGGCTATTTCCGGCAGGACAACCCCCTCTTTTCGGGTATCCGTCTGGGCGACTCGTATCTGAACCTGTATGATCTGTACGGGCTGCATTTACCCGTACAACTGTTGACTCTCAGTGGGTGCTCTACAGGACTCAACGCAGTGGCCGCCGGCGATGAGCTGCTCGGTCTGGTTCGAGGACTCCTATATGCGGGGGCGCAGTCTCTGCTGCTCACACTATGGGATGTTGATGATAGTAGCACCGCGAAACTCATGAAATCGTTCTACCGTTCCATGCCGCAACAGAGTAGAGCTCAGGCACTGCAGGCCGCGATGCTCGAAATCCGCGAGGAATACCCGCATCCTTTTTATTGGGCGCCGTTTGTGCTCATCGGCAAGGTCTTCCCTGGATGAATAAATTCGCTTCCAGAAAAAATTTCGATTCGCGGGTATATTTTTTCTGAACTTGCGCACCCTTAAGTAGGGAATCCCGGACCTTGTAGGAATCCCGGACCTCAGAGCTATGTAGGAGGCTTTATGAGCGCCCGTTCTTATGCAAACCAACGAGATAGGGGCGGTCATAAAGGCGCCTACAGCGCAGCGCATTCGTCGTTTCGACTGGGTTTTTCAGCAGGCCTGCTAGGTGTAGTGCGTGCAATCGCGGTGGGTGTCGTGTGGAGGCGAAATGAAGCGTTGTTTTCTGATCCTCACCGTTCTGTTCCTACTCTTCCCTCGACAGCTCGGAGCCGACAACCAATTCATCGTACGCCTGGATAGCGGTTTGTTGGGGATACAGCGGATCTGTATTGGACTTGGCTGTACCGTGACGCGAGGCTTGGATGGCGGATTGGGCCAGCTTTTTTTGGTCAATGTCCCGACTTCCATCGACCCCAACGCTTTTCTTCAACTATTGCAAAGTCAGTTTGGGGTTTCCAACGTGGAATTGGATACGGTGATCACCGTCCCTACGACTCCTATCGGCCGCGTGATTCCGAGTGGACTATCGGATTCACGACAGGTCAACTACTTCGGGAGAACCGTTTGGAATGGCTACGCGAACCAACCCGCCTCCCAGGTGATTGGCCTAAATAGCGCTCGCACCACATTCAACGTCTTTGGGTCTGGAATCGTGGGAGTTATCGATACCGGGATTGATGCGAACCACCCCGCGCTTCAGGGGGTAGTGGTCCAGGGTTACGACTTCACCCGCAACACGCCCGGAATACCTTCGGAGTCTTCGGACTTGACGCAACCCGTGTCGCCTGCGGTTAGCGGTTCAGCGCCGGCCCGCGTGAATGACTCCACCGCGGCGGTGCTGGATCAGCAGTCTGTAATCGTCCTCAGCCAGTATGCCGCGTTTGGCCACGGCACGAGGGTCAGCGGAGTGATCCATCTTGTGGCCCCAAATGCGCTGATCATGCCTCTCAAGACGTTCAGAACCGACGGAACGGGCCACTTGTCCGACATCCTTCGCGCAATCTACTACGGCGCGCAAAACGGCGCCAAGATCCTCAACATGAGCTTTAGTACTCCAAACTATTCGAAGGAACTGGGGCGAGCTCTGAATACGGCGACGGCCAATGGAGTGATCAGTGTGGCCTCGGCCGGAAACGATGGACAACAGGTCTTGGTTTACCCGGCTGCTCTCGGCAACGTCATGGGAATTGCCTCCACAGATTATCTAGACCAACGTTCCTGGTTTTCGAATTATGGCAGCAGTCTGGTATGGGTGGCCGCACCCGGCGAAGCGATTATCAGCACGTATCCTTTCAACACCTATGCAGCGTCGTGGGGGACCTCCTTCAGCACACCATTCGTCTCCGGCGTGGCGGCGCTTCTATTAGACATCCGACCCGATTGCAGCCAGAAACAGGCCGCAAGCGCAATATCGAATGCCCGCCAACTCGGTCCGGAACTAGGATATGGCCGGCTCGATGTTTACGGGGCAGTGTTGTCGCTTATCAATTCACGTTGAGCCGTTGAGTCCTAAAAACTTTTTTGTAAGGAGCTCTACTTTTTGTGTTCGAGCTTACCCTTATTCAAATAGGAGCGCGTTTGTGGGACGACCGGAGGTGAAACATATTTCCAGCGAAGCGTGGATCGATTTCGCACGCGGTCTCCCGCCGCCTCAGAAGGCGGACCAGATGAAGCATCATCTGGAAGGCTGTAAAAAGTGCCGAAAGGCTTACGACGTGTGGCGCGCTGTAGCCGGAGCCGTTTCCCGGGAAAGGGAATATTGTCCCAGCGAAACTGCAGTGCAGCGGACGAAAGAGATGTTCGCCTTACGTGAGGTGTGGGGGCCAGTTGGGCGAAAGGCGAGCTCTCGATTGATCTTCGACAGCTTTCTCCAGCCTTTACCCAAAGGGGTCCGAAATTCGATGGATGCGACGCGGCAGCTCCAGTATCGGTGTGGATCGCTACTCATCGATATCGATCTCAGGAAGCAGTCGCAAGCTGTGGAAAGCCCGGTCCTGCTGATGGGCCAGATTCTCAACGCCGACAACCCCGGTCAACGGTTCAAGGATTTCCGGGTTTTTCTTTCCCAGGGGAAGCGTTTTACAGCACAAACGAAGTCAAGTCCGCTAGGGGAATTCCGTTTCGAATTCGCTGGCGGCAAAAACTGGAAGTTGTTTTTTAAAATCGAAGGCCGGCCCGTCATTCCGGTAATTCTCCCAGAATTGACGGCCGCTGGAAAGGCAAGCCGGTAAACCGCATATTAGAGTGTGGGCTTGCGCGTTCCAAGACAGCGGGTGAGGATGGTTCATAAATAGGTCCCACCTGAGAGGGCGAAAGCTTGATGTCTTCCTACAAAACGTCAAGTCTTCCCCAAAAGCCACCAAACCATAGCTCGATCAATTCCACACCAACGAATGCCATGTCTTTGGAAATAACCCAGAAATGGTTTGCTTTATACGTTAAAGCTCGCCACGAAAAAGTAGTCGACCGGGCACTCCATCGCGTCGGATTCGATTCTTTTCTTCCACTGTATGTCCTTCGCCATGTCTACGCGCACTGCAGCAAGGAACATCAGATCCCGCTATTTCCCGGATACGTCTTCTGCCGGTTCGACCCGCTTAAGCGGACACCAATTCTGTCAACGCCAGGCGTTATTTCCATTGTCAGTGTCGCCAGGAAGCTGGTGCCTGTGGATGACATCGAGATTTTCTCTCTTCAGTCCGCAATCAAAGCCCAACTTCCGCTTGAACACTGCGGTTTCGTCGAAACAGGCCAACGGGTTCGCATTATCCATGGCGCGCTCAGCGGGATTGAGGGGATCGTTTTAGAAGTCAGAAATTCGGTCCGTTTGGTGTTGTCCATCACACTTCTCCAACGTTCGGTTCAATTAGAGATCGATGCCAGCTGGATAGCGCCGTGTGAAGCCCCTTCGGTCTCTCTATTCATCGCAAGCTGAGTACCACGCTGTAGAACTCGGAGCCTGTAAAGTCTCGGACGGCAATTTGAAAGTTGCAATAAACAGGTTCGTCCATAACCTAGCGCGCATCGGAGCGAAGTGTGTTGGAGAAGCCCTGAGGCAGGAAGTCCTCGCGCCTGTGCGAGAGCTGTCTGCAAAGCGAATAAAGGAAAGACCCGCA
>Ga0209761_1002695_pt1 | contig 11673 bp, 11 predicted proteins | sample GraSoi013_1_40cm_4_FD_185818 | JGI IMG/M metagenome (GOLD analysis project Ga0209761, IMG submission 185818) | Grasslands soil microbial communities from the Angelo Coastal Reserve, California, USA - Sample 09_25_2013_1_40cm (SPAdes) (version 2) | ecosystem: Environmental > Terrestrial > Soil >... | reverse complement strand
CGGGAGCTAGTCAAGGTTCTCGAGGGAGGCTGCAAGGTCCCCGTCGGAGCAATAGCGTCAGCAAAGCGTGACACGGTCCAGCTGACCGCCTCAATCTTCTCGATGGATGGAAGACAACGGCTCACAGCCACGAGATCGGGACCAGCTGACCATCCGGCGATGATCGGGAGAGATGCGGGCGAAGAACTTCTCAGACAGGGAGCAAAGAAGATCGAGGAGACCTGGAGGACGGTTTACCGCTAAATTGGAGCCGAAAAAAATCGCCATCACACGTCCCGTTGGAAAAGACGGCGACACTGCAGAACTTGTAAGGAGCCTGGGCTGGACCCCGTTCATCTTCCATACGGTAGAACTGAAGCCCCTCGATGATCGTAAGATCATTGACCAGATACGGTCATCCCTGACACAAGGTCAGATCGACTGGATCGTCTTCATGAGCTCAACCGGCGTGAAGCTTCTCTTTGACGTTCTCGCTTCCTACCCGAACCTGCCGAGAATTCCGCCGGAGACCCGTTTCTTGGCGGTGGGACCGAGAACCAGAGAGAGCCTACTACACTACGGTATCACTCAAACCACAGTCCCGGAGAAATACAGCTCAACGGGTCTTGACGAGTGGTTCTCGCAATTGAATCGTAAGAATCCGCGCATAGTTCTCATAAGATCCTTATCAGCCGACGCGTCGCTGGCAAACTCTCTTAGGGCCAAGGGCGCAACTGTAACGACAATCAACATCTACGATTCAGCTATGCCGACAGATCTGCAGAGCGTCTTTGATTTCTTGGACGGCTTGCGGCTCGGCCAGTTTGCCGCCGTTCTCTTCACAAGCGCGATTTCGGTTTCGAATTTCTTCACAATAGCCGAGACGAAATTCGAAGGTACTGGGCTCATCCATCGGTTGAACAGTATACTCGTCGGGGCGGTTGGACCCGTAACTGCAGAACGGCTTCGCAACCGGGGAGTTGAGACGCATGTTCCTGATGAGTATCTAATAGACAAAGCCGTAGCAAAACTGATCAGTCAGAGAACTCAACTCCGAGCATCGTAGAGGTGAACGCGACGAGACCACCATCCATTCAGAATCGCATCTGCTGCCCCTCCTTATTATTACAGGCGAGAGCGTAGCAACGTGGCGCGCTGAAGGGGATTCGCAGTTTGTCTAGAAATGTCCAATCCCTCCCTTCGTGGCTTCTCGCGGTACTGGTAGCCGTGTCATGGCTTGGATTGTTGGTTCATAACTTTCTCGAATCGGTCGACGGTTCGACAATCGCGGTAGGATTGGTCAGCGCAGGATTGTTCCTAGGCTGGTGGAGGATTCCCTCAAGAAGGAGTGCGATGGGCTGGCTTCTTCTCGGTATGGGTATAGTACAGTTTGCTGGGGCAACTGTTACAGTCGTGCCCTTCGGCTTTCTTCCCTTTACCCCTTCTCAGACCCTCGGCCACTATCTCGTACATGTCGAGTACGGAGCTTCCCAGGTACCGTTAGCAGGGGCGATGATCAAACAACTGCTCAGGGACTCTGGAAAGTCTCAGGCTTGAGTGTTAGGCAAGTTCAAAGTAACCAGTACGAAAGCTTGACCCAAGGATGGCGGTGGTGATGCAGTCCCCTGAATCGCGTTCGAGGTGAGGCTGGGCGTGTCGATACTCGTGCATGAAACCTACCCCCGGTGTAATTGTCAGACGAGGCTTGCTAGTTCTCGTCTATGAGCTAGGCGATGGCGACTCTACGCCGCAGGAAGGGCCCGACAGCCTCTGCAATGGCAGAGATGAACTCTGGGTCGTCGTTGAGCGATGATGTTCGAGCCACTCTCGCTCCTAGAGAGAGACCGTATTCCTTGGCCTCTATGTCAAGGTCATAGAGAATCTCCAAGTGGTCGGAGACAAATCCGACCGGGCAGACGAGTATTTCTCTGAATCCTTCCCCTGACAACTCGGCAATCTTCTCCTTAATCTCTGGACCCAGCCAGGAGTCCGCCGGTTCACCTGCGCTCTGAAATGCGAAATCCCAGAACCCAGCCCCTGCTTGATCCGCGACTAGTCTGCTCGTCTCGTTGAGTTGAGCAAGGTACGGATCGTCTTCCGAGACAAGCCTCTTGGGAAGACTGTGGGCTGTGAAGAGAATAGCCGCATCAGACGGTTTCTCCATCGTGTCTAATCCCGTCCGGACGCGTTGCGCCAATGCTTGAATGAGATGCGGTTGGGTATGCCAGCTTTTTATCATCGAGAAGGGGACGGCTTTCGTCTTGTCGAGTCCTCTACGCACCCCCTCCTCATAGCCTTCGATGCTCAGCTTTGAGTAATGAGGGGCCAGGGCAAGCCCTACGATACTTGAAGCTCCCTCGCTTACAACGTTCTGGACCGTCTCTTCGATGAATGGATGCCAGTGCTTCATCCCTACGTGCACCCTAGCAGGGACACGGTCCGAGTCGAACCTAGCCTGTAGGGCCGAGGCCTGCGCCAGTGTTATTTTCAGCAATGGAGTCTGTCCTCCTACCTTTCTGTATCGGTCCCGCAGACGTTCAACCTCAGCGGGCGTTGTCGACCGTCCACCCCGGACCTGGCGGAGGTATTCTGCGACCTCTTCGAGAGAGTTGGGGCTACCATAAGCCATGAGCAGAACTGCGATGTGTTGTTCGACCATTCTTCAGTATCTCCTAGGATCGTTGTTGGGTTGCTTTGTGGACGAAATTGACCAGTTCTTTCGCTCTTTCCGGAGACGTCTCCGGCAGCACCCCATGCCCCAGATTGAACACGTGGCCGGGCCGTCCTCCAATCCTTGCCAGAATCTCCCTTGTACGAGCCTCTACAAGATGCCAATGGCCCAGGAGCGTTGCAGGGTCCAAGTTGCCCTGAATCGCCATATCTCCAACCTGGCGCCACGCTTCGTCGATCGGGACCCTCCAGTCAACTCCTATCACGTCTCCACCCGCCTCCTTCATGGTTCCTAGAATCCCCGCAGTCCCCACTCCAAAATTGACCCTGGGGACCCTGCTCGATGAGAGGCTTTCTAGGATCTCCTTGTTGTACGGGAGCACAAACTCGTGATAGTCAGTCGGCGAGAGGCAGCCTGACCAGCTGTCGAAGAGCTGTACTGCGTCTACTCCTGCGTGGACCTGGGCGAGGAGATAGCTGGAGACGATTCTCGAGAGCCTTTCCATCAACACCATCCAGAGCTCAGGCTGGCTGTACATCATCGTCTTCGTCTTCGCAAAATCCCTCGATGGACTGCCCTCGATCAGGTAAGAAGCAAGTGTGAAAGGAGCTCCAGAAAAGCCGATGAGCGGGACTCGCTCGTCCAGCGCCTGCTTCACCGCTCTAACCGAGTCTAGCACATATGGAACGTGGTCCTTTGGAGAGAAGCCTTTCAGCTTCTCAAGATCCTCCATCGCCGCTACGGGATTCTCGATAACCGGGCCCGTCCCATCCACCAGATCCAATTTCACGCCCAACGCATCTAGTGGTAGCATGATGTCAGCAAACAGAATTGCGGCATCAACTCCAAGCTCGTCAACCGCAGCGACTGTCACTTTGGCTGCTAGTTCTGGAGTCTTGCAGATCGTCAGAACGTCATTCTTTGCGCGTACTCTTCGATAGCTCTCGAGGAATCGCCCCGCCTGCCGCATAAACCAGACTGGTGTGAACTCAGCCTCCTTCCTCCAGCACGCTCTGAGAAAACTATCGTTCTCGAGTTGAGTCAAACCAATGCACTCTCAGATCCTATGGTCCGAGAAGGTCAAGCATTTCCTCCGGAGTGACAGATTTGCACGTGAATATTGGCGTCTCGACGGCCGTGTACTTGCTCGCCTCACTACTTCTGAGCTCCATGACGAGGTTGAGAAAGTCTTCCGGTCGGTCCGTCTCGAAGGACAGGATGAATTCGTAATCGTCCAAGCCGAAAGAGTATGCGGTGTGAATGGTGACGGATGAGAACTTGTGTCCGATCTGGACGTGGTCCTTCATGATACGGCGCCTCTCCTCGAAGGGTATGCTGTACCATTCACGCTTCTTTGTGAACGGGTAGACGAAGAGATACTCGGACCCCGCCGGCTCGGGATCGCTTGGCTTCCCGAAGTACTCGGATGGCCGGAGCATGGCCAGGTAGGAGTACGGGGTAGAGAGATACTTCCCAAGCCCAGTGTTCAACAGGTCAGAATGGAGCTTCTGGATGGTGTCCAAGGAGTCTGTTATCAGCCAGAGCATGAAGTCAGCGTCTCCACGGGTCCCTACGAGCGAGTAAGCGCGAGGGCTGAGCTGTTCATACTTCCTCAACTCGCCTAGAAACTCGTCCTTCGAAGCGCGACGCTGGTCATCAGGCAGCCGTCTCCACTCAGCGTCGAGCCTGAAGAACGTATACTTGACGTACCGGTAGGATTGCTTCAGCTGAACTACCGGTGAAACAGCCTGCATCATAAGGCCTGCCTCCCAAAAACACTGCAGACTTCTATTTGAACGAGCCGCATTTCATGGAGAACAGTATGTATCTAGCCATGAATTCAAGCATGACAAGAGACTGGATACCGACGGTGCGATGTCCCAGTTTCCAAGAGTCTGACCAATCTTACAAACAAATCAGGCAACGAGTTACGTTTCAGAGTTTCGTGAAAGAAAGAAACAGGTGGGGGACAGGGCATTTTCATGCCCTGGCCGAGTTTCTACATGCCGCCTTTCTTTTTCTTACTCTTCTTCTTTGCCATATTTCGTACCGTCAAGTCCTACGTCGTGTACAGATGTTGCATAATACACCTCCGGTCGCAGGCCTGTTCAAACAATAACCGGTTTCCGGAACTAGACTTCAGACCTTCTAGATTTTTTGGACCCCTAGATTCCTCGGAATGGTCTATTTCCTAGAGACCAATAGTTTCTGAGGACAAGCCCGGCGACTAATCCTCCGAGATGGGCTGGTGTCCCGCCCCCGGCGAATATGTTCAGACCGAGGAGGAAGATTAGCAATATCACGATCTTCAGTCCGACTGCTGTTCCCATTATTCCATAGACCGCGCCTGACGCTCCTACAGCGCAGTCCCACGACGATGAGTTCGGAGCTCCTGTTAGAATGTAACCAGCAAAGTCGTATCCGACAAAGCTTATGCTACCTACGAGCCCTGTTAAGAAGAAGGTCATTATCCACTTAGAGTTGGAGACTTGTTCTTCGAGTATGAAGCCAAAGAAAAGTAGGAAGAGGAGATTGCTGGCAATGTGGAGAATATTGGCGTGTAGAAAGATCGTTGTTAGAATCGTCCAGGGAAAGATTGGCGCTGGATCGTCGCACTGCATTAGCAGATAGACGACTGGTACCGGCTGTATCGGATCGAGAAGGCTCCCGGCTGCTATTCCTACGGTTACGTAGACGACGACCAGAATAACTGAGATTATCAGCGTTGGAGAGCGCAGAAGTTCGAGCCATCGAGGCTCCGTGGACCCAGAGACCGGTTCCATGAGCCCGCTCTGTCGCTATCTCTATTTAATCGAGCCTTATGATTAACCAGCATTGCCAAAACAACTGCTCGTCTACATGTCAAGAGAGGACGAAGATGAATTCCTGAACTATCTCCAGTCCACTGGCAGTGCTGTCATCCTACCTACCATTTCATCCACAGCAACGTTTGTTCCGTTGGATACTCTTCCTGAAGCTTCGCAAGACGAGGCTACTAGGAAGTTCTGGCTGCAAAACAGACTGGTCAACCTCCCGCTCGTGACCGAGTTCGATGAAGAGAAGGGCTACTACCTGATCAATGGCTTCCAGTCGCCGGTCGTAGAGTTTCTACGCTCCTTCACCATCTCCAAGATCATGCTGCCTGGAAGGCTGGAAGCAGATATGGCGTATTTTGATGATGATAGAGGAGACCTAGTTTCAAAGCCCGCTGAATTCAGAAGATGGTTTGAGTCGATGGAGTTCTGGATCCGAAAGAAGTACAGACACCTGAGCCTGTTGACATTTGCGGGGCCAGGTGCTGAAAGGTTTCGAGAGCAAGGCGGAATACTCCATTAGAGGGTTCACTTCGCGAAAGCGATCGGCTTAGGAACGGGGAGCTCGAAAAAGCTCTGATGCTTCGGATCATGGAAGATCTTCACATGCGCCGTTCTAGCATCGTCTCCTGATTCGTCCTCCACCGGCCCTCCGCTGTTGTAGTTCTTCTGCCAGTAGACCGAGTTCGGAGATCGGATCACAAGACGGAGAATGCTTCCCTTTGAAATCTTCCGAGAGAAGAAGTAGAAGCTCTTGAGTTCACAGCGATCTAACTGCCCGGGTCGAAGAGGCTTGCCGGAAGTCTTTGATTCTCTGTACCGAGCCCTCATCAGGTCTTCCGTAAGGAAGACGATCGTCCCGTCAGGTTTCATCTCGTAGAGGCGAGCCCAGAAATCCGTGTCCGGCACGTCGGCGGCGATCCAGAGCGCCAGTCGGGGCGAACCTGTGACCTCTGCTTCATCTCCGAACGGCGGGGTGTGGTATGCGACGCCATCACCAAAGATATTGGCTGAGTACCTCTGGTCAGTGATGAAGTTCTTGACCTCGTCCTTTTCCACCTCAGCCATACGAGTGTCAAGAGGGTCGTTGACGAACTCGTCCGGTGGAGAATTTTCAGGCTTCTCGTGCATTATGCCTGCATTGAAGGCACTCGGTGATCTGGCGTGAGTCGATGACAAGTAGAGAATCTGTTTCTCGCCCGAGAAATCCTCGAAATCGTTCGTGTACTTCCACTCCTCTGCCCCAGTGACATAGTAGGCGACTCGCTTCTTCAGTAAGGCTGGCTTGGGACCGCTCTTGAGAGTCCAGTCGTACCAATCCCTGTGCAACTTGTTCAAGTCTACAAGACTAGCCTCGCCGAATGTGAGGCCTCCAACCTCCCGCTTGGGAGTGCGTGTTCCTGGATGATCCCAAGGACCGATGATCAGATAGTGTTGCTTCCTTGCAAAGGAGGACCCGTAACGCATGTGCTGTTTGTAAAACTCCAGAGCTCCCGGCTGGTCTGCATCATATTGTCCCGTAATGGTAAGGATTGGAATGTTGATTCTTCGATACTGCTCTGAGGTCGGAACCATCGCGTTCCAGTAAGCGTCAGGGACTGGATGCTTCAGCCACTCTTGAAAGACTGTTGACGTGTTTCCGACGGTCTTGTCGAGCTTCCGATAGGGTCGATGGTCGAGATAGTGCTCACGGAATTTTTCGATCCAGAAAGCGTTGTCTGCAAAGACGGCGTTGTTTGCAACGTGGCCGCTGGTCAAGGTCAGCCACTGTAGCATGTACGAGTACCAGATGTTCTGGAGGAAGGGAAAATCGACTCCTGGATAGCAAGATGCGGCGGGAACTATTGTCCTTAGATGGGGCGGAGATTCCTTCAGAGCGGCCCACTGGTCGCAGCCTGCGTATGAGCCTCCCCACATTGCGACTTTTCCGTTCGACCAGGACTGTCTGGCCAACCACTCTACTACATCGTAACCATCATGGCCCTCGTTCGTGAGGGGTTCGAAGTTCCCTGTAGAATTGCCTCTGCCTCGGCAGTCAACCAAGGCGAAACAGTAGCCGTTTCTGGCGAAGTATGCGGCACGCTCGTGGTAGGTGTCTGCTACATATGGACTTAGGGTGAAGATGACGGGGGTCCGAGCGTTACTCCCTTTAGGTCGATAGATGGTAGCGCCTAGCCTAGTCCCGTCGCGCAGGGGTATCTGGGCCCCCCAAGAGAAATCGATGCCTTCAATGATGCTCCCACGCTTTGGGTTGGTGCGGCTGCCGCTTGACGACGTCAATCCTGCAGCCTTCTTGGACGCAAAGTACAATTAACATGATAGGCTTGGCCCCATCACGGAACTCTTTGCCTAACCCGCAAACCATCTCCCAGCTCGATCATTGGATTGGTGCTCACAAGAAGGACCTAGTCGACCTGACATGTCGTCTTGTCAACATAGACACTACCGTTCCTCCCGGTCTAAACTATCCCAAGATATCACAGCTTCTTGCCAGCGAAATCAAAGACCTTGGCGTCACTCCCTCAGTCAGCTACATCCCTGAAGCAACCCTTCGACGCAGGGTCAGCCCTGAAGTCGGCCTGAAAGGTCCCAGACCCAACACCTACGCCACCTTCAAAGGCGAAGACGGAGGACCCAAGATTCTACTCAACGGACACGTAGACGTAGTCCCAGCCGACCCCTCAGGCTGGTCAAACCACCCATTCAAACCAGTAGTCAAGAACGGGAAGATCTACGGCCGCGGCTCCGCGGACATGAAAGGCTCCAACGCCTGCCAGATCTTCTCACTCAAAGCCCTCGTCGAGACAGGCGCGAAGTTCCGAGGCAGCATCACACCGACCTTTACAACAGACGAGGAGGTGGGAGGGTACAGTGGAGTCAACTATCTCATCGACAAACACGTTATCACGAAAGACATTGACTACTGTCTCTCAACCGACAGCGGCATAGAGGCATTACACATAGCCAGTCTGGGTGACGCTGAGTATCTCATCACAGTCAAAGGCAGAGCGGCACACTCAGGCCGAGGCTGGACCGGAGTCAACGCCATCGAATACGGCGCATCCCTGATCGAGGAGCTGAAGAAACTCGGAGTCAAGATCAGTAAGAGAAGGTCCAGAATCAACGCGGAACCGATCTGGGGCACGAGGAAGATGAGACCCGGGCTATACGTCAACACGGCGAAAGGCGGGCTCAAGGGCAACATCATCCCAGACACATTCGAGATCCTCGTCGACCGACGATTCATCCCCGAGGAGAAGGCGCCCCAAGTTCAGAGAGAGGTCGAGCGGGTCGTAAGAGACTTTGCCGCGAAACACCGGGAGGTCAAGGTGTCGATGAAGCCCGTCCTCGGATACGACCCAATGATCACTCCGCCCAACCATCCGCTGATACGAACCGTCAGGAGAGTGGCGAGAAAGGTTCTCGGCAGAGACGTACCTCCTTGTGGGAGTCAAGGGTCCACCGATGTGGCCGCTGTGACTGCGTTAGGTGTTCCGGTGGCGGTTCTTGGAACCACGCGTCGGGACAGCAACATTCACGGAATAGACGAGCATGTCCGGATAAGCGACCTTGTCAGCGTTACGAAGATTCTAGCGCATACTTTTCTCGAACTCCTGTAGAGACCTCCCGCGCACTTGTTAGCCTAGAACCGGAAATAGGATCTTCCAGTTCTGCGTCACGAGACTCGCACGCATACCCAAAATTTCTAGAGCGTCGTTAGCTGACCGGATCTTAACGCAGACACATCAACCCGTCCGTATCACCGACCCGAAAGCTCCCCGGTGACATTAACATCGTCATGGACCCTCAGCCGTTCTCAAGGCGTTTCCTAGGGAATATCAGGCCGATGACGAGAATCATCTGCAATCAAGGGACACGGGATCTTGAGTCTTGTGGGGCGAGCGCGATTTTTGGGCCTTATGCTGGCTAGACCTTGAGTAGCACTGCGTCTGTATCGCCAGCGAAGGTGAGGCTACCATTCGGGTTTCCCGCGACGCCGTTCGGGTTTGATACTGTGGCTGTAAAATCGCCGACCACGCCGGTAAGTATCGCTACCGTTCCTCCTGGATTAACCGTCTTTGTGGGTGCTCTGAGGAATGAGTACGGTGGCGTGCTCATTGTCTGGCCTGCGGTGTAAGCGCGTCCATCTGCTCCCGCTACGATCTGGTTTCCGCTATCATTGTTCGTTCCGCCCCATGTATTGGCGTTGAGAATCTTACCCGTTGTACTGAAGTGTAGCAGGATGGCGTCTCCTCCTCCCGCGCCGATCCCCGTGTTTCCTGTCACCCAGACCGAGCCATCAGGTGAAACAGCTAATCCCAGCCCTGCCGAACCTAGCCTCGTTTCTGCCCAGTTTTCTTGGGAAACTAGGGTTCCGTCCGGTGCGAACTTGGCTAGGAAGATTTCCTGAGCTGTTCCTTGTACTTGCGAATCTCCGGTGATGTATATTGATCCGTCCTGAGCGATCGCAAGGGCGTTGGCGCTGACCAGGGTTGATGGAGCTAGACCATAGCCGCGTTCCCAGACCAGTGTCCCATCAGGGTTGAACTTGTTGAGGAATGCCTCGTTCCGGGTGAAACTGCTTGTCCCTCCGGTCAAGTACACGCTACCATCCGCTGCGACAGCCACGCCGGACGCGCCTTCGTCGAATCTTCCTCCCCAAGTCTTTTGCCAAGTGAGTGTTCCGCTTGAGCTGAACTTCAGCAGGATCGCGTGGTCCCTTCCTGTGGAGTTGAGTGTGGTTCCGGCGACGTAGACGCTGGCCCCGTCAGGGGTGACGGCGACTGAACTGACGAAGGCTTGGGCTGATCCGTCTAGCTGTGTCTGCCAGACGAGATTCCCATCGGGTGTGAACTTGATCAGGTCGGCGCCTGTAACTCCAATGGCGAAAGTCTGGGCTGCGAGGTAGACGCTGCCGTCAATAGACGTTGCGACTGCTACTCCCTGCTCGTCGCTGGCTGTTCCCCAAGTATGCTGCCATAATAGAGTGTCACTGGGCGTGAACTTTAGCAGGAAGGCATCGAAGCCTCCTGCTCCGAAGCTATTGGTCTGCCCTGATAGGTAGATGTTCCCGTCGGTTCCGATTGCGACTCCGTTCGCGATCTCGCTGTTGGGTCCTCCCCAAGTCTGCTGGAATTGTAGTTTGAGAGGGGCAGCTTCGACCATGGGCATGACAAGGACACCGGCGATCGAAAGGGTCGCCACGAGAGTTGCGAAAAGGGTTGCACGGCGCATTCGTTCCACTCTCTTGTCAGAGAAACCTCCCACCATGGTAGTAACAGATAACACTTTCGAATGGAGCATACCCAATCCCTCCTAAAATCAAAGTCTCGACCGACCTGTGGTTGATTCCAAAGACGGTTGCAAGAGAATCATAACCCGTCACATCAGGGTTTTTCTTTTGAAGAATCACCCCGTGTTCGAGCGGTGTGAACATAATGTTTAGTACACAGGTCAACATACATACCTGCGTATGGCAACCAAGAATCTTGCTATCAGAGAGGAGGTTTACAGGAAATTGTCAGAGGCGAAGACGGAGGGCGAGAGCTTTAGTGACGTAATCCAAAAGCTACTTGAGAAACGCGGAGACTTGTTATCCTTGTGGGGAGCATGGGGAGACGATGGAGAGGTCGCCTTTATCGAAGCCAGTGTCAAAGAGACGAGGAAGAAAAGCGTGATACGAACACGATAGTCCTAGACACTTCCGCGATAATTGACTTTCTCCGCAAGGGAGAGACCACGAGACGAATCATTGAAAGAGGGAAAAAACAAGGACACGCAGTTGGAATAACAAGTATATCAGTCTTCGAGCTGCTCAGCCCGATCTTTCATAGGAGACTCTTCAAAAGGGAGAAGGCAGTTAGGGCTCTTTCAAGAGAGAGTCTATTCCTAGCACTAGACGCCGCCGCAACCGAAGAAGCCTCAAAGATAATGGGATCCCTGCTGAGAATTGGAAAACCGATCAATGCACTAGACGTTCTAATATCCGGGATCGCTGTTGCAAACGGTGCCGACGAAATAGTCACTTCGGACAAAGACTTCCAGACCATACAGAAAGTCGCAAACATCAGTGTGACGATGATCTAAAATGCCGTTTTGCTGATCTTTCCGACCACTCAACCTTGGCCTGCAAACCCTTTTTCATGGGGATTGCCTCTAAGCGCGCGGGGACATCATGGGCCAACTCATCGTCGGTGAATTCGTGACCCT
>Ga0209761_1002694_pt1 | contig 11675 bp, 10 predicted proteins | sample GraSoi013_1_40cm_4_FD_185818 | JGI IMG/M metagenome (GOLD analysis project Ga0209761, IMG submission 185818) | Grasslands soil microbial communities from the Angelo Coastal Reserve, California, USA - Sample 09_25_2013_1_40cm (SPAdes) (version 2) | ecosystem: Environmental > Terrestrial > Soil >... | reverse complement strand
CAGATCATGGCCGCCGCGGCGCTGCTCGCGAAGAATCCGCACCCGACAGACGCCGACATCGACACCGCGATGACGAACATCTGTCGCTGCGGCACCTACCAGCGGATCCGCGCCGCCATCCATCGCGCCGCCCAGGGAGCGTGACATGACTGCCGTGCAGATCACCCGACGGGAGTTCCTCGAGACGACGGGCGTCGCCAGCCTCGTGATCGGCTTCCATCTGCCCGCCGTCGGCCGGCGGGCGGGCCGTGCCGCCGCCGCGGCGCCGTTCGCGCCGAACGCGTGGCTCCGCATCGGCGCCGACGAGAGCGTCCTCGTGGTGGTGGACCGCTCGGAGATGGGGCAGGGCGTGACGACCTCCCTGCCCATGCTGCTCGCGGAAGAGCTCGAAGCCGACTGGTCGAAGGTCAGGATTGAGTCCGCCCCCGCGGACAAGGCGTACGTGAATCCGATGTTGTTCGGCATGCAGGGAACCGGTGGCAGCTCGAGCGTGCGGGCAGCGTACACACCGCTCCGCAAGGCAGGCGCGGCGGCGCGGGAGATGCTCCTCAGCGCGGCGGCGGAGACGTGGGGCGTCGACAAGGCGACGTGCCGTGCGGAGAAGGGCGCCGTGATCCACACGCCCAGCAACCGGCGACTCACGTTCGGGCAGCTGGTCGCGAAAGCGGCCGCCGTACCCCTGCCGCCCGACGTCCCGCTGAAGGACCCGAAAGACTGGAAGATCCTCGGCACCCGCGTGAAGCGGCTCGACTCCCCGCCCAAGGTAGACGGGAGCGCGCAGTTCGGCATCGATGTGAAGGCACCGGGCTTGCTCGTCGCCGTGGTCGCGCGCTCGCCCGTCTTCGGGGGCAAGGTGAAGAGTTTCGATGCCGCGCGGGCGAAGGCCGTGCCGGGCGTCAAGCACGTCGTCCAGATCTCGACGGGCATCGCCGTCGTGGCCGACGGCTACTGGTCGGCCAAAAAGGGCCGGGACGCGCTCGCCGTCACGTGGGACGAGGGCCCAACGGCGGACGTGTCGAGCACGACCATCGCGCAGCTGTTCGGCAAGAACGCCGACCAGGCCGGCGCGGTCGCGCGGCACGACGGCGACGCTCAGGGGGCGCTGCCCGGGACCGCGACCAAGCTCGATGCCACCTACGAGCTGCCGTTCCTCGCCCACGCGACTATGGAGCCGATGAACTGCACCGCCCACGTTCGACCCGATGGGGGGGGCGTCGACATCTGGGCGCCCACGCAGTTCCAGTCCGGCGTGCAAGGCCTCGGCGCAGGCATCGGAGGTGTCCCGCCCGAAAAGGTCAAGGTGCACACGACCTATCTGGGTGGCGGGTTCGGCAGGCGGTTCGAGCTCGACTTCATTAAGGAAGCGCTCGAGACCTCCAAGGCCACCGGCGCACCGGTGAAGGTGATTTGGTCCCGCGAGGACGACATTCGGAACGCGCAGTACCGCCCCGCCTGTTATCACCGGTTCCAAGCGGGTCTCGACGTAACCGGCCAACCGGTGGCATGGACCCACCGCATCGTCGCGCCGTCCATCATGGCCCGCGTGTTCCCCAACTTCGTGAAGAACGGAGTCGACACAGAAGCCGTAGAGGGCGGCGTCGGCATGCCCTACGCGGTGCCCAACGTCCACGTCGACTACGTGCTCACCGACACCGGCATTCCGGTCGGCTTCTGGCGCTCGGTGAACAACTCGTTCAACGCCTTCGTGGTCGAGAGTTTTATCGACGAGCTGGCCAGCGCCGCGAAGAAGGATCCGTACGAGTACCGCCGAGACCTGCTCGGCAAGGTGCCGCGCCATCTCGGTGTGCTGAACCTCGCCGCGAGCAAATCCGGCTGGGGCACACCGCTCCCGGCGGGTCGCGCCCGTGGGATCGCCGTATACAAATCGTTCGAGTCCTTCGTGGCCGAAGTGGCCGAAGTCTCGGTGGGATCGGACGGAGCGCCGCGCGTGCACCGAGTCGTCTGCGCCGTGGACTGCGGGCCGGTCGTGAATCCCGACATCGTCGAAGCGCAGATGCAGAGCGCCATCGTGTACGGCCTGACGGCGGCGTTGTGGGGCGAGATCACGATCGACAAGGGTCGTGTGCAGCAGAGCAACTTCCACGACTACCGCATGCTCCGCCTGGCCGAGATGCCGGTGGTGGAGGTCCACATCGTGCCGAGCAGCGACGCGCAGGGCGGCGTCGGTGAGCCGGGCACGCCGCCGATCGCGCCGGCCGTGTGCAACGCGTTGTTCGCGCTGACGGGGAAGCGGATCAGAAAGTTGCCGATCGGGAAAATCGCTTAGACCTCACCCCCTGACCCCCTCTCCACAACGTGGAGAGGGGGAATGGAGGAAAATCATGACGTCTGGCATCACTCGTCGGGAGTTCGTCGAGACCACCACGGGCCTGGTCATCGCCTTCGCCCTACCGTCGCGCGCGACCGCGGCACCGGCCACCAGCGCCGCCCCGTTCTCACCCAACGCCTGGCTGCGCATCGGCACGGACGGGATCGTCACCCTCACGCTCGACAAGTCCGAGATGGGCCAGGGCTCCCAGACCGGGCTCGCCTTGATCCTCGCGGAGGAGCTCGAGGCCGATTGGTCCACGGTCCGGCTCGGTCCCCTGCCGGAGAATCCCGCGGCGTGGTCGCGCACGATGCGCACCGGCGGCAGCAACGCGATCCGCAGCTCGTGGGAGCCGCTGCGCAAGGCGGGCGCCACGGCGCGCGAGATGCTCGTGACCGCGGCCGCGCAGGCCTGGAAGGTCGATCGCGCCACGTGCCGGGCCGAGCAAGGAGCCGTGGTCCACGTGGCGAGTGGGCGTCGGCTGTCGTATGGCGCGCTCGCCGCGAGAGCAGCGACGCTCCCAGTCCCAACCGACGTGCCGCTCAAAGATCCCAAGGATTTCCGTCTGCTCGGTACGCGCGTGCGGCGGCTCGACACGCCCGGCAAAGTGGACGGCACCGCCGTGTTCGGCATCGACGTGAAGGTCCCCGGCATGCTCCTCGCGTCCATCGAGCGGTCTCCAGTGCTCGGCGGCAAGGTAAAACGGGTGAACGCCGACCGTGCCAAAGCCATGCCGGGCGTGCGCCACGTGGTGGCGCTCGAGCCGAGCTCGTGGATGGGAGCGAACGGCGCGTGGGCCGCCGGATGCGCGGCGGGCGTCGCCGTCGTGGCGGATAGCTATTGGCAGGCAGTGGAGGGACGGCGCGCCCTCGAGGTCGAGTGGGACGAAGGGGACTCGGGCACGCTCGATTCGGCGAGCATCCGCGCGCAGCTGGTCGCGCTCGCCGATCGGCCCGGCGTCGTGGCACAGACGATCGGCGACGTGACCGCGGCGCTCGCCGGCGCCGCCAAGCGGATCGAGGCAGTGTACGACGTCCCCTTCGTGCACCACGCCACCATGGAGCCGATGAACTGCACCGCACACGTCCGCGCCGATGGAGCAGGGTGCGACGTGTGGGCCCCGACCCAGAATCAGGGCGACGCGCAACGGGTCGCGGCCGAGGTGTCCGGCTTGCCGAAGGAGAAAGTCCGGATCCACACGACGCTGTCGGGCGGTGGGTTCGGGCGCCGGCTCGAGCCGGACTTCGTTTCGGAAGCGGTGCGCGTGTCCAAGGCCGTCGGCGCGCCGGTGAAGGTCATCTGGACCCGCGAGGACGACATGCGCAACGGGTTCTACCGCCCGACGAGCTACAACCGCTTCACAGCGGGGCTCGATGCCTCGGGGCGGCTGATCGCCTGGACCCACCGCATTGCCGGCACGCCGTTGCGGCTCAAGTTCGGACCGCTCGAGAAGGGAATCGACGACAGTCTGGTGGACGGCGCCGTTGACCTCCCGTATGCCATTCCCAACCTGCTCGTGGACCAGGCGACCCTGGAGCTGGCGGCGGTGCCGCGGGGGCCGTGGCGCTCGGTGGGGGTGTCACACAACGGCTTCGTGACCGAGTGCTTCCTCGACGAGATCGCGGTGGCGGGAGGCCGGGACCCGTTCGAGCTGCGGCGCGAGCTGCTGCGCGACAAGCCGCGCCATCGCCGGACGCTCGAGCTCGCGGCCGAGAAAGCGGGGTGGGGCTCCCCCCTCCCCCAGGGCCGCGGCCGGGGGATCGCGCTCGCCGAGTGGGGACCGACCGTGTGCGTCGAAGTGGCCGAAGTGACGGTGGACGCGGACGGCTCGGTCCACGTGCCTCGCGTCGTGTGCGCCGTGGATTGTGGCCAGACGGTGAACACGGGCCAGATCGAGGCGCAGATGCAGGGCGGCATCGTGTTCGGCCTGAGCGCCGCACTGTACGGCGAGATCACGCTGGCGCGCGGCCATGTGGTGCAGGGCAACTTCGACACCTACCCTGTGGTCCGAATGCCCGAGGCGCCGGCGGTGGAAGTGTACATCGTGCCGAGCAGCGACCCCCAGGGCGGGGCCGGCGAGCCGGGCGTCCCGCCGATCGCGCCCGCCGTGTGCAACGCGATCTTCGCAGCGACCGGGAAGCGGATCAGGAAGCTGCCAATCGGGAGAGTCGTCGTTTAGTGCACCACCGTCACCGTGCCTGTCATCTGCCCAGGGTGTACGCTGCAGTGGTACGTGTACTTACCCACAGGTGTGATCGTGCTTTGGAAAGTGCCGGTCGTTTGGGAGGCGCCTGAGCTCGCCGGCAGGGGCGTGGGGCCCCCATCATACGTGACGCTATGAGGTTGCGCGCCACCCCAGGTCCAGGTCACGGTCCCGCCGGTCTTGATAAGGACGTCTTTCGGGGTGAACGAGAAGTCCGCAATGGCAACGTCGGCGGTTGCCGGCGCTGTGGTGGCGTGCGCGGTGAAGGTGGCGGACCCCGGCACCCCCGTGGACGTCGCGGTGACCGTCTGGATCGTGACGTTCCCGATCGAATCGGTGGTGCTGGCAACGCCATTCGCGTCGGTGGTGCTTTGAGCCGGGCTGACCGCGCCTTCACCCGGCCCGACGGCCCAGTTCACGACCACACCGGGCACCGGACAGCTGCCTGCGTCCAACGCCGTGACGCGGAGGGGGGCGGGGAGTGGGTTGTTGAAATACCAGCTCTGCCCGTCGCCGCTCTTGGTGACGAGCTGGACCGCGGCGCCCGGTGAGCAGGGGCCGGTGCCGCCATTCCCGCCACCCCCGCCGCACCCGACCGCGACCAGCGCGACACCGAGCCCTGCAAGTCTGACAGAAAGTCCGCGCATCATCCGCCTCCGGTGGAAATGAGAGGGTCGCACGCCCGACCGACTATAGGCATACCCCGGAGGCGAGGTTTGTCAAGCGGTGATTGGTTATAGAACTATCTACGACCTCCGTGCCAGCGTCGCCGCGCGCGCCCGGAGTGCCGCGTCGATCTCGCCAAGCGAGACGGGGGCGGGGACCGTCCACGACCCGCGCTGCATCGTCGGCACGCGGATCGCCGCCACGTCGCCGTCCGGTCCCAGGTCCACCACCGCCGTCGCGGCGTCATCCGGGCCCTGGTTGGCTTTGATCACGAGCGTCCAGGTCCCCTCCTGCGGCCACGACCGCTTCAGGGCGAACACGCCCTCGCGCGACGTCTCGGCGAAGTCCAGCTTGAGCGATCGCCGCTCGCCGTTCACCATCCCTTCGGCGGTGCCGGTCACGATGAACCCCATCGCGGTCCCGTGATGGAACGAGTGCACCAGCAGAAACGCGTCGCGCGTCGACCTGTCGTACGGGTTGGCTGGCAGCTCGATCGAGATCCAGGGCGGCCCCTTCGATGCAAGGGCTGGGGCGGCGAGGAGCACGCTTGCGAGGGCCGCGACGGCGAGGCTACGAATCCGGGTCTGCATGGCAACCTCCAGTGATCGGTTACCGTTGAGATGCTGCGCGGGGCGGGAAGGTTTGAAGCAGGATCGACCCCTTGAAGCTGCGGGCCGTGAGCTGCGCTCCGCTCCCGGCCACCCCGATCGAAAACTGTAGCTCTTGACCCGTGCCCGCCGCACGGGGCTTCGGCCGCGCATCGCCCAGATGGTTGGTGATCGCTCCCCGGATCGTGCGCACGTCGAAATCGGCCACGGTGTTCGAGGGCACGCGCACCTCGATCGTCCCGCTCTGGCTCTCGACCTCCACCATACCGCCCCGCCCCAGCTCGCCCTCGAAGCGGACGTCGCCCGTCACGGACTCGAACTTGCCGCGCTGCACGCCCGTGCCGCCGCGCTGCCACCCCGCGGCCCGGACGACGATGCGGCCGCTCAGGGTCGAGGCGCCGAGGTCCTGACTCGCCCCGCGCAGCAGGACATCGCCGCTCACCGTCTTCACGCGGGCGCGGCCAGTGCCTCCCGCCAGCTCCACACTGCCGTTCATGGTTTCGGCCGTGACGTCCTGCGGCGTGCCGACCACGTGGATCGCCCCAGCGACGCTCGTCAGGTCGAGCTTCCCATCTACGCCCAGTACGTCGATGTCCGCCCCGGTCGTCGTCACCCACACGGTGAGCGCTCGCGGGACGTGCACCTCGAGGTCGGCCGGCCCGGTGGCTTCAATGGTCCGCACATGGGCGTCGCCGGTCGCCGACAGGCGGCCGGCCCCGCGCTCGAGGCGTCCGGTCACGGCGAGGGTCTCGGCATCCCAGCCGCGCACCCGGATCCTCCCGAACGGGCACGTGATGCGGACTGTTCCGTTGGGATCGAGCGCCCAGTGCTCGTCGACGCGCCCTTGACCTGCCGCCTGCCCCGCCACGAGCGCGATCGCGAGCGCCAGCCAACCGATCGTCCTGGTCATCGCACCTTCCTCATGTCAGCTCGCCGCGATCCGCGTCGCCCACCGCAGCAGCTCGACCTTCTGACGAGCCGTCGCAGCCCAGAGATGCTGTAGCTCCGCGTTCGCGGGATCGCGCGCCAACGCAGCCCGGGACTCGGCAATCGCGGCGTCGATGATCGCCAGATTCCGCTCGACGAGCGTGACGGTCTCGGGCCGCAGCCGCCCGCGCTGCGCCGCGAGGATGAGCGAGAGCTCGTTCGTCGCCCGGTCGAAGTCGGCCTGGACCGACGCCCACCCCGCCCAGTCCGCCGCCGGGCGGTAATGGACGGTAGAGGGCGGTCGAAGGCGGTAGAGACCCAACGCGATGACGAGCACTGCTGCCGCAGCCAACGCACCGCGCCAAAAGGCTCGTTGCACGTTGTACGTTGCACGTTGCACGATTCGCGTGTCGATCGCCGTCCAGAGATTCCGCTCCGGCTCGATGCTTCGTGGCAGGCCCTGCGCCTCCCCGACAAGACGCCGCAGCTCGGCCACCGCCTCCCGGCACCCGGCGCAACCCGCCAGATGGGCTTCCACCGACGCCCGATCGCGGGTGGCCAGGGTGCCATCCACGTACTCGTTGAGCGTCGCTTCCATATGCGGACACATCATCGATTCAATGCCTCGCGTAACAGGCGGCGCGCCCGGAACAGCTGTGCCTTGGACGTTCCCACGGCGATGCCGGTGAGCTGGGCGATCTCCTCATGGCGGTACCCCTCGACGTCGTGCAACACGAACACCTCCCGCGCTCCCGGAGGGAGCGCCGCGACGGCACGCTCGAGATCGAGCCCCATCTCCGGCCCCCCCCCGCGCCGGGGTCGCTCGAGCGCCGCCGGGTCGTCGGTCGTCACGATGCGCTGCTCCCGCCGCCGCTCGGCACGCCGCCCGAGGAGCACCTGGTTCACGGTGAGCCGGTAGAGCCAAGAGGAGAATGCGCTCTCGCCCCGGAACGTGGCGAGCCGCTCCCACGCCCGAACGAACGCGTCCTGCGTACGCTCCTCTGCTTGCATCGCATCCGCCGTGAGGCGCAGGCAAAGCGCATACACCCGACCCACGTGCGCGTGGTACAGCGCCTCGAATGCCGCCCGGTCGCCCTGCTGCGCGCGGTGGATCAGATCGGTCGGGTCCGAGTGCATCGCATCGCCGGGGCCGGCACGTTGGTAGGATGCCGGCCAGCGCAGATTGGTTGACGATCCTAGTTTCGCCCGTTTACGGGCAAGTGCCGAGCCGCGAGTTCACTCGCGCACCGGCCGCGCGAGCAACCCGGTCGTCGAGACGCGCACCTCGAAGGTCTGGGCCTGAGTCGCGGCGACGAACGTCGCGGAGCCGTACTCCGCATCCACCAGCGGCCCGAGCAGCCGCCGCCGCGCGATGAAGAACAGGTCCACCGGCGTGGAGCGCGCGAGCGCATACGCCGTGTGCGGCTTGGCCCGCTCGTCCGCGACGTCGTTGTAGCGACCCGCGACGCGATCCAGCTCGTAGACCGTGCGCAAGCCGAGCAGGCTGGCCCACGGGTGCCACTTGAGGACGTGCGCATCGACGTAAAGGGCGTCCCCCGCGAGCTCGTACATCGCGAGGCGGCGGTCCGGCAGGGTGATCGTCGCGCGGAATCGCTGCGGCGCCACGGGCTCAGTGCGCACGGTGGCCGCCACCTCCTCGTAGGTGAGGGCACGGTACCCCTGCAGGCCCACCGTTACCGTGGCCACCAGCGCGGCGAGCGCGAGCAGCAGCAGCGCGACGAGCCCCCGGATCATCCCGCCCAGCCAGTGTCGCGCGCGGGTCGCCCGCACCGCCTTCACGCCCAGGACGGTTCCCAAGAGGAGGAGGCACATGGCGGACACGACGAGCGTCGTGGACATGATGCTCGTCTAAGCTACACTCGTCGTATCTTTCATCCATGCCCGCGAGCGATCCCGGCATCCGCGTCGTCTCCCCCCCACCGCCCGACGGTGCCGACATTCTGAGCCCCGCGGCACTCCGGTTTCTGGCCGCGCTGGCACGCCGCTTCGAGCCGGAGCGCCAACGGCTGCTGGCGCGGCGCCGCGAGCGCCAGCAGGAGCTCGATGCCGGCCGGCTGCCCGACTTCCTGCCCGAGACGAAGGAGATCCGGGACCGGGACTGGACGGTGGCGCCGATCCGGCCCGATCTGACCGACCGCCGCGTCGAGATCACCGGCCCCGTGGAGCGCAAGATGATGATCAACGCGCTCAACTCGGGCGCCAACGTCTTCATGGCCGACTTCGAGGATGCGAACGCGCCCACCTGGGAGAACAACCTGCTCGGCCAGCGGAACGTGCGCGACGCGGTCGCCCGCACCATCGCGTACACCAGCCCCGAAGGGAAGCGCTACGCGCTCGACGCCAAGACCGCGACGCTCGTCGTGCGGCCCCGCGGGTGGCACCTGGTCGAGAAGCACCTCGTCGTGGACGGGCAGCCGATCTCGGCATCGTTGTTCGATTTCGGACTGACGTTCTTCCACACCGCGGCGGCGCTCGTCGCGAGCGGCTCGGGACCCTACTTCTATCTCCCGAAGCTCGAGAGCCATCTCGAGGCGCGCCTCTGGAACGACGTCTTCGTCTTCGCGCAGGACGCGATCGGGATTCCGCGCGGCACGATCCGCGCGACGGTGCTGATCGAGACGATCCTCGCCGCCTTCGAGACGGACGAGATCCTGTGGGAGCTGCGCGACCATTCGGCCGGGCTCAACTGCGGGCGCTGGGACTACATCTTCAGCTACATCAAGAAGCTGCGCCGCCGCCCCGAGCGCGTGCTCCCTGACCGCGCGCGCGTCACGATGGAGCAGCCGTTCCTTCGCGCGTATGCGGACCTGGTAGTGCGCACCTGTCACCGTCGCGGGATCCACGCCCTCGGGGGCATGGCGGCACAGATTCCCATCAAGCGGGACGCGGCGCTGAACGCCCAGGCGCTCGAAAAGGTCCGCCAGGACAAGCTCCGGGAGGTGCGCCAGGGGCACGATGGTACCTGGGTCGCGCACCCCGGGCTCGTCCCCCTCGCGCGGGAGGTATTCGACGCTCACATGCCCGGACCTCACCAGATCGGTCGGCAGCGGGAGGAGGTGCGCGTGACGGCGCGCGACCTGCTCGCGACCCCCGCCGGGGAGATCACGACTGACGGCCTCCAGACGAATCTCAGCGTCGCCTTGCAGTACCTCGGGGCGTGGCTCGGCGGCATGGGCTGCGTGCCGATCAACGACCTGATGGAAGACGCGGCGACGGCCGAGATCTCCCGCGCGCAGGTGTGGCAGTGGCTGCAGCACGGCGCGCGCTTGAAGGACGGCCGACCCGTAACTGCCGCTATGGTGCAACAAACCATCGCTGAACTGGTGCAGGCCCTACCCGAACGGGTAGGGCCCGGGGGCCCCGGCCACGATAAGTTTTCCCTGGCAGGCCGGATTCTGGCGGACCTCACTACCGGCGCGGAGTTTGCGGAGTTCCTCACGACGGTAGCGTACGAGTATTTCGACTGACACGGCACCACGGACGGGTACCATGGACAAGCAGCAATTCATCACCTCGCTCGAGCACGCGTGGAACACGGGGACCCGCTGGAAAGGCGTCACCCGACCGTACACGGCGGCGGACGTGTACCGCCTGCGGGGCTCGATCGACATCGAATACTCGCTCGCCCGGTTCGGCGCAGCCCGTCTGTGGCAGCTGTTCCAGGATGAGGAATACGTCGCCGTGCTGTCCGCGATCACGGGCAATCAGGCGATTCAGCAGGTACAGGCGGGGCTCAAGGCGATCTACGTGAGCGGCTGGCAGGTGGCGGCCGATGCGAATAACGCGCTCGAGATGTATCCCGACCAGAGCCTCTACCCCTCCGATTCCGTTCCCGCACTGCTCCGCCGACTCAACAACGCCCTCAAGCGCGCCGACGAGATCGGGCACATGAAGGGCGACCACGCGACCTACTGGTTCGCGCCGCTGGTGGCGGACGCCGAGGCGGGGTTCGGCGGGCCGCTGCACGCCTTCGAGGTCATGAAGAACATGATCGACGCCGGGGCCGCCGGGGTGCACTTCGAGGACCAGCTCGCCTCGGTGAAGAAATGCGGCCATCTGGGCGGCAAGGTGCTCGTGCCCACGAGCGAGTTCATCACGAAGCTGGTGGCGGCGCGCCTGGCGACGGACGTGTGCGGGGTGGACACGATCCTGATCGCGCGCACCGACGCCAACAGCGCGACGCTGCTCACGAGCGACTGCGACGAGTACGATCAGCGCTTTGTGACCGGCGAGCGGACCGCGGAAGGGTTCTTCCGGGTGCGGGACGGCGTCGAGGCGGCCATCGCGCGGGCGCTCGCCTACGCGCCGTATGCCGATCTGCTCTGGTTCGAGACGTCGAAGCCGGATCTCGCGGAAGCGGCCAAGTTCGCCGAGGCGATCCACGCCAAATACCCGGGCAAGATGCTCGCGTACAACTGCTCGCCGTCGTTCAACTGGCGCAAGCACCTGAGCGAAGCGCAGATCGCCGCCTTCCAGAAAGAGCTCGGCGCCCTGAACTACAAGTTCCAGTTCGTGACGCTGTCCGCGTTCCACGCGCTGAACCACAGCATGTTCACGCTGGCGCGGGCCTACAAGGAGAAAGGGATGGCCGCGTACGCCGAGCTGCAGAATCGTGAGTTCGCCTCGGAGAAGGACGGCTACGCGGCGGTACGTCACCAGGAATTCGTGGGGGTCGGGTACTTCGACGAGATCACCCAGATCGCGACCAGCGGGCAGTCGTCCGTGACCGCGATGGAGGGCTCGACCGAGCAGCAGCAGTTCCGGGAGCCGTCCCCGGAGCGCCGGAAGGCCGCAGCGAAGCGCTGACCGAGCAGATGAAGCGCTCCACCCTCTACTCTCTCGCCGCGGTGTTCGCCATCGCGGCGCTGTTTTTCTTCATGACCACCGCGCGGGCCAAGGTGCAATGCCGCGTGTGCATGGA
>Ga0209761_1002689_pt1 | contig 11682 bp, 15 predicted proteins | sample GraSoi013_1_40cm_4_FD_185818 | JGI IMG/M metagenome (GOLD analysis project Ga0209761, IMG submission 185818) | Grasslands soil microbial communities from the Angelo Coastal Reserve, California, USA - Sample 09_25_2013_1_40cm (SPAdes) (version 2) | ecosystem: Environmental > Terrestrial > Soil >... | reverse complement strand
GGAAGAGTTAGGAGCTCACAGCTTTGCATCTACGCCCTAGGCACGGTTTGAAGAGCTGACCAGCTTTCGAGTTCTCCTCCGAAGAATTGCTCAACTTCTGGGGTCATAGGTGTCACCGCTCTCAGCAATATCGAGAAGCCTCATTGAAACCCTAAGAGAGGGAGTTTTGAATTCAGTCCATCTCGTCCTTGTGATCGGTTCGGTCAGCACATCGATATCGTACGTGCCGCCACTCTCCCCTGTATCCGGGTACAAAGTTCGAAAAAATCCGGTTCTTGTTGATCTCTTGTCTGTTGGACTTATCTTGCTCTTCACGCGATGTCCGAATTGAACCCCCGGGCGATAAGTAGATAACTCACCGAGTATATAGCTAGGGTAAACATATACATAGATCAATGGAGAGAGGTTCAGCAAATGAAGCATGTTGAGCTTCGAAGGCTCCAGATGACCGGGGGAGCGAGCTATACTGTTTCTCTTCCCAAGGATTGGGTAAGGGAACAGGGTCTAAAGGCGGGGGATGTAGTCGCGGTTCTTCCGCGGTCGGATTCTTCGCTAACTCTGGTCCCTCACGAGAAGATCCCGGCCACTCAAGGCAAGGGTGCAGAGATTGCACTTACGCCTACAAAGGATCAGGATAGAGAACAGATCTTGAGAACGGTTGTCGCCCAGTACTTGGCAGGGTATGATATGATTAGGATTAGATTTCCGACGCCGTCAAGGCCCGACCTTCGCACATACCTTAGAGAGGCCGCAAGACGCATGTTCGTAGGGTCCGAGATTATTGAAGAGTCAAAAGATGAGCTGATAATTCAATGCCTTTCAACCTACGGCGACCTTCCGGCACCAAAGGTCATCTCAAGAATGAGCCTTATCGCCAAACTCATGTTGCGAGACGCAGTAGATTCTCTAAAGAATAGAGATATTGCGCTCGCTGAGGAAGTTATCAAAAGAGACGAAGAGGTTGACCGGTTTTACCTGTTCTTGATACGACAACTCACCATGGCTGTACTGAACAGGAGCCTGATTCTGGAGATCGGACTCGCGGATCCCCGAGATTGCCTAGTTTATCGCGTGGTTTCGAAAAGTCTTGAGAGGATAGCCGATCATGCAACGACAATCGCGAGGATGACCTCTGAAATCGAGTCACCTCTTCCACAGCGACTGGTTGGAGCTTTGTCAAAGGTTAGCGACTTGACTAGCTCGGTCTTGGAGGATGCCTTGAAGTCCTTGACGAAAGTCGACGGAACAGTGGCGAACACTTCAATCATATCTGCTCAGAGAGTTGAGAAGGACGCTGAGGGTGTGATGGACAAGCTCTTTGACTTTCGTCTCAACCAAAAGACTGTCGTCGCTGTAAGATTGGCCCTCGAGAGCATGAAACGCATCTCTGAGTATGGAGAGGATGTTGCAGAGATGACCATAAACCTGACAGCTAGGAGAAGGGAACTCTACTAACAGCTCGCTAATAGTTTCTGTTGAAAGAACTCGATTTCATATTTTTTTGCTTTCACATCGCGCGAACTTTGGAAATAGACCTTATACAGGATTTCTCACAGCGCATCGCTTCATCAATCGGAAAGAAGACCGTTGGTTGGTTAGATGGAATACAAGTATACTGTATTGACGAACACGACTATCGGCGCGTTCATGTCCCAGCTTGACGGGAACATCGTCCTCATCGCCCTACCCACGATTACCCGGAAGCTGAACGCATCGGCGTTCGAAGCACTCTGGGTGCTGATGGGCTATATTCTCATGACCGCGGTCCTGCTGCTATTGTTCGGCCGACTGGCCGACATGTACGGCAAGGTGCGTCTCTACAACCTCGGATTCCTAATCTTCACAATCGGCTCAGGGCTCTGTAGCCTCGCCCTCACCGGAACTATGCTTGTCTTTTTCCGTCTCGTCCAGGGAGTAGGAGCCGCGCTCATATGGGCCAACAATGCAGCCATCCTGACGGACGCGTTTCCTCCAAACGAGCGGGGACGCGCCATTGGAGTCAACCTTGTAGCAGGCATAAGTGGATCCGTCATCGGCCTCATACTAGGTGGAGTCCTGACTGTGGCCTTGGGCTGGCAGTCAATTTTCTGGATAAACCTGCCCATCGGGATCTTCGCAACAATCTGGGCCCACAAGAAACTCCGAGAACTCGGAACTGTCAAACACGAAAGAATTGATCTGCCAGGGAACTTGCTGTTCGCAGGAGGATTATCCACCTTCCTCATCGGGCTAACCCTTGGAGCCCTCTCAGGATACACTGCTCTCGACTTAGGAATGATGGTCGCAGGCTTGGTCGCGCTGGCCGGATTTGGCTACGTGGAGCTGAAAACTCAGACTCCGTTGATGGACTTGAAACTATTCAAGATTAGACCATTTACCGCTGGAATAATCAGCAACTTTCTCGCCTCTATTTCAAGAAGCGGAATCTCTCTCGTGCTGACCATCTTCTTCCAAGGGGCACTGCTCTATGATGCCTTGAAGGCGGGCATTCTACTCATACCGTTCGCAGTGGCTTTCGTCACCGTAGGGCCCCTGAGTGGATTTCTCTCTGACAAGTACGGTGCTAGGGGTTTTACCACAGGAGGTCTCTTGATATCGGCTGGTGCACTCTTCGGTTTCGCCGCGGTCCCTGGCGATGTCTCCTACAACATCCTTGCATTGCTCATGGTTGTTAGTGGTGCAGGCGGCGGAATGTTTGTCGCACCAAACATAAGTTCGATCATGAACGCGACACCAGTAACTAGGAGAGGGGTCGCTTCAGGAATGTCGGCTACACTTGTCACCACGGGAGCCCTTCTTAGCCTCGCGATAGTGTTCGTTGTATTAGCGACAAACATCCCTTTGAACGTTCTCCAGGCGGTCTTTGCTGGCGAAACTCCCTCTGGTTCCAATGCGTCTAACATTGCTCTGTTCGTGAGTCCCATGCATACCACCTTCCTGATCATGGGGATCATGAGCCTGATCGCGGTGGTTCCTTCAGCATTGAGAGGCCAAAAGTTCGAAGGAATTCCCGAATCAAAAACCGTCAGGGCGGAGCCAGTAAGATAATTCTCAATACTGCAAGTGCTTCCTTCCCTTCAACGGGGAACACGGTACGGCACCGCTTCTATAAGGAAGGCTTCAGGTAACGTCATCCTTGGAGTTTTCCTTGCACGGTCCCTCCACGGTGATTTCTTGGCCTTCGTTCGTTCGCCTGGCCGCAGGGTTAAGACTTCCTTTCTGGCTTTGGGCGATTATCATCGGGTTCGTTCCCACTAGGCTACTAGCCACTCTCGACTACCTCATCGTTCCCCCCGCTGGGCTAGGAGGCTACTTGCTAGACACCGCCCTAGTCCTATCATTTTTCCTAGTCTACTTCGTCTACGCCATCCATTTCATCTCGAACAGAATGGAACGATTAAACGACTATGTCAAACAAATGAGCCCTAACATGCCGGGAGATGGCCTTAGAATACCGTTCCGGCTCGGGAATGTTTTTGTAGTTTGGGTGATACTTCTGGCCGCTATCACTTTTCTCTTCGGCTTCCCAAGCCCTACGGCAGTCTTCTCGGAACATATCACGGTCATCGCATACTTCTTTCTGATACTAGCCTCCTTTCTATGGGTCTACGGCTACTCGATGTACGCCATTCACCGGGCCGGCAAACTACCGCTGCGGCTCAAACCTTTCACCGAAGACAGAACCCTAGGCTTGAAGCCGTTCGGAACCACCTCGCTAAGATTGGCCAGTATCTACGCGTTCTTCCCGGTTACGCTGACTTTCCTAGAGCTGGTAACTGTTGACGTGGATATCTCCGGAGGAATAACCATCATTTTTTCTCCCATCAGGCTTACCGACATCATTTTCAGCGCGGGGCTAATCCTCGCCGGAATCGCGCTTTTCTTTCTGCCCCTCCTCAGCATCCGGAGGAGGCTTCAGGAAGCCAAGCATGAGGAGCAAAGCTGGGTAACGCCCCAATACACAGCAATCATCACGAGGCTCAAGGAGCAAATCTCGAAGATGCCAAGAGAGGATAGTGCGAACCAGACGCAGGCTTTGGCCGATGAGCTCACAATGGTCCGTCAGATACAGCAAGATATACAGAAAATCCAATCCTGGCCCTTTGACCTCGGCGTCGTCAGCAGGCTTGCAACAGTGCTCGTCATTCCTCCCATCCTTGGCGTACTTGCCAGAATCCTAATCCTTGTCTTCCTTCATCTGTAAAAACTGTCACTCACAATTAGTTATTCGACCCCATATCACTTGAGTGGACGCTAGGCGGCCTCTTTCTCTGAAGACGAGGGCTAGGTTGTGAAATGTTCGTGAGGGTGTTCGTGAGGCTCGACCACAGGGACCGGCGTTACGACCAGCCTTCGCAGACCTCCGATCCTAGATTTGACCGAGGCTTCCAGTTCAGTGGCGACATCGTGAGCCTCATTCAACGTCATGTTCCCTTCAACTTCTACTTCGAGCGCTCCTACTATGAATGGGCCGGCTCTCCGCAGCCTCAGGTCTCTTATTCCCCTAACATCGGTGTGTGATCTTATCAGACGTTCTATTTCGCGAGAGAGTTCTGGCTCGTGGAACTCATCTAGGAGGACTAGGGAGGATTCTCTTAGCGCCACGTAGGCGACCGTGAGAATGTAGACTGCTACCAGCATTCCTCCGATCGCGTCCGCGAAGTGAATTCCAAATGACGCGACGAGCACGCTGGCGAAGGCTACGAACGATGAGGATGCATCTTTTATTGAATTTCTCGCGTCAAGTTTCAGAGACGTTATGCTGTACTTGTTGGCTACTCTGCGCATCTGGAGGGCACGGTAGAGGGAGCCCAAGCCTGCGGCTAGAAGAACAACTAGAGCCAGAAGAGGGAGCCTAAGGGGTACGGGATTCTGGAGCGCTCTGTAGGATCGGAGGAAAATGTAGCCTGAGACTGCTACAAGAACAATCGCGGTGATAAGCGCCGTAAAGCTCTCGACTTTGTAGTAGCCGAATTGGAACCTGCGAGTGGGCTTACGGCGTGAGATGCGGAGACCGGCCCAGACAAAGAAGCTTACTACGGCGTCGGAGATGGAGTCTATGCCATCCGCGAGGAGGGAGATGCTTCCACTGACCAGGCTGAATGCGATCTCAGCAATGCCAAGACCCAACAGGGTCCATACGGAGACCTTTGCAATCTGTTCTCCTTCCTGGAAACCGCGGGTTTCATCATCCACCCCCCGACCGCTTACCCTCACTTCACTCTTGCCGTAATTCGCTTGTGGGTGTATGTTGATTTAGGTTTGGACTAGCGCCGAACGTTCTAGGTTTGTTTCCAGTCTACCACAGTCCAAGACTGTCTGATAGAGACAAATTTAGTGGGAAAAATGAGAGTTCAAGAGACGAAGGGCAAATCCTCCAAATTGCCCGCCTGACGAATGGCTAACCATATGGGAAGCCGTGTTGGTTACTATTAATTATTCGAGCCTTGTCATGCATTGGCTATGGTCTTGGTCGCGAGAGACATTGTCGAGAAGGAGTTTCTTTCTCTTTCACGAGAGACAACCGCACTAGAAGCGGCTCGACAGATGAAGGCAAAGAGACATGGGTTCGCCATAATCACATCCGCCACTGGCGGTCCAGAGGGGATTGTTACCGAGTGGGATTACCTCTCCAAAATAGTGGCTGAGGGAAAAGATCCTTCACACGTGAAACTGGGCGATATCATGACGAGCGATCTGGTCTCCGTGGATTCCAACGTGGGGCTGGATCAGGTTGCGGAACTAATGGCACACAAAGGGATTCGGAGAGTTCTAGTCCTGAAGGACCATAGAGTAATCGGTGTCATCACCGCGAGCAGTATGCTCTCCAGATTGAAAGAGTATGTTGACCAGGTTTCGTCCACCATCGCGAGGCTCCAGTCGCCAATGATGTAGAAACCGCCCTGCTTGGGTGGAACAACTGAGATACGGAGTCTCCCGCGTTAGGATGCTTCTACCTGGACATCGTCGTAGTCCTGCTTCAGCGTCTCGATGAGCCGCTCGACCTCGTATGGTTTGGTAGTCGCCCTCGGCCTGACGAGGAGAATCCGTTTTGTGACGGTCACTTCGCTGACCTCAGCTATGAACTTCAGTTCCTTGAGGGCCACCTTCCTCATCGTATTGTCCATATTTGCGTGGACCAAGTGAACGTCCCCTGTTGATCTGCGTGCTCGTGCCAGGCTAAGTTCCGATTGTAACACCATATGGCTTTTTGCATGCACTGTCTGTTGGAGGGCAACTCTTCAGGTCTCGTGGAGCTTGGATGCGGAAGAAGTCTAGAAACCGCCTCTCAGGGTTACGGTCGTGAGAGTTCTACGGACTAGCTAGACCACTTCGTTCTCTTTGGAGACTATTGACCTAGAAAGTATAAGGTGTTAGATGAGATGTCAGTTCTGATGGCCGGTGATTGATCCCTGGGAAGTCGTCATGATTGGAGCGGTTGTCCTTATCTTGCTGATGTGGGGCCCTCAGAAGATCCCGGAGCTGGCTAAATCTCTGGGTCAGGCAAAACACGAACTTGAGAGGGCCGGCAAAGGAGACCGCGAGGATCGCCAGAAGAAATAGCCAAGCTAGCACCCTCCCTTTGGGGTCCTTCTCAGGGTAATGTTTAACACTGGAATTTGGCCAGTTCTACTCTGATCTCCTATGGCCCAGATGCTCCAGTTCAATGGACACGGGGAGCTGGCAGCGGAGATTCTGCGGCTGAAGAAGGAGAGAAACGCGGTCATTCTAGCACACAACTACCAGGTCCCCGAGGTCCAGGATATCGCGGACTTCGTAGGCGACTCGCTAGGCCTCTCACAAGCTGCCGCCAGGACACCTGCGGACGTGATTGTTTTCTGTGGGGTACATTTCATGGCAGAGACCGCATCGATAATCTCGCCAAAGAAAACGGTTCTATTGCCTGATCTCGGCGCTGGCTGTTCGTTGGCGGCGACGATTGATGGGGAGAAGTTGCGGGCTTGGAAAAACGAGCATCCGAATTCTGCCGTTGTGTCTTACATTAACACGACTGCGGAGGTTAAGGCTGAGAGCGATTATGTCTGTACCTCTGGTAACGCGGTGAAGGTTGTCAACAGTATTCCTAGGGATCGAGAAATTCTCTTTCTTCCGGATTTGTTCTTGGGGGCGTTTGTGAAGGAGAGGACAGGGCGTGAGATGGAGATATGGCCTGGGGAGTGCCATGTTCACGCGGGGATAACTCCGGATGTTGTGAACGAGAAGCTTGCGGAAAATTCAGACGCTGAATTTCTGATTCATCCTGAGTGTGGTTGTGTTACGCAGTTTCTGTATTTTGCTGAGAAGGGCGATTTTAATATGCCGATGGTTCATGTTGCCTCAACCGAGGGTATGGTTCGTCGGGCGCGGGAGTCGAGTGCGGACAAGTTCTTGGTTGCAACGGAGACGGGGATTCTTCACAGGATGCGAAAGGAGAACCCGGACAAGACGTTTCTTCCGGTAAAGGAGGATGCTGTCTGCCAGTACATGAAAACCATAACCCTGGAGAAAGTTGCTAACTCGCTGAGAAACATGGTCCACGAGGTTAGGGTCCGGGATGAGATCGCCGGAAAGGCGCGACTAGCGATTCAACGAATGCTGGAACTAGCCTAGCTTAAGAGTGCCCACGGCTAATCCTAAGAGACGGGCGTCCTTGGCCTTCTTACTCGATTTTGGATCAGGAGCGATCGTCCCAGCGCTGATCGTGCTCGCGATAGGCTTCCTCGTGGGGGTTGTGCTCAAGAAGACGGTGAAGCTCGGACTCGCCATTCTTTCTCTCGTCGGTCTCCTCATCGCTACAGGCTACATCAATCTCCAGCTGAGCGATTCCTCGAAGACAACTATCTACAGGGCCGTCTCGCTGGTACCGACCGCGGCCAGCCAGGCCTCGGCGGTCGCAAGCATACTGCCAATTACTTCCGCGGCATTCCTCATCGGCCTTTCCCTCGGAATATGGAAAGGCTGAATCCAAAGTCATGTCTCTGCCATAGCTCCTTGTTCTCTAGAACAATTGGATCCCTATCGTGTTTTGCGTCGTGATCGAGAGGCCTGCTTTGTGTGACTGTGAGCAACTATACGGTGTCTCTTCTGCTGCTTGATGCTTGAGATAGAAGCGGCTCCGTCATTCCATGCAGCTTTGACCAATCCCTTGAGTGCAGGATTCTTCGCTTCCTCCAATGTTCTGATCTTGATGTGGCGTGCTCGCTTGCCGATGCCTTGGAGCAGGTGATGCTGATCGTCGAGGTGCGCTCCGAACAGGAATCCAAGCGTAACCTGGTTTTGTGCGGGCGAAATGTAGCAGATGCGTTCGAGGGGGGAATCGCTAAGCGAGTAGTTGACTGCGTCATAGTAGAGAAACTCACGCGCTCTAGGCATTGCGCGTCTTGCCATGTGGCGCAACTCTTCGGTTATCATCCGTATTTGATCCGGATAGTTCGAAAGAAATTCTTTCACAACATCAACCAAAGACAATCAGCTCCCATTTTGGTCGGGCTCCTATGCTTTGAACCGGCATCTTCTCTAGCTTTGTATCTGGTCCGAGGATTCTTTTCTGGTCGGTTTTGTTCGCTGAAGCATTAAAACCGAAAGTGTACACAGGAAGAAGCAGAGTCCTAGTCCTGTGAACACGTAGACCCACGCGTCCCAGAGCCCCCTTGCTCCGATGATTGGGAAATAGTAAACACCCCCTGTCCCGTAGAATTGGGCGATTCCGTAGAGTTCGTCCGCTGTGACAGAGAGAGCTCCAAACCCGTAACACGCGACCCCAAACAATATCAGCCATTTCACTTCGGCCATCATTATTTCTTAGCGACCGTAGGTGGATTGCATCCTGTTCTAATCAAGATAATGTACCCGCCCCTGGGATGGGTTAGCTAGAACGGTTCTTGAAGGGTCGAAATTTGGGGATTAGATTCCTTTCCAGCAAGCCTTCTTGTTCTTGTCGTACCAAGAATTGACGTACTCGCCGCCGCTGACCCGGTTGCAGAGGAATTTCGCGTCGCAATAATCGCAGAGCTCAAGGTTTCCTATAACCCATCCTGTTCCGGGGTTCATGTCGGTCTTTAGCTCCACCATCTCCTCCGACAATCCCTGCGTCAGCGTGTCCAGCGGATTGTTGGTGCACTGGTTACAACCTTTGGCACATGGATAGGGCTCAACAGTGTAGAATGGACCGTTGGACCCGTTGACGGTGTTGTGATAATCACAGAAGAATGCGCAGGACGCCTCAACGGGGGAGAGAGATACGGTGACGCCGGGTGGCAGGAATATGTTGTAGGCACCCTGGCTGCCCAGGCTGGGGACGGTGCCGGATGCAATCCAGCCGGCAAGAGTCTGCTTGATTTGCCCATCAGATATTTTCGTGGAGGGAGCCGTCTTGATGGTAATGAGAGGGCTAACACTTCCGGTCCCAACATTGTATTGCGATAGCCCTGCTGAATATGTCTTGTCCGATTCTATGTCTACGACGGCCTTCTCTATGCTCGCAACCCAGGCCGAGGCGGAAGAGCCTATGAAGTATGGGCCCCAGTAGATGTTCTGCCACGTATACCCGTTCTTCCAGAGAGGGCCGCCACCATACTTCACATTGGCTGATCTTGAACGGAGTTGGTTGCGATGACGGCAAGGATTAGCGTAGTGCCAGATGCCAGATTCGTGACTCGCACTCGCCCGCACTCCGATGTGTTCGAACCCGGAGATCGAGCTGCCGCATACGTTGCAGATAACAATGTTTCTGCACGACTCACACTCTTCCTTCAGGTTAGCGTTTGAGAGTTCGCTAAAGAGATTCGAATTTTTTCCCTGGACCCTTGACATGTTGTATTCCACGCCGCTTACGCCATCGGGTCGTCTAAATTGTGATGTTCCCCGCCCTCCAAGTCTAGGGTAGCGGAATGCCGAGCTAAGGGTCATGAAGGGCGTGCGGCGAGATTTAGGAGGCCCTTGGAGGCCACTAGAGAAAGTGTTTTGGAAAATCGTTGGCAGAAACGAAAAGTTGCATGAACAAATCGTTTTGGAAAGTGGAGCCGACGGCTCGATGAGACCGACCAGGAACTATGGTGCGTTGAGCATACTTACGAGCGTTCTGTATTCTTCAGCTCGCTTGGTTGCCCAGGCCTGCAGACCACAAGGGTTGCAGATCACATGACTGCCACCTTCAGGACGAAAGTTGAGGCCACACTCTACACAGGTGCGTTTGTCTTTGAGCCGACGGGTTCTCCGAGGTTTCATCCCATTTCCGCCTGTGGGGGAGGCAGGTGGGATTTCTCCTATTCTTGGAATAGCACCTGCGGGGGCCTGTATCAGCAGGGCGGGTTCGACGGTTGCGGTCAATAGCGAAAGCCGACCTGGCAGCCGTGCTTCGTCTATCGGATCTTTCTGTTCTACTTGCCTGTCTAATGCCATGCTTCTAATCTCTGTTCGCCATTAATGGCGCAAGTGAAAGATAAGGAATGTTCAGCCAGGGAATATTCTCGGATTTCGATATAATGCCGATTTTTTATGTGATTCCAAATGGACCATTTGTTCTTGAGAGACAATTCAGTAGCAAAAATTGCGGATCTGACAGGAGAACCTGTTGGTTCCAAAATTCGGTTTAGAGTAAAATTAGTTGCATACTTTTGTGTACACAATGTTGGGGCCCGGTCCGAAAAACCATCCGAGATTCTGCTATTGTAGAATATGGACAAAGGGGCAATGCCCGGGACCCATCTACTCTAAGGCAGTTCACCAGGCTTTTCGGTAATTCCGGCGAGGCCAATCAGAGGGCATTCCCATTGATTTAATGGTTAAGTGCTATTTCGGCAAGGCTGACGAGGGAGTCTCAAGATGCCCAGTACTAGGCTGGTTGTTAACAGGTGGATTCGTAACTACGCCAAAGCATGGCAGAAGAAAGATGCAAAGGCGATTGCTTCTCTCTTTACTGAGGACGCTACGTACCACTCGCATCCGTTTCGGCCTGTGAACCAGGGACGAAAGAGTATCTTGGATTATACATTGGGGGCGTTAGATGTTGGACAGGTGTACGAGGTTCGATTTGGAAAGCCTGTCGTGGAAGGCTCCAAGGCTGCTGTTGAATACTGGACCACAATGAAAGAGAAACTGAACGACGTTACCCTCGCTGGCTGCCTAACGCTACATTTCGCAAAAAACGGCCTCTGCAAGGAACTACACGACTACTGGATCCTACAAACAGGAAAACAGCAAGCTCCACCCAACTGGGGCCACTGAAGACAATTCGGAGGCCTTAGAATGGGTCCTCAAAGCATAGGAGACAAGTCAACCATCTAAGTCTCTTGGCCGACCTTCGGATTGTACTAACATTCAGAAACACGCGCGCAAATGTTGCGATTTGTATCGTATGACAGCGCGTTCTATCTTTCTATAGGCCATGGTAAGCAATGGCTAAATGGGCCGCGGGTCCCGGCCCGTTTCTGTGCTGAAAGTAACGATTCATCCAGGATCGCGAATATTATCGGGAGGAGAGTAGAAAATGCCGACAACAGTTCGGTTTTCACGGCTCACCGCAATTATCACCTTAGCCCTTCTTCTCATACCTTTGATCCAAATCGCAGTTCCCGTCTTCGCCTCGATACTGACAACAACCGCCCCTCTTGTTGGAGCTTGGAATTCCAACGTCAGCTGTACGCCCACGACCGTGAGAATTACAGACATTACTGCGAACCA
>Ga0209761_1002686_pt1 | contig 11689 bp, 10 predicted proteins | sample GraSoi013_1_40cm_4_FD_185818 | JGI IMG/M metagenome (GOLD analysis project Ga0209761, IMG submission 185818) | Grasslands soil microbial communities from the Angelo Coastal Reserve, California, USA - Sample 09_25_2013_1_40cm (SPAdes) (version 2) | ecosystem: Environmental > Terrestrial > Soil >... | reverse complement strand
TTCCTTCCACCAGCCCACACCGAAGCCACAAATGAGACGCCCCTTCGACAGCGCGTCGATGCTCGCGAGCATCTTGGCCATGAGCACGGGCTGGCGATGGCCGAGGATGAAGACCGACGAGCCGAGCCGCGCCCGCGTCGTGCAGACCGCGGCCGCGGCGAGAGCCGTCACGGCCTCGAGGTACGGCCGCTCCGGGGGATGCGGGAAGCTGCGGCCGCGCCCGTAGCCGGTGCTCACTCTGGGGATGACGACATGGTCGCTGACACAGAGCGAAGCGATGTGCTGCCGCTCGGCCTCCCGCGCGAACGTGACCAGTGCCTCGCCCATCGCCTCGGCCGCTTGGGTCGTCGGGAGATGACAGCCGATCTCCATGACCAGGTCCTCTCTCGGCTCGCTCGGATGTGCTCGCCGCGCAGTGTACCAAGACTCCGCGGGCCGGACTGGCGTATAGTACTGCGCCATGGCCTAATCAAAAGAATTCCCACGCCCGTTCGCGACACTGCCCGAGATCCGCCGCGCCGCCCGAGCGCGGCTCCCCCGCGAGGCCTGGAATTTCGGCGACGGCGGCAGCGAGTCGGAAGCCACGCTGCGCCGCAACCGTCGGCATCTCGACCGCCTCGCGATCGCGCAGAACGTCCTCGTCGACGTCCGCGAGATCGACCTGCGCACGAGCCTGCTGGGCGTGCCGCTCTCCTCGCCCGTCGGCGTCGCGCCCATGGGCGGCCTCGTCCTCTTCCATCCCGAGGGTGACGTCGAGATGGCGCGCGGAGCCGGCAAGGCCGACACCCTCCAGTGGCTCTCCGGCGCCACCGGCTGGCCGGTCGAGGACGTCGCCAGGGCCGGCGGCGCGCCGCAGATGTTCCAGCTCTACCATCACGGCGACCGCGGCTGGGTGGGCGAGCTGCTCAAGCGCGTCGAAGCGTCCGGCTACAAGGCCGTCGCCCTCACCGTCGATACGCAGCACTACAGCCGACGCGAGCGCGACATCCTCGCGCGCTGGAGCCCGCGCAAGGCCATGGAGATCGCGCCCAACCCGCGCGGGCCGTTCCACGACTACCAGATGCGTCTCACCTGGGCCGATGTCGAGTGGCTGATGAAGACGACGAAGCTGCCGGTGGGGCTCAAGGGCATCATGACCGTTGCCGATGCCCGCCGCGCCGTCGAGATGGGCGTGCGTCTCATCTGGGTGTCGAATCACGGCGGGCGCCAGCTCGACCACACGCAATCGTCCATCGAAGCGCTGCCGCCGATCGTCGAGGCGGTCGCCGGGCGTGCCGATGTCGTCGTGGACGGCGGCTTCTCGCGCGGCACGGACGTGATCAAGGGCCTGGCGTGTGGCGCGAAGGTGGTCATGGTCGGACGGACCGCGCTCTGGGGTCTCGGGGCCGACGGCGCCGACGGCGTCGCCCGCGCCTTCGAGATTCTCCGCGAGCAGATGCATATCGCGATGGGGCTCTGTGGCCGTACGAAGATCGCCGACCTCAAGCCCGACCTGATCTTCAGGGCGGACTGAAGAGGGCCGATCGAAGAGGCAGTCCACCCAGCCGCTGGTCAGATGGAGGTGACGTGATGGCGAAGCAATGGACGCGTCGGCAGGTTCTGGCCCAGATGGGCATCGCGGCAGCGGCCGTGCACACCCTCGATCCCCACGAGCTCTGTTGTACCGTCGCCGCGCACGCGCAGACGGCGGACAAGGACCTCTTCGAGCTGAAGAAGGTCGCCGACGGCGTCTACGGCGCCATCGCCGCGACCCGATTCAAGGTCAACTGCAACGCCGCGGTGATCATGACCGACGACGGCGTGATCGTCGTCGATTCCCACTCCAAGCCCTCGGCCTCGCGCGCGATGTACACGCAGATCCAGGGGATCACCAAGAAGCCGGTCATCAAAGTCATCAACACGCACTTCCACTGGGACCACTGGCAGGGCAACGAGTCGTACGCGGCGACGAACCCGAAGCTGGAGATCATCGCCTCCCAGCAGACGAAGGAAAACTTGACGAAGCCGGACGCGGGCGTGGGCGGTGTCCCCTACATCGAAAAGCAACTGGCGGCATTGCCCGGTGAGATCGACAAGCTGAAGAGCGACATTCAGAAGGAGTCGGATCCCGGCAAGAAGAAGAATCTCGAGGCCAACCTGCAACAGGCCGAGTCCTTCATGCAAGAGCTCAAGCAGATGAAGCCGGCGCTGCCGACGCGGACGGTCACCACCACGGTGACGCTGAAGGAGCACGGCCGCGAGATCCAGCTGCACGTGCTGGGTCGGGGCCACACCAACGGCGATCTCTACATCTATCTGCCGAAGGAGAAGGTCATCGCCACCGGAGACGCGCTGATCGACTGGATGCCGTTCTTGAACGACGGCTACCCGGAAGACTGGGTGCAGACCCTGACCGCCGTGGAGAAGCTCGACTTCACGCACATCGTCCCCGGCCACGGCGACGTCCTGCCCAAGAGCCATCTCACGTTCTTCCGAGGCTATCTCACCGACCTCATCGCCGCCGTGAAGAAGGCGTCTGCCGACGGCGCCACGCTGGCGGAGATGCAGACCAAGATCGGCGACCAGCTGGCGCCGAAGTACGAGGCCGGGATGTCGAAGTATCCGGTCGGGCGGTATCGCGACCGCATCGGGCAAAACGTCGAGATGGTTCACAAGAAGGTCGTCAACAAGGCCTGAGGATTCCATGGCGACGACAGCCGCGGTCCTGAACGAGTCGGTGCCCACCGCCGAGTACGCACGCCTGGAAGAGCGCATCATCGCGCGCGACCAGAAGGGCGCCAGCGACGTGCTCTACCGGCTCATGAAGCAGGGTCGCCCCGTGACCGAGATCACGCGCGAGACGGTGCGCATCCACGCGCCGTACACGCACGTGCCCTATCACCAGCGGCTCGACGACGGCGTCGTCAAGTTCGTGAACAACGATCACTGCCTCTTGAGCGAGCGGGTGGGCCTGCCGCTCGCGTCGATGATCCGCCCCGAGCTGCGCCTGCTGCCGATGGCGCAGACCGTCTGGTACATGCCGACCGGGCTCGATCCGTGGAATCAGCTGATCGGCAAGGCCCCGGGCCACTACACCCGCCTCTACGACATCACGGTGCACACGACGCCGCCCGCGCCCGAGGCGCACTGGCCGGACCAGGAGCCGTTGCAGATCGACGGCACGCTGCGCGAGCGCCTCAACCACTGGTTGACGCTCGTGCAGCGCGGCGACGTGCTGCAGTCGTACCGCGTCTTCCTCGGACTGATGCAGGACGTGCCGAACCGGCGGCACGTCCTCGCCCATCTCGCGTTCGCCGGCCTCATCGACGTGCAAGACCGCATGTGGCACAACCGCTCGTACACGACCGGCCACAAGGGCTACCGCGCGCGCGCCACCATCGAGCTGGGCGAGGCCATCGGCTGGGACCAGGCGCATCACGTGCTCTACGCCGGCGTGCCCGACATCGCGGTGGGTCCGCGCTGGTATTCCGGCTACGAGCTGGGCTGCAACGTCGTCCAGAACCTGCTCGACGGCCGCGACCAGGAGCTGCTCCGCCAGGACACGCCGCTCACACCGGCCGAAGAGGCGATGCTGATCGACGTCATCACCCGCCAGCGCGAGTTCTCCGTCGTCGACGCCCTGGTGGCGCTGCTCCAGGCCGGGCGCGGCGCACGTCGCATCCTCGACGCCATCCAGATCGCCGCCGCCCAGGTCATTCTCGAGACGGGCGAGCCGAACAACTACTCGATGGCCCAGCACGGCTACGAGTACTGCAACACGGTCGGCTGGTTCTACGACACCTTCGACCACCCGCACCGCCTCAAGCTTCTCTTCGTCGCCGCGCTCTTCATCAACCGTGGCGCCGAGCACCAGGCCAACACGCCGGGCAACGGCCGCCGCACGATCGCGCCGCCGGCGGGTTCGGAGGCCTGGTCGTCGCGCCAAATTCTCGAAAGGCTGGAGCGGGCGCTGCTGGCGCTCAGGCCCGAGGAATCAGTAGACCTGACCGCCGCGTATCTGAAGGGTGGCTACGACCGCGCGCCCCTCGTGCAGACGCTGGCGACCGCCGCCTGCAAGATCGGGAACGACCCGCACAACCAGGAGCTCGGGCTCTGCACGCTCGAGGACTACCTGCACACCAAGGCGCACGACCGCGACCGGCTCTTACTGGCGAGCGCGCAGCACACGGCGGGACACAAGAAGTACGGGGATCCGCTCGAGGCGTATCGGCGCTTCGCGGAGGCGATGGAGCTGGACGGGCGCTAGCTGGTTCGTGCGGGCCTCGGCTACTTCGCCGCCTGCTCCTTGATCTCGACGATCTTACGGTCGCGATCGCTCGCCAGGCGGTCCCGGTCGCGGGCCAGCTCGCTCTCGAGCTTCTCGACCTCTTCGCGGGTCTGCGCTTTGTGGAGCGCGTCCCGATGGAGAATCTCGCGCTCGGCCATTCTCGCCTGATAGACCTGCCGCGCCTCGGCGATCGCCGCCTTCTGCTGGTCGGACAGCGGGCGCTCCTCGACCCCGGCCTCGCGGTCCTTCTGCCGGAGGCGCTCCATTGCGAGCTCGTACGCGCTCTTGGGACCGTCGGAGGGCATCGCAGCTAGTGTAACCCGAGACGGCACGAGAGCTCCGCCACGACCTCGAGCCGATTTGTTCGAGGGCCCGGTCGCGAGTCGGAGCTCAGTCAGCAATCTGCCCCGGCGAGAGTAAGCTGAGCCCGGGGCAGCCCCATCATGGATGTGCTGGTCACCGGCGCCACCGGCTTCGTAGGAGCGAATGTGGCGCGCCTGCTCGTGGCCGACGGTTACCGCGTCCGGGTCTTGGCCCGCCCGGCCAGCAGCCTGAGGGCGCTCGAGGGCTGCCCGGTCGAGCTGCGGCGCGGCGATGCCCTCGAGCCCGACTCCGTGGCCCGGGCGATCACGGGTTGTGCGCGGGTCTTTCACGTAGCGGGCGACTACCGGCTCTGGGCCCCCAATCCTGGCGAGATTTATCGCAACAACGTGGACGGTACGCGCACAGTGCTCGAAGCCTGCGCGCGGGCCCGCGTCGAGCGCGTGGTCTACACTTCGAGTATCGGCACGCTTGGCCTGCCCAAGGACGGCGGGCCCGCCACCGAGACCACACCCGTGAGCCTCGACGACATGATCGGCCCCTACAAGCGCTCCAAGTTCCTCGCTGAACGCGTGGCCGAGGAGTACGCTGCCCGGGGGCTGCCCGTCGTCATCGTCAACCCGAGCGCTCCCTTCGGGCCGTGGGACGTCAAGCCCACACCCACCGGCCAGATGGTCCTGGACTATCTCCGCGGGCGCATGTTCGCCACCCTCGACACCGGCCTCAACCTGGTCCACGTGGCCGACGTCGCTCACGGGCACCTGCTGGCCGCCTCGAGCGGGCGCGTGGGAGAGAAGTACATCCTCGGCGGCGAGAACCACTCGCTGACCGAGATCTTCCGCATGCTCGCGCGCATCACCGGCATCCGCGCTCCACGCGTGCGCATGCCCCATGCCCTGATCTATCTGATCGCGCTGGCAAGCGAGGGGCTCGCGCGCGCCACGGGCCATTCGCCGCGCGTGCCGCTCATCGGCGTTCGCATGGCCCGCAAGCACATGTACGTCAGCGCGGACAAGGCCGTGCGGGAGCTCGGGCTGTTGCAGACACCGGTCGAGCAAGCGCTGCGCGATGCCGTAGATTGGTTCATCGGCCACGGCTACGCGCCGTCGCCGCCGGCCTATCGGCCTCACGCCGCCTGAACACGCACGGATGTTCGTCGCCACGTCCCGCCGCACACCGCCCGGCCCCAGGGGCTATCCGCTCGTGGGCGCGTTCCCAAAAGCGCGGCACGATCCCCTGGGCTTCTTCACGGAATGCGCGCGGCGCTACGGTGACGTGGTCTCCATGCGGCTCGGCGTGCATCACGTCTATCTGCTGAGCCATCCTGACCACGTCAAGCACGTGCTGCAGGACAATGCCCGCGCGTATGCCAAGGGCCCGACCGCCACGCGCGTGCGGGCACTCTTCGGCGATAGCCTCACCATGATCGACGGCGACCGCTGGCGCCAGCGGCGCCGGCAGGTCCAGCTCGCCTTTCAGCCTGGCCACCACGGGCACTTCGCTGCCGTCGTCACGCGCGCCGCCGCCGAAATGCTCGAGCGCTGGCGGCGCCTGGCCGATCGCACCGAGCTCGTCGAGGTCGTGAGCGAAATGCGCCGCCTCACGCAGACGATCATCATCCGGGCGTGCTTCGGCCAGCTTCCCGCCGGCGAGGTGGAGACCCTCAGCGAGGCGATGGATGCAGCCGTAGGCTACGTGGACCGCCAGCTCTGGAGCTCCGTCGGCTGGCTCGAGCTGCCCACGCCAGCCGGCGTGCGCTATCGGCGGGCCGTCGGTGTCATCGACACCCTCGTCTCGCGAAAGCTGAACGAGGCCCGTGGTTCGGCTCCTCCGCCGGGCTCTCTGCTCGCCGCGCTCCTGGAATCACCGGTGGCAGCCGGCCGCGAGCCATTCACCGACGCCGAGCTGCACGACGAGCTGAAGACCATTCTGATCGCGGGCCATACGACTACGGCGAGCGCGCTGGCCTGGACCTGGTATGTGCTCTCAGACCATCCCGACGCGATGGGACGGCTCGTTGAAGAATGCCGCGCGGTCCTGGGCGGTCGGGCCCCGGGCATGGAGGCTCTCCCGCGCCTCGGCTACACGCGCCGAGTGATCGAAGAGGTCCTCCGACTCTATCCACCGACCTGGCTCACCGCGCGCACACCGATCGAGGATGACACGCTCGGCGGCTACACCATCCCCACCGGCGCGCTCGTGCTGTTGAGCCCGTACCTCACCCACCGTCATCCGGCGGTCTGGGAAGCGCCCGAGCGCTTCGACCCCGAGCGCTTCAGCCCCGCGCGCGCGGCTACCCACCCGGCCTTCTCTTATTTCCCCTTTGGCGGTGGCCCCCGCCGCTGCATCGGCAGCGGCTTCGCCACCGCCGAGATGCAGCTCATCGTCGCCCACGTGGCCCAGCGTTACCGGCTCGTGCTGCTGCCCAGTGCCCGCATCGTTCCCGCGGCCGGTCTCACACTGCGTCCAAGCCCGGCGGTACCGGTAGAGCTCCAGCGAACAGGTGATGATTGAAGGCGGGTAGTACCTTCCTTACATCCGGCGCGGAATCGCGCAGGTAGTGAACAGATCGGACTACCGCACGACGCGCGCCCGCCAGCGAGCGAGGGGCGCCGGCGCCCACCAGTTCCAGCGGCCCAGTAACCGCATCGTGGCCGGCACCAGGAGCATGCGCACGACGGTGGCGTCCACCACGACGGCGATCCCCATGCCGATGCCGATGGCCTTGATCACCACGAGGTCGGCCAGGGCGAAGCCGAAGAAGACAGCGGCCATGATGGCGGCCGCGGCGGTGATGAGACGGCCGGTACGCTCGAGCCCCACGGCGACGGCCAGCGCGTTGTCGGCGCTCCGCTGGTACTCCTCGCGGATGCGCGAGAGGAGCAGCACGCCGTAGTCCATCGATAGGCCGAACGTCACGCAGAACATGATGAGCGGGGTACCGCTTTCGATGGGGCCGGGCGTGAAGTTGAGCCAGCGGGCCAGGTGGCCGTCCTGGAAGATCCACACCAGCGCGCCGTACGAGGCGCTGATGGACAGGAAGTTCATGATCACCGCCTTGAAGGGGAGCAGGAGCGAGCCCAGGAGCCAGAACAGGGCGAGGCAGGTCGCGGCGACGATGATCGCCACCGCGCGCGGCGCATGGTCCCGCACCAGGCCGGTGAAGTCCAGGTCGAACGCGGTGTGGCCGGTGACGAGCACGCGCGCGTCCGCCACGGTGCGCTCGGCGCGGATCCGCCGAACCAGCGCGTGCGCCGCGTCGCTCCCGGCGGCGTGCGGCGTGTGCAGGACCAGGATGGCGATGTGCTGGCCGACCGTCTGCGCGAGCGCGGCCTGGATCATCGGCGGTCGCGCGTCGGCGGGCATGACGGCCAGCGCCTGGTACTGGGCCCGCGTGATCGCCGGGTCGAGCGTCACGAAGCTCTCCACACGACTCACGTCCGGCTCGCGAGCGAGGCGCCGGCTGTAGTCGTAGAGCCGGTCGATCCGCGGCGTCGTGAGCGGTGAGCCCTCGCCGTAGTCGAGGACGACGAGGATGCGGTTCGTCTCCTGTCCGGGGAACTCACGGCGCAAGATCTCCTCGCCCCGTCGAGCCTCGGCGCCGGGCGGCAACATGCCGATGTCGGTCGCCCCGAGCCGGATCCGGGTGAAGGGAGAACCCAGCAGCAGGAGCGCGGCGGTCACCGGGAGCAGGATCTTCCAGGGATGGGCCATGACCATTGCGGTCAGTCCCCTCCAGAAGCTCTGCGCCGTCCGGCCCTGGCCCGGCCGGAGCACCGGCCACGCATCCACTCTGGGCCCCAGCACCGCCAGCAGGGCCGGCAGGAATGTCAGGCTATAGAGCACGGCGAAGGAGACCACGATGGTGCCGCAGAGCCCGATGGACCCGAGGTTCCCAAGGCCGAGCGCGTAAAGGCCGAGCAGCCCCACCGCCACTGTGAGGCCGGAGAAGAAGATAGAAACGCCCGCCGTCCCCAGCGTCCGGCCCAGGGCGTCGGCGACGGAGCTCTGGCGGATTTCTTCCCGGAAGCGGCTCACGATGAAAAGCGAGTAGTCGATGGCGACCGCCAGCCCGATCATGGTCACGACGTTGCTCGCATAGATCGAGACGGAGCTGACACGGGAGAGCAGCCCGGTGCCCGCCAGGCCCCCAGCCACGGCCAGGAGCCCGACGCCGAAGGGCAACGCTGCGGCCATCACGGAGCCGAAGGCCAGGAGCAGCAGCACCGGAACCACCGGAAGGATCACCGTCTCGGCCCGCCACACGTCACGGCGAGTGGTCTCGGTAAAGTCATGATGGAGAGCGAGCGCTCCCGCCGCGACCACGCCGAGCACGTCGGACCGCACGAGCGGCCGGAGCTGGGCGTAAGCCTCGCCCCCCTCGGCCGCGAACACCATCGACTCCACGGCCGAGCTATAGCCCCGCAACTCGACGGACGCCCGCGTGTAGCGGCCGTCTCGCGACACCCGCTCGGGGTCGACGGGGGAGATGTCCCACGCCGTGCGTACGGCCGCGACCCGGGGATGGTCGCGCAACGGCGCGAGGGCTCGGAGGACCTCGGCGCGGACGGTGGGGTGCGAGGCGGGCAGCGTCGGGTGCCGGAAGATGAGGTGGAAGGCCAGGGGGCGCGCCGGCAGGTCGCGTTGCATCCGGTTCAACGCCTGGCCCGATTCGGTCTCAGTCGGAACGAGCGTGCTGTCGAACCGTCCTCCGTGGCCCATCAACCAAAGGGAGACGCCCGAGGACAGCATCGACAGGACGAGGACGATCCAGCGGCGGCGATGGACGAATCGCCCCCAGGACGTGAGCAGTTCACACCCGATCGGCCGGCGGGTCTGGGAGGTCCGCCGCGCGCCGGAGCCGAGCCTCGGCGTCCGTGATGTGCGAGCCCCCGCGCAAGATGCTCTGGGCCATGCTGAGCATCGAGTAGCCGTTCCGGGCCTCGGCCTGGAACCGTTCCGCAAAGGCTCCGCTCCTGATGTCCTCGAGCACCCGGCGGAACCGCGCGGCTATGTCCTCGCGGTCGATCTCGATGGCCCGCGTGAGCCCTCCAAAGATCGCCGTCGGGCCGTGGTCCCCGGAGGCCCGGAGGAACCCCGACGTCCGGAAGCCCTCGAAGACCGTTTCCATCTCGCCCGACATGTACATTTCCATCACCAGGGCCTCAGCCGGGATCCCCCCCTCGCGGCCGACCTCGAAGGCGATGATGAGAGCCGTGCCGAGCAGTGGGCCGATGGTCTGCTCCACGAACAGGTCGAGCGCCGACTCCGTGGCGGCGGTCATCTCGAGCGCGGCGGGGCGGAGGGCACCGAGCGCGTCAGCCAGCCCGAGCATGCGGCGGTGGGCGCGACCGCTCCGGTCGGCCTCGACTCCGATGCACGCCCAGAAGCCCTGGCCCGCCAGGTACCGCGTCCGTGTCGCGCCGCCGGCCATGCGGGGCGCGACCAGAAGCACGTCCACCGTCTCCGGCGGGCGGACGAGGCCGAAGGCCAGGCTGTAGCCCGAGCCGAAGGCGACGGCGGTTCCGGGCCGTAGCTCGGGAGCGACGTCACGGGAAAAGACCTCGGGGATCACCTCGTCGGGCAACAGCACGAAGACGATGTCGTCGCCGGCCGCGGTGGCGAGCGGAACGACCTCGAAGCCGTCGGCTCTCGCGCGGTCGGCGTACTCGTCGTCCCGGTTGCCGACCCGGACTTTGACGCCCGAGTCTCGGAGGTTCAGTGCTGCGCTGCGTCCCAGGTTGCCGTACCCAAGCACGGCGACCGCCTCACCATCCAGAGCGCCGGGCGGCGCGTCGCCGGTGCGGTACACCTTCACGGGAGTCTGTCCTGGCGTGTCATATCGTCCGGTTTCGTGATTGACGGGCTTGTCTAGCGTCGCGCACCAATTGTAGCGCATCGGGCGGTCCGATGAGCGGGTTGCCTGCCGCTCCTGGTCGGTCGGTAGCTCGACCACGTCGCGGCGTGATTGAAGAAGTTTCGACAGGCCCTCAAATACGAGGGGTGTCGCGGGCCGGATTTGAAACCGACGCCGGACAGCGGATCATCTGCAGAGCGCGTCTTAAAGCGAGAGCGACTACCCTGCCTCGTGCGAGGACGGGAAGCGCTACCGCGTGTTCACGAACGCCAAGGGCCGAGTCGTCGTGGAGAAGCAGTAGCCCGAGCTCTCACGACGTCCCCGCTGACCCGTTCAGCGAGCGACCGTCTGCTCGATTCGCCAGACGGGACCCTTGACATACAGCGGCCCGTCACAACGCACGAAGGCCGGGACGTCCTCGGTCAGGATGACGCACTCTTGGTCGGCCGGCGCCATCCCCATGACGGTGGCGAAGAAGCGGAGGGCCGCGCCCAGCTTGAGTTTCAGCGCATAGCGGGTCGGGATCTGGGCCCTTCGTGCGGGAAACCCGCGGCGGGTCGCCGCTGCCGCTGCAGATCTTCATGGGAACGGCGGCACGAATGGTGCGGCTGCTGGCCACGCCCTTGAGGAGCGCGCCCGGGCCGACGCGGCGCTGGCCTTCGCCGCTTCGATCGTGGAGTCCTCGGACGACGCCATCATCGGCAAGACACTCGACGGCATGATCACGAGCTGGAACGCCAGCGCCGAGCGGCTCTACGGATACTCGGCCCGCGAGGTCATCGGGCGGTGGCCGATCGGGATCACGATCCCGGAGGACGCTGCCGCAGACCCTCCCGCGGGTCGGACGCGGTGAACGGGTCGATCACTACGAGACCGTCGGGGTCAGGAAGGATGGGCGGCGCGTCCACGTGTCCGTCACGGTGTCGCCGATCCGGGGCGCGGGCGGGAGGATCGTCGGGGCGTCGTTGATCGCCCGTGACATCACGCACCGCAAGGAGGCCGACGCGGTTATCCGGGAACGGGACACTCTCCGGTATGTCGCCAGCCTCGCCGCCGCGGCTGCGCACGAGATCAACAATCCACTGGCTGCCGTCATGGGACAGGCCGAGCTCCTGGCCGACGAGGTAGACGCAAAGGGGCGCGGGCGTATTGACGAGATCCTGAAGGCCGTTTCGCGGATTCAAGAAACCGTCACCCGGATGGAGCGCGTCACCCGGATCGAGCTGACCGAGGAGGCTCAGTAT
>Ga0209761_1002685_pt1 | contig 11690 bp, 10 predicted proteins | sample GraSoi013_1_40cm_4_FD_185818 | JGI IMG/M metagenome (GOLD analysis project Ga0209761, IMG submission 185818) | Grasslands soil microbial communities from the Angelo Coastal Reserve, California, USA - Sample 09_25_2013_1_40cm (SPAdes) (version 2) | ecosystem: Environmental > Terrestrial > Soil >... | reverse complement strand
CATTCGTGTCTCGATCCGTGCCGTTGAGCGTACGCTGCTGTTTCGATTCTAAAGCGTATGTCTTTAGAGTTTCTTAGTCCCATGATCCATGGCAGCTCAGCTGATTGTTCCTCTCAAGGTTAAAGCCTCATTTCGGATCTAGAGTTCGAAGCAGTTGCCGAAAGTGTCTCCTGCGAAATTGAAGATTGCAGTGGACTTAGACGGGGTCTTGGCAGAGTCGATGCTAGTCTGGTGTGAGAGAGCTAACAAAGAGCTCGGCACGCGTTTGAAGATGGAGGATCTTGACAGTTGGTCTTCGTGGAAGAAATTTCCAATCTCGAAAGACGATTTCTACCGGATACTAGACGAATCATGGGACGAGTGGCAAGAGATTCCTCCAACAGAGCCAGAGATCGCGGAAAAAGTTGCCCGAATCGAGAAGTTTGGAGAACTAGATATCGTAACTGGTCGGAGCAAGAGAACTGCACAGGCAGCTAGAAGCTGGGTCGAGAATCAGAAAGTTCGATACCGACGTTTTGTAAGGGTTTTAGGCTGGAGAGACAAAATTCTCCTCGATTATGATGTCTACATTGATGATGCTCCTGACCTCATGCCCCTAATCTCGCGTAGCCCAAGGGCATGGGGAGTACTGTACGAGAGGCCTTGGAACCGGAGCGTAGGAGATATGCCCAGAGTTCTCAAAGCGAAGAACTGGCAACAAATCCCGGGTCTTCTGACACGAATTCAAGCGAACCAGAGCTAGAATTACGGATCTCTTTAGGGAGACCAGACTATTATACGGGACACCATTCTGCATAGAAATTCTGTGCCAAGAACTTGAAGGGAGACTTCCATATTCCTGATCAGTTTTACTACACGAAAGAGCACGAATGGGTCCACGTAGAAGGCGCTAATTGTAGAATTGGCGTCACCGACTATGCGCAAAACTCCCTACACGAAATCGTGTATGTAGATCTTCCGAAGGTCGGAGCCAAGGTGGCAAAGATGCAGAGTCTTGGCACCGTCGAATCTGTGAAAGCAGTCGCTGACGTATATTCCCCGATTTCCGGCGTCGTCCTTGAAGTCAACACGGGACTTTCTGATGCTCCCGAGCTTGTCAACAAAAGTCCCTATGAAAAGGGATGGATCACTATGATCCGACCCGACGATCTGAAGAAGGATCTTCCCTCGCTGATGCAGCCTGAAGCCTACCGAGGTTTCCTCAAAACGATAACGGAGAAAAAGTAGCTCCTCGTGAAGCTTGTGCCAACTGGTTGTGTTTTTAATCTCTACTACTCCGAGACTTTCCTCGATTTTTGAACACACTTTTCCTCACCTAGGAGGTTTATCTCTCAGAAGCTAAGTCTGATTTCTCCTCTCCCATCGGGAATCGAATAGTGCAAGAAGCATTCACTCTCCTCTCACCGCCCCTGAAGGGTCTTCTGCAAGAGACTGGGATCCGTGCCCCCACTCCTCCTCAAGCAGAGGCGATTCCTTTCATCATGCGGGGAGAGAACGTGTTGGTCATTGCCCCCACAGGATCGGGCAAGACAGAGGCTGCTCTCCTACCTCTCATAGACAAGATGGTCCAAGACCAGAATCGCCAAGGAATCTCGCTCCTCTACATCACCCCTCTAAGAGCTCTGAACCGAGACCTGCTCAAGCGACTGCAAATCTGGTCAGCCAAACTAGGTTTCACGGTAGAGGTTAGACATGGCGACACTCCTGCTGTTGATCGAAGGAGAATGGCGACGCGACCGCCCGACCTCCTGATAACCACTCCAGAAACGTTGCAAGCGGTCCTTCCTGGAAAGAGAATGAGACAGCATCTTCGACACGTCAAGGCCGTGGTGGTCGATGAGGTTCACGAGCTAGCTGGAAATCGTCGGGGCGTCCAGCTGACCGTCGGACTAGAGAGACTGAGAGAAGTTCGGCCCGACGGCTTCCAACGGATAGGCCTCTCCGCAACCGTTGGCAATCCCGAAGAGATTTCCCGATTTCTCGGGGGCTCTGAACCTGTAAGAATTGTTCAGATTCCTCTAAGCAAAGATACTAGGTACAAGATTGAGTATCCTACTCCCGGCGAGGAGGATCAAGAACTCGCACGACGCCTGTATACCGCCCCAGAAGCTGCCGCACGGCTGGCACTGGTGTCTGACCTTGTCGATGCACACGATTCGACTCTGATCTTTGTCAACAGCAGGGTCAACGCAGAGATGTTGGGCTCAAAGTTCAACATGATGGACCAGAACATAATGGTCCACCACGGCTCGCTTCCCAAAGAAGAACGGGTCCGAGCTGAAGAAGCATTCAAGGCCCGCCAGGTCAAGGGACTCGTCTGCACCAGCACCCTGGAGTTAGGCATCGACATCGGATCTGTAGATCTTGTGGTTCAATACATGTCCCCCCGTCAGGTCAACAGTCTTGTTCAGCGTGTAGGACGGTCCGGACACAGTCTGACCAGAACTTCTCAGGGAGTTCTCGTATCTGTTTCAACGGAGGATCTATTGGAGTCGATAGGCGTCATTGAACTGGCCAAGGAGGGCCGGCTCGAACCAACAATCATTCACCATAGAGCCCTGGATGTCTTGGCACATCAGATCGCCGGCCTATTGATGGACTCAGAAGGCAGCGTCCCACTCGGCCACGTCAAACAAGTTCTGAAGAGAGCGTTTCCCTACGCTCAGCTTGAGGACGCTGAGCTGGAGAAGGTTGTCGAGTTCATGCGGAAAATGGGGCATCTCAGACGAGACGATGAGACGCTCTACCGGACATCTCGGACTAGGATGTACTACTACGAGAACTTGAGCATGATTCCGGACGAGCGAAGGTATCAGGTGGTCGATCTGACGAACCAGCAGTCTGTTGGAATTCTCGGCGAAGAGTTCATGCTCACCATGGCCCACGTTGGCTTGAACTTTATCGTCAAGGGACGGGTCTGGCAGATGAAACAGATCACCGATGACGGGAAGGTGTACGTTCTCCCCATCAACGATCCTACCGCGGCTATTCCAGGATGGGACGGCCAGATACTTCCGGTTCCTGGTGAGCTCGCTGTGCGAGTTGGAGAGTACCGGAAACAGGTCGATAAATTACTGGACGAGCACAAGACCAGCGCCCCGGTAGTCGAGAAGTTCTCACGAACATGGCCCGCGGACCCGTATGGAGTGCGAAGGGTCGTTGAAGAGATAGAGACTCACAGAGCGACTGGCGCACCCGTCCCCACCAATGAGAGGGTTCTGATCGAAGGGTTTGACCGTTACATCATAATTCACACTCACTTCGGAGACGTTCTCAATTTCACCTTGGGCGAGGTGATCGAGGAGCTCTTCCGACGCCAAGGGCTAGTGCGAATGTGGTGGTGGGACTCCTATCGGATACTCTATGAGATGACGGCGGATACCGCCGACCTAGATCTCGAGGATCTCTTCCTCAAACAAGTCTTCGGGGTCGACGAGCCGGTCCTAGGAGGGGCTTGTCACGGAGTGCTGCACCGGCACTTTCCTTGGGAGTTGCAGATGAAACAGATTGCTGAGAGGTTTGGGGCGTTGAGCCGCGGCCGACTTATGTACGGCGGTGCAATGAAAGAGCTACAGGTCCGGTTCCGGCTAACTCCGATCTACGACGAGACCATTCGCGAGGCTCAAGTCGAACGGGCAGATTTTGAGGGAGTCAAGAAGATCTTCAAGCAGATAAGAGAACGAAATATGGAGGTTCGGTTCTTCCGATCCAAAGACAAGCCTACACCACTGGCCTACCATCTCCTGTACCGTCACGTGGACATTCCAGAGCTTATCGCTCCAGAGAATGTTGCAGCCGACAATATGGCCAGGTTGCGTATTTCGATCGAAGGTCGAGCCATCGACCTACTCTGCTTCGACTGCGCGACCCTCACAACTGAAACTACTATCGCGAGTCTTCCGGAGCATCCTTCTTGTCAGAATTGTGGCTCTGCTCTCTTGGCTCCCGTCTTCTGGTCAAGCGCATATGTGACGAGCGTTCTTCGAAGGAAACGGACCAAGCAGTCACTGGACGAGAGTGAGCTGAAGGCTTTAACGAGGGCGCGCCGTTCAGCCGACTTGGTCATTGCATACGGGAGGAGGGCTGTGATTGCACAGTCTGTTTATGGAATTGGGCCCCAGACGGCCAGCCGGGTTCTAGCCAGGATGCATGAGAGCGATGATGAGTTCTACAAGGACCTCTTAGAGGCCAAGCTACAATTCATAACGACCAGGCCCTACTGGAATAACTGAGGACTTTCCATCATACTACATCGCAACAGCTGACCGGGCGACTCGTCTCCGTGAAGCGGATGGGCAAGACTTCTTCGATTCTTGTCTAAAGCGGAATTCGACCTTCGAGTTTGATTGATGGTTACTCTCCAACTTTTGATTGATGATTTTTTTCAGTCCTCGGTCAATCTCATAACCCCAACTATTTCGCCCCAATTCTTGCGCAACTTTCATAGTCGTGCCAGATCCCAGGAAGGGATCCAAAACGGTCTCACCGTGAAAGCTGAAGAGTTTGATCAGACGTCTTGGAATCTCTTCTGGGAAGGCCGCGATCCCTTTCTCCAGTCTGGGCCCTAGCGGGAGAACATTGGTGATGTTCCATACTGTCAAGTGCCATTCGTGACCGTTATAGTCATGTAGAGAAATCTTCGATTTTTCCAGGATCTTTGAAGACAGTTCTCGGACGTACGAGTAGTCAAACCTGCCTTTCTGGAAGATCAGAATGCTTTCCTGAATATTGTCAGGATAGTAGTACATCGGATAAGGATGCTGAACTACTACGCCGCTTCTACGGCTTATTCGTACGTACCCTTTTGGTTTGACCCACACTATGCGATCACGGTATCGAAACCCGGCATCCAGCATGAGCCTCGTGATGTCAGCCACGACGGGATACTTCTCTCCCTTCACGAGCATGTCATCCGTCACAAGACAGGCCACTCGGCCGGTGGCTAGGACTCGGAAGAGGTCGCGGGACAGATCATCGATCAATCTAAGAAACTCGTCATAGTCTTTGAACAGATTCGGGTAGTCGAAAGGCGCGTTGTAATAGGGCGGGCTCGTCACCATGAGCTGGACTGATTCGTCACCGATCTCCTTCATGGTTCTGCAGTTTCCGAAGACGACGCGATGCACAGTACCCATTTTTCCTCTACCTGCTCTCAAATCAGATTCTGGAATCGAGTTTAAGGATTCTTGGAATCACCGCTTGCGTCCGGGCAGTCCGCCACAGGTTCGTTGCAAATCCCTTCCCCCCGGTTCCGGGTCCTTGCCAAGTCTATTCTTGGACAATCGGTCCTGCCGTGGATCCTTTAAGAGGAAAATCGCTTATTGTTCGAGATCGTAGTTCAAGCGTGTCTAGCTCACCGCGGAGCAAGGCTGGTAATTGGGAGGAATCTCAAGAACGATCTTTTGCAGATTAGCAAATACTACATCATTGGATAGCGACATCGATTGCCCATCGAAAAAAATGCATGCTGATTCGCCGGGCTGGGTCGGATTGCCAACTACCTGGCTGTAGTCGATCGATTCTCCCCAAACGGCGAGGAACTCGTGCAAGGTGAAATCTCGAACGGTATTTGATTCCACATGAATAGTGCCCGAGCTGTCCCTTGTGAGAAGTGGGGACGCTCCGTTCACGCCGTACCGTTCGAGGGAGTGGTCTCTCCATAAATCATGGTCGATTCCTATGTTGGCCGGAAGGGTTCCTGTTGAGCCGCGTATCGATATTGAGAGCTGTGGATGGATATGCATTCGAATCGTGTTCACGCTTACGACTTCGGTTGCCGCAACTGAAACGAGTATGATGGCGATACCGATTAGAGCGTAGAACAGGATTCTTCTTGGCCGACGAATTCTAGGGGTCTTTCGCGCTTGGGTCTCGGGCTTTGGCTGGAGAAGGGTTGAGGCGCGCTTCGGATGAACCTTCCCGTAGTGGCGTATGAGATTCTTCCTTTTGACAGGTTCTCCGCAGACAGGACATATGTCAACTTCTGACAATGGCTTAGTCTCTCCGGTAAACTAGACCGAAGACCGGAGGCATAGCGTGGACGCATGACTATATGCGTTTTTGGAATCTCTAATGGGATCCTATTGTTGTTTTAGAAGCATTGAACAGGCAGACTCAACTGAGGAGCTCGAATCAAGAATATCTGGATAAATCTCGTGGTATCGTGGTGTTGCTCTTGCTGTCTCAGAGTGGACGTTACCACAAGGGTTAAAACCGCTACGCCTATAGACGGTTTCGGAAATAATCCATGAAGACACAGATTCTTCTCTCGGTCATTCTCGTTTCAGTGCTATCACTTGCCCCAATCTTCACCGGAGCTATTTACACCGGCTCAGATGCAACTCCATCCCCCGATGGTGTCTTGACTGACAATGCCATCATCGTACTCAAAGATCAACCATTGGCCAGCTACGATGGCCACATTCAAGGTTACGCCAGAACGATGCCAACCCCTGGCCATAAGCTCGATATGAGTTCGCAAGCCGTCCAGTCATACTCTGCATACCTTGCGAACGGGCGTGGACTTGCGAAAGGCTGGCTAAAGAACAACGCTCCCGAAGTCCAGGTCATCGACGAATACTCAATCGTTCTAAACGCTATCGCTGTACAACTGAATGGTCATAGCATGACTCATCTGCTCAACGCTCCTGGAGCCAACTGGGTCGTCCCCGACTACCTCTTCCACTTGGAGATGAACAGATCCCCCACACTGATCGGCGCACCTGTCCTCTGGAACGCAGTTGGAGGTCAGAGTAATGCAGGGGCGGGTGTCAAGATAGGAATTATTGACACTGGAATCGACCAGACACACCCGTTCCTAACGGACAACACACTACCCGCCCTTGCGGGATTTCCTAAATGTGACGCAATCGATTCTGCAGTAGGCACCGCCGACACTTCATGCAACTTTGTGAGCAATAAGGTCATAGTGGCAAAGGTCTTCGAGACCCGAACCAACTTCGACGGCCACGCAGCCCAAGAACACGGCACACACGTATCCGGAATAGCCGCGGGTGTAGCCAATACTTGCGCTCCGTTCGTACCCTCTTGCAACCTCAGCGGAATTGCGCCCAAAGCCTATCTCGGAAACTACAACGTATTCCCAGGCAACGTTCTCAGCGCGTCCAGCCATGACATTGCCAAGGCAGTAGACGCGGCTGTAGCAGATGGAATGGATGTTCTCAACCTGAGTCTAGGTGGAGGAGCGAGACCCAGTGACGTGCTAGTCAACGCGGTCAACTCCGCTGTCGACGCAGGTGTCGTGGTGGCTATCGCTGCGGGTAATGCTGGACCAGCTCCTGGAACGGTGGAATCGCCTGGAATAGCTGACAAAGTCATAACCGTGGGCGCTTCAACGAATCCACACTTTATCGGCATCCCGGTGACAGTAACCAGCATCGGCACCTTTGGCGCAGCCATAGGCCAATTCGCCAACTTTGTTCCGGCAGTGACATCGACTTATGTAACGACCAGTCCTACCAACGGTTGCACCTCGATAAGCGGAAGTCTCTCTGGTGAGATCGCCCTCATCGCAAGAGGAGCCTGCAGCTTCAGCACCAAAATACGCAACGCGCAAAGCGCTGGAGCCACAGGCGTAATCGTCTACAACAGCCAACAGGGCGATCCTGTCGCTATGGCCCAGGACGGAACCCCCAACCAGCCTACTATTCCAGCGGTCATGGTCTCACGGCCGAACGGGTTAGCCATGGCAGCCATCGCACCCTCATCGGTCACAGTTGACGGAACAACTCCACAAGAATTCTTCACTGATGGTCCAAGTGCTGACATTCTCGCAGCCTTCTCCTCAATTGGACCGCCTCTACTGCAAGTGCCTGGCGTAGGCGTTGGTCAGCCTCAGGACAAGATCAAACCGGATGTTGTTGCTCCCGGCGTAAACGTCTACTCTTCGATTCCAAGCTTTGGCTGCGCCAGTCCGCCATGCTTTGCATTCTTCCAGGGAACCAGCATGGCAACCCCACACGTTGCCGGCTCAGCAGCACTGCTAATACAACTGCATCCAAACTGGTCTCCCGAGCAGATCAAATCAGCCCTCGTCAACTCCGCCCACCGACCCGTGAAGAGCTTCAGCACCGGTAATCCACTCAAGAACCCAATGGTAAGAGGAGGTGGCAGAATCGATCTAGCGGCTGCCTCTCAAGTCACTGCCACTCTCGAGGCTGGTAGCGGCGATGGTCAGGCCAGCTTCAGCTTCGGCGTCCTACCTTCGTCAGGGATAACTCGGAGCTTTGACATCACGGTCACATCAGTCTCAACATCCACGGTGACGTATTCCGTCTCAGTGCTTGCGGCAGCTGCCGGCCCCACAATCAGTCTATCCGTCACTTCTCTGACACTTGCTGCTGGCGGGACAGGAACAGTCACAGTATCCCTCACTCTCTCGTCGACCCTGCCAAGCGCCGACTACTTCGGAGACATACAGCTGACAGGTGGGACTATTGCATTGAGTCTTCCCTACTGGGTCCGAGCCGACCCTCCAGGTAGTGGCGGACTCGGCAGTCACGCGCCTCTGAAACTATAGCCACAAATTTCCCCTTTTCTTTTTCGCATCTTAGGCTTGAGTCCCTACTGAAACAATAATTGTTTGGCATTTCAAACACAGCATCGGTTCCAGTGCGAAGCGCGGGCCCTACATTCATATTCTCCAGAGTAAAACGAACCGAGCACTGAAATGAGCAAGATACACGCTTTGGTCGTTGGACGCTTACAGACTAACTGCTACATCGTTCAATCCCAAGCCGAAGCAATGATCATTGATCCCGGCGATGAGCCGGAGAGAATCCTGAGGTTCATCAAAGATATCAACGCAACGCCAACCCGTATCGTCGCGACTCACACCCACTTTGATCATGTGATCGGCGTCGATGGAGTCCGAAAAGCGACCAAGATCCCATTCATGATCCATCGAGACGACCTGCCAATGCTAGAGTCGATGCAGTCACGCGTACGCCAGTTCACGGGCTTCGAGGTTCCGCCGCCACCCAAGGTCGACGGCTACCTCAAGGATGGAGAACTCCTAGAGTTGGGAGACGAGACGATCCGGGTTCTCCACACTCCCGGCCATTCCCCTGGCAGCATCAGCCTAGTCGGAGACGGTTACGTCTTGACTGGTGATGCTCTCTTCAACCAGTCCATCGGCCGAACCGATCTTCCAGGAGGCGACCTCAAGACCCTCATACACTCGATCAGGGAGCGGCTCTTCAAGCTGGACGACGACACAATCGTCTATCCGGGCCACGGGTCCGAGACTACGATTGGTGACGAGAAGCTCGCAAATCCATTCGTAGGAAAGGCTGCAAAGTTGCAGATAGACTAATCATCTTATCTCTCCCGACGGTGACTCTCGGCCACCGAAGTATCATTGTCTAACCTAGAATCGATCATCCAACACACTCTCAGCCAAGCCAGTTCTCACACCAAGAAGGTGTATAGTCAGAATCCTCTGACAGCCAGCGAGATAGTCGAGCTTGCCAATAATCGAGTTCTCACACTTGCAGCCACAGTAAGGCTGGACGGAAGACCCCACCTATCTCCCTCCGACTTAGTGGTTGTAGACGGAGTCTTCTATCTCGGAGTAGACAAGGCGACGGCTCGGTATCGGAACCTCAGAGAGAATCCCGCGATCACCATAATGCTGGCCGACGGCTCGAACCGCCAGGCAATACTCGAAGGAAACGCTGTGTTCCTCGACATGAATAGCGGAACTGCCAAGAAGGTGTTGGAGGCTCAGAAGAAGAAGTACGGCTGGGTCACAGACTCGCTGGCAGAGTTCCAGCCAGTGAAAGTCTTTACTTGGAAAGCGAAATAGCCTCGGAAAGGTCCGATCTCTTTCGAATCAAGAAATCGTTCAGAATCAGCCCTGATCCGTAATTGGAAGGTGGGTTCCATAAGATGCCTAGTTCACGCTTGCGTTGATACAGATGGATGCTTCTTCAAAAACCGCTGATTAGCCCGTTCTACGCGAAAAACCAGTAATCCCGCCCAAAAGCCTTCGAGCCAGCAAATGGCTCCTTCCTAGAATTTACAAAAAATTATTTCCCGCGACACAAAACGGCTCTTCAGGGAATCTTTTCTCTTCCGAAAATGCTTCGTCTACTATCTCTTCCTATCTACTATCTTGTTTTTCTGCTATCTTTTCTCTTTCTACTAACTATTTTTCGACCCCCCGGGGGTATGTCAAAACAAAAAAAGTCCTTCACACTTTATCGAACTCATTTGGCGGGAGACCGCTCCAGAAATGAGCCCCATATGTGCAAATCCACGACGCTCGTCCACCATAATCCGTCTACCCCTGAGGCGTTCAAATACCGGCAGAGCGATCATGATCTTATGGCCATGAATAAGACGGATGAGGAGTGGAAGAAGCAGCTGGACCCTCAACAGTACAGAGTCTTGCGGAAGAAAGCGACTGAGCCGGCCTTCACAGGAAAGTATCTTCACAGCAAGGACAAGGGAGTATACGTCTGCGCGGCTTGCGGATCTGAACTCTTCTCATCGGACACAAAGTACGATTCAGGCTCCGGCTGGCCCAGCTTCTGGACCGCACTCGCCAAGGACAATATCGTAGAGGTGCCGGACCGGACACTCGGAATGGAACGGGTCGAGATTCTATGCAAGAACTGCGGCAGCCACCTCGGACACGTCTTCGACGACGGGCCACAGCCGACCGGTATGCGCTACTGCGTAAACAGTCTATCTCTAGACTTCAAGAAGAAAGACACGAAGTAGACTAGCACCCTTAGCTCCGCGTCCCCTTCGGGATCGGTAGCCATTCCTCCCGATCTACGAGATGATCTATTGTCCGCTCGTCGACTCAGACTCGCCCGAATGCTCAGAGTGACTATACTCGAAGCCAATGTCGGACACGCCTGAAGCGCTCTCAGTGGACGCGCTGAATAGAGAACTGTCTGAGGGCAGCTGCCAGGATGGTAGGGTTGGTTCTGGAGTAGGCTGAGGCTTCGTCTCGCTCTGAGCGGTTAGAACGGTTGCAGACTTGGTCTTTCTTCCCGTCTTCACATACAGGACAATGATCTTGTATGACTCGCTGCACGTCTTGCACCGGCCAACCTGGACTGTACGTTTCAGTTTCATCGTGTGATTCTTGCAGACTGGACAGTCAACGAACCGGCTTCTGGAAATAGACTCGTCTTGTTTGATCGTCTTCATCTATCTTACGCGTGCCCACTATTCTCAATGAACATAGTCGTTCTGTAACCGTTCTTCCGACAACCTCGACCTAGAAGAGCTACGCTGACTCACATCATTCAGAAACTCTGTTTGGAAGAGGGCCTTCGAGTCGAGCTGACGTATAGCCAGGAAAAACAACGGCATTCTTCTCATCGCGTGAGCCCAAGTCGCTGAGAGACATGATTCTCGTTACGATTTTTTCGCCAGTTGGGTTTTGACACCCTTAATAGGCAGTCAGGGCAGAACCCATTTTCAGCGATAGAAAGGGTCGAAAGTTTGAGTTCGACAGCGAATCCATATTTTGACCGTGCAAAATCCCAGACCAGCCTACAGGAAAAGATCGAACTGGCCATCCCAGGATTTCACGGATACAAGGAGAAGGAGCTGAGACGAGAATCCGACAAGCTCATCAGAAACCAGATCTACCAGAAACTCTCCGACGCCGAATCCCAGGCCAAAGACACCTACCGCTCCCTAGTCAACCA
>Ga0209761_1002681_pt1 | contig 11697 bp, 5 predicted proteins | sample GraSoi013_1_40cm_4_FD_185818 | JGI IMG/M metagenome (GOLD analysis project Ga0209761, IMG submission 185818) | Grasslands soil microbial communities from the Angelo Coastal Reserve, California, USA - Sample 09_25_2013_1_40cm (SPAdes) (version 2) | ecosystem: Environmental > Terrestrial > Soil >... | reverse complement strand
TGGGCTTCTTCTACGGCGGGCTCGTCCGGAGGAAGAACCTCGTCTCGACGATCGCCCAGTGCTTCGCCATCTTCGCGGTCGTCAGCCTCGTGTGGGCCCTCTGGGGATACACGCTCGCGTTGGGGCCTCCCTTCAACGAGTTCATCGGGAGCCTGACCGATTTCGGGCTCAACAACGTCGGGACCGCTCCGAACCTCGGGTACTCCTCGACGATCCCGGAGCTCCTGTACTTCGCATTCCAACTCAAGTTCGCCGCCATCACGCCCGCCCTGATCATCGGCGCCTTCGCGGAGCGGATCCGGTTCAAGGCCCTCCTGATCTACATCGTCCTCTGGACGACGTTCGTCTACGTGCCGATCGCGCACTGGAACTGGGGCGTCGGCGGATGGCTCAAATCCCTCGGAGTCATCGACTTCGCGGGCGGCTTGGTCGTCCACACCGCCGCGGGTGTCTCGGCGGTCGCGGCCGCGCTGGTGATCGGACGACGAAAGGGCGTCGAACGCCTGGACAGCCGGCCGAACAACATCCCGTACGTGATCCTCGGCGCCTCCGTCCTCTGGTTCGGATGGTTCGGATTCAACGCCGGAAGTGCTCTCGCCGCGAACGCCCTCGCGGTGAACGCGCTCGTCGTCACGAACTTGGCCGCTGCGGGAGCCGCGGTCAGCTGGATGCTCACCGATTGGGTGAGAAAGAAGAAGCCCTCGGCCGTTGGAATCGCCGTCGGCGCCGTCTGCGGGCTAGTGGCCATCACGCCCGCCTCGGGTTATGTCGGCCCTATGCCGTCGATCATCATTGGGCTCGTCGCCGGGGTCCTCTGCAACTACGTCGCGAGCTGGCGGGCTCGGACGACGCTCGATGACTCGCTCGACGTCTTCGCATGCCATGGGGCTGGCGGGATCTGGGGCACAATCGCGACGGGCCTGTTCGCTTCTTCGCTCATCAACCCCGGCGGACCGAACGGCCTGTTCTTCGGGAACCCCGGGCAACTCGGGATTCAGGCCCTGGCCTGTGTCATCGTGGCAGCCTTCGCATTTGCCGGGTCCTACGTGATCCTGCGCATCATCAACCTCTTCACCCCGGTGCGAGTCAGCCCTGCCGAGGAAGATGCGGGCCTCGACATTTCGGGATTCGGCGAGGAAGCCTATGTGGGAGAGGCGGAGGAGCCTCGTTCGACCGGAGTGAAATCAGACCCATAATGCGTGGTGTGCTGCGGAGGAGACGCTCCGCTCGTCCGCCGAGGACGCCACCGCCTTGGCGGCCGCCTACCACTGTTCGCCGCGCAACGCGGCTTTCAGGTTCTTCAGGAGCCAGCGCAGGCGGCGCCAGAACCCGAAGGTCCGTTTCTTGCGGAATCAAATCACCTCCGATGGTATCTTGGCCCTCATGTCAGGGGATTGGGGCATAGCGAATCGAACGCCCACGTCGAGGTCTACGGCCTCGGATGCTGCCCTTGCACCATGCCCCGCCAATATTCCAAGGCGCAGAACGCGAGAGCCTTCGCTCTCAACACGCCGGGGAGCCCGCCACGGGCAGTGTCGGTTTGTTATTCGTGGCGATTCGGGTCATGGTAGCGGAGCCCTACAATCCGCACGTATTTGAAAGTGGCGCCGTCCGTCGTTCCGTTCCCCTCGACGGTCGCGTCGACCAACCGGCCATCGCAGCCTCCTGGTTCTGGGAGGTCGCTACGGGGCCACCCAAGTCAAGGCCTGATCCGGAACCAGGGATCGCTCCCAGGTTGGCGCTCCGCTCGGAAAGACCTTCACGGTGAAGGCAACTTCGGACCAGTGACCGGTGACGCTTGTAGTCTCGGTGAATATCTGCGTCTCCCCAGGGTGGAGCACCACGTCGGAGTGGGTGAACGTGTCGAAGAGAGTCCCGTCGACTGGATCGTGCGCGAAGAGAGTGAGGAATCCGAAGTGTACCACCGAACGCCCCACATTCTGCATGACCAGGCGGGCATGGATTTCCGTCATGCCGTTCTCTGGGGAGTTCAAGACGAGACCGACGTCGGTGAGGGAGATTTGGGCGGAGGCACGCTGGGCCAAGAGAATCGCCCCTGCGGCGATGCTCACTATGACGGTTGCGGAGAGCACGAGAGCGAACACGATCCAGCGATTCCGTGTACGCATCGGCAACGAAAACCATTCGACCATGATTTCAAGGTTATGTTTCGTCTCAGGGTCGGAGCGGGTTCGGCGTCCGATGGTATTCGGCTAGTACAGCTTCGGCTTCGCCTGGGGCTCGTTCCAGTACGGCCGCGTCGTGACGTACTTCAGTTTCGCTTCGAAGAGGTCGTTCAGGAACTCCTTCTCGGTGTCCTGCATCTTGGCGAGGATCTTGCTTGCGGTCGTTGGGCCTCACTGCCTGTCGCTCGGTTATCAAGGTCACGTGGACTTGAGCGCCTCTTGGGCTTCTCGTTCGAGCGGTTTCATCGAACGGTCCGTGAATATCGCAAGGGCCGCGGTAAGTACTTCCTTGGCCTGGCTCTTGTCTCCATGTGAAACGAGAAACCGTCCGAAGTCCAACATGCACTCCGCCCGCGGCTCATCCTCGTGACTCATCCTCTGCGCGATGAAAAGGGGTGGAAGATCCATCGCCCGACGGTAGCTCGCCTCCGCTTCGACGACCTGCCCCTTCGCCACATGAATTCCGGCCTCGGCCCATACGAGTTCGAACGCCGACATCTCTGGGGGTCTCCCGCGGGCCAACGCGGAGGCTTGATTCAGGTAGGCTTCGGCAGCCTTCACATCCCCGCACCGCGCACAGAGGCGTGCCATCAGGGTGAGGTCGTTGAGCCTGCCGCCGCCAGTCCACCACGAAACACTCAGACAGTAGAGTTCTCCTTCGGAGGTCATCTGCAAGAAGTATTCTAGGGATTCCCGAGCTTCCTCATCCCGTCCTTGGCGCCGGAAGAGATTCGCGAACTCAAGATAAGTTGAGAGAAAATTCCAATGAAGATCGTACCGTTTGGCCGACCGAAGCTTCTCTTGGAGGAGCGCCTCCGCCCGTTCAAAGTCACCCGCATACTGCAAAAGGAGGTTAGCGAGGTCAGCGAGGTCGACGACCCGGTTGGACGATTGGCCGCCTGCCTCGGTGTGTGCTGCACCCTTACTGTGCGCGGCCAAAGCTTCGTCGATTCGACCGGCCCTGGCTAATGCGACCCCGAGTTCGCCGTAGGCAACGCCCATCAACCACTCGATTCGTGCTTTCTTGAATGCATCGATGGCGGTTTTGCAATCCTCCTCGACGGCGCCAAAATCGAACCGCTTTGCATCGAAATTCCGAAGCCGGGCCCTGCAGAGCGCCACCCTACCTCGGAGGAGATCGTCGGAAGGTAAGCGGTCCGCAATGTCAGCCGCCCGCCGAACCGCCGCGTCCACGCGATCAAAGTCGCGACGGAAGAGCGCGATATCCGACTTTCGAAGCCAAAGGAGACCGGCCTCAGGTGTGGGATCCTCGGGCAGGAGCGCGAGGCCTTTGTCGACCTCTCGGTCGGCTTCATCGAGCCGCCACACGTAGTACTCCAGCGTCTGACCAATTTTCCCGTGGAGTCTCGCTCTCGCCCGCGGTTCCGTAGCTTCCTCGAGGGCAGCTCGAAAAGCGTCCTCCGCTCCCACGAGCTGGATCAACATCAAACGCAGGTCTCCAATTCGCTCCATGATTGACGCCAATCGAGTCCGATCGCCCTCGAGCTTCGCCGCGTTGCCAAGATAGGCAACCGCCTCCTGGAGACTCCCCATCTCGGTGGCGAGTTTCGCCTGATCCGAGAGCCAAGCGACAGCTTTCACGTTGAGGACCTTCTGGCGGTCCGATGCCAGGCTTTGCTGGAAGTATTCCTTTAAAGTATCATGAAGCACATACTTGCCGCTCCCCACTTGGCCCAGGAGTCCTTTGCGCTGGAGTCCGACCAAGGGCCGTGCGTCGCCCCTCCCCTCGAGCAATAGTCCTTGGGCCGGAACTGGGACACTGTAGAACGATGCGGCGACCAAGCAGTCTCGCTCGGGGTCGTCAAGGGAGGGCTCAATCTGCTCTGCGATGTACATCGCAACCGTGTCCCAGCCTTTCGCGGTGACCTCCTGCGCACCTTGGCTGGCAAAGAGCTGAAGAAAGAGCGGGTTGCCACCCGACGCTTGCGTGATGCGATTGATGGACGCGGCTGGTACGCCCGAGTCGGTCAGGAGCGCGGCACTGCTTCTCTTGTCCAAGCCTTCGAGGGGCACTGCCTTGACGGACCCTTCGAGAAGCAGCTCTCTCTGGCCGTAGAACCGCGGAGCTGTCCGAGATAGGAAGATGGCCGAGGCCCCCCGCTGCGTCTGGAGGACGCGAGCGAGCACGGAGAGAAAGGCTTCGCCGTCCTCCGAGGCATAGTGCACGTCATCGAAGATGAGGACGGCGCGAAGCTGGGCCAGATCGCTGGCCAGGAGTTCTTCGATCCGGCTCAATTCCCGGGCTTCGGAGAGACTGAAGAGATTGTGGAGTCCCGTCCTGCCGAGAGCCTTCAGGAATGCCGCGACGCGGGTAGCGAGATCTGTGGCCGTATCCCAGGGTCGGACCTGCCTCCAAAACAGGGGACGACTTCCCCGGAGTCTCTCGCAAACTTTCGCCCCTAAAGTCGTCTTGCCGATCCCCGCGAACCCGGAGACGACGACGATGGGCTCCTCGCCGACGGCCTGGAGGACTGCTTCGAGCTCTCCCTTTCGACCATAGAATCGATCCACCTTCGGCGCTTCCTGGGTGAAATCCGCCAAAGGGGTCGCTTCGAGCTCGACGACTTGGGCGATCGCTCCCTTTGAAGTCCTCTCTTCGAGAAGTTGAAGCAACGAAGATCCGTGGCGCTCCTCTTGGTAGACTTTCATGAGGGGCATGAGCGTAATCTCCCCCGTGCCCCGCTTGAATGGCACCTCTTCGTTGAGCAGGGATGTCCGGAGCGCAGCAACTTGCTGCCTGCCTTTGGGCGTCAGGAAGTAGACTTTGCGCCGCCGTGCCTGGCGGACAATGTGGCTCATCCGCTCTTCGACGAGACTCTCTGCCTCGAGTGGTCGGACATACTGCACGACATGGCCGACGCGGATCGCCGCGGCCCTCGCGATCCCATCCTGCGTGACCCCGACGGGGACCTCATACGCCTCCGCGAACCGGCTGTAATCGAGGAGGTGGAGTAGGATTCGCTCCTTCACTGTGAGTCGGCGCACTCCCCTTCCCACCCTCGAAGCGACACATTGCCCCCATCGCCGTGTGGAAGGGTAAATCTGTTCCCCAGCAAGACGTTCGTTCGGGCGGGCGGCCTCCATGTCCAAACACACTCGGTCCGCCGCGACGCGGTTGGCGCTGCGGCCGGCGGGCTTTAATACAGCTTGGGCTTCGCCTGCGGCTCGTTCCAGTATGGCCGGGTCGTGACGTACCTCAGCTTCGCCTCAAACAGATCGTTCAGAAACTCCTTTTCCGTGTCCTGCATCTTCGCGAGGATCTTGCTCGCGGTCGTCGGGCCGACGCCATACACCGAGTTCGCGTAGACCGCGCGCTTCCCGTAAACCGCCACGAGATCGGCGACCTGCTTCGAGCGGGTGAGGAGCTTTCGCTCTTCGTCCGTCAGGTCCAGCTTCCTCATCCGTTTCGCATACGCGTCTCGCACCGTCCACGCGGCCCAGCCCAGCACGGTCAGGAGGCGCGACTTGCAGTTCGCGCATTCCGGATGGTCCGGCATCTGGCCGATTCGGACCTCTTCGTGGAAGTGCCCGCACTCGAAACATAACAGATGCACGGGCTCGGACGACAGGTGGAGTCGCATCCGATCCAGGATCTCCTCCCGCTCCGCTTCCGGCGAGAAGAGTTCCGGAGCCTCGACGTAGCGGCGGAGGATCGGATAGGCCAGGGGCGTCGGCGTCTCCTCGGAGCGGTGGATCACGACCTCGATCTCGCCCGATCGGATCTTCCGGACGATCTCTCGGACCCGTGTGAAGTCCGCGTGGAGGAGGAGCGCCTCCCGCACCGCCTCGTCGTAGATCGGCGTGTTCGCGAAGCGGACCTCGAACGACCGGAGGTCGCCCTCGCCGACAGTGAGGCCTCGGCGGATCGCGCCGAACCGTTCCGCGATGGCCTTCATGTAATAGCCCAGGGGGAGATGGTCCGTCAGGAGCGCCTGGAGGCCGCCCTCGAGCGTCTCGTCATCGAGCCTCAGCAGGCCGTCCACCAAGGCGTCCACGTCGAGCTCGCGGGTGTCGGCGACGAGCTCGTAGAGGATCCGGTAGGGGTCCGTCCACCAGAACCGAACGAGATGTTTGCGCGCGAGGAGCTCCTCGATCAGGTCGCCTAATGTGACGTTCACGACCTCGCCGAACGACGCATGGACGATCAGGAAGCGGTCGAACGCCTCGACCACGATCCGGTCGTCCGTCGGGACGGGAGCGCCGGACTTGCGGTGGTTCGCGTGCTCTTCCACGAGACGCTTCGCGCCGGTCTTGTTGATGGGCCACGCTTTCTCGAAGTGCTCGATGGTCTTGGGAAGGCTCTCTCGGTCGAGCCGAGCATCAATCTCCTTGCGAATCCGACCGACACGCTGGGCGAGGCCGAACGGCACGGGCAGCATCTCGCCGTCCCAGCCGGGAATCATCGCGTTCGGGTCGGACACGGGGCTCACGTAGACCATGCCGTCCTTCCCGATCTTCTCGATCTTCCAGGGGCGACCCCGGACGATGAAGTGCAAGCCCTCGCGGGCCTGGATGATCATGAACTCCTCCCCGAGGATGCCGACCTGCCGCTGCGTCGTGAGGTCCATAACCGGGTAGCGGCGCTCGTCGCGGATCGTCGAGAGGTTCTCGAAGTAATAGCGGCGGCCCTTGGGCGTGACTCGAATCTTGTCGCCTTCCTGGCGGATGTTTCCGAGGTGGGCGAGGAACTCGGCGACGCGATCCGCTTGGGCGTCTTGGAGCTCACGAAACGGTTCGGAGCTCCGGATCGTCGACAGAATCTGGGACCAAAGGGCCGTGCCGCCCTGGTCGAGCGCGGAGCCGACGATCTGGTGGGCGAGCACATCGAGGGCGAGGCGATGGATGTGCAGCGGCTCGAGATCGTTTTCCTTTGCGGCCTGGACCGCAGCGAGAGACTCTATCGCGTCGTCCGAGGACACCGCGAGGACGAGCCCGCGGGAAGTGCGATCGAGCGTGTGGCCCGAGCGTCCGACTCGTTGGATCAGGGACGTGACTTGCCTCGGGGAGTTGTACTGGACGACCTTGTCTACCGAGCCGATGTCGATGCCGAGCTCAAGGGTCGAAGTCGAGACGAGACCTTTGATGTCGCCACCCTTGAAACCTGCCTCGACGCGCTCTCGTTCCTCCCTCGGGAGAGAGCCGTGGTGGACCGCGACGTCTTGGCGGACCATGGCGAGACGGGAACCAAGGAGTTCCGCGAGCGGCCGTGCGTTCACAAAGACGAGGGTCGACCGACTCTCATCAAGCGAATCGTCGATCGCGGAGAGGCCGGCCGCCGCCTCGGGAGTGATGTAGAAGTCCCGGGCGGTCTCGAAGTCTTTGTCGATCGGACGCGGCCACTCGACCCGGTACTCGTATCGCTTCTCGAGCGGCGCGACGAGAATCTGGAGCGGGGTCTTCCCGCCAAACATCGAGGCGATTGCGTCCGGGTGACCGACGGTCGCCGATAGGCCGATTCGTTGGAAGTCTCGGTCGGTGATGCGACGGAGACGCTGCAGGCCGACCACGAGCTGGACCCCCCGGCGGTCCTCCGCGAATTGATGGACCTCGTCGATGATGACATACCGCACGCTCCGGAGGTGACGCTGCATCACCTTCCCAGGGAGGATCGCCTGCAAGGTCTCCGGGGTGGTGATCAGAATGTCGGGAGGGTTTGCGGCCTGTTTCCGCCGCTCCGAGGGCGGAGTGTCCCCGTGCCGGACGGCCGCCGTGAGCTTGGTGGACGCGACGAGGCGAAGAACTCGGTCGATGAGATTTCGGTTGAGCGCGCGAAGCGGCGTGACGTAAAGGGCGCGGATCCCCTCTCGATCGCTCTCCCCGAGCGCGTCAAGGACCGGAAAAAGAGCGGCTTCCGTCTTGCCAGACCCGGTCGGTGCGACGATGAGCAGTTGCGAACCCAACTGGATCTCGCGAATCGCCTGGGTTTGCATCTCGTTCATTTTCGAGATCCCGGCACGATCCAGCAATTGACGTAGCCCTGAGCTACCCGATCTTGTGTGGTCTACTGGTTTCAAGAATGTGCGTCACGGATTCGAACGATAAAAACCGTTCGGGGGGTCGGCCGAACCTAGCGGCCACTCTGGCGTCCTCGAGAGGTAAGGCTCAAACACCGACCACAAACGTTCAAATCGATGGTTGCCTGAATAGACCTGCCAAGAAACGACTAGCCGCGAAATTGCGACTCGAGGAGCGTACGTGTGTCCTGATCGGGACCGTCAGTCTTCCAGAGCGTAACTGCGTACTGCTTGCCGTCAGTCCCGATGAGTCGGAGACTTACCCAAGAACGCGGTCGGTCGAGACTCCTCCGCTTCACGACACGGAGATTGCGAGGGCGAATCTCACAATACTGCCGCGCACCGAGAGACTTTGCTTTTCTGAGCCGAGCCTCTTTCGCGGCCGCAGTCGGAAGGCCCAACGGCGTCAGCTCTCCCTTGAGTTCTCTCCAGGGATCGATGTCGCGCACTAACACGATTCTCTTGTTTGTCACGAAAAGTTTACTCGAGGCCCGCCCTCCGAACCCCGGGAACATGATTTTGGGGAGGAACCTGCGCCATGGAGACGACACGTTCGCATCCCACCCTGTCGTGACTTTCAGGATCTCCTCCCCCGACTCCGGAATCAGTCCACCCGCTTCGGAATATATTCTTGCCAAACCGTCGAGATCACCCACTCTGACGATCGGATGCGCATTCCCACCGGGTTCCATCTCAAGGCACCAGCAGCAACGTTGGGACAGGAGGATCAAGCGAGTTTTCGAGTCTTGCCAAATCAGCGAGGACATTCAAGAGTCTAATCAGAGCGTCTTCGGCGAGGTCTGAAGGGATTTCGCTGCCAAAAACATACTCGAACAGGAACGTGACGGTACTGCCCGGGGTGCTGACTATCTTGACAGCGAGAGGGTTCGGCATAATCCCAAGTAGAGCCTCGGCCCCGACAGTTATCGTCAGACCGAGCTGCCATCCGAGCATCGCCGCAACCCCATACAACGGGACGACCGCGACGATCGTGTCGACGAGAATCGCGCCCGCGCTCTCGTAGTGTGATAGTCTCTTGATCGGGTTGTCTGTTTGACCTGCCTGGAACACTTCAAATGATGCCAAGATCCCTCCGACAGCTATCGCAGCAACAACGCCCAATCTAATCTTGACGCCCGCTGTGACAGTTCGCGCTTCGAAGATTCGTTCAGCAAGGACCACGTCAGACCTGAGTACCCCGAACACAGCGGTTGCCCCGGCGAGAGCGTAAACCGTTCCTTTGACGGTGTCCCCATCGCGGAAGGCCAACACCGCCTGGCTCCCGAATATCACCAAAGTCGCCCCAACCGCCGCACCTCGCAACGCAGATCTCAGCTGAGAATATTTCACGCCCGTCAGCAGCCGCGAATCGCCCAGATCATCGACGATTTCGCCTCGGATCTCCCGCTCAATCAGACGGACTTCTGTCAGCGTGACGCCGGGGCTCTCAGGATGCGCGACACGTACTTTCACGGTTTGCGTGGCCGTCTCGCCGATGACGTAGTAAGGCCGCTCCGTGTCCAGATTCGTGAGCTTCGTTATCGTGAAGGTCGATCTCCCAAAGCTCATCTCCTCCAGCGTGCCCGTTGGGACGTTCAGCACGGGCACGAGGATGCTCGCGGTGAGCTGGCTCGTGATGGAGATGCCTTGCCGGATTATCTTGAAAACCCTCAGGGCGACGCCAAAGCCATCCTCCGATTTCCTGACCCATTCGCCCTCGGGTGCCCACGTGATTGAGTCTTGGAAGAAGGCAATCTCTTCGGGGGAGTCACCGACTAGGTAGATCGCGTCCGCAGCCGCGGGCACTCCGGGATCGAAGGGATCCCCTCTCCGATACACATAGACGGAGAAGCCGCCGAACGAGTGAAAGCCGGTCGTGAGTCCCGAGCTGGAATCGGGCAACGCCGACTCGAGCGCCTCCATGTCCGTGGAGAGGCGGGCTACGATTGACTCAGCGGCTTCTTGGACCCGAGCGATGGCCGCGGCCGTGCTAAGCAACGTGGCGTTCAAGGCGAATCTCCCGCCCCCGGTTGCATTTGTGTCCAGCCACATCGGCATGAGGACCAGCGTCGCCATCGGCACGCCGTTTCGCCGAACGACGTTCTCTTCCCGCGCGATCGTCTCGGGAATGCGTAACTGGAACGCATACGCGTGATCATCGATAGCCGCGCCCACCGCCAGGTTCTGGTACGAAGGCGGTGTCGCAGGGAAGTCGGCCCCATGGAAGAGCGAGTACACCAAGGCCGGCACGACGGTCTCGCTTCCGAAGTCCGCATCCGGGCGAATCGAGAACTGCAGGATGAACCCCTGGGGTCTGCCAAGCCGAATCGGGACTTCGAAGGAGGTATGATAGAACAGTCCGCCCGATTCGTCACGAATCGGCACGTCCCTGATGTTGACGAAGTCTACATTGGACGCCCGATCGTCGTGGATGTACTCGAAGCGATACTGACGTGGCTCCCAGAAATCGCAGGCTCCGTAGTTGATTGTTGCCGTGCCAAAACCTTGCTGACCTAAATCGTCCGCCCCGGTCGCGGTGAAGTTCTCCTCCCCGCCGTCGACGAGGACCTGGTTGATCGTCGCAACGACATTCTCGATCGACTCGTCGCTGCTCCGGGTTGCGTCGCTCGTGTGGTCGGACAGGAACACGCAGGAGCCATCGTCGACGCGATACGTCCAGATGCTGGCGGAGACGCCTTGGACGCCAAGCCCATGGAACCTTTGCGTGAACCGGATCAGTCCGGGCTCGAAGGTCGTCTTCCAGGGCAAGTCCCAGAGCTCCGTGGGGGAGAGGTCCAGGCCGTCGATCACTCCGTCGTCGTCCGTATCGGACAGGAGGGGGTTCGTCGGCCTTCGATTCAGGCCCGTGACCTCATCCAGATCGGAGAGCCCGTCCCGGTCGGTATCGGGATCCGTTGGATCCGTCATGAACCCGTACCGCGAGACTCCGTCCCACTCCTCGTTGTCGGCCAGTCCGTCCCCATCCGTATCCGCCATCACAGGTGACGTCACGAGCGGGCGTTCCACCACAAGGCCGTCAATCTCCGCGCGGAACGCGCGGGGTGTCACCTCGACATAGTCGAAAAGGGCGTCCTCGTCCGTATCGGTCAGCGTGGGATCCGACCCATACGTCAGGCGCTCCTGACCATCGGCGAGACCGTCCCGATCCGTATCCGAGTCCGTCGGGTCCGTGAGAGACCCCTCCGCTCCCGGGAGGAGCTCGGCGCCGTCGGGCAGTCCGTCATTGTCCGTGTCGAAGTCGAACGGATCCGTGCGAATGCTTCGATCGAGCGACACGCCATCGATTGTAAACCGGAACGTGAGCGAAGCGATCTCTTGGCCGTCCGGGAGGAGGTCCCCGTCGAGATCCGGCAAGACCGGCACGGTGCCGATTGTCATTCGCTCAGCGCCGTCTGCGATTCCGTCACCATCCGTGTCGGGAACTTCGGGGATGGTCCGGGAAGCGAGGAAGACCG
>Ga0209761_1002675_pt1 | contig 11706 bp, 14 predicted proteins | sample GraSoi013_1_40cm_4_FD_185818 | JGI IMG/M metagenome (GOLD analysis project Ga0209761, IMG submission 185818) | Grasslands soil microbial communities from the Angelo Coastal Reserve, California, USA - Sample 09_25_2013_1_40cm (SPAdes) (version 2) | ecosystem: Environmental > Terrestrial > Soil >... | reverse complement strand
AATCTTCCTAAATCATCAGAACAGCGGTTGGTCATTTTAGATCTGGACTCTTCAGACTATGACCCGTACCAAGTTGCTCGGGAGCTCAAGACACTGGCTGGTCCTCCTATCCTCTTCGGTTTCTATCCCCACGTTAAGGCTGACCTAAAGCATCGTGCCGAACAGGCGGGGTTTGATCATGTAGTCACAAACCGCGAACTTGTAACTCGTCTTGCCAGATTGTTGAAAGAGTGGAAGAATGAATCGCGATGAGCTGGATTGTAAACGATCTTTGGCGGGAACTCGATGAACATCGAGCACGATACGCTCCACCCGCCACGTCCAGCCTGAAAGCCTTTGGGATGATTAATGATATCGCGGGCCGTGTAGGTGCTCGATGGGGTCTTGTAGTTCAGGTGAACTTTCCTGCGGGTGCTAGGAATTTGCGAGAATCAGTCGGGCGTGAAAATCTCAGCTTATTGATCGAGCCCGGCAGGAAAAAGTTTGAGCATTCAACCGAGGCTGAAGTCAGGCGGCAGCTAGAAGTGCTAGGATTCTCAAAGGTTGAACCTATAGGCAGTGGCTACGAAGGATTCCAGGCAATACTCGAGTCTGGCAGAATCGACTGTCTACCTGGAGGCGTCCATCTCTGGGGTACTATCACGCCTCAGGTTCTCGACTTCTTGGACTGGATTTTCACAAAAGCTTACGGATTCACTGCGCCGGTACGGACGAAGTGAGAGACACCGCTTAGGATGATAATGGGACGATTCTCTTGCCTAGTCGTCTTTCCATCTCCATCTTTGCTCTTTTCAACTGTCGGGCACGCTTCAAGAGCTCGATGATGTAATCTAGGTCGACGATCGGTCTCAATGCAGTGTACTCCCATGGAGTCTTGTTGATCTCGTCCGGATAGATCATGTATCCGCTTGGATAATGCGTCATCAATACCCCAGTGGGGTCGGTTTCGAGAACCTTGGCAAACTCGCGGAAGGTGTAACCTGCCTTCTTCAATTGCTCGAGAGTGCGATCTAGCTCGTCACAAGCTCGTTCGAGCTCGGCGTACACGTCTCCCCGACCATCTTCTCCCATAGGACTAGAATACTCCTCTTGATTTCTGGGCGTTGACCTTCTGTTTGCGGTTGCCAGGAAGGTGTTTGAGATGGTTCGCGGGCATAAGCGTTCCTTAACCCTAAAGCTCGGGGCGAAGGAGACAGTCTCAATGGTTTCTGAGACCAACCCGTCCTATGACGCGTCGTACTGAACGAGATGGTCAAGATCTCGCCTCTTAGCCTCCGGCCACATCTCAAGCGGCAGAGTCCTTCCTGAACAGCGTCCAAGTGTCACGAGATGATCGGATCCACAATTTTGACACCTAGCTCCTATCCCGGTCGTCGTGTTGTAGCAACGTGGACAGTATGAGATCATCTTGGCATACGTGAAGAAGCTTGAGCCTCTCTCCGCGATTTTCCGTGAGAGCTCTGCCAGTCCTTGAGGATCAGTCTTCTCAATGATCCATAGGGGAAGCAGTCCGTCTCCGTCGAGTAGTCTTTGGATCTCTCCTTCTATGGATATTCGCTTGTCGAGTGGGATTTTTCTTGTCGCTGGCAGGGCCGGCATGTCAGTATAATAGGGGAGCCTCTTAGAGCCTTGATACGCTATAGTGGAGAATCCGTACTTTTCAGAGTCAACACGCGCTAGTCGAGCAGATGCTTCCGGTGAACCATGAAGTCCGATTCTTACCTCGAGACCATGCGTCTCGCTTTCTTGGACAGCTTTTCTGGCCGATTCGATGATTTTCTTTACTAAGCCTAGATTGTCTTTCTCGTCTAAGGGCGAGTGAGTATGATGGGCTATGGCTTCGTCCAGTCCGAGGAGGCCGATCTCTGCGCTCGCTCCTTTGGGATCGAAGTAGGCTCCACCGTTCGGCCGCCAGGAGAGTAGTGGCAGCAGTCCCTCGCCAAGCCTTTCTTGGATGAGTTGACGTCGCAGGTCTAGACCGTTGACGGCATGCCTTGTTTCCCGCATAATATTCTGAAGGAGTCTCTCATCTCGCCCCGCTGCTTCATAGGCGGCGCGTGGGAGATTGATCAATACTGTGCCCAAGACGCTGCCCTGGCCAGCGGTCGGCGACGTGTTGTGTCCTGTTGGGACTATGCTTCCGTCTGAACTAGCCATAAAATCTTCCTTGTCGATCAGAAAGTTCGGAATCGCGTTTGTCGACGAGTTTTCGTACGCGACAGCGAGAGGTCCGCCTTTTTCGTTAAGATCTTCCTTACTGAGCCGGACTATTACCGACGGGTTCACAAGCGGGATGGTCCGGCTTATTTCGACTAGAGCCTCTAGTATAATTCGAAAGAGTTCTTCCGACTCTCTCTGATAATCCCCGTAGACTCCGGATTGTTTTCCGTCCGGTCCAATGGATCGGACGTCCTTCAAACGTTCCGGGACTCGTCTGTCCAGGCCGATTGTGAACCTTGGAGGAATGAGATTGGAGAATCCATCCCAATTGAGCGCGTTAAGAAATATGGTGACAGCTTCTCGCACACGTTGAGTAGAAGCGTCCCTGAGGAACGGGGCTAGGAAGACATTGAGACTGTCGAATATCTGTTCCCGTGCAACTTGACCGTCGCCCGTTCGGACAAGCTTGAGGATGGTTGCTATCGCAAACTCAAGTGAGTGAGGCGCGGGCGTTCCTGGTGACCCGTGTTGGAGTATTACTCGTATGTTGTGGAAGAATTTGCTGGGTTTGAGCATCCAGGAATCCGGTTGGTCCAGATGTATCTGTCCAGATAAGTGGGCGTCAACTAGGTCTCTTGGCAGACTGTTGAGCAAAACATATTCCTCCGTGACGGCGGTACCGGCCGATCGTTCTACCCATCCCGGATCGAGTCGCCTCGCACTCGCTTCTTTTAGTAGCATAGTTACATCGTTCACAGGGAGGCCGAGACGGGTGAGTTTGTGCCTGTATTCATCGAGCTTTCTCTCAACGAGTATTGTGTTGACCAGTTCCCTGATCAACGGCGCGGTTAGGTAGCTGGTACTAATCTTCAACAGCCTCTCTTCCGCTTCAGTTGCTATCTCATTCGCTAGACTTTGCGGCATGCCAGCTTCCTTGACTAGGGAACTTGCGATCCGCGTCCTATCGAACTCTTCTATTGTCATACGGGATGTACGGACAAAGAGGCGTCCACGTTTCACTGCGAGATACTCTTCTAGGTCTCGCGAGAATTCGACTAGGACTTTGCCTAGCTCAGTTATCCCGTACTTCTTGGTGCCTTTCTCAACATTTACGAGTCCTGCCTTCCGTAGTGTTTTGAGATGGTAGACGAATTTTCCAGCGTCCCGGACTGGGTCGAGCTTGGACGCGTACATTATCTCAGTATAGGGTAAGGGTCCCTTGGACGAGAGAAGCTTCAGCACCTGCAAACGTACCGGGGCAGAAGCCGCATCGAGAACTTCCGAACTGAGCCTCTCATACGATCGTTGCAAGAAGAAATCCCGGCCGTCGTATGACCTCAAATCGTTGTTTAAAAAATTAGTGTGATGAAATGCTAAATCTCTGTTCCAGGGTGATCTGTTAGGGCTTTGTCGGCTCCGGCCTCATGTCCAAACTGCGGGAAAGCGCTAGCCTCAGACACCAAGTTCTGTCCAAATTGTGGAAGAGCGATTACGCCGGTCCAACCGGACATCTGTCCCAAATGTGGAGCAAGGAACGTCCAGGGTCACAACTATTGCCCGGGTTGCGGATTTCCTCTTACACCAGCCCTGAGGGCCAGCGAAGCTCTTCGTCAAACGACCTCTGACTCGAGCACCTATCGACAATCTGTCCCAACAGCGGACTACTCACAGGTCCCCCCAGCTTACCAGAAGATGAGGGATTACCAGGAGATGACGGCCATCGGTCGCACCAAGAACGGCCTTCTCCTTTTGGCAGTTAGCGGATTGCTCGGTCCATTTCCGATTTTGAATTACCTTGGCGGAATATTGGCGATTGTGGGCGCTGTTCTCATGATACTCGGGCGCGGAGCTTTTGGGGACGCGCATTCGAGGAATGTAGTTTTGTCTGTTGTCATCTACATTGTCGGCCTTGTGATATTGTTCATCATAGGGGCCTCATTTGCTCTCTCTATTGCATCCATTGAACTTAGCGGGGCCAGCGGGGCCTCCGCGGCCGCTGCGATTTCTTCTTCGTTCAATGATCTTCTGACGGGTGCCATAGTCGTTGGTGCCGTCCTAGGTGTTGCCACCATACTTTTCACCTATGCGATTCAGAGTCGGACCGGAAGGATACTCCTTCTGGCAGGTTATGTCTCCTCTCTACTAATCGGTATCATGGTGTTTTCTATCATCGGTCCCCAACTTTCGACCGTGGTCAGTAATTCAATCGCTACTCGAAATGTCGATCGTTCTGGAATTGATGCTCTCCAATCGGAGATTCAATTGTTGCGGTTTCTTAACTTCATTCCAGGAATAATTTACGCTGTCGCCTACTATTTGCTTTGGGAACGAATCGACATGGGAGATATTCCTTAATCGTTCCTCACTAGGAACTGATTGGGTGGAGATATTGTCAGAGGGGAAAAAAGAATGGGGAAGGAAGAAGGGGATGGAATCGATGCAATGTGGACTATGCCCCTGTGTAAGGGACGATCAGTACCATGATCCCTCTAGCTGACGATAGCGAACCAGTTCCCACCATGTTCACTGTGACGGTTGTTGGTGATGTCCAGCCACTTCGGTCTATCGAGCTACCTGATAGTGTTGAGCATGTAGTGCCCGACACTACACGTGAAAGCGCAACTATTGTTATGTTTGGTGTCGCTCCTGATCCTGTATAGGCTAGGTTTACTGTCAGCTGGTCACTGCCGGCGATGTTGAAGCCGGTCACCGATACATTGGCCACTTGACTCGATGCTCGGAAGAATAGTCCTCCTTGTTCACCAAAACCTCCGCGTCCCCAACGCAATCCTGCATTGGTTGTCGCTGGGTCGTTGGTAGTGTTGGTTTGAAGTGTTGTTGGGTTGAGTCCCAGCCCGTTCGCCAGACCTATGGTGCCAATTTCGTATGCTGCGAGTCCAGATGCTAGTCCGACCATGAGTGACAAGAGCAAGACTGAGCCGGTACTGAATTTCCTTCCCGAGGTTTTTTGATCGTTTATTTGTTCTGCCATTTCACCTCACTCTGTCAAGGGCTTGGAGGAGTGGAATCATCTGGATTCTCCTAGGAATTTGCTTAAATCCCATTTCGGCCCAGCTAGCTTATCACAAAGACGAGACGGGATGAACCGGGAAGCTAGGCTATGTCATCGATAGACGATCCCGTACTGAAGGAACTGCTTGCTGCCTTTCGGCAGGACGTCCATCAGCTCGCTGACGATATCGTAAGGGGGATGTGGGTGCAGGCCGCAATATCTATGGTAGCATTCTTTCTGGCGTTGTCTTCAACGATCCGACTGCTTGTAGAGATCTACCTGCGGTATCAGCCCTTTCCGGTTGGGCCGCGATTCAACCCTAACAACCTGTCCGTGCTAGTACCGGAAATAGTGCTTGACGTTATCCTCTTCGTACTGTCCATCTACGCATTTCGTAGCTATCTTGTTCTCAGAAGTAGATATAGCCGACTCTGGACTTTGGCTGACAAGCTCGGCCGGTAGGGCCCCTTGCCATTATCACCTGAGACCAAGAAAGAGGCAGAAAAGAGACTGACGATACTGAAACTGATAGAGCTCTATACCGACAAGTGTCCGAAGAGTACTTTGCTTAACGGACCGTTTGGAGGGGACGATAAGGCATTCGAAAGACTTCTTGGACCTAGTGGAGTATTGGTCCGCACAAGAATGGTCAGTATAGCAGAAAATGATCGTGTGACTCATTTCTCTAGGACAGATGCCGGGAAAATATACCAGCAGGTCTTGGATATGCAGCTGAACTTTCTGGATCCATACACTGGTGGAGAGGTCTGGAGCAAATAGATTGAATATCAGAACCCTCCTCGTTCTTGTTCTTAGCTGCTCTGATCTGAGAAATATAACTGGAATCCTAGGAGAATTGAGTACTACAGCGTCTGCTCGTCATATTGGCTGGGGTGATAGAGCCAAGATGAATCAGCAAACACGTGCCTATGCGAACACTGTCATGGTTTGGGGATCCATGATAGCTGTCAGTGCGACGATTGGCTGGGTTGTGGGATACATTCTATTCGGATGAAAATAGGATGAAGAAGAGGTGGGGACTTGCAAGGTTGGGGCCTTGCAAAACCTCTTCTCAACACGCCACTAATTCAGAGAATCAAGAATGTGTGGCGAAACCTTTCCGGGGGGTTATCATTAGTGTTACTAGGAATTTGCTTAAGTTGCCGAGGCCTAGACATCTTGTCCGAAACCGAGTGTTTCCGTCAAGGACTAAATCAGTATGGATTAGTTTCCGATCCAATCCTCTACTCGTTCTTTCTGTAGTGTACGTGGGCGTGTTACTGTTTGCATATGTTCGCTACGGCATTATTTTCCAACTCTCTTTAGGAATAATCGCTCTGGCGGTGCCCACCTCTGAGATTAGTGCTGGGCCGTACTGGGCGTTTTCTGCGAGAACTCAGTCCCTTCCTTCTCATCCTCCTGGCTTACGAGGCACTAGAAGGGCTTGCAGGGACGGTATGGGTTGCTCCTGTGGTCCAGATTGTTGGTCCCCGTGGAATGACGTTTCAAAGCTGGGTAACGATAATTCAGACTACATTCTACTCGCCGTTTTTGACCCAGCTAACGACAATATTCTACAGTCTTCACTTCTTCTTGATCATCGTCTCCGCGGTGGTTCTTTGGTACTCGAACAAGTTCCTCTACAACGGCTACATGAGTTCGCTAGTGATCTGTTCCTATGTTTCATTGATCGTCTACGTTCTGTTCCCGACTGCTCCTCCATGGTATAACGGAGTCGCTACCAATCTTTTGCAAACTTCAACAGTGTCGAATTCTCAAGGTCTCGTCCCGACTCTCATCAAGCTTGGAGAGATGATCGAATCAGACAAACTTGCCGCTTTTCCTAGTCTTCATGCAGCCTACGCTGTGTTATTCTGTTACTTCACGATGAAGGCGAGATGGATCCACGGAATAGTAAGCGTTCCGATTATGATTGGGGTGTTATTCTCCACAATCTATCTGGGGCAACACTATCTCGTTGACATTATGGCCGGCGCCGGGGTTGCTATCGCCTCGACGTTCATTGCTAAGCGGCTGGTGTCTGTTAGTCTGCATGCGCGGACTAGTCCCTCCTTAACCATCTAACTCTCAGCCTTTGGCTCTGTTATCACTTGAGTAGTTCCCGGTCTTCTTGTTCTCGTACTGAATGGGTTTATCTTCCTATTCTATTCTCACGCCCGAGCATCGGGGCGGTGGTCCAGACCACCAAAGAGTGGGGACAGCATGGTCTAAGGGCGTCGCCCGACCAGAGATACTGGTCTCGGGCACCAGTGATCGTGGGTTCAAATCCCACCCGCCCCACCACATTTGAGTTCACAACCTCATAATCTAACCCGGTCCAGAAGCCGCAAAATGGAGTTTAGAGAACAGTTCTGACAATCAGAAACCGTTTCGGGGCCCTCACAACTTATCGTGTTGTAAGGCTGGACATTGAACTAGGACTCTCGTCAAGTCTGCTTGGGTTCTTTCACTAACTTGCCGGATTTCCACACGTGAGTTATGCTCTGCTTCGAGGCCAATACTGTCGGATTTGACAGAGGATTCTGCGTCACAGAAATCATATCCGCGTCGTATCCGGTTTTGAGCTGCCCTGATTTGGGTGCTTGTGGACCGAGCGTCTCTGGACTGAGGGATGTGGCAGCCTGAATCGCTTGCAAGGGGGACATTCCGGCTTCAACGAGATGTCCGAGTTCGTGTGCATTCATTCCCCATGGCACGGCAGTTTCCTCACCTGAAGTAAAGATGTCAGTGCCAAGCACTATTTTCACCCCCTTCTTCACGGCTAACTTCATGGCTTCTTTGTGCGTGTCAGAGATCGTGACGAGTTTCTGGTATGCGTATTCAGGTAGTCCCGATTGTTTCGCGAACTTGAGAAGCCTGTCGAAGATGAATCTCGTCGGGACAAGTATTGCGCCTTTCTCGATCATCAGGTCGGCAGCTTCTTCGTCTAGGTACGTGCCGTGCTCAATGGTCTTGCATCCTGAGGCTAATGCCGTCATTATTCCCGGCTTTCCGTGGCAGTGGGCTGCAACGATTCTCTCGGCTCTTGCTGCTTCCTCGACGATCGCCTTCATCTCCTCCCCGGAGAACTGTTGGTGTGTGGGGTGGTCCAACTCGCTGAGAACGCCTCCGGAGGCACAAATTTTGATCAGTTTGGCGCCTGAGCGCAGTTGACTGCGGGCTGCTTTGAGGCATTCAGGGACGCCGTCACAGAGCACTTTTGCTCCCCAGAATTCCTCGAAGCGTCGAAGTACGAAATCTATAGGAAAGGAATGGACATCACCGTGTCCACCTGTCTGGCTAAGGGCGGCGCCAGCGGCATAGATGTGTGGTGCGTTGAGGGTTCCTTCGGCAGAAACCTTGGCGATGTGCACCCCGAGCCCACCAGTTTCTCTGACGCTCGTGAACCCGGCAGCGAGAGCCCTTTCTGAGTCCTTGGCCGCTCGCGCCGCGAGCACAGCGGTCGGAGTCCTCAGGTCCTCAGATAGATCTGTCGTCTTCACTCCCAAGAAGTGCGTGTGTGCATCCCACATTCCAGGCATGATGACGCGGACGTTTGTCGTTAAGTCTCCATGGTTCTGCTTAGGAGCGCTTTCAACGGGACCAGCGAATGATATCTTGGTACCGTCGATTAGTACGCAGCCGTTCTTTACGACATCGTTTGTTCCGGTGATGAGGACATCTGCCTCAATGCGCTGCATGAGGCATGGGTCTAGTTGTTGAAGCGATTTAAGTGTGAAAGGTTGAATGAAAGCGCGCGGTCGTTAGGTTTCCGCTTGAGCTCATTCGCATCGGAAGAGGCCGAGAAAATCGTTCAAACTTGACGGACTGGCCAGCGGACTGGCTTTGAGGGGATGTGAACCAACTGGGTTCAAATCCCACCCGCCCCCACCAGCACGAACCCGCGACAAAAGTCAAGCAACCCGAGCAAGATAGCAACCTATCTCCTCGGAATGCAAAGGGACGGCTACAGACCATCTACCTTCATGGGCTTAGGTGGAGATGGGAGGCTTAAGTCGGTGTCCTGAGCGCATGTCATCGGGGGAAAGCCGTTTCTTGTGGTAAAACCGTTCGCGGTATTCATCGCGTGAGAATTCCCAAGCTTCCTTCAAGTTGTAATCGCGGTCATATAGAATCCAGATGAGTTTATTCCAATTGTAGTTTCGTGGTCCATTTACTAGTGTCACTGGACTGCCAGGTTTTCCACTCGGTCGATTACTTTTCACTTGAAATCCGACGTTTCCTTTCCGGAAGTCAACCCCCTTAGTCACGGCCGTGTCAGACTCATGCCGTCCCTTCCCTATTTCCAGACTCGTGTTTTTGAGCTTAGCAGCATCGAATTCGGCGACAGTATCTGTAATTCTGGGCGCAACGCCGAATCTCTTTTCCCATTCAAGCGATACTCTGACCAGAAGGTCCCTGAGTTCGTCATGTGCTAGATCTGAAATTTCTATTCTCATGCAGCCACCCGGTTATGTGGTATACCATCTGCGAGATGTATCGCCTAAGGTTTAGGTTGCTGGGACTGCTGGCTCCTTGGAGCGCTAGGAGGCAGCATGTGCCACGTGTAGAGAATCTTAGTCCGTCGAAGAACAACTTCATTGCAGCAATCTTCTCAGGAAATTCCAGTCTCTTATCGATCGTAGGGATCGAGAGTTTCTCTATCGATAGTTGCAAAGGCACTATCGTCTAGTCGTGCACACCATTCTTCGAAAAGTGAAATAACTGGATCTGGATGTTTTGCTGGATGAGAGAAAGAGCGAAGGTGCTGGTAGATTCTTGGATTGAGCAGATTTGTATCATGACAGCCAGTTGTGCCAAACGAACCAACGAGGTAGTAAGGGTCTTTCCTCAGATCGTCAAGGTTGTACGGACGTCTGAGATATGCCACGAATAGATTTGGGCGATAATACAACTATTGACGTAACCTACCACATTCTGAATAATAGGTTGAAGGTTCTCACCATACTCTGCGCTAGTAATTCTCTGGGTGTATGCTTTGAGCGTCGTACTGTTAAGGGTCGGGGTCGACTCGGGGAGCGGGGGTATCCAAGGCCCGTTATTGAGCAATGTTTTCGATTTTGACTACGTCCCAATACCCGACTATACTGATACGGACCCTAGGAAGTATGGAACCGAGCGTGGAAGATTCGGCAGGACACTGGCAGAATACTTTCCTTCCCCTCGTCAAGAAAAGATGGCTAAGCAGTCCATCCATTACGACCCAGAATTTTCGACATTCACGTATGGGGATCCGACGTCGCCCAAGGCACGATTACGTAGACTCGAACCCGGAAGCCTGCTGGTTTTCTATTGTGGACTTGAGGGATGGAACAAGTACCATTCAGACCCTGCACTGTACATAATGGGGTATTTCGAGGTGTCAAGGGCTGGTCTTGCCCGGCAAATTGGCGACGACCTTGTTCACCGCGAGTTCTCCAAGAATTTTCATGTTCGCCATCCCAGCATCTACAGTGAAGATAGGGGGGCCCTCGTCCTTGTAAAGGGAGGACGATCTAGTCGTCTTCTCAATCGTGCATTCTGCATTAGCGAAATGGGAGTCGACCGAAAGGGGAAACCTCTCAAGATACTATCGCACAAGATGCGCAGGATTGTCGGCGATTTCGGAGGCAGGGTGTCTGTTCAGAGGAGCCCGCCTCGTTGGGTCTGGCCAGAGTTCTCGAAAGGCGCGATGGACTTCGTTCGCTCTCTAGATTGACTGAGTACAATATGGCGTCCTAATTCTAGGAGTCTCACTATCGCCTGCTCACTCTCAGCCATGCGTCAGTGGCAGAATCGAGCCAATCGAATAGAGCTTTCCGTTTCTCAGATGATTTGAAGGACACGCTGAACATACGGATTACTTTTTCATTCATTCTACTCCCTATACCAATAACCACGACACTGTTGAGGTTCTTCCTTGCGATTGCTCTAACTGCCTCCTTAGGATCCTTGACCCTCTTCGGATCGATTTCCCCCAGCAACATGCCCTCGACAAGTTTGTACCGATCTTCTAAGCTGCGCTGTTCTCTCATTTTGCTTCACCTTATCCGAGCCCGGGCTTTCCTTGGTTAAGAATCATTTCTTGCTCGGAATCTTCCTAGACAAGTCACTCCCTCAGAAAGAATTGGCTTACCCTTTCCGGGCTTTGTGAAATTCCCCATCGTGACGTTGACCTTGTGAACCGCCCTCTGAAGCCTTTTCCGTTCTTCTTCCCTAACTCTAGCGCGATAGCCGATTCGGCGATATATCTAGGAGGATTCGAACCTCAGGGCGCACAGCACGCGGACGTGAACCTGTCAGCAAATGCTCGGACGCAAACCGATCAACCGAAACTGGATTGTGCAAACCAAACTGGTAGACTGGAAAGACTGATCGTCAGTAGGATGCAGGCGCCTGCCATAGGTATTACATCACTGTAACATATATATAGTCCATAGTACGGAAGTCCTTATATCCAAGTAACACCTGTTACATTGTAGCAATAAAATGCTATAGGAAAAAACAAAAATGCAAACCAACACAAACACGAA
>Ga0209761_1002674_pt1 | contig 11706 bp, 10 predicted proteins | sample GraSoi013_1_40cm_4_FD_185818 | JGI IMG/M metagenome (GOLD analysis project Ga0209761, IMG submission 185818) | Grasslands soil microbial communities from the Angelo Coastal Reserve, California, USA - Sample 09_25_2013_1_40cm (SPAdes) (version 2) | ecosystem: Environmental > Terrestrial > Soil >... | reverse complement strand
CGGGGGAGAATGGGCGATTTCCGGCTGACAGGGCGTAAAAACAGGTGATTATTCAGTCTCCATTATTCCGCGTTCGTCTGCAAATCGACCAGGGGATTAGTGTGGTCGTTCAAGACAGCCGACAGATCGCGATTCAGGGGTGACTCTGGGAGATTTTTTGGTCTTTCTGTCCGGGCTGGAATTTTGGCTTTCGTTAGGCAGTTATTGCCGTTCAGCCAGCAGGCGGGATCTTCGCCGGATTTGCGAGGTTCCATGCCCCAAAGGGAGAGTTCCGTGCAGTTGTAGGACGCTGTCTCGCAATACGGTGCTTGGGGTCGCCAAGCCCATGGGAGGTGTGTGCCTTTTCAACAAGTCTGCAAGCCGAGTCTACAATGAGAGAAGGATTGACAGTACTGCTGGCGTTTGTTTAGAATGGGAATATCCGATGTAATATTCGGTTTTGCGCATGACCTGATGCTAAGGGCAAACTACGGTGGAATCTTCCTGCTTATGGCTATGGAAAGCGCCACTCTTCCAATCCCCAGCGAAATAGTCCTTCCTCTCGCCGGGTATTTGGTCTATACAGGCGAGTTCGAATTCTGGACCGCAGTCCTCGTAGCTACCCTAGGGAGCATGGTGGGAACAATGGTCGACTATGGCATTGGGTATCGGTTTGGAAGGAGTGCGATATTGAAGTATGGGAGGTTCGTCCGGCTGAGCGAGAAGCACCTCGTCAGCAGTGAGACATGGTTTGCGAGGCACGGCGACTCGGCTGCGTTGCTGGCAAGGTTTGTTCCCTTGCTGAGAACTGTGATCGCCTTCCCTGCAGGAATCGCCAAGATGAGAGTAGGCAAGTTCCTGGCGTTCTCATCGGTGGGGATTCTCATCTGGGACATTGCCCTCATCTACTTCGGATATGCAGCTGGTCAAAACGCGAATCTGATAGTCAGTAGCTTGGAGTCTGCCTTTGTTTTCGTGGAGGTCTCTGTGGTCATCGCGATCGTGTTGACGTTGATTTTCGTATCGAAAAGGCATAAGAAAAGCTGAGACCATTCCCGCTCAGTCAGGTTTTGAACACGTTGACCGAGTCTACAGCGCCTCCCGCTGACAAGGGCAAACTGTGCCCATTGTGCAGTCTACCACAGAACGAGGTTTTAGCCGAGCTAGGACGATGGCGGCTGGCGAGGACGAAAACGATGAAAGGACACCGAGAACGACTCATGCTCCTCTATCGGGAGCATGCCAAGACAATCGACGAGCAGTCAATCGGAGAAGCCTATCTAACGCTCCACAAGGTCGGCCAAAAATTCTTCTCCCATGCGAAACAATGGGCCATCTTCGAACCAATCTACGCCACGGTCCCTGAGCACTGGCATCGAGTGGCATCTGACCTAGACGCCAAAGCTGATGACCACGATCAAATTCTGAAGACTCCAAGACTTATCGTTGATAATGAGGATGGCACAATAACGCGGGTCACTGTTGGATAAGGCGGCCGGTTAGAAACGTTCGCACTCTAGGCAATTGGCCTCCCAGCCAGGCTTGACAGGATTTGTTTAGCCTGGAAGGTTCTCCGTTCCAGTAGAGTTGTGTAGGTTCCGAAGACTCGCGCTCGTCCTCTAAGCAGGTCCTCTAGCGGGTCATCACAAACAAGTCCGGCATTGCCTATCACCCGTGTCCAGTGCGCGTCGCTTCCTGCGCTTTTGGGTTTTGAATTTGTTCCAGCCAGCTGCATTGCCATCGAGTTGGCTTTAGGAGTGTTGTTCGCATTGAAGACCTCAACGGCATCTGCCAAAACGCACTGGTCTTTCACCGACCTGGCCTTTTTCGAGAAGGGGTGTGATGCTACTGCTATTCCCCCTGCGCTGTGAATCTCCTCTATTGTTTCCGCGACTTGAAGCCCCTTGGGAATGTTGTCTCTTACTCCGATTGCAAGAATGTGTCCGGCAGCGCTTGTCACCTCAATGCCGGGGATTACGATGAATTCTGGATAGTTTCTGGCCAGTCTCTGCCCTACGAGTCCACCTTTGACACTGTCATGGTCTGTTATGACCAGTCCCCTCAGACCTCGCGATATGGCTGCCTCAATCATTTCCTTGGGAGTGTTGAGCGCGTCGAAGCGACGTTTCCTCCGGTTACTATACACAGTGTGACAGTGGGTTTCCCATCTCATCGGTATCGCACCATAGCCAAGTCCGTGGGCCGGGACAATCCTGCACGTCATCATCCTTCACTGTGTTAAGGTTCCTCCGTAGTCTTGTCGGTCCCTCCCTGCCGCAAAATGTCTTATTCTCAGGACCCATGGACTCTGGTGTTGGTGTGTCGCGTATGATCAGGTTTGGATGTATTGCACCGCACGGTGCCGAACTGATTCCGTCACTTGCAAATCGACAGAGCCTCGCCTCGTTTCAAAAAACGAGAGACGGGATGCGCATACTTGCGTCGGAAGTTGCGAAAGCAAGACCGGACACTGTTATCATTGCGAGCCCTCATAGCCTCAGGCTTTTTCGTCGCATAGGAATCATTACGGCGGAAAATTCCTCAGGGACCCTTGCAACTTTACCCAATAGATCAGTGAAGCTCAAAGCCAAGTGTGATGTCGTTTTTGCGAAGAGGCTCCTAAGGGTTGCTGAAATGCGGGGACTGCCGGTCGTCGGCGCTAATTATGGCACATCAGAGGGTAAGGGCTCTGATATGCCCATGGACTGGGGGACCCTCATTCCTCTCTGGTTTATCCTCAAAGAAACGGGGCTCAAAGCAAAAGTTGTCATTGTGACGCCGTCTAGGGAGATAGCTTTGGGACAAAATGTCTTGTTTGGCCAGACAGTCGCACGCCTCGCAAAGAGAACTCCTGGAACGCAAGTATTCGTGGCAAGTGCGGACCAGGCTCATACACATTCCAAAACTGGGCCTTACGGCTTCAGTAGAGACGCTTCGAAGTACGACGGAACGGTTGTAAGAGCGATAAGGGAGAATCGCTTGCGTGACGTTATTCGCTTAGGCCCGAGGATGGTTGAGCGGGCAAAACCGGATAGCCTGTGGCAAATCGCGATGCTGGTTGGTGCCATGGGGACAGTGGGAATGCGTTCTGAGTTGCTGTCATACGAGGTTCCAACGTACTACGGGATGATCTGCGCAACGTTCGCTCGAATGCAGAATTAGACAGGAAATGAACATTTTTGCAGTTCTCCGGAAGAAAGAACCAGAATTACACCGCCCGGAGTCTTCCAGGCTTGAAAAATCCCCTGAATCGTCAAAGCATCAAGGAATACAATAGATTTAAATCATAAAGTGCGGTTTGTATGCTATAGGTGAATTCAGGATGGCTAAGCCTAAAAAGAAGAGCAAGAAATAGCCATAATCGCTTATTGTTCCGAAGTTCTAGCTCATTTTACCCTTTTTTTTTTTATCTCTAATGGGCTTCTTCCAGAAGGTCGCTATCTACTACTGCAGGCAGGTTTCTCGAGTATCTTAGCTCGTGTATCAAATGCTTCGATTGAAGGGACCGCCCGCTTGCTCTATGCCAGGTAGAGGACCAAATACAAGGATCGGGAAAATGGGAAGGCTGGCTTGAATATTTCGATATTGTTCGGTAGAAAGTCCACTACCAAGGAACCTTGGTAGTATGTCTTTCGAGGATTTAAGTTCGTTGGAAGTCTTTTCCTAAGAAAAGTCCGGGAGTATTATATCGGAATGGTGGGGGGCTCTTTCGGGCGTAATGGGGAAACAGTCGGTGCGAACTCGAAAGTTCATGCAGACACTCGACGTAAGGCTCTACACTGAGCTTGACAGGGTAGCGAAGAGCAGAGGAATAACAGTTCAACAGCTTCTGAGGGCCGTTGTTGTCCCCGAATGGTTCAAGCAGGAAGACCCTGAGAAGTCAAAAGAGATCTTGAGACGGCTTTCGAAATTGCATCGAAGGCAGCGGACTCGACGGGTCGCCCCGAAAATTAGCGCCTGAATACTGTCGTCTCTCCGTTCGCCTCGTGTCGTGCGCGTCTATAGGGGTCATATTCATTTTCTGGTTGTATGGGTGATGCGTGGTTGAGGGCTCAACTCCGACCCCCCGATGTAGAGTGACGTCTCGACGAGTCTAACCGCGTAGGCCCATTCGTTGTCGTACCAGGCCAGGACGCGGACTAGATCACCGGTGCTGGACGTTGACGGAGCGTCGATTATGGAGGAATGCGGATTCTTCTTGTAATCAATTGAAACCAGCGGTTCCTCTGAGAGCTCGAGTATTCCTCGAAGTTGGCCGCGGGAGGCGTCTCTATAGGCGCGATTGACCTCCTTGCTGGTTGCAGGTTTCCTTGTTGAGGCTACAATGTTGAGCAGGGACACACTTGAAATGGGTGCCCTTATCGCGTTGCATACAACTCTCCCTTTCAGTTCAGGAAATATGCGGTCAATGGTGCTAGACGCTCCAGTCTTGGTCGGGATTAGTGATTGGCCGGCGGCTCTCGCTCGTCTGAGGTCTTCATGGGTCCCGTCTAGCAAACGTTGGTCACTGGTGTAGGCGTGGACTGTTGTCGCGAATGCGTATTGAATGCCAAAGTTATCGTTGAGAACCTTGAGAGTAGTTGCAAGACAGTTTGTTGTGCAGGAGCCCATCGAGATTATGCGATGCCCTTCAGGATTGTAGTCGTCCATGTTGCAGCCTGGGATTAGGGTAACATCGGCCTCCTGGGAGGGAGCGCTTATGATGACTCGCTGTGCTCCTGATGAGATGTGGGCCTGTGCTCTTTCGCGTTCGGTGGCCTTGCCGCTGCAATCCAAGACTACGTCAACGTTGAAGGCGTTCCAGTCAACCTTGGATGGGTCTTGCTCGTTCAGACACGGAATTCTCATGCCGTGAGCGCGAATCGCATCCGGTTCCCAGTCAACATCAAACGGGAGAACCCCGTAGGTCGAGTCGTACTTCAACAAGTGGGCGAGCGTGCGGGGGTTGCCAGGAGAGTTTATCGCGGCAACTTCAATGCCCGGCTTGGGTTTTTCGAGTAGGACTCTGAGCGTGCACCTTCCTATTCGTCCAAATCCACTAATTGCTATCCTCACAGGCGCTCACCTAGTTCTGTTCTAGCTCGTAAGGCCGGATTTCAAACGGGCATTTAAACATCAACCAACAGGGATATAGTTCTACGAGTTGAGTATACCTACAGCTATACTTCTGCATCCGGTTGTGCCCTTGCTTAAATTGAAGGGCGAGCAACCTATCTCAGTGGCCAGTTGTCAATGTCTCGTCAGACGGTCGCTCTTTCACTTCTACTTCTGGCCATTGTCATAATCCCTTCTGGAGCGTTCGGTTTCACCCATCCGGCCTATGCCGCAGACTCTCCCGCGACCTCGTTCACTTTCGCAGCCGGGGGAGATATTGGTACTCCGAACCAGGGGGCGGCTGAAGTAAGTCTGAGCTACCTAGCAGCGACCAACCCAGACTTCTTCCTCGCCCTCGGAGACCTAAGCTACGACCGCTCTGTAACAGGGGGCATGTGGTGTAACGAATTCAAGGACCAGTACAATCACATAGAAATCATAGCCGGGGCGCATGATACCGGCGAGTTTCCTCCAAACGCTACGGACTCGACGCGCAGCTATGAGAAATTTGTAAACAACTGTCCGTTCTCGTCTCCGAATGGAGCTCGAATCCAGCTGAGCCCTAATTGCCCCGCTCCAGAATCCTGCTATGGGAGAGAGTATTACTTTGACTATCCGAACACCAACAGTCCTCTCGCGAGGTTCATGATGATCTCGCCGGGCGTATTCAACATAACAGGCGGCTGCAGTGCTCCGTGCAGCATTCCTCACGCGGGACAAACTTGTAACGTCCAGAACGAGGCACTCTATAACTGCTGGCCCTATGTTAGGGGTGACCCTCACTATGAATGGGTCAATGACACCATTAACGACGCAAGGAACTATTACCCGTCGATTAGATGGATAATAGTAGGAATGCACAAGCCCTGCCTAAGTGCGGGCAAGGAAAACTGCAGTATTGGACCGGGCATCTTCAACCTCCTTCTCGCTCAAAATGTTGACCTGATCTTGCAAGGGAACGATCACGCTTATGAGAGGAGCAAACAACTCGCCCTAGGCAACGGAACCTGCAACGCGATACCCTACATTACTGACCCCGGAGAGAACAACTCCTTTGTCGCATACAATTCTGACTGTGTTGTTGATCGTGGTTCGAATGGATTTTACAAACCTCACGTCGGAACTGCCCTAGTAATCCAAGGCAATATGGGCCTAGGAAACGATGTCGATGAGACCTCTAAGTATCCCTATAATGCAGTTGAGTCCCCCTATTTTGCAAGATTGATGGGCAACAACACCTTGGGCTTCGGCCACGGCTTCGTCAAGTTTACAGTGTCCGCCATCGAGGTACACGTTCAGACCGTCTTCACAGGGACTGTTCAAGATGAGTTCAGAATAACACAGCCTCCTGTTCCATCGTTCTCTTGGTCTCCTTTCAACGCCACTGTCGGAGATACAGTGACCTTCACCGCTTCAGTTCTAGGTGGCCTCGAGCCGTACTCGTACAGTTGGGACTTTGGGGATGGTTCCCCGGTAACCGGGCCGATTGTTCAGCACGTTTTCAGCAACTCGCGAGAGTACGCTGTGACGCTTACACTCGTAAATTCGCTAATGGAAAGTCGAACCGCGCAGAGAATCGTTGCTGTTGGCTCTTGGAATGCGGTTGTCAATTGCAGTCCGGTCCAGACGACTATCGAGGAAATCATCGGACCCAAGGGGATCACCAGAAACTCAACCGATCCGAACTCGATAGGAGCCGATTACACTGGCGGAGGATTCCAGCTCGTGCCGAACCTACAGTACAACCCGCAGTCCCCTGCGAACCCGACCAGTTGGCCTTTCTACAAGAGAGCGGTTAATCTTCCGCCTAGCTGCAGTTACGGAAGGATACCTGCATTTGTTGAACTTCACAATGTGGGTGTTAGAAGTATCAGTAGTAGCGGGGACTGTAGCAAGTACTTTGATGTTTCCAACGGTGGAACCCCGTATCCGAACGGCTTGCAGAGGTGCGTTACTGCTTTCAATCTTGAAAACTGGAATTATACAGTCTGCCCTACTTGTTACATGCACCGGGTCTACGCGTATATTGACAGGGATTGGAACGCGTCTGGACATGCTCCACAGTCTGCCCCGACAAGGGGAGAAAGGATTGACGTGCAAGGATTCATCTATTGGGAATATAGCTCCGTGACCGCCTTCTGGCACTCCTTTTCTGGATGGGAGCTACTCGTGACCGGTTGGAGGGTTTCTCAGCAGAACCAGACCCAGCCACCTAACTCGCCTCCCCCAAGACCATCTAAGGCCTCGGCCCTAGTCATATACGTGGGGTTGGCTGCCTCATTCGTGGCGACTTTCCTGGGAGTCTTTGTTCTTGGGACCTTTTACGAGAGGAGAAAAAGACGTTCAGGAAGTCAACGCGAGAATCACGTCTCGGACCTGAACCCAGAAGCAGCACGCGAGGTCTAAAGCCGTAGCACTATTCCCCGAGTAATCAGCCCCGCTGGACCAGACCAATTGTTTAATGGTCGCCGTTTAGCGGCACGGTTGAAACCTGCAGGATAAGGGCATTTCATGAGCCACGGAGACTCTAAGGTTACAGTAGAAACGGAGAACCTGCGGAGGGAATTCGAGAGCAAACAAGGCAAGATCGTCGCGCTTGACGGCGTCAGCTTGCGGGTCAAGGAGGGAGAAATCTTCGGGGTTCTAGGACCGAACGGGGCAGGGAAGACTACTATGGTCAGAATACTCTCAACGCTTCTGCTTCCAACTGCTGGAACCGCGAGAGTCATGGGGTACGACGTCGGAAAGGAACCCGAAAAGGTCAGGCCATTGATCAATTCCGCCAGCGGGGCGGAAAGGGCTGGCTATGACTTCATCTCGGCTCGTGGGAATCTATGGTTCTTCTCGCAACTGTATGGTCTGCCGTCCGAGGAGGCACACCGAAGAATCAACGAGCTCTCCGCGATGCTTGGTTTAGAGAATTATTTGGACCGGAAATTCTATGCCCTGTCAACCGGCTACCGGCAGAGGGTCACGATAGTCCGCGCCTTTGTCAACGATCCTAGAGTAGTGTTCCTGGATGAGCCTACGATTGGTCTCGACGTGATGACAGCCATTTCCATTCGAGAGTTCCTGCTGAGCCAGGCTAAGAACCGAGGCCGTACGATAATACTAGCCACTCACAACATGTCAGAGGTGGACGCCATCTGCGACAAGGTAGCTATCATCGACAAGGGGAAAATTCTCGCTTGTGACACGCCTTCGGCGTTGAAGAGGTCTCTGGGTGCGCCCGCACTTGTGATGGAGGTTTCTCCACCACCCCCACCTGAACGCTTGGAGATGCTTGCTAAGCTAGAAGGCGTGAAAGGGTACACGTCAACGATTGACGAGGAACGTGGCATATCGAGGGTCCAAGTGGTAGTGAACAGTGATGACACCGCCCAAACAGTCTTAGAGGCGACCCGAAAATCTGAAATGAACGTGCTGTCCAGCTACCGCCAACAAACAACGTTGGAAGAAGTGTTTGTTGCGCTAGTAGGCCGAGGGTTCAGGGAACGGGAGCATGAAGTTGCAGCCTAGTATCTGGCTGAGAACAGCGTACGCCCGAATGTGGGTCCGGACGAAAAGCATCTACGGAGAGCCATTGTGGGTAGTTGTGACAATTGGCTTCCCACTCTTCACGTCGCTTGCCATGGCGCTACTCTACCGTAGCACCGGGCTCAATAGCGCAGTAGGGTTCGCCGTCCTCGGTGGTGTGATGATCTCTTTCTGGGGAAACGTGCTCTGGTCGATGGCGTCGCAGTTCCAGTGGGACAAGCAACAAGGACTCTTCGAGATATACATCAGCTCACCCGCGCCCATCACAGCCATCCTGGTAGGCATGTCGTTGGGAGGAATAATCGGGACTGCCCCTTCCGCGGCACTGGTCGCTTTTGCTGGGTGGGTTTTCTTCGCGCCACCGATTAACCCATTTTGGCCCGGTGTAATCGTAGTGTTCGGGTTGACTCTTGCAGCTCTGTATGCACTTGGAATGACGTTGGCTTCGCTCTATTTGGTATACGGGAGGGAGGCGGAGGCCTTGAATGAGGCTATTCACGAGCCAGTATCATTGCTTTCAGGGGTATACTTTCCTTCGATAGGGGGATTCTCGCCTTTTCCATTTGCTCTGCAAGTGGTAGCGTCTCTGATTCCTCTCACTATAGGGATGGATGCGCTGAGAAGGACACTGTTCGCGCTGCCCGGGCTACCTCCTGCTGGATTTGACGCGATATATCTTCATGTTATCGCTCTGTCAGTCATGGCAGGGTCACTTCTAGTGCTGGCCCAGAAGGCTCTCAAGGCTCTGGAGGAGCGAGGTCGCAGGACGGGAACGATTGCGGTGAGGCAAAGATGAGCAACGTTCGCTCGATTCTAGCATCGATCTGGATCGGCTGGTACAGGGATTTCAGCTGGACCAACCCTCTCCTCGGGCTGTCTCTTAGGACGATTCCTCCGATCGCAAGTGTGATGGCCGCTTCAATCGTCTACTGGTGGGGCTCGTTTCACGCAGGAGTGTTCGACCCGAACAGGCTGGCGTACATAATGATAGGGGCCTTGTTGTACGCTCATATTGCAGCCTATTCCATGATCCCAAACCTTGCAATTGCGGAAGGAAAGTGGACTTTTGTATTCACTCAAGTCTACATGTCGCCCAAGTCCGCATCACCGTATCTCGCCGGAAGGACCTTGGGGTCCTTCCTATCGTCAGCAGTGACGCTGTTTCTAGCTCTCATAGCTGTCTATCTCTTGCTTCCCCCGCTCTTCGGAACAAGTATCCCATTGGTCGTAACGCCTCTTTCATTCGCTCTCTTCGGTCTGGCCCTTGTCGTCAACATCCTAGCTTCGATGGGAATCGGCTTCCTCCTTGGAGCATATGCGATTTTCGCGACGAAGTTCGAGTGGGCATTACCCACTTACATCTCTGGGCTCTTGATGATCTTCTCGGAAGCCCTGTTTCCAGTGACCTTTCTGCCAGGTCCACTCTCTCAGATAGCTAACGTCCTTCCCTTCACCGAGTTCATCAGAGCAGCCCGTGCTGCCATGATATACAATGACGTTTCTTCGTATTTCTATTTCCTAGGCCTTTCTGCAATCGGAGGGCTCATTCTTCTATTCGCGGGCCTCTTGGCATTTCGAAGGGCAGAGAACCGGGCGAGAAGATTAGGTCTTCTGGACCGAAAGGTTGCCTGAAAGGGTTAGTTCGCAGTGTTGAGCCCAGGGCGTGCCAGCAGCTCTAGACTCATCGAGGCAGAGTGAAGGAATGAGCGAGGCCGAGCTAGTACCAATCGAGCCCGACTTGGTGGGGATTTGGAGGAAGAATGTCTGGTGGTTCGGCCTACGCATACCCTTCAGCCTGGAACTCGTCTCCTGGGCCACAATGACGGCAGCTCTCGCCCCGGAGTTTCACCTCGACCGATACCTTCTGACACTCCTGGCGGGATTCTTCGGTCTAATTATGGGAGCGCACTACATCGACATAACCAGCAGCAAGGAGAAGTATCTTCCCTACTTCCCAAACATGAACCGGAAAGCGATCAGAACAGTAGGCATCCTAACGGTCCTGCTAGGGCTAGCGGTAGGAGTCTACATGTCACTACAATACTCACCCTGGTTCCTAGTATTCGTCATCCTTGGGGGGTTCTTTGCTCTCGCCTATCCAGTCGAGAAGCCGAAATGGCTACACAGCTACCCGGGCTTCGCAGTCGGATGGGGCTTCCTGCCCGCACTGGCCAGCTATTATGTTCAGGGCCTACGCGTCGACCTTGTAGGAATAGCTCTAGCGGTCTTTCTAGCGATACTCGTGACAGAGATGCACCACTTGGCAGTCCTCACGAACGAGAAAGAGTATGGTAGAGAGACGGTCCAGAGTGCGAGGTTCCTCTTGAAACTTCACAGGGGGGCGGCCTACGCTGTCGGTCTGGTCCTTCTACTAGCCCGTCTAATCTAAGAAGATCGAATGAAAACAATTGGCTTGAAAGGTCCGAGGATAGCCCAATAGGTCTCTGAGCCCACCCTCTCTATGCCTCGTAAAGCGCTCACAATTGTTGATATTCGGCTTAGCCCAATTGACTAGTGGAATGTCCCACAAACTTGAGCCTATGTGGGGCCTCGGGCGTGGCTGCAACTGCAAGTTCAAACCCCCTTTCCGCACCAGCCCTTCTACGAGGGGAATGGGAGTCGAACCTCACATCTAGGTCCGTGAGTGGCCGGGACGACTCAGATACGGAGCCCTTCTGCTGCCCCTACGAACGCTGGGCTCTTGTCACGCGTGAGGCTTAGCGTCGGACTTCTCCCCCCATTCTTGTCTTGACCTTCTCGTAAGAGCCTTAGCAGAATTCTTGCCCAGGCTGGGAGCTTCTCTTCCACGTCTTCGTCATTTCTCGAGTGCGGAGGCTCACTCATGCGCTAAGAATACTGGTGCGAGTTTTCGGAGTAGTTCATCGTCTTACCGAGAGTGTACCATGAGAGTGGCACGTCGGGGGCGGTGCTCGTCTGACCACCTGCCAGGCTTTTGCCAAACTAATCTTTCCCACTAAGGTTCAGGGCTCGGTCAGTCCACTCAATTGGGTTCTAGCATACTAGAACGATCCAAGTGTACCGGGACGAATATTCCTCTTTCAATTTCTGGAGGTGAACGCTATGAGCATCAATTTC
>Ga0209761_1002673_pt1 | contig 11707 bp, 9 predicted proteins | sample GraSoi013_1_40cm_4_FD_185818 | JGI IMG/M metagenome (GOLD analysis project Ga0209761, IMG submission 185818) | Grasslands soil microbial communities from the Angelo Coastal Reserve, California, USA - Sample 09_25_2013_1_40cm (SPAdes) (version 2) | ecosystem: Environmental > Terrestrial > Soil >... | reverse complement strand
TCAAGCGCAACTGATCGGCCAGGGCCATGACCAAGATCCTGCGGGGCCTGCGCGGCGCCACCACGGCGCGCGCGAACACGAGCGAGGCGATCCTCCAGGCGACGGCGGAGCTGCTGCGCGCGCTGCTCGAGGCGAACGACTTTCAACCCGAGGACGTGGAGAGCGCCATTTTCACGTCGTCGCCCGACCTCACGGCCGAGTACCCGGCCCGCGCGGCGCGACTCCTCGGGTGGCGCGACGTGCCGCTGCTCGGCGCCGCGGAAGTCCCCGTGCCCGACGGGCTGCCGCGCTGTATCCGCGTCCTGCTCCACTTCTATACCACGAAGCCGCAGCGCGAGCTGAAACATATCTACCTGCGCGAGGCGGCCAAGCTGCGATCGGACAGGCGGACGGGCGGCTAGGCGGATGGGCGCACAGGCGATCGGGTCGGCTACGGTCATCGTGAGCGCGAAGGGCGCGGCGCGCTGGCAGGCGGGTCATCCGTGGATCTATCGCACCGACATCTACGACGAGCCGCGCGACGCGGCCGGGATCGTGACCGTCGCCGACCGCCGCGGCCGCCGCCACGGCCAGGCCCTCTACTCTCCCAAGTCGGAGATCCGGCTGCGGCTCCTGACGCGCGGCGGCGAGCCCATCGACGCCGCCTGGTGGGAGGACCGCATCCGCACAGCCGCCGCCCTCCGGTCGGGCATCGACGCCACCGCTTATCGCGTGGTGCACGCCGAGGGCGACGGGCTGCCGTCGCTCGTGGTGGACCGCTATGGCCCCTACGTCGTGGCCCAGCTCCTCTCCGCCGGGCTGGAGCGGGTCCGCGACGACGTGGTCGCGGGGATCCGGGCCGCCCTCGAGCCGGACGGCATCCTGTTCCGCAACGACGCCGCGATCCGCCGCCACGAGGGTCTTCCCCTCGAGGTCGTCACGGCCGACGGCGTCGTCCCCGACACCATCGAGGTCGCCGAGCACGGGGTCCGCTATCTGGCGGCGCCGCGCACGGGTCAGAAGACCGGCGCCTTCCTCGACCAGCGTGAGAACCGCGTGCTCGTCGCCGGGGCGGCGCATGCGGGAGGCCGCGCGCTCGACGCCTTCGCCTACCACGGCTCGTTCGCGCTGCACCTGGCGCGCCGGGTGGCCGAGGTGGTCGCCGTGGACTCGAGCGCCGAGGCGCTGGAACGCGGGCGCGCCAACGCCGCGCTCAACGGCGTCGCGAACATCACCTGGCGGGAGGCTAACGCCTTCGACCTGCTGCGCGAGCTCGAGCGGCGAGAGGAGACGTTCGACACCGTGGTGCTCGACCCGCCGGCGTTCGCGAAGACGAAGCAAAGCGTCCCCAAGGCGCTGGGCGGCTACAAGGAGATCAACCTGCGGGCCATGCGGCTGCTCGCGCCGGGCGGGATCCTCTTCACCTGCAGCTGCTCCTACCACGTACGGCGCGAGCACTTCGCGGCGATGCTCGCGGCCGCGGCGGAAGACAGCGGGCGCCGCCTGCAGCTCCTCACATGGACGGGAGCCAGCAGGGATCACCCCGAGCTCTTGAACGTGCCGGAGACGGGATACCTGAAGGGGGCGCTGCTGCGGGCGGCCGACTGAGCCGCACCGTTGACTTACGAGTCTGCCTTTGCAACCTTGCACCCCATGCCGCTGCCCCGGCCCGAGGCACGCGACCGCCACATCCGCGTCCGCCGAGTCCTAACCGGAGTCCTCATCGCCAATCTCGCCGTCCTGGGGAGCAAGCTGTTCGTGGGCATTCTCTCCGGCTCACTCGCGATCCTGGGTGGAGCGCTCGACTCGGCGGTGGACGTGTTGAACAACGCGCTCGGCGTCGTCCTGGTCCGCGTGGCCGGTCAGGCGCCCGACGAGGAGCATCCCTACGGCCACGGCAAGTTCGAGACCCTCGGGGCGCTCGCCATCGTCGTGTTCCTCGCGATCAGCTGCTTCGAGCTCGCGCGGGGCGCCGTGAACCACCTCCTGAGCGGGGGGCACCCGGTGCTCGTGACCGATCTTCAGCTCGCGATTCTCGTGCTCACGCTCGGGGTGAATGTGTGCATCGCGTGGTACGAGAGGCGGCGGGGGGGCGAGCTGAGGAGCGAGCTGCTGCTGGCGGACGCCGCGCACACGCGCACGGACGTGTACGTGACGACCGGCGTGCTGACGGGCGTGCTGCTCGCGCGGCACGGGTGGTGGTGGGCCGACCCGGCCGTGGCGATCGCTGTGGCCCTGTTGATCCTGTGGGCGGCGTACCGGATCCTGGCCCGCGCCGTGCCGGTGCTGGTCGACCAGCGCGCCCTCCCCCCCACCGCGATCCAGGAGACGGCTCAAGGGGTGGTGGGCGTGAGGAGCGCCTACGGAATCCGCTCGCGGGGCGCGGCCCCGGTGCGCTACGCCGAGGTCACGATCGCCGTGGACCGGAACGCGAACGTCCAGGAGGCGCACGCCATCGCGGACGCGGTCGAGGAGCGCCTCAAGCGCGACCTGCAGCTCGCGGAAGTCACGGTGCACGTCGAGCCATGCTGACGCCCCTCTCCGCCAGCGGCTCGCCCGCGCCTGCCCCAACCCCGCGCCGCCCGCCCCGCTCCCTCAAGCAGGAGTACCACGAATTCATCCTGCAGCGCATCGAGGAGTACAAGAACACACTCACGCGCGAGGAGCTGCTGGAGATCGGGGACGAGGCCGTGCGCGAGCTGGAGGAGAACGCCGCTGGGCAGTACCTGCTCACCGAGGTACTGCTGCTCGAGCACGTGGACCGGATCATCGCCCGCCGGCTGCGGCTGCCGTCGTTTCCCCGCTGGCGGCAAAAGCACCGAGCGCTGCGCGCGGCGCAACGCGAGCCGACCCACTGGGGCCTGGACGCCGATGGACCCCTCGTCGCCTACGCGCGCCGGCTCGAGCCCGGCGACCTGGCGGTGGTCGTGGGAACGGGGGCACTCCCCGCCGGGCTGTTCATCGCCGCCTACGAGGCCGAAGTGTTCCTCGTTGACCAGGAGCTCCACGCCGTCGAGGCGGCCGAGAGTCGAGCCGTCACGGAGCAGCTCGCCGGGCGTTTCCAGGCGCTCGTCATCAACTTCGGGCGCTGGTTCCCGGACGTCGCACCGAGTCTCGTGGTGATCGACCCCGCCGCGCTGGCCGCCGCGCGGCCGAAGGACCGCCACGCCCTGCTTTACGACCTCCAGGCGCGCACCCGGGCGGGCGGCGTCCACATCGTGCTGCCCCAGCCCGCGACCCGGGAGGTGATACCGCTCGCGCCGGAGTCGCTCGAGACGCACTACACGGGATGGCAGCTCACCCGTCGCCGCCGCACCCGCCGCGGCGCGGGATTCGTGGCGGTGAAGCCCCCGCGTCCGCTCGACACGGCGGCGAACGTGTCGGACTAGCCACTCCGCGCCCACCCCACCCCGTAACCGGTTGTAAGACGCCAAGTTGTAAGAACGCGCTCCTGGCGGGAAGCTTGCACTCACGCCTTACGGCTCACAACTGGGAACTGTGCATGACAACGCTCCCCCTCCCCCTGGTTCTCGACGACGAACCCATCGGGGTCATCCTGCGCGCGGGCCGAAAGATCCTGCGCCCGGCGAAGATCTGGGCCTACTGCTGGTTCACGGATGAAGGCGAGGGGGGCGACCACACGCACCGCCATCTGCCCGAACACACCGACTGAAACAGACGCCAAGACGCGCCGTCTTGGCGTCTTAGCGTCTTGCAACTAATCTTCCCGTCATGGCCACGCTGACCATCGACGGCCGCACTGTCACTGCCGACCCCGACCACACCATCCTGGAAGCGGCCCGCGCCGCCGGGATCCTGGACATCCCCACCCTGTGCTGGTACCCGAAGCTGCCGATCGTGGGGAATTGCCGGATCTGCCTGGTCTCGGTCGAGGGGCAGCCCAAGCTGCTCCCCGCCTGCGCCACCAAGGTGGCGGACGGGATGGTGGTCCTCACCGAGTCGCACGCCGCCGTGGAGAACCGCAAAGGCGTGCTGCGCTTGCTGCTCGAGCGCTACCCGGCGGACCACCTCCGGAACGGCGGGCGCGCGAGCCCCCGCAACGAGTTCGAGCAGTACGTGGTGCGCTACGGGGTCGTGCCGACCCCGGTGGCGGAGCGCGACCTGCCGCTGCGCCACGGCGACGAGCGCCCCGGTGACCCGATGATCCAGCACGACATGAGCACCTGCATCCTCTGCACGCGCTGCGTGCGCGCCTGCGAGGACATCCAGGTGGTCGGGGTGCTGGACGTGGGGCTGCGGGGCGAGCACACGGAGATCATCGTCGGAGCGGACGGCGACCCCGACAGGGCGGGGTGCACCTGGTGCGGTGAGTGCGTCCGGGTGTGCCCCACGGGCGCGATCTTCGAGGTGATGCCGCGGGAGCGGTTCACGCCGGAGCAGATCCGGCATCCCGCGAAGGTGGTTCGCTCCGTGTGCCCGTACTGCGGCGTGGGCTGCCAGGTAGACCTGCATGTCGCCGATGGCACGGTAGCCCGGGTGACGTCACCGGACATCGAGCTCAACACCCCAAACCAGGGCTCGACCTGCGTGAAGGGGCGGTTCGGGTACGACTTCCCGCTGCACCGCGACCGGCTCACGAAGCCGCTGATCCGCCGGGGCTGGGTGAAGCAGCGCGACCGCTGGGTCTGGAAGGGCCCCGCAGGCCAGGAGCGGCGGGGTGGACCGTGGCGGACGATCGAGGGCGAGGGGCAGACCGGGAAGCCCGCTGGGCCGCCGCGCGCCGTCGGCAAGTCGGTGCGCGAGCTGCCGCTGCTCGAGCGGCTCGACCTCGACCTCCGCGACCGGGTCGCCACGCCGCCCTCCTGGTACGAGCCGTTCCGCGAGGCCACCTGGGACGAGGCCTTGGAGCTCGTCACGCAGGAGCTGCTGCGCATCAAGCGGGAGCGCGGCGGCGACGCGCTGGCGTGCTTCTCCTCGGCCAAGTGCTCCAATGAAGAGAACTATCTGATAATGCGCCTGTTCCGGGCGGCGCTCGGGACGAACAACGTCGACCACTGCACGCGGTTGTGCCACTCGACGTCGGTGGCCGCGATGCAGCGGGCACTCAACACGTCCGCCGCCTCGGGCTCGATGCGGGAGATCGAGGAGGCCTGCGACGTCATCTTCATCGCGGGCGCGAATACAACCGAGTCGCACCCCGTCTTCGGGGCTGCGATCAAGCGCGCCCACGAGCGGGGCGCCACGCTCATCGTCGCGGACCCGCGCAAGACCGAGCTCGCGGCCCGCGCCGACCTCCACCTGCAAATGCAGCCCGGCACGGACGTGGCCTTGTTCAACGCGATGCTGAACCACATCCTCGCCCAGGGCCTGGAGGCGAAGCAGTTCATCGCGGCCCGCACGCGCGAGTTCGGCAAGCTGCGGGAGTCGGTGCAGGCGATGACCCCGGAGGTCGCGGGGAAGATCACGGGAGTAGCGGCGGACAAGATCAGGCGGGCCGCGGAGATCTACGCCCGGGGACCGAACACGAGCACCCTGTGGGCGATGGGGCTGACGCAGCACGCCAACGGCACCGATCTCGTCGCCGCGCTCCTCAACCTGATGCTCAGTTGCGGCATGATCGGCCGCTGGGGCGCGGCGATGCTGCCGATCCGCGGCCAGAACAACGTCCAGGGCGCCTCCGACGTGGGCGCGATCCCGTTCGTCTACACCGACTACCGCACGGTCAAGGATCCCGGGATCCGCGCCGAGTACGCCCGCGCCTGGGGCGTCGCCCCCGAGTCCCTCTCTCTGAAAGAGGGGCTGATGGTGACGGAGATCGTAAAGCAGGAGAGCGGGGTCCGCGGGATGTACATCATGGGCGAGAACCCCATCATCTCCGATCCGGACATCGCGCACGCCGAGCACTGGTTCCGGGAGCTGGAGTTCCTCGCGGTGCAGGATCTCTTCCTCACCGAGACCGCCCGCTACGCCGACGTCGTGCTCCCGGGCTCGAGCTTCGCCGAGAAGACCGGGACGTTCGTGAACACCGAGCGGCGCATCCAGCTCGGCCGCAAGGCGGTGGAGCCGCCGGGCGAGGCACGGGGCGACCTCCAGATCCTGATCGAGTTGTCGAACAGGCTCGGGTTGAGAACCGCACACCGCACGGCGGAAGACGTAATGGTTGAGATCGTAGGGGTAACACCGTCGTGGCGCGGCGTGACGTACGACCGGCTGGAAGGCGCGGGCCTCCAGTACCCGGTTCCCACGGCCGAGTCGCCCGGCACAGCCTTCCTGTTCGAGAACCGGTTCCCGACGGCGGACGGCAAGGCGATCTTCGTGCCGGTCGAATACGCCCCGCCGGTGGAGCTGCCGGACGAGGCGTATCCGTTCGTCATGAACACCGGGCGCCAGCTCTACCACTGGCACACCGGCACGATGACGCGGCGGGCCACGGGGCTGGACCAGCGCGAGCCCACGCCGATCATGGAGATCCACCCGGCCGACGCCGCGGCACTGGGCCTCGCCGACGGCGATCCCGCTCGCGTGACGTCGCGGCGCAACAGTCTCGTGATCTCGTGCCGTATCTCCGAGCGGGTGGCGCCCGGCCAGGTCTTCGTTCCCTTCCACTTCCGCGAGGCCGCGGCGAATCTCCTCACCAACCCGGTGCTCGATCCCTACGCCAAGATGGCGGAGCTGAAGTGCTGCGCGGTGCGGGTGAAGGCGGTCGAAGCTCCGGCGACCGTGGCCTAGGTGTCGGGTGTCAGGTGTCGGGTGTCAGGTAGTACCGCACCTGACACCTGACACCCGACACCTGTAGATTCCCAGCCCCATGGAGCTCGGTCTCGCCGGCCGCGTGGCGCTGGTGTGCGGCAGCACGAAGGGCCTGGGCCGCGCCGTAGCGAAGGCCCTGGCGCAGGAGGGGGCGCGCGTCGCCGTCAACGGGCGGCATCAGGACTCCGTCGAGCGCGTGGCCCAGCAGCTCGAGGCCGAGACGAGCCGCACGGTCGTGCCCCTGGTGGCGGATGTGGGGACTCCCGCCGAGGCGGAGGGAATGGTGGAGCGGGTCGCCCGCGAGCTGGGCCGGCTCGACATCCTGTTCTGCAACGCCAGCGGCCCGCCCGCCGCGCCGTTCAGCCACCAGACGGCCGACGCGTTCCAGCGCGCCGTGGAGGTCAACCTGCTGTCCACCGTGCATCTCGCCCGGGCGGCCGTGCCGGTGATGCGCAAGGTCCAGTGGGGGCGCATCATCTGCCTCGCCTCCGTGGCGGCGAAGCAGCCCGTGCCCGGCCTGATCCTCTCCACGACCGCGCGCGCCGGCGTGCTCGGCTTCGCCAAGGCGCTCGCCGACGAGGTGGCGCCGGAGGGGATCACCGTCAACGTGGTGTGCCCCGGGTTCATCGCCACCGAACGGATCGAGGATCTCACCGAGACCCGGGCGAAGCGGGAGCACCGCAGCTCGCAGGAAGTGATGCGCGAGATGGTTGCGGACATTCCGATGGGACGCATGGGCCGCACCGACGAGCTCGCCGCGGCCGTCGTGTTCCTCGCCTCTGAACGCGCCAGCTATATCACGGGCGCCGTGGTCCAGGTGGACGGGGGCTTCACCCGCTCCATCTTCTGACCCCTCTCTCTTCCGCTTCCCCGATCCCGCCATGCACGCCATCGTGAAGGACCGTCCGGCCCCCGGCCTCAAGGTCGCGACGGTCCCCAAGCCGTCGGCGGGGCCGGGCGAGGTGCTGATCGCCGTACGCCACGCGGGGGTGTGCGGCACCGACCTGCACATCGCCGAGTGGGACGCCTGGGCGCAGGGCCGCCTCAAGCCCCCACTCGTCATCGGCCACGAGTTCGCGGGCGAGATCGTGGCGGTCGGTGAGGGGGTCGGCGAGCTCAAGGCCGGCCAACTAGTGACGGCCGAGGGGCATATCGTGTGCGGGCACTGCCTGCAATGCCGCACGGGCAACGCCCACATCTGCCGTAACACCCGGATCATCGGTGTGGACCGGGACGGCGCCTTCGCCGAGTACATCGTCATGCCCGCCACCAACGTGCTGCCGCTCGACGGCATCCCGACCGCGGTCGGGGCCGTGATGGACCCCATGGGGAATGCCTTTCACGCCGTGCTCTCGGCGGAGATCCCCGGCAGCACGGTGTTCGTCGTGGGCTGCGGCCCGATCGGCTGCTTCGCCGTGGGGATCGCCCGGGCGGCAGGGGCCGCCAAAGTGATCGCTTCGGACGTCAACCCCACCCGGCTGGCGCTCGCCGCCAAGATGGGCGCCCACCGCACCCTCAACGCCGGCCGCGACGACGTGGTGCGCGCCGTGCTCGAAGAGACCGGGGGCGAGGGGGCGGACGTGGTGTGCGAGATGTCGGGCGTGCCCACGGCCCTGCATCAGGCCTTCGCCGCCGTGCGCCGGGGAGGGCGCGTCCAGCTGCTCGGCATCCCCACGGGCGAGATCCCGGTAGACTTCGCGAGCGAGATCATCTTCAAGGGGATCACGGTGTACGGCGTGATCGGACGCAAGATGTACGAGACGTGGCACCAGATGCGCCGCTACCTGACGGCGGGCTTGCTCGACCCCCGCCCCGTCATCACCCACCGGTTCCCGCTCGCCAAGATCGACGACGCGCTCGCCGCCATCCGCTCCGGCGACGCGGGCAAGATCATCCTGGAGATCGCATGAGTTTCGCCGCACGACTCGCCAGCGAGCTCGACCAGTTCAGGCGGGACGGCGTCTACAAGCGCCTCAACTACCTCGCCTCCCCCCAGGCCGCGCGCGTGCGCATGGAGGGACGCGGCGAGGTGGTCATCCTCTCGTCGAATAACTACCTGGGACTGTGCAGCACCCCCGCGGTCGTGGAGGCCGGCCAGCGCGCGCTGGATCAGTACGGCGCGGGCACCGGATCGGTGCGGTTCATCTGCGGGACGTTCACGATCCACCGCGAGCTCGAAGCGGCGCTGGCCCGGTTCGTCGGCTGTGAGTCGGCACTCACATACGTCAGCTGCTGGAACGCGAACGAGGGCCTCTGCCCCACGCTGCTCGGCGAGCAGGACATCGTCATCTCCGACCAGCTGAATCACGCCTCCATCATCGACTCGATCCGGCTCGCCAAGACCATCACGAAATGCCAGACCGCGGTCTACCGGCACTCGGACATGGCGGACCTCGAAGAGCGACTCAAGGCGGCGAAGGACCGCCGGCTGAGGCTGATCTTCTCGGACGGCATCTTCTCGATGGAAGGCGACATTGCGAAGCTGCCGGACATCGCGGCGTTGGCGCGGAAGTACGACGCCGTGGTGGCGATCGACGACTCGCACGCCACCGGCGTGCTGGGGCAGACGGGCCGGGGCACGGCCGAGCATTTCGGAATGACGGGCGAGGTGGACATCATCACGTCGACCCTGGGCAAGGCGCTGGGCGGGGCCGCGGGAGGATTCACCGCAGGGCCCGCGGTTCTCACCGACTACCTCACGCAGCGCTCCCGGCCCCAGCTCTTCAGCAACGCGCTCCCGCCCACCGTCGCCGGGAGCGCGCTCGCCGCCGTCCGCCACGTCGAGCAGCACCCCGAGCTGGTCCGGCGGCTGCACGAAAACGCGCGCTATTTCCGCACGCAGCTGACGGCACTGGGCTTCAAACCGCTCGAGGGGGAGACTCCCATCGTGCCCGTCATCCTGGGGGAGACGGCCCATGCGATCGAGATGAGCGAGCTGCTGCTCGGGGAAGGGGTTTTTGTGACCGGGTTCGGGTACCCGGTCGTTCCGGAGGGCCAGGCGCGGGTGCGCTGCCAGCTGTCTGCCGGCCACACCCGTGAGGATCTCGACTTCGCGCTCCAGGCGTTCCGGCGCGTGGGAGCCAAGCTCGGTCTGATCTAGGTTCGCCCGCCTTCGGTTTAGTTTCGGGTTTTGTAGCGCGGTCAGCTGGTTGCCACCTCAAGTACTTTCAAGACTCCGTGACTTAACCTTATGGCAAGTATGGACTTTTTGCGCCCAACTCCTATTTTGGGGGTCGCTTGTCGGGCGTAGCCAGCCATTTCTTGACCTGATGGCGGCATTCTCCCCCTTGGGGAGGCCGTGGGAGGTAGTTGCGATGCGGGTACTCTCGATGCTCGGGACGGTACTGGCCTGCGGGGCGACCGCCCTAAGCGCCCAGCGAAGTCACCGGATCGAGCTCGGCGGGTTCGGCACGTACACGCGCTACGACCCGATTTTCGGCCTCGAGAGACAGTTCGGCGGCGGCGGGCGGCTCGGCTTCTTTCTTACGAACAATATCGGGCTCGAACTGGACGGGAGCCTCACGCGGCCAGTCCCCACTGCCGGTGGACCCAGCACCCAGGTTCGGTTCGGCAGCGCGAGCCTGGTGATCAGCTCCGGCGGCCCCTACATCTTAGGTGGCTACTCCCGGCTCGACATGGGGGTCAATCCGCCCTACAACTTCGCGCTCAAGGCCGTCCACGGCGGGCTCGGCACGCGGATTTTCTTCACCGACCGGGTCGCCCTCCGGATCGAAGCCCGGGCTTACTACCCGACAAGCAACCCGTATTTCGGCGGCAAGAAGTCCCTGGACGCGACCGCATCAGCCGGGCTCTCAGTCTTCCTCCTCGGCGGCGGTGGCCCGCACGAAGCCGCACCGCCTCCGCTTCCCCCGGAGAAGCGGGAGTCGGTCGTGGTGGCGGGCGGCCAGCCACCCGCGCCTGCGGTGGCTCCGACGCCCGCGCCAACGCCCGCGTTCGCGCCCCCGCCAGCGCCTGCGCCAGCGCCTGCGCCCATTCCGGCGGTTGAGCGCCGCACTCCGGCGGCCCACTTCGCGGGCGGGGGCGGGCACGCCGACCAGTTCGAGTTCGGGGCGTTCGGGAGCTACACGCGCTACGACCGCGCCTACAACCTCAAGAACCAAGTGGGCGGAGGCGGGCGGCTGGCGTTGTTCATCAGTGACAAGGTCAGTATCGAAGTCGAGGGGGGCTTCCAGCGGCCGAGCCAGAACGTAGGCACGCTCTCGACCCAGCTCGTGCTTGGGAGCGTGAGCCTGGTGCTCAACGCCCCCTCGGGCCGCAACCTGTTCTACCTGCTCGGCGGCTACACCCGGTTCACGTTCCGCGACACCCTGCCGCCCTACGACTTCACGGATAACGCCCTACACGGCGCCATCGGAGATCGGCTCTTCCTGACTGACCACGTGGCGCTGCGTGTCGAGGGGCGGGCCGTCTGGTCGCCCACGACCAATTACCCCGGCGGCAAATTAGGCGGCCAGATCATCGGCACGGCCGGACTGTCATACTTCACCTCCAAGGGGCGGCTCGCCCAGGCGCGGGCGATCGGCTGGCAGCATCAGTGGTTCTGGGGCGGCCAGGGCGGGGTGTTGATCTACAAGACCAATCGCCAGGCTCTCACGTACGATCCCATCATCGGCGGCCATTGGCTGATCACAGGCAAGCGCACGGCCCTCTACACGGCCTTCGAGCAGGCCTTCTTCGTGAGCCCGGTGGTAGCCGACGTGGCGATCCCCAACACGGACTTCGTCGGCACGTTCTCCTTCAGCAACGTGCGCCGCATCATGGGCGGCGTACTCGCTTTCCCGACCCAGCAGCGGATCCAGCCGGTCACGGGCGGCGGGTTTGCGCTGATGCAGGTCCTCACCCCGGAGCTGCAGAGTTGCTCGGGCTGCTTCACCAGAGCGGACACCGCCGCGGCGTTTGATGCGGCGGACGCCAACGCGAGCAAGGCGTTCTTCTGGGTGATGGGAGGGGTCGACATCAGGCAGGGACGGCTGTCGATCTTCGGGCACTACATCAT
>Ga0209761_1002671_pt1 | contig 11710 bp, 10 predicted proteins | sample GraSoi013_1_40cm_4_FD_185818 | JGI IMG/M metagenome (GOLD analysis project Ga0209761, IMG submission 185818) | Grasslands soil microbial communities from the Angelo Coastal Reserve, California, USA - Sample 09_25_2013_1_40cm (SPAdes) (version 2) | ecosystem: Environmental > Terrestrial > Soil >... | reverse complement strand
ACTGCCGAGCGGTTCTACGGCCCGCTCGCGCTCGTGGTCGAGGTCGTGTCGTACTCCAGCAAGCGTACCGACCGGCTGGAGAAGCGTGAGCTGTACCTGACGGAGGGCGTTCTTCGCGACGCTTGCGCGGTGACTTGGCCTCACGGCAAGGTTTTGCCTATGCTTCCCGCCGAGCCTAAATTGAGATTGGTGACCGGTTGACCCCACCGGAGGGATCGTGCCAGCGACTGAGGCAAGCCCCGGAGGGGCGAGCCGAAGGAGTCCTTTAGGGACACCGCGAGGCTGTCGCAGAAGTTCTACGAGAAGTTCGGAGACGAGATCACCAACGAACTTGTGGAATGGTTCAACGACCGAAGGGAGTCCTTTAGGACGCCGTGGACGCGACGTATCGCGCTGAGCTGCGGGACCTCAACGAGCTGAACTTTAGCCGGTTCGACGCGAAGCTCGGAGAGCGGCTCGCCGAGTCGGATACCAGGTGGGAGCGGCGCCTGGCCGACTTCGACGTGACGTGGGAGCGTCGGATCGCCGAGCTCCGCACGGAGCCGAAGGCCGAGCTGTCCGAAGGGCTCCGCGGGCTCGAGACCAAGCTCCTCCGCTGGATGTTCGGCTTCTGGGTTTCCACCCTCATCGGCCTCGGCGCGCTGTTCTTCCGAGGATAGTCCGCCCCGAGCTCGGGCGCCCCCGCAGCGGCTCCCCGAGGGGTCAGCACACGCGTTTTTTTGCTCTATGCATGCGGCAAAGGGCTCCCCCATATTGCGCCCGACCCTTCGCCCGGGGGGACCTGAGATGCAGGCATTCGGCACCTCCCATACCGTCCTCGTCGATCCTACCCGACGGCTCACCGAGCAGGACTACGACCGCCTCGACCACCTGCTGGGGAAGCACCTCGCGGAACTGTCGCTCGAGATCATGAAGCTCGCCGCGTTCTGCTGGGTGATGGTGCTCCTCCTGGCGGTGATCGTCGTTAGCGCGCTCAGGTAGCGCTGGTGGAGCCGATGCCCTGGAACGTCAGGCGCCAAGGGCGCGCCTGGACCCCTTCGGAAGCCCCGGCTCGGTGGGCCCTCACGCCCGAGAAGATCGAGATGTTCGGCGGCCAGCTATTCCTCACGGACGAGGAGCGGCTCACGATGCTCGGCCTGCTGCTCGAGAACGTCGGCGCCGACGCCGCCGTCCACCTCGGAGACCCCGAGGTCTGGCGCGAGGCCGTGGCCGCGCTCCCGCACGGCTGACCCCGGGGCGGCGCCCCGGGGTTCACGAAGCCAGACCCCCGGTTTCGACGGTTGCCGGGCGGGCTACGCTTTCCCAAACACCCCTCGGTCGAGCTCGCGCAGATTCCGCACGCTCGCGGTGGAGCGCATCGGCCGCGCGCGTTCGCACCGTCGGGTACCACTCCCCACGCCGTTTAGCTTTATCCCATGCCCACCCTCACTCGCCGCCACTTCCTCGCCACGACGGCCGGCGCCCTCGGCGCCGCCGCCCTGGGCGACGGCTTCCTCGTCGAGCCCACCGCGATCGACGTCACGCACCACGACGTCTCGATCCCGGGGCTCCCCCCCGCGCTCGACGGCGTCCGCATCGCCTGCCTCGCCGACGTCCACCTGCACCGCGGCATCTCGCGCGCGGCGCATGCCGCGCTCGAGCAGGTCGACCGCGAGCGCCCCGAGATCGTCGTCCTCGCCGGCGACATCTGCAACAAACGGGGCGATCTCCCCACCCTCACCGCATGGGCCCGCGACGCGCGCGGCACCCTGGCCACCTTCGCCACCTTCGGCAACTGGGAGCGCTACGCCAAGATCGATCGCGCCACAGCCGAGGCGGCGTACGGGAAGGCGGGCGTCGAGTTCCTCTGCAACACCACGGCCCGGGTGAGCATCCGGGGCGCGACCCTGACGATCCTCGGCCTCGACGACCCCGTGGAGGGGCGACCCGATCCGATGGCCGCGCTCGCGGGCGTCGGCGCGCGCGACGTCGCGGTGTGGGTGCTCCACGGCCCCGGCTACGTGGACGAGCTGCCGCAGAGCATCGCGCCACGCCCTGCCCTGCTCCTCGCGGGCCACACCCACGGCGGCCAGATTCGCTTGCCCGGCTTCACACCGGTCCTACCGGTTGGGAGCGGGCGGTTCGTCGCAGGCTGGTACCGCGACACGCTCGCTCCCCTGTATGTGTCGCGCGGCATCGGGACGGTGTTCGTTCCGGCGCGGCTGTTTTGCCCCCCCGAGCTACCCGTCTTCAGCCTCCGTTCGTCGCTTCACCAATTAACACCTTGACCTTCAGGGAGTTAGAAGCGAGTTTGTCAGTCTGCCGGTCCTTTCGAGCCCTTGGGGAAGCCTGACGGACGAATGAAGCTCGTCGCAACCGCCGCGCTGGGTGTGTACGCCCTGTGCGCCCTTCTGCCTGACCGCTCCTGCGCTCAGGTGCCTGCCCAGACGCCGGTGCAGCTGCCGGGAGGCCTCACCCCTGAGCAGGCGCTGGAGCTGCTCCGCACCAATCCGCAGCTCGCCGCCATCTTCCGCCAGCGGATCCAACAGTCCGGCCTCACCCCGGATCAGATCCGCGCCCGCCTGGTAGCCGCCGGCTATCCGCCGAACATGCTCGATGCCTACATCGGCGCAGGCGGCGGCGGCGACACGGGCGCTACGCCCGGCGGGCAGGAGGTGGGGGCGCTGCAGGCGATCGGACTCGGCACGCTCGATTTCGCGTCGCGACTCCGGGTGCCCGACACGGGCTTCGTGCGCGTGGCCGGCGCGTCGGTCCCGGCGGATTCACTGGCGAGCGGCAACTACGTGTTCGGGGTGGACGTGTTCCGGCGCTCCACCACCCAGTTCCTGCCCATCCTCTCGGGCCCCGTCCCCCCCGACTACCGGCTCGGCCCCGGGGACCAGCTGGTGCTCATCATCACCGGCGACGTGCAGCGCTCCTACACCTTCCCGGTGGAGCGCCAGGGATTCATCCTGATCCCGCAGGTGGGACAGGTGTTCGTGGCCAACCTGACGCTCGAGCGACTGCGCGACGTCCTGTACGACCGGCTGGGCCAGGTCTACTCCAAGCTGACCCGCTCCCCCAATGCTTCCGTCCGCTTCGACGTCACGGTCGCGAGCGTGCGCGCCAACCAGATCTCGGTCGTGGGAGAGGTGCAGCAGCCGGGGGCCTATCAGATCAGCGCCCTCGGTACGGCCCTCACGGCGCTGTACGCTGCGGGGGGCGTCACCGGGCGGGCCAACATGCGGCAGATCGACATCCGGCGCCTCGGAAAGTCGGTGGCCACGCTCGATCTCTACGACTACCTGCTGCGCGGCGATACGCGCAACGACATCCGCCTGGAGACGGGCGACGTGGTGTTCGTGCCGCTGCACGGGCGGCGGGTGCAGCTCACGGGCGCGGTGCTCCGCCCCGCGATCTACGAGATGAAGGAAGGAGAGACGCTCGTTGACCTGGTGCGGGCCGCGGGCGGTTTTCGCGCCAACGCGTTGCTCGAGCGCGTGGCCGTGCACCGCATTCTCCCCGCCGGGCAGCGCAAGCCGGGCCCGCTGCCGCGGGCCGCGCTGGACGTGGCGCTCACCGTCGCGCCAAGCGAGGAGCACGCCACGAGCGGGCAGATCGGCCAGGATCCCAAGCCCGGGGGGCCGGCCGGGGACGTCGTGGTCCCGGCGCTGCCGCTCGAAAACGGCGACTCGGTGGTCGTGGACTCCATCGGCCCGCTTTCCAGCGGCCTGTTCGTCGGGATCGTCGGCATGGTGAAGAAGCCCGGGCGCTACCCGTGGCAGCAGGGGATGACGTTGCGGGAGCTCGTGACCCTGGCGCGCGGCCCGACCGTGGGCGCCTACCTCAAGGAGGCCGAGATCGGCCGCCTGCCGGCGGACCGCTCGCAAGGCCAGCTCACGCAGACGGTCCGGGCCCCGATCGACTCCACCTATCTGTTCGAGCGCGATGCCGCGGGCCGCTACATCGGCCCGCCGGGACTCGCTTTCCCGGGGCCCGGGGCGCCCGAGGTGCCGCTGCAGCCGTACGACAACGTGCTGATCCTGAGGCAGCCGGACTTCGCGCTGCCGCGCACCGTGTACCTCGGTGGCGAGGTGCGGTTCCCAGGCACCTATGCGCTGCAGTCCAAGGGCGACCGGCTGCTGGACTTGCTCGACCGCGCGGGCGGGCTGACGCCGCAGGCCTACCCCAACGGCATCCGCTTCTACCGCCCGGTGGCCGGGGCGGGACGTCTGGGCATCGACCTGCCCAGGGTGCTGAAGGACCGCGGCCACAGGGACAACCTCGTGCTCGCGGGCGGCGACTCGATCGACATCCCCGCCTACGAGCCGACGGTACGGGTGGAAGGAGCGATCAATTCCCCGGGGAGCGTGACCTACGTCCAGGGTCAGGGGCTCGACTACTACCTCAACGCGGCGGGCGGCGTGTCGTACCGGGGGGATAAGGGCCGGACGTTCGTGCTGCAGCCGAACGGCAGCGTGCGCGCCGTCCACAAGCGCGGCCTGTTGTTCGGCACGAGCAAGCCCACGCCCGAGCCGGGAGCCGTCGTCGTCGTCCCCATACGAGACATGTCGGCGCGGAGCGACGTCGGCACGGTGCTGGCGGGCCTCGCGCAGGTCGTCGGTGCACTGACGACGGTGATCGTCGTCATCGTGACGCACTGATGGCCCAGCCGACGACGGACCCGATCGCGGTCGAGTTTGCGGGGCTCCCGGACGAGACTCGCGCGCCGGGCGGGGAGCGCGGCGGCTCGCTCGAGTTCGTCAACGCCCTGCTCAAGCGCTGGCGCCTCGTGGCCGGCCTGCCCCTGCTCGCCGCGATCCTGACCGCGATCGTGGTGCTGCTCTTGCCGCCACGGTACACGGCCACGGTCACCTTTGTGCCGGAGCAACGTGGTCCGAGCCGGAGCGGGGGGGCTGGGGGCGCCGGCGGCGGGTTGGTGGGGCTCGCCGGCCAGCTGGGCATCCCGCTGGGCATGGACCCGAGCCAGTCTCCCCGCTTTTACGCCGAGGTCCTGACGAGCCGCGACCTGATGGCGCGCGTGCTGGTCACGAAGTTCCCCGATCCGCGGCGCCCCGCCGCGGGCGACTCCGTCCCCCTACTCGCCATCCTGAGAGTCTGGGGAGGGATCTGGGGAGCGAAGAGCGCGGCCGACAGCCTGGATCGGGGCGTGCGCAAGCTGGGGCGGCGCGTGTCGGCCCGCGTGGACATCCAGACCTACCTCGTGTACCTGAGCGTCACCACGCGCTACCCCGACCTCTCGGCGGCCGTGGCCAGGCGCTTCATCGACTATCTCAACGAGTTCAACGCCACGAAGCGCGAGTCGCAGGCCCGGGCGCGGCGCCAGTTCGTGGAGCAGCGCATCGTCGACGGCGAGCGCGAGCTGCAGGCCGCCGAGGACGACCTGCGCCGCTTCCACGAGCGCAATCGCGCCTGGCAGGAGTCGCCTGAGCTTTCCGCCGCAGAGGGCAGGCTGCGGCGTCAGGTCGACATTTACCAGGAAGTCTACCTCACGCTGCGCCGCGACTACGAGCAGGCCCGGATCGAAGAGGTGAACGACACGCCGGTCATCACGGTGGTCGACCCGGCCGTGCCACCGGTGCGGCAATCGCACTGGCGCGAAGTGTTGGTCCTGCTGGCGTTCGTCCTCGGGGGAGTGATCGCGGTCCTGGGCGCGTGGACCGGAGGGCGCCTCGATCGCCTCCGCCGCGAGGAGCAGGACGGGTACCGGGAATTCACCGGCCTGCTGCAGCGCCTGCGTCGGGACGTCGCGCGACCGTTCGGCCGGTCGCCGCGACGCGGCCCTCGCCCCTAGGGCGAGGCTCGGTTGACCATCGGCAGCGACGCAACGATCGCGGCCCTCCCGCCGAGCGTCGTGAGCCGGTTCGGGGCGGCGGCGCTCGTGGCCGTCATCGCCATCGGTCTCGCCATCGCCCTGCCCCCCTTCCTGAGCTTCGTCGTGGTGTCGGGCGCGAACATCCCCGCGCCGGACCTGGCGCGCGACTACGCCATCGGCGTGGTTTGGGCGCTGCTGCTCGGCGCGAGCATCCTCCTGTGGCCGGTGCCGCGCAGCGACAGGCGCGCGCTGCTCGGCATCTGGTGCGTCAAGTGCCTGGTGGCGCTCGGATTCATGCTGCCGTACGAGGCCAACTATTGGACCCTCGACGCCTACGACTACTTCGACTTCCCGCGCAACATGCGCTACGGGTGGCACAGCTTCGGGTTCGGCATGGGGACGGACAACGTGGTGGCGCTGTCGTGGCTGCACCAGCAGCTCGTCCCCGCCTCCTACCACGCGCTGAAGATGAGCTGCGCCCTGCTCGGCCTCCTGGCCGTCTACCTGTTCTACCGCGCGGCAGAGCTGTACCTGGGGCGCCCCGACCGGCGCGTCCTGTACGTGCTCGCCTTCGTTCCCTCCATCCTGTTCTGGTCGTCGATTCTCGGAAAGGACCCCATCGTCCTGCTGGGCGTCGCGCTGTACACCTACGGTCTCGTCGGCTGGTACCGGGTGCGCCGGTTGCGCTACGTCATCGTGCTGCTGCTCGGGGTCATGCTGGCGGCCGCAATGCGGCTGTGGCTCGCTCCCATCCTGTTGGCGCCCCTGTGGGTGGTGGCGGTTCGCCTCGCACCGGGCCTGATACGGCGCGCCGCCTGGCTGGCGGCGGGTGGCGCCGTGGTCCTGTTCGGGATGAAGCTGGTGCGCGAGTACACGACGCTCGCCAGCATTCAGGAGGTGATCGACACGGCCGACGCCCTCGCCCGGGTGCTGGCGATGGGCGGCTCCGGAGAAGAGCCGGCGCGGCCCATCACCAGCGTCGGCAGCGTCGTGACCTTCCTGCCGCTCGGGTTGTTCACGGCGCTGTTCCGCCCGCTGCCCGGTGAAGTGCCGAACCCCTTCGGGATGATGGCCGGGGTGGAGAATGTCGCGCTGCTCCTGTTCGCGGGCTTCGCCGCGCTGCGTGCGCGCCTCCGGGACCTCCTCGATCCGGTCGTGGTGTGGGCCGTGGCGCTGCTCGGCGCGTGGGCGTCGCTCTACGCGTTCCTCTCCTATTCGAACCTCGGGAGCGCCGCGCGGTTCAAGCTGCAGATCCTCCCCGTGCTGCTGCTGTTGCTGCTGTACCTGGCACGGCGGCGCGGCCACGCCGCCCGGCCGTAGAGGGAGGGACGATGCAGGCCATCGAGCGTCGCATCGCCGTGTGCGAGCCCTACCTCGGCGGGCGGGAGGCCGAGTACGTGCTCGACTGCCTCAAGACGAACTGGATCTCCTCGGCGGGGACCTACCTCACCGAGTTCGAGCGGGCGTTCGCGCGCTACTGCGGCTGCGCCGAGGGGATCGGCACGACGAGCGGCACGACCGCCCTCCACGTGGCGCTCGCGGCGCGCGGCCTCGGCCCCGGCGACGAGATCATCATGCCGGCGTTCACCATCGCCGCCACCGTGTTCGCGGCCCTGTACGTGGGCGCGACGCCCGTGCTGGTGGACGTCGAGCCGGACACGTGGACGCTGCGCGTGGACCAGGTCGCCGCGCGCATCGGCCCCCGCACCCGCGCCGTGATGCCGGTGCACGTGTACGGCCATCCTTGCGACATGGAGCCCCTGACGGAGCTGGCGCGCCGCCACGGCCTGTGGCTGGTGGAGGACGCGGCCGAGGGGCACGGCGCCGAGTACCGGGGGAGGAAGTGCGGCGGGCTGGGGGACGCGGCGTGCTTCAGCTTCTACGCCAACAAGATCATCTCGACCGGTGAAGGCGGCATGGTCGTGACGAACGACCGGGCGCTGGCCGAGCGCTGCCGCTCTCTCAAGAACCTCGGCTTCAACCGCGAGCGGCGCTTCCTGCACGACGCCGTCGGCTTCAACTACCGCATGACGAACCTGCAGGCCGCGATCGGGCTCGCCCAGCTGGAGCGCATCGACGAGTATGTCGAGCGGCGCCGCGCCCACGCGCGCCGCTACAGCGAGCTGCTGCGGGACGTCGAGGGCGTGAGCCTGCCGGTCGAGCGCCCCTGGGCCCGCAACGTGTACTGGATGTACGGGATCCTCGTGGACGAGACGTTCGGGTGCACGCGGGACGAGCTGCGGGCGGCGTTGGCCGAGCGCGGTGTCGATACCCGGACGTTCTTCGTCCCGATGCACGAGCAGCCCGTGTTCCACGGCATGGGACTGTTCGCCGGCGAGTCCTACCCCACGGCCTCGGACATCGGGCGGCGCGGGCTCTATCTCCCCTCCTCCACCGGGCTCACGGACGACGAGATCGGCTACGTCGTGGACGCCCTGCGCGACGTGCAGGCCGCCGCGCGGCGCAGGTAAGCTGGGGACTCGGAATTCCCAGGTTGAACCCTGGGCTCGGCACTGCACTGTGCTTGAAGCACGGTGTCCCGCCGAGCCCACCCTTCAGGGTGGGAATGCCGCGGGTTCACTCGCGACCGTCAGGGAGTCCTTTAGGGCGCCGCCGCGCCACGTACGTCAGGTTCCACTCGCGCGGCGTGATCTCCGCCTCGGGCTGCAGGAAGGGACAGCGCTGCACCACCTCCAGCCCGTGGCCTTCCAGCAGATCGACCATTTCCTGCGGGAAGTAGTAGCGCAGGTGGTGGTCCTCCGTGAACTCGGTCACCACCTTCCCGTCCTCCAGGATCACGACCGTGTAATGCACGTGCGCCGTGTGGCGGACCGGGTCGAGCCGCGTCTCGCTGGTCCGCAGCAGGCGGCGCCGGCCCACCCGGACGTCCTTGACCCGCACGGGGGAGTAGCCGTCCAGCACGGCGTTCCCGTTCCAGAAGTCGAAGATGAACAGGCCACCGGGCACGAGCAGCCGCCCGATGGCGCCGAGCGCGCTCGCGATGTCGCGGTACGTGGTGAGGTAGTTCACCGCCGAGAACATCGCCGTGACCACGTCGAACGTTCGACCGATGCGGTCGGCGGTCTGGAAAGGATGCGCGTGGAGCGGCGCCTTCACCCCCGCCCGCTCGAGGTTGCGGCGTGCCTGCTCGAGCATGGCGGCCGACTGGTCGCTCCCCGCGACGACCATCCCCAGCCGGGCGAGCTCGATCAGGTGGCGGCCGGTGCCGCAGGCGAGGTCGAGCAGCTCCACGCCCGCGGGCGGCCGGCCGTCGTGCCGGCGCACCAGCTCTGCTATGAAGCGCGCCTCGGCGGCGTAGTCCTTGTCCTGATACAGCAGGTCGTAGTAGGCGCTATAGCCGGCCTGAAAGGCCTCGCTCATCGCTGGCCCACGGCGCGCTGCAGCGCCTCGAGCACCCGTCCGGCGTACACGTCCCACGTGTAATTGGACAGATCGGCCGGCGCCCGGGACAGAGTCGCGAGCGCCGACCGGATCGCCGCCGCCATGGCCTCCACCGTGGGCGCCGCTACGAACAGGTTGTCGCCCCGGCGCAGGTCGTCGTCCACCTCCATCTCCGACGACCACACGACCTTGCGGCCGAGCGCGAGCGCCTCGTACGGGCTGATCGCGAAGTCGGCCCAGTTGGGATGCACGAACACGTCGCACGCGACGAGGTAGTCCGGCAGCTCGTCCTCCGGAATGTAGCCGAGAAACGTGACCCGCGGGGCGACGCCCAGCTCGCGCGCCAGGGTCCGCAGCGGGGTTTCCTCCGGTCCCGTGCCGCCAATCAGGAGGTGCAGGTCCGCCAGCTCCGGCGCGAGCAGGGCGAACGCCCGCAGCACGAGGCCGACCCGCTTGCGCGGATCGAGGCGGTTCACGTTGAGGACGACGCGCCGGCCGTCGAGGCCGAGCGCCCGCTTGACGTCGCGCCGGGCCCGGTACCCGAACAGCGCCGGGGACACCGCCCCCTTGATGGGGATCGGCGTGCGGCCGTAGAGCCGCTCGACCTCCCAGGCCATGTGACGGGTCATCGTGAACAGCACGCGCGCCTTGCGAATCGCGGCGTGGAGCACCCGCGCCGTCGCCTCCGCTTCGACGCGGTCGATCCAGGTGCCGGGCGGTGGCTCGGGCGACACGAACTCACGGTGCCCCACGACCGACTCGCGAATCTCGTCGAACACGGGGCGGTGCAGCCGCGCGTAGCGCAGGCGGGAGCTCACGAAGCGGTCGTCGAACCAGAAGACGGTGCCGTGGATGTGGGAGGCATACGGGACATCGAGCCCCTGTGTCGCCAGGAACACGTCGATGCAGTCCACGCCGCTCGAGCACAGTACGATATCCGGCGCGAAGCGCCGCAGCGCGCGCCGCAGCAGCCGGATATTCCGCGCCTCGGCCAGGAGGCGCCGCGCGAGCCCGGCCTTCCGCGGGATCGCCCCCAGCTGCGTGATCTCAACGGCGTACGGCGGATCGAACAGCGCGCTTGGATCGAGGCCGAACGTGTACAGGGCCGTCTCGATCCCGTGGCGGCGGCAGTAGAGCGCTTCCTCATACATCGTCCGCTCCGCGCCGCCTGGATTGGCGAGCTTCCGAAAGAAAAAGGCGATCCGGCTAATGCCGCCCCGTGTAGCCATGTCACGGCCCCGTGCTCCGGAGCACCCGCGCCCACGGCCCTCCGGGCGCGAGCGACCACACCGTCAACCCCGCGATCGCTGCGAGCAGCGTCACGCCGAAAGGGGCCGGCAAGCCGAGCGCGTGGATGATCGCTCCGCCGGCCGCGAGCGGCAGCACGCACCGAGCGACGAGGTCGCGGTCGGCCACGCGGACGCGGAGGCGCCACATGTAGCCGAGGAAGAGAAGCTTCACCGCGGCATAGGTGGCGAACAGCGCCCACGACGCTCCTAGCACGCCCCAGACTGGAATCAACAGGACGTTCGCGACCACGTTGACCGCCGCGCCCAGCGTCCAGATCGTGAGGTTGGCGCGGTCCCGCCCCAGCGCCATCAGGGGGGGTGACACGAACAGGAGGTACAGGCAGCAGTAGGCGCCGATGACGATCCTGAGGCTGTCACCCACGACGGGCGCGGTTCCGCCCCCGTAGACGACGCGCGCCAGCTGGGGCGCATAGAGCAGGGTCATGACGCTGATGGCGAGGATCACCGTGGCGCCGACCTTGTTCAGCAGCACCAGCCCGCGCGCAAACTGGTCCGCGGCGCGCGCGCGCACGTCGGCGAGGAAGGCGTAGAACACGTCCTCGGCGATGGCCAGCGGGATGGTCGCCGCCATGCCGAACCGCAGCGCCTTCTGGAACTCGCCCACGGCCGCCTCGCCGGCGAAGTACGATAGGATGACCGTCCCCAGCTGCAGCGACAGTGCAGCGCTGAGCGCGTAGCAGGCGAACGGGGTCGCCTGCACCAGCATCCGCCATGCCTGGCCGCGACTGGGGCGCAGCCACGCGACGCGCACGACACGGCGATACAGCGCTACGCACACGCCGAGATAGACGAGGCGGGCGAGCAGGAAGCACAGGGCCAGGTTGACGGGCGAGGGGGCGAGCCACAGCACGGCAGCTTGTGCGACGAACAGCACGCCGTAGAGCACGGCGTAGCTCACGGTTTCGCAATCGAATCGTTGCAACCCCTTGAACGCGGCGGTGAGGTAGCCCCCGTAGGAGTTCGCCACGAACGACAGCGTGATGATGACGCTCGTCGCCACGACGCTCTTGCGCGCGCCCAGGATCTCGAGGGTCACGCCCAGCAGCCCGAGGGCGACGAGCGACAGCGCAGCTTTGGCGAGCGCCCCGCTCGGCAGCAGCGTGGCGGCGGCCGCGCGGTCCCGTGCGATCTCGCGCGTCACGAGGAGGTTAAGCCCGTAATCACTCAGCACGACGACGATCGT
>Ga0209761_1002670_pt1 | contig 11721 bp, 15 predicted proteins | sample GraSoi013_1_40cm_4_FD_185818 | JGI IMG/M metagenome (GOLD analysis project Ga0209761, IMG submission 185818) | Grasslands soil microbial communities from the Angelo Coastal Reserve, California, USA - Sample 09_25_2013_1_40cm (SPAdes) (version 2) | ecosystem: Environmental > Terrestrial > Soil >... | reverse complement strand
AGCGGCTCGACGTCGAGCGCACGGCGGAGGCCGTGGTCGCACGCTTGCGGACGGAGCCGCGTGCCGAGGTTCGCGTCTTGGGATGGATACAGCCGGCGTGGCTACGGATTGCGGCGGTGCTCCTGCTCCTGGTCGGCGCGGGGGTCGTGGCGCTCAATGTACGGGGCCCGCAGCCCACGACACCCCTACCACCTGCGTCCGCTGGGGGCGAGCTGAGCGAGCTTTCGGGCGACGAGCTCCGGATCGTGCTCGCAGCGCTGCAGGAACCGAGTGCCGAACGGCAAGGCGTGTCCCCGCAGGATGTGGGTCTCGAAGACTTGAGCGCGCTAGAGCTGCGTGCCTTGCTCGAGTGGCTGGAGGGTTAATGAAGTCATTCACATGGGTCTTGATGCTCGCAACGACGCTTCCGCTCGTCGCGCAGGAGCCCGCGGACACGGCCGCGGCACCGCCGAACGGCGCCGAGGCGCAGCAACTGCGGAAGCAGATCCGCCAACGCTGGAACGAGCACGTGCGCGCGACGCTGGGGCTGAGCGATGACCAGACCGCCAAGCTGCAGGCGACCGAGCAGCGTTTCGAAGGGCAGCGACAGCCGATCCGGGCGCGCCAGCGGGAGATCAATCAGGAGCTGAACGCCGAGCTAGACTCGGGTACGCCCAACCAGGATCGGGTGAAGCAGCTCGTCAGCGAGCGGCAGGACCACCAGCTGAAGCTGCAGCAGGTGAATCGCGACGAGGCTCGTGAGATGCAGGGGTATCTGACGCCGGTACAGCACGCGCGGTATCAGGAGGAGCGCCGCCGGTTCCAGGAGCGGGTGGCGGAGGTCGTGCGCCACCGGCGCGAAGCCCAGATGCGGGGGCAAGGGCCGCGCGCCGGAGCGCGCAAGCCACGCAAGCCGTAGCTCACGCTCGCAGGCCGAACGCCGTGGCGAGGGCGCGCAGCGCGACCGCCCGAGCGCGCGCCAGCCTGCCAGGTTGCGGTCGCCCCGGGAGCACTTCGAAGGCCCGCCAGGGAGAGTCCGACCACGCAATCGCGAACACGGCGCCGCACCGCCGGCAGCGCAGGGTCGGCGCGGAGTCGACCACCGGGCTGCGCTCGCAGCAGCTCGGGCAGACGGCGTATCTCCCATCCTCGGAGGTCGGGGCCGCTTCGTCGGGCCTGCGACGCACGAGCGACCACATGGGGAGGCGCAGCGGCAGGACCTGCAGGAAGGCCCGCGGGACGCGCAACAGACGGCTGTTGACCTCGAGCACCGTGTCCCCGGGGGTGAGCTCCACGACGCGATACCACGCGCCGCGGCGCAGCGGGCAGTCCATCCCGGCCCGCACTCGGGCCCAGTATTGCACTTGTGGCATGCGCGTACTCCCCGAGCGGCGGTCGACGTGTCAATCGCGTACCCCAATCATGTCGGCTCCCGGCGGATCGGCTCTGTGACATCCGACACAAGGAGGCCCGCTCACATGCCGACGAGGACGGCGGCGGACGAGGGTCCCGCCCACGCGGCCGGGCGGGTAAGTTAGGGGCTCACGGGAGGAGAGCATGTTCGGTATCCCCGAGTGGGCCCTCGGCGTAGGGTTCATCATCGTGGCTGTGTCGATCGCCAAGGCGCTCGGCGGGCGGTTGGGACCGCCTAATCCGCTCGGCGGGCCGAGGAGGTCCCGGCGCGACCTGGCCCGGGCGGTCGAAGAGCTGCAGAAGCGGGTGGGCGGCAGTGACGACGTGCAGACGCGACTCGACGCGCTCGAGGACGTGCAGCGACGGCTCGCCGATGTCGAGGAGCGGCTGGACTTCGCGGAGCGCATGCTTGCCAAGCAGCGGGACGTCGAGCGAATCGTCCCTCCGAAGCACTAGTCGAGCGCCCGAGTAGCGGAATGGCAGACGCAGGGGACTCAAATCCGATGGCTCGCGATGGAGGGAACAACTTAGGACGCGAAATTGTGTCAACGCTGTGTCAACGGCCGGGGTGGCGGAACTGGCAGACGCGCCGGACTCAAAATCCGGTGGGGGCAACCCCATGCGGGTTCGATTCCCGCCCTCGGCACTTGTCGTAATGGACCCTATCACCTTCCGTCGCTGGCGCGACCTCACCTACCACGACCCCGCCGAGAAGCTGCGAGAGTACGTCGCCACGTTGCGCGAGGTCGAGGCCGCGATCGCCGGCCAGGAGGTCGAGCCCGACGCGGTCGACGTGTTCGCCCTCCGCACCAACGAGCTCAACAGGTTCCGCGACCTGCGCGACGGCGCGCTGTTCGCGTACGGCATGGGGCTCGTCTTCGGCATGAAAATCGGGATCGCAGCCGACGAGGACGTCGACCACGACTGCATCACAGCGTGGGTCGAGGGCGACACGCCGACCTACTGCCCGGTCCAGCTGAAGGAACTGCCTCCGGAGGACCGCAACCCGGACCTTACGATCGAAGGGCTCCTGCGCGACCTGCCGAAGAGGTACGCGCCGACCAAGACGGCGCTGGTCGTTCGGCTCAGCCGCGCAGGCCACGTGATGCTCGACCGCGACTGGCCCGCGGTCCCGTTCGGGGGGCTGTGGTTCCTGTGGGCGTCCGCGCCGGGCGCGGCCGAGTGGTCGATTTACGGCGACGCCCTGGGGCCCGCGCCCAGGCAGTGGTCGTTCGACTATCCCGAGTAGCGGGTGTCGAAAGGCGCCCCCGCCGTGTGGACGCTCTCGCCCGAGCTGCGCGCCGTCGAGGCGCGGCTGTTCCGGGCGCTACGCGATCGAGGTGCTCGAATCGTTCGGCGTCACGTGCCGCTGTCGCCGTCCAGGGCGTATTAAAAATCGATCCGCAAAACCACGACGGAAGGCTAAGATTCCATTAAGACCGCCAGCCGTGGCACTTGCGCGGAGTGGCGGCCCTCACATCGTATGCATGCCCGTATGAACCCGACACGTCCGACCAACGACGCTGCGATGGCGGGAGCGGTGCGCGCCCGCGCGTTGTTGATCATCGAAGACGATCCGCCCATCCGCCGAGCGCTGCGTAACGCGCTCGGCGAGGTCGCGGAGCGCCTGCTCGAAGCCCCGACTGGTAAAACCGGGATCGACATCGCGGCGACCGAGCGTCCCGATCTGGTGATCCTGGACCTGGGTCTCCCCGATCTCGAGGGGGTGGCAGTGTGCCGAGAGATCCGATCCTGGTCTCCGGTTCCGATCGTGGTGCTCTCCGCGCGGCACTCCGACGCCGAGAAGGTGCAGCTCCTGAACGCCGGAGCGGACGACTACATCACCAAGCCATTCAGCACGGCGGAGTTCGTGGCGCGGGTGCGCGCCGTGTTGCGGCGCGCGCGATCGCCGGGCGCCGCAGACGTCCCCGCGGCCGTCGAGGCCTACGGGCTCACTATCGATCTGGTCCACCGCCGCGTGACGCGCGCCGGGACGCCCATCCGGCTCACGCCGATCGAGTGGGACATCCTGCGCACGCTGGTGGCGCACGCCGGACGCACCCTCACGCATCAGCAGATCTTCGAGGCCGTGTGGGGAGCGGCGGCCGGCAGTCCTCAGCAATACCTGCGGGTGCACATCACGAATCTGCGTCGCAAGATCGAGGCGCGTGCCGACCGGCCCGAGCTCGTCGTGACCGAGCCGGGAGTAGGCTATCGCGCCGAGCTGCCGGGATAGCACGCCGTGGCCCTGTCGCGCGCACGGGCGTGGCTGTTGTGGGTCGGCGTGTTCGTGTTCGCGACCGCCGCGCTGCGAGCGTACCGCGGCGGCACGGACGTGGTGTACGCCGTCCTGACCTACCTCCTCGTTGTTCTGGGCGGGAGTGTGAGCGGCGGTCGGCCCCTCGGCTTCGCGCTCACCGCGGCTGGCGTCGGTTCGATCGATTTCTTCTTCCAGCTGCCCTACAACACGCTGGCGGTGGGTAAGCCGCTCGATGGGGTCGTGCTGATCGCCTTCCTCACGACGGCCACCGTCACTACCCACCTGCTCGCCGCAGAGCGGGCCCGCGCCGCGGAGGCCGAGCGCCTGGCGGCGGAGCGGACGCGGCTCGTGGCGGAGGCGGACCGTGCCGAAGCCTTGCGGGAAGCCGACCGCCTCAAGGACGTCGTGCTCGCGTCGGTGTCGCACGATCTCCGCACGCCGCTCACGACCATCAAGATGCTTGCCGAGGACGGCGCGCGTCGCGGCGAGCCCAGGGCGCTGGCGATCGACGAGCAGGCAGATCGCCTCGGCCGGCTGGTCGCGGACCTGCTGGATCTTTCCCGCCTCAAGGGCGGCGCGCTCCCGGTTCATCCGGAGCTGAACATGGCCGAAGACCTGGTGGGGGCGGCGCTGCGGCAGCTCGCGGGCCTCTTGAAGGACCGGACCGTGGAGTCGAAGATCGACTTCACCGAGCCGGCTCTCGTCGGTCGGTTCGACTTCGTGCAGACGCTCCGCATCTTGACCAATCTGTTGGCGAACGCGGCCCAGCACACGCCGCGCGAGTCGCCGATCGAGCTCTCGGTGCACCGCGAGGGTGAGACGTTGGTGTTCGCGGTGGCGGACCGCGGCCCCGGGATCCCGCTCCCTGAGCGCGAGCGGATCTTCGAGCCGTTCTATCGGCCGGCGGGTGCGGCAGCCGACGCAGGTGGCGCGGGCCTGGGACTCGCGATCGCGCGGCGCCTAGCGGAGCTGCAGGGCGGGGCGATCGAGTACGCAGATCGGCCTGGCGGCGGGAGCATCTTCCTCATGCGGCTCCCGGCGGACAGTAGTCCCGGTGTCTTAGTGAAATCTTAGCGCCCGTCGCGCGTTTCCCTCGTTGATTCTTAACGCACGATTCGGATACGTTGTGCGCGTGTCCAGAAAACAGCCCAGCGCCATGACGGAAGGCACGACGATGCTCGCGGCGACGCGCTACCGCGCTGCCGAGCGCTTGCCGCCCATTGTTCGCGCGGTGCTCGATGCGCGAGACGAAGCGGCGGTGATTTTCGGAGCCCGCGGCGATGTGCTGTACGTCAACCAGGCCGCGCAGGCCACGTTGCCGCCGGCGACCATCACGCCGTCCATCGACAGTGGACTGGTCCGAGCGGTGCTGGATGCCCGGGGCGGGGACGTCGTGCCGTTGCACGCGGACGCGCAGGTACTGGGTGAGATGATCGTCGTGCCGCACCCGAACGGCGGGACCTTGGCCGAACGGGAGCGCGACGCCATCCACGAAACGCTCCGACAGACGGACGGCCGACTCGCGCAAGCGGCCCGTCGGCTGGGTATCAGCCGGACGACGCTGTGGCGGCGTCTCCGGGCCGAGCGCAGGTCCCAAAAAGCCTAACCTCCCGCAACCGGGCTCTCGCACCCCAACCCAAGCCGCTCCTGAGGCATCGGCGCTAGCGCGCTGAGGCCGCTGTGTCGTCCGCCCTTGCGCTCCGGGGAGCGATGGGGGGATATGTGGGCGCCCTTCCACCGCCGTCCACAGGGGGATCGCCATGGCCGTCCGGTTCGCACGTCGCACGCTCGTCGTGCCTGCGCTCGTCATCGTGGTCCACACGGCCGCCCTCGCGCAGACCGCCGCGGCTCCCGCGCGTCCCCCCGCCGGTCCGACCGGCACCACCGCGGCATGGACGCTCAAGCTGACGGGCGACGTGCGCTGGCAGCAGGTGACGCCGGCAGGCGCGCTGCTCGTCTCGACCGATGCGGCGCTCGCCGGAGTCGATATCGATCGCGGTCAGGTCCTGTGGGAAAAGGCCGACCTCGGCGGGTTGCCGACCGACAGCGTCCGCCTGGTCGAAGGGTCCCTCCTCGTAGAGGCGGCCCGCCCCGGACTCCTGGTGATCCTCGATCCGGTCACCGGCGCCGTCCTGTTCGATTCCCGGCGGCCGGGACTGACCCAGATCGTCACCCGGCGCGTGCTGCCACAGAGCGGCACGCTGTTGGTGCACGGGCGACGCGCCACCGGACCTGCGGTCGTCGCGCTGTACGATCTGGTGACGGGGGAGCAGCGCTGGGTGAACGACGGGCTGTTCGAGCAGACCGAACCGAAAAAGAAGGGGTTGGGCGGCCTGATGCAGGGGCTCGTGCGCGCGGCCTCCGAGGCCACGGCGCTCGAGGTCTTGCAGGCCGGGCCGGACATGATCGTCGTCCACACGCTCATGGGTCTGCGCGCGCTGGATGCGCGTTCGGGCGCGGTGCGGTGGTCGGCGACCTTGCCCACCGCCCGCGCGGGCAACCCCGCGCGCCACGTGCGGCTGTTTCCGTCGCTCGACAAGACCGACCGCATTTACGTGGGCTTCGACGACCGGCTCATGGCCTACCGCCTCGCCGACGGTCAGGCGCTGTGGTCCAAGCCCGCGACCATCGACGGCTGGGTGCACGGCATCGTGCAGCACCCCGACGGGATCATCATTCTCCCGGAGTCACCGCCCGCCAATCAGGCGACGGGCAACGTGCGCATCGTGAACGGAGTCGTGCAGACGGGGCTCAACGTCGCTCGATACCAAGACGGGACCACGATCGCCGACAAGCCGCTGCGGATGCGCGGGACGGTCACCGACGCGCTGATCAGCGGTGGCTCCGCCGTGCTCGCGGTGGACGCCGAGTCGCGCACCTTCGTGAACGTGCTCGACGTCGCCACGGCGACTGTCCGTTTGAAGAAGGATGTGAAGATCAAGGGCCAGCTCGCCTACGCCGAGCTGACGCCGGCGGGTCTGCTGTACATCTCGCGGCCCGACCCGGCGACGAACGCCGAGGTGAACGTCATCGATCTCGCCACGGGTGAGCAGAAGTTCAAGGACGCAATCGAGAGCGGCAAGCCGTGGGGAGGAAATCCCGACGACTACAACGCCGCGGGCTACTCCCTGCATCATGTCGTCGAAGGCACGACGCTCTATGTCTTTGCAAGCCACGACCACCGGCTATACGCGGTGGATCGTACCGCCGGCACGTACCGCGCGCTCGGCGGCGAGATCAAACTGCAGGGCGGTGAGGACCCGACGGGCATGGAGATCCGGCCCGCGGGGCTCGTCCTCATCTCGCCGCAGAACCTGGTGCTCGTGGCGCGGGATGGTCAGGTGAAGCAGCAGGTCTATTACCCGGCACCCCAGCTCCCCGGACTGCTGCGGGCGCTGTACCGCATCAACGCGGTGCGCGCCGGCTTGTACGGCGCCGCGGCCTCCGCGTACGGCGACGCCTTCGCCCAGGCGTCGCGCAACGCCACGGACACAACCGCGCGTCGCATCACCGGGCAGATCGCGACGGCGTACTCCCAAGGTGGGGCGCAGCTCGCCGGCTATTCGCACCAGGCGGCCGCGCTTGCCACGAAGCGCTTCAAGGCGTCGCTCGCCGTCTCGGGATCGGTCTTCATGCTGACGCGGGCGCCCGACGGGAACGGCAACGTCCTGCTGCAGATCGACAAGGACAGCGCGCAGCCCCGCTCGCGGGTGGATCTCGGCAAGGAGCGCGAGCCGGTGTATGCGGTGGACGATGTCGCCAACATGCTGTTTCTCCGAACCGCGACGGGCACGCTCGTCGGTTATCGACTCTGATCGCCGCCCGTGGCACCGGGCGACCCTCCAGGGGTAACCCTGTGAGAATCGACTGTCCGTTCTGGTCCTTTCCCTCGGAGCCGTGATGCGCGTACCCAGGTGGACCACGAGCCTCGTATGCGCCGGCCTGCTCGGCGCGGTGCTCTCGGGCTGCCGATCCCGCGAGAATGCGTTTCGCGCCACCCGCGTCCCGGTGGTCCGGTTCGACTCCGTTCTCAAGACGGCCGACAGCGTCCGGCTGCCGCTCGCCGACGCGCGTCTGCTCCTGGCCGTGGCGGCCGACAGCACATTCGCCCTGAAGGCTCCGCACGACACCATGACCATGACGGACATCCTGGCGTGGGCGCACGCGGAGCGGGCGCGGAAGGCTCAGGTGGACGCGGCGGCGCTCGCGACGGAGCGGGCGCGGCAGGATAGCGTCAGGAAGCTCCTCGAGCCGCTGCTCGTCGTCACGGTGGTGAAGAAAACCTACCTGCCGAGAAACCCCGACTCGGAGCAGTACGAGGACTACATCTCGCTGGCTTTCGCGTATCAGAACAAGGGGGAGAAGGCGATTCGCGCGTTCCAGGGTGACGCCACGTTCCTCGACACCTTCGGAGACTCCATCTACAGCGCCCACCTCAAGGTGGACCTGCCCCTCACCCCCGGACAAACGCGACGCGAGCCGGCACGGATCGTTCGGGTCAATCCGTTCCGGGTCGCCCATCAACGCCTGCGGGACACGCCGCTCGAGAAGATGAAGCTGGTGTGGCAGACGAGCGACGTCGTCTTTGCCGACGGCAATCGACTGAGCATCTCCGCCCCCTAGACACCCCAGCTCCTTGCCGTCGGGCGCAGCGGCCTCCATGTTCGTCCTTTCCTAGGACGACAGGAACCCGCCCCGATGCGCCCGGGCTTCGCATCTCTTCTCACCATCATGACCCTCGCCACTCCGCTCGCCGGCCAGGCCGCGCCCGGGCATGTTTATTGGGTCGGTTTCTATCAGGCGCTGCCCGGCAAGGCCGCGGCGTACAACAAGGCGCTCACCGACATCGCTGATCCGGTCTTGGACGAGCTGGTGCGGCGCAAGCAGATGATCTCCCACCTGCAGCTCGCGCAGTACACGGGCGCCGGTGAGAACACCAATCTCGTGATTCTGGAGTTTCCCAATTGGGCGGCGCTCGACACGTACGAGGCAAAACTCGAGGAAGCCTCACAGGTGGTGCTCCACAAACCCTGGAGTGAAGCGACGGCCGGCTTCGCCGAGCTACGCCGCTTGGTGCGCCTCGAGATCTACACGCCGGTTCATGATCCCCTACGGCGGTGAGGGCCTGCGGGGCGAGCCCCAGGACTTCCGGATTCCCCGCACGGGTGATCGAGACCTGGCGTTCCGCGGCTGGCTCTTGAGCCACGCCGAAGAGCGCGGCGGCTCCCCGGGACTCACGCGCGGCGTGGATATCGACATCTACCTCACGATCCGGTTGCGGCTCGTGGCGCACCTGTGTCGCTGGTCGTTGCGGGAGGGCGAGGGGCTGAGAGAAGAGCACCGCGTCGCCGCGCACGACTCGGCGGCCAAGTTGATCGAGTGGTTGAAGCACGAGAACGCCGGCAGCCTGGATGCGCCCAGCAAGCGAGCCTGGGTCCGCGCGTGCCAGGCCTGGCCGGGTCTCAAGAGCGAGGCGGTCGAGCACGTGGATTGACGGCTCGTGCGCCGCGTACGAGCGTATGGGTATGCCACCGGCGTTCCAGTGGGCTCGTCTGAAGGCAGACGTGAAGTGCGCCCTTCGTAAGGGCGCCTGGTACCGGATTCTGAAGCTGACGTCCACTGAGGGCGTGCTCGACGTCCGAGGAAAGCCGCTCTCGGTGCCGCGCGGACAGCTGCAGCTCTCGTCTGAGCCGGCGCTGCGCTGGTCCGTCGTCCCGAGCCCCAAGCACACCGCCCGCTTCCCCGCGACCTGGGGAGCGAGCTACGCCGTCTGCCCCAATTGTCGCGACCGGGCGAAGCTCGAGGGCCACCCCGCCAGCATGCGCTGCCAGCGGTGCAATGGGTCCTTCGAGATCGCCTGGAACGAATCGAGCCTCGCCGCGGGGTAGCCGACCGCGACGCGGGCCGTCGGGTTACTGGGAGAAAATGGTGAACGAGGTACTCGACGCCGTCGTGGCACCCGGTGCGGTGGCCTGGAGCACATATCCCGCGCCCGATGCGTCGATCACCAGATCGCCGAATAGCGCGATGCCGTTGACGGGCGCGACGTTCAACGTGCCGGACAACCGGCCGCCGACCGGATTTACGCTGATACTCATGGTGATGTTGCCCGCGAAGGCCGAGTCCGGGAGGCCGAGGCTGTCCCGCACCTGCACTTGAATGGCCGGCGTGATGATGTTGCCCGCCGTGGCGCTACTGGGCTGGACCGTGAAGGCGAGCGCGTCGGGACCGGTACCGCCGCCCCCGCCGCCCCCGATCGCGATCCCGCGATTGCTCGTGAGCAGACGGTCGTACGGGCAGGCGGCCGTCAGGAGCGCCGCCACCGCGACAGTCAGGTACGAGAGCCTCATGCCCATATAGACGCCTTCCCACCCCCCGCCGTTGCGGAAAAGGTCACAGACGCACCGCCTGTCAGGCCCTCACATGATTGTAGAAGGCTCCGTACGCCGCAAGAGCCCGGGCGACGCCTTTGTCCACCTCGCCTGCCACGTAGACGGCGAGATTCCCGGCCCGGCCCGCGATCCCGGCCGCCCCCCCCGGCACCTCCCCCGGCTTAAGCCCGCGGTAGTGGTCGGTGAGCCCGGCGGCTACGGCCTCGAGCACCCACGGCTTCATCTCGACGGTCGCCTTCGTGACGACGACCCCGCGTACGGCGCCCTGCGGCGTGAAACCCACCGCCACTTCGATCGGTCCGTGGGGCGTGTCCACTCGCACGAACTCGAGCGCCCCGACCGACGTAGATCCCGCCGTGCCCCCGTAGAACACGAGCACGCCGTCCTCGGGACTCCAGTCCACGGCCTGGTGCAGTCGGTGAGCGTCTGTGCCGCTCAGGTGGACCTCACGGGCGACATACGCATCGGCCCCCGGCAAGAGCGCCTGCACGGCGTCCGGACGCTTGACCAGCACGACGATAGGAGTGATGTGGAGCAGCGCGGCGATCGCCACCGCGCGAATCAGGAAGTTCATCGGTCAGCCTCTTTCGGGTGACAACCACATCTGGTGGATAGCCAACGCCGCGACGATGAGATAGGCGACGCCCATCGCCCACCCAGCGGCGATGGTCACGATCGCGAACCGCGGCGAAACGAGCTTGGTGAGCCACATCCCCGCGAAGTCGAGCCAGGGCGCGGCAAACAGGAGGGCGATCAGGCCGAGCGCCCGGCGTCGCGGCAACGAGAGCCCGACGACCACGACGCCCAGGGCGGCCGCGATGAGTCCGTACATCGGGACGTGCACGTGAGTGTCCTGGATCAGCAACTTGGTGTCGACGGTGTGGACCTCGGGCCCGGCGAAGTCGGCCATCGACATCGGACGCTGCACGACCATCGTGGTCTCGGGCGGCATCGGCATGGACATCTCTGTACCGGCGTATGTCGCCGCCACGCTCTGGGGCGTGAACCCAGCGTACAGCGCGACCATTGCGGCCCCGAACACGTAGGACAGCCCCAACGTGGCGAGCAGGCCGGTCACGAGCCATTTGACGCGCACGTCCGCGCGTCGCAAGTCGTACAGCATGGATGGCCTCTCCCTCCCCTAGAACACGTACACGAGCTCGAGCACGCCCTTGGTGTTCGAGCTCTGCAGCGCACCCGAGGCATCGGTGAAGAACGGCGCGGACGACCAGTCCGCGCGGACGGCAGCGCGCAACGCGATCTGCGGGAGGTGGAATCGTGTGTGCTCGATGTTGCTGAACATGCCTTCGCGCGCGGTCGAGAAGTACCACATCGGACCCAGCGTGACCGAGCGGAGGATCTGCGGCGTCCCCGTGAGCAGGCCGTCGGTGTCTTCCATTTGATCGTACCGCGCGGTTAACCCGACCTGGCGGCTCATCTTCAGGAATGCCGTGACCGCAGCCGCACGCCACGAGGGATTGCCGCCGCTCTGCTGATCCCGCCCGAAGTTGGCCTCGGCGCCCACGATCAGGCGTCCCCGGTCAATCGTAAGGTCGCTCGAGAACAGCGACCGCTGGTTCGCATCGCTCGAGTCCCGCTCGGGTCCGTACACACCGGTGAAGCCGAGCGTGACCCAGGGGATCGGGATCACCTGGATTCTGGCCAGCCCTGTCTTGC
>Ga0209761_1002669_pt1 | contig 11722 bp, 9 predicted proteins | sample GraSoi013_1_40cm_4_FD_185818 | JGI IMG/M metagenome (GOLD analysis project Ga0209761, IMG submission 185818) | Grasslands soil microbial communities from the Angelo Coastal Reserve, California, USA - Sample 09_25_2013_1_40cm (SPAdes) (version 2) | ecosystem: Environmental > Terrestrial > Soil >... | reverse complement strand
CGAGCAGCATGGTGCAGGTTGCGTTAGGCGCGGCCCAAATGCTGGAGGAGCACGACATCAGCGCGGAAGTCATCGATCCTCGCACCGTCTGGCCGCTGGACGAAAAGGCACTGATCGCATCCGCGATGAAAACCTCGCGCGTGATCGTCGTCGATGAAGGATATGGACGATATGGAGTGACGGCGGAAATCGCATCCGTGATTGCCGAAGGGGCATTCTTCGATCTGGAAGCGCCGGTAAAGCGTATCGGAGCGATGCACGTTCCCATTCCATTTTCACCGCCGCTCGAAGACGCGACTGTTCCCAACGAACAGACGGTATTCGAAGCGGCAAAAGCACTTTGCGGCCGATAAATGGCTACCAGCATCGTGATGCCTGCGCTCGAAATGGCGCAAGAAACCGGAAAGATTGTCTCCTGGCTGAAAAAAGAAGGCGATACCGTCAGCAAAGGCGAAATCCTTCTTGAAGTGGAGACGGATAAGGCGGTCGTCGAAGTCGAGGCCACCGCGGACGGTGTCCTTGCTGGCGTGAAATCGCGCGAAGGTGATGTGGTTCCCGTGGGCCAAACCATCGCCTGGCTCGTCTCGCCCGGCGAACAACCTCCCGCAGATTTGACAGCCGCAACGCCTACGGCCCGTTCGACTGTAGGGGCGGTCCGCGAAGCGCAAGCGCGCCAGCGCGATAGCGCGCAGCCTCAAGAAAAGACCGCCCCTACAGAACTGGGTTCCAATTCTCCACAAATCTCTCCCAAGGCGCGCCGCCTCGCCAAAGAGAAAGGTATCGACATAACGAAAATCGTTGGCCGAGGGCCCGATGGCGTCATCACGAGCGAAGATGTTCTCAAAGCCGCCGAAGCCCCGTCCGCCCCAACGCCCGTCGCAGCGCCCTCCACGCTCAGCGCCGTTGCCCGGTTAATGGCCGAGCGCACAACTCAAAGCTGGACTCAAGTTCCGCACTTCTTCCTCGTTCGGGACGTGGATGCCGGCGCCTTGATCGACCTCCGCGAAACGTTGGGGTCTAAAACCGTCACCCACACCGATCTCCTGGTTGCGCTCGTCGCGAGAGTGCTCACAAAACATCCGAAGCTGAATGCAACATGGGACAGCGGCGCCATCCGTCTGAATTCCAGCATCAATATTAGTGTTGCCATGGCAGTTCAGGATGGTGTAGTTGGAGCAGTAATTCCGAATGCCGACAAAACAGGGATCACTGAGATTGCATCTCAGCGGAAGGAACTGACCGATCGCGCCCGTAACGGACGGCTAAGACCGGGCGACGTAGCCGGCGGCACATTCACGATCACCAATCTCGGCATGTATAACGTCGATGCGTTCAACGCCATCATCGCGCCGCCTCAGGCCGCGATTCTCGCTGTGGGTCGCATCGCGGATCGCGTTATTGCGCTCAATGGTCAACCCGCCGTCCGCCCGATGATGACACTGACGCTTTCCGGTGATCATCGCGTCGTCGACGGCGCTCGAGCAGCACTTTTTCTCAACGATCTGGCCGACGCGCTGCGCACGCCGGGACAATGGATCAATGGATCTGGATAGAGAGGAATCATGGCAAAGAAACTCAACAGGCCCGAATTCCTGCCCGTCAACGAAGACGATCTCAAACCAGGGCACCGGTGGCACCGGCCGCTTCAGGCTCCCGGAACGACGCAAGTGGATTTCGAAGAGCGCGTCGACTTCCGGCGTTTGCACCGGTATCGGCTCGCCCGCACGCGCGAGGCGCTGGCAGAGTCCGGCATGGGCGCGATGCTCTCTTTTGATCAATACAATATCCGTTACATCTCGAGCACTGTTATCGGCGAATGGGCTCGTGACAAGCTGATCCGGTATTGCCTGCTGACGGGAACCGGCGATCCTTGGGTTTGGGACTTCGGATCCGCGGCGCGTCATCATCGCATTTATTGCCCTTGGCTGCACGAGGATCATATTCGCGCCGGGAATCCCGGAATGCGGGGAGCGATCGGACCCGAGGTCGGCTTATTCAAACAAGCCGCAAAGGAAATCAAAGACCTTCTCGAGCAGGAGGGCGTCGCGGATATGCCGTTGGGCCTCGACGTATGCGAACCCCCGATGCTGTTCGCCCTGCAGGAACAAGGCATCGAGGTCCGCGACGGCCAGCAGATGATGCTCGCCGCGCGTGAGATCAAAAGCCACGACGAGATCACGCTGCTGAACATCGCATCGAGCATGGTGGATGGCGTGTACCAGGATATCGCCGCCGAACTGAAGCCCGGTGTGAAGGAAAGCCAGATCGTCGCGCTCGCAACGAAACGTTTGTATGAAATGGGATCCGATTGTGTCGAAGCGATCAATTCGATTTCGGGCGAGCGCTGCAGCCCGCATCCGCACAACTTCACCGACCGGCTGATCCGTCCGGGCGATCAGGCGTATTTCGACATCATCCATTCCTTCATCGGCTATCGCACGTGCTATTACCGCACATTCACCGTCGGCAGCGCGACGCAATCGCAGCGCGATGCCTATAAGCGCGCGCGCCAATGGATGGACGACGCGATCGCCATGCTCAAGCCGGGCCTCGGCACCGACAAGGCCGCCGAACAGTTGCCCAAAGCCTCCGATATCGGTTTCGAAAGTGAGATGGCGGCATTCGGTCTCAACTTCTGCCATGGGCTCGGACTTGGCCTCCACGAGCGGCCGCTCATTTCCCGGCTGAACTCATTCATCGAACCTTACGAGCTGAAAGCAGGCATGGTCTTTGCAGTTGAAACCTTCTGCCCAGCTACCGACGGAATTTCTGCTGCGCGCATTGAAGAGATGGTGGTTCTGACACCCGAAGGAGCGAAGATCATTTCGCTTTATCCAGCGAAGGAACTGCCTATCGCCAACCGCTACTGACCCCATATTCCCCTCCTCGCAGAGGAGGGGAATGGAGGGCGCCGCTATCTTCCCGGAGGAGTCGTCAATCCAAGCGTGCGCCCACTGAAGCCCGCTGCATCGAAATATTTCGTGTCGCCCAGAATTTGGTAATTAAGGATTGTCGCCAGGCCGTTGTGGCCCGGTTCTGAGACGAGCGTCCGGGCTGCAAAACGCGGTGTTGTGCCCCCGGGCATGGCTTCGCGGATGACGCGGCCAACCAACCTGCCGCGTGGTTTGATTCGGAGTCCAAGAATTTCGCCGAGCGTTTGGCCGACGTCCGCATTGCTAACCGGCGCTGGATCCACGAAGCCATGCTTGAAGTCGGGCCCAACTGCGGCCATGAAGTTGAACGTATCGGCGCGGCCAAAACTGCCGTGCTGGCCTTGGCCCTGCTGATAAAACGTATCGGCAACGACGACACCACAGTTGGACGGCTTGCCGCAACCACTATCGAAGGTCCGGAAGTTCACCGCAAGCGTGGGTACCGGTGTGAGACTGCGGCCTTTCAGGTTGATCGCGGATAGCGGTAGAGTGCCGGGAATCCGGTCCAAGCCGTCGTTCACGAAAACGCCGCTCACGTAGTCCTGCTCGAAAAGAATGCCTACGATCCGTTTCGCAAGGTCACGGTCCATCGAAGGCAGGTAGATCAGATCCGAGCCTCCATTCGCTGCGACAACGACATTGGGCCGGGTGGAATCTTCGCCGATCAGGCCATTGCCGCGAACGGAATGTGATCCTGGAAGAATTCGGGAGTTCTTGTCGTCCGGATCGAACACGGGTAGACCCAATGCCTTCCCCAGATCCAATGCCAGAAATCCCGCGGGCAGATGGCCGGGAAGAACGTCCTTGTAAGAGACGCGCGCGGCGGGGCTGGTTTCGCTTTCCGTCGAGATGGTTGAGAAACCGTGGTCCGCTGTGACGAAAATGTTCGTGGAGGCGGCCATTCCGAGTTCGGACAACGCCGTTTGAATCTTTCCAACGACGTCGTCCGCATTCTTAATCGCTGCGAGCGATGTGGGGCCGTTGATTCCCGGCTTGAATTGATTCAGGCTGTCGCCCTGGTTATGCTGCGTGCCATCAGGATCACGGGACCAGAAAACAAGAAAGAACGGTTTGCCGCGTTTCTTGAACATCGGCAGGAGTACCTTTGTCACCAAATCGGCAAAATAACTCTGCTGCTGGATGTTCGCCGATTTGGTTCCCGGTACGGTAAAAGTACCGGCCTGTCCGTTAGGGCCGCGAGAAGGAGAAACGAGAGGCAAGCCGGCCTCCTTGATCGCTTCGACGATATCCGCCGGCAATGGTATTCCGTTCGGGCTTCCCGTTGAATCATCAATGATGGTCGTGCGCATGGCCACACGATCGGTGTGATCCCACAGGAGCGCCGGACCAAGCTTTCCCACAGCCGCTGTGCTGAATCCCTTATCATTTGCGGCTTTCAAAAGCGTTGTCTCGTTGAGATAGTCCCCCCCAAAATGTTCGTCCAGCGCGCCAAGAACGGCATCATTTTCCAAAAACGGCGTCACATTGCCCGCAGCAGCGGGCACCGGAAAGGCGACATAGATCGTGTTGCTAAAAACACCTGTGTCGCCCGGATAGTGCCCGGTTGCCATGGCAGAAGCATTGGCCATCGTGAAGGTCGGCATCACCGAATGGCTGTTCGGGAACGACACTCCTCGTTCACCGAGAGCCGCCATATGCGGCGCGCTATGAGCATCGACCATTCCACCGCGGAGCCCGTCTGCAACGAACAACACGACATTGTTCTGGCGCCCCCCTGCGGATCGAACCGCGGCTGCGGTCCAGACCAACGTCAAAGCGAGTGCTGTGGTAGAAACAATTGTTTTCAAGAGGCGTCTCTACTTCTGCCGGGAGGTCGAAAAAACGAAGGGTTGAGACCAGAGATCGCCAAGAGTGATGTTCACGGTATAGTTTTTTCGCGGCGGCTTTTCAAAATAGATCATGCCCTCCTTAACACCACTTGGCAGGATTTGCGAAGACTGCAAACTATACCGCTGGAGGTCCGCCCTCAACTGATCCTCGGATGGCTTACCGCCGACGCGTCCCAGCGACAGGCTGCGGAGCGTTTTTGTGCCGAGCGAGCCGCTGTCTTCCGCAAGGATTCGATTTGTCGCTTCCTCCGGTGTTAGAGCTGAACACGTTCGGCCATCCTCGTCCTTGCAGGTGAACTCGGCGGTACTCAGCTCCATAGGTCGCGGTGAGAGGCTTTGAACTCTCAACCAAAGTACGATGAGCGGGGCTTCCGTATCCGGGCGAAACCTGCCGTCCGACGGATAGCCCAACGTGAGCTTGTGCTGAAAAGCTTTCTCGACAACAAAGGAGGAGCGGTCGGCCGTCAGGACAATGGGAAACCCTTTGGTGGTGGTCACCGGGTACAACCGGTCCTGACCGAGCCCGGGCAAGGCTGCAATAACCAGCCAAACGGGGAAAAGAAACTTGTGCGTCATAGATCAGAGCGCATTCTCCTCCGCGCAGAGGAGGGGAATATTCCGTGACGTATGTTACACCAGTAACGTACATTCATGTAACTTGCTGCATATCTGATCCCGGGACTACAATGCTTCCACGTACCCAGCCCGACGAAGGAGTTTTGACATGTATCGAAGAGCGAAGTGGTTCGCCGCCGCAGTTTTTATCTCCATCATAACGGCGTACGGCTCAGTCGCGGCTCTGGCGCAGAGAAGCGGTCCGGTCCAATGGCAGAATGATCTTACACCGATCGCTCCATCCGATTGGAATTACGATTTTGCAGCGCATCTTTTGGAACGGGCCGGCTTTGGCGGAACTCCGGAAGAGATCGAGGCGTTGGCCCGATTGACGCCCAGTGAAGCCGTCCGGCGCCTGGTGTACTTTCAAAATATCGAGAACAATCTTCCGCCATTCGACCATTCGGGAGTCCACGATCCCGGACTCGAGCCTTTTCCCGAAAGTCGCCCGGCCGTGACGAAATTGGCCAAGGAAAAAGGTGAGGCGCTCGGCATCAAAGTCAAACCGGGCGGGGATCGTCCGATACAACCGATCGTGAATAAATTCTTCTACTGGCTGCGCGCGAGTGTTTTGGAAACCCAGCGTGTTGCTTACTGGTGGGCGAATCGCATGCTTCAGACCCGCCACCCGCTGGAGGAAAAGATGACGTTGTTCTGGCACGGCCACTTTGCGGTGAACGAAGCAAAGATCCGCGATTACCGGAAAACTCTCGGTCAGCTCGAGCTGTTCCAGAAAAAGGGAACCGGAAATTTTCACGATCTGCTCGTGGCTGTTGCGCAAGACCCCGCAATGTTGTCGTTCCTCGACGCCGGCGTGAACGTGAAGGGCGCGCCCAATGAGAACTTTGCCCGCGAGATCATGGAATTGTTCACGATGGGCGTCGGCAACTATTCGGAAAAGGATGTGCGCGAGGCGGCGCGCGCTTTCACTGGCTGGAATTACGTCGATCTGCAGTTCGTCGTTCATAAAGAGCAGCACGACGAGGATCCGAAGACGTTTCTCGGAAACACGGGCAACTTCGATGGGGTGGATGTGATCGACATCATCCTGAAACAGCCGGTCACGGCGCGTTTTATCGCGGGAAAGATCTATCGATTTTTCGTTCGCCAGGAGATGACTCCCGAAATTCAGGAAAAGCTCGGTGCAGTTCTGCGGAATAATGGCTACCAAATTGCGCCGCTGCTTGAAACGATCTTTCTTTCGCGCGACTTCTACAGCCCTGCCTCGGTGGGGACGCAAATCAAGAGCCCGGTTCAACTCGCGCTCTCAACTTTCAAGAAATTGGGCCTCACGGAGGTTCCGGGTGTTCCGGATTTCAACGTCGCAACCGGCGTGCTTGGCCAGCGGCTGTTTTCGCCCCCAACGGTGGCGGGGTGGCCGGAGGGACGGAGTTGGATGACGCCGGGCCTCTTGCTCGAACGCGGGAACTTTATCCGCGATGTGCTGTTTCCCGATATCAACTTCATTCCACCCGATCGGGCAAACCCTTCGGCCGACATTCGAATTGTCGCCGATAAAATCAGGGCCGGCTTAGATATCTCGACGGCGACAATGCCGGATCGGGGCAGCGAAGGCGGATTAGCCGAAGCGAACATGCTCGCGGATCGCGATGAAGACTTCAATACGCGCTACGGCAGCTTCCGCGGCTGGCAGATGGCAATTGAACGAGTCAAGGCTATTCCGCGGAATACCGCAAACATTGACCTGACGCGTATGGTCGGGAACGCCGGTTTGAAGAACACCACCGAGATCGTGGATTATTTCATTCGCAGATTCATGCGCGTGCCTCCGGTGGAAGAGAAGAGGAAAGAATTGATCGCCTTTTTGAATAAGCAATTGGGCACATCCGACGCGGAGGTAGCGAAGACATTTATGGAAGACCCGCTGCGGCTCTTCTTACACCTGTTAATGAGCGAGCCCGAATTTCAGTTGAGCTGACGAAGGAACAACTATGAAAACAACACGCAGAGAACTCTTGAAAGCCGGCCTGTACGGAATTGGAATCGGCGCGAGCGGCCTGCTGCCCGTACCGCCTTTGTTTGCGCGTGCTGCGCAAGCGTTAGGTTCCCAAACGTCGGGCGATGGCCGAATCCTTGTCGTCCTGGAGCTATCCGGGGGCAACGACGGGCTCAACACGGTGGTGCCTTATGGAGACGATGCCTACTATCGCCATCGTCCGAAAATCGGATTACGTCCGGCCCGCGTTCGTAAGATCGACGAACACTTTGGATTCAATTCCGGTATGGCCGGTTTCGAACGCTTATATAAGGAGGGCAAGCTTGCGATCGTTCACGGCTGCGGGTATGCGAAGCCGTCATTTTCGCACTTTACGTCGATGGCCTACTGGCACACCGCCGCCCCCAACCGTGGAGACGAATACGGATGGGTCGGCCGGCTGGCGGACGCCATGGCGCCGCAGGCGCCCACGAACTTCCTTGTCAATATTGATGCCCGCCAATCGCTGGCCGTTCGAAGCAAGCTGCATACCCCGCTCGTCTTCGATGATCCGAACAAATTTTCTCGAGAGGGCTTTTACGAAGAGCGCGACGTTTTCGCTGGCGTGGCGGATACAGGTACGGTGGATAATCCGTCGCGAAGGTTTCTGCTCGATATTGCCAGAAGCGCGAAAAGCGCATCCGCGCTGGTGAAAGAAGCCTGGACGAATTACAAATCACCGGTCGATTACGGCATCACCGGCGGATTGGATCTTCCGAAAGTGGCGGCGCTGATCAATGCCGGGATGCCGACGCGGCTCTACTACGTTTCGTACCGCAACAATGCGTTTGACACTCACGTCTTCCAGGGCGATCTGCATCAACGGCTACTGACGTACACATCCGACGCAGTCTCGGCATTCATGACCGATGTCGAGCGCATCGGCAGGAGCAACGACGTTGTTGTGATGATGTTCTCTGAATTCGGCCGCCGAGTGCCGGAGAATTCAAATCTCGGAACGGATCATGGGGCGGCCAACCTGATGTTCGTCGCAGGCAAAAAGGTGAAAGGCGGTCACCACGGCAAGATTCCAAGTCTCACGCAGCTCGACGAAGGTGACAATCTTGTCTACACGACCGATTTTCGCCGCGTCTACGCCACAATGATTTCCGGTTGGCTCGGCTTCAAGGGAACCCCTGCGATCCTGAACGGCGAGTTCGAAGCCTTCGACATGTTTAGCTGACGCAACATTCCCCTCCTCTGCGAGGAGGGGAATAACTTCTCCCTTACCTCATTTCGGACGATACGCGGTCCGCGCAACCTCAGAGATCGGTGCAGGAGCGACTGTCGCGCGGATTTCTGCCTGCACGTGGCGTTCGACGGTCGGCTTCGACGAGCCGCGCCCGTCTTCCCCCCAAACGACGGTAACCTGAGTGCCGGGCTCACTTTGCTCGTTGTCGAGCACGGCTAGCGAGACCATTGCCCGTTCGTTATAGGTGTATCCGGTGTACGTGGACAAGCCGACGATCTTCCCCGACTTTAGAACCTTATCAAACGGCAATGTCGCGTAGTTCGCCAGAGGTAAGTCGATATATTTGGCGATGTCCCCAGGATGAACGAGCGAGCTCCACACCCGAGAGACGTCGTCGCCATTCCAGACCAGCGTCACCTTCTTCCGATTGGGCCCGCCCGCAATTTTTTCGAGCGCCCCTCTTCCGACGAAATCATGGTCAAACTTGACGAAGGGACCATAGCCGAGGTCATACGGAGTCAGGTAGTAGTCTGTGATCTTTTCCGAATAAAAGCTGCCCCCAAGTGAAGCCATCGCCTCGTAGCTCTTCGCGGTTAACCATTGACGGTAAGGCTTCATCTGTTCGTCCGTATAAATCGCGGGAAGTGGTGATGGAATCCATCCCGATTCGAGGCATGTCGTCGGATACGTTCGTGCGCCGACTTGCCGGAGCCCATACTCTCGACCGGCTTCTGCAATCGCGTTTCGGACTTCTTCGCCGTATTCCCAAGGGCCAAAGAGTTCCCATCCCGGCTGTCCGACCATCCCATGACGCAATGCGCGAACATCGCAGCCCGCAATTCGGAATACATCCATATTGAAGAACTTGATATCCGGTGCTGGTTTTCCTGTCACTTTTTCCATGACCTTCAGCGCGCTGGGACCTTGAACCTGATATCGAAACGACTTCCGTCGTCCCTGATTGGCGGCAGACCTTTCGTCTCTTTCCGCCGATGCGTTATAACGGCCAGTCTCTACGTTGTATTGCACCCAATTGCCGGCGGGCGGCCGGCCGACGAGATTGAATTTGTTCTCGGACAGGTAAAAAAGGATGGCATCACCGATCACATATCCAGCGTGATTGCAGGCGACGAATTGTTTCGCTTGATTGATTTTGAAATTCTTGAAGCTATTGATGCCAAGATCCGAAAAGACCTTGAGCGCATCAGACCCCTCGACATAAACGTCCGTCATATGATGGGACTGATCGAAGAGTGCACAGGTCTCGCGCCAGGAACGCTGCTCATCCCTCCAGTTCGTGAACTCGTGCCGCACGACGGGAAACGCGTATGGACCGATTTGAGAATTCCGCAACAATTCAACCGGATTTCTCACCGTTTGCAAGATTTCCTCCAAGCTTTTGGGTTGCGAGACTTGGGAACTCATGGCGGTATTACTCCTTCCTAACCGAACAAAAACCGGTTAGTTTAACATAGCGTTTTCCGGCCATCTTCAAGCGGGTTTCGGTATGAAGTTCAACACGCAAAACCGGATGAGCACATTTTACGTTCGCTGTAGAGTGGAGAATCACGTCGATCGCTCTAGACCTCTTGGTGAAGGAGAGATGGTTCGAAGAATTCAAATATCTGATCTACTTCGGCCTCCAATCCTTTTTTTCGAAATCTCCCCTCCTGGCGGTGCCTGAAAACAAATCTGCCGGCAGTTCCAATTGGCGGATCTGGGCGGACGGTTTCCTGCTCCAGGGTGCCAACCCGAAGGCCCTCCTTTTTTTCACGGCGATCCTGCCGCAGTTTATCGATACGAACCATTCGATTGCCGCACAGATCGTGATTCTCGGCCTCAGTTCGATTGTCGTTGAATTCTTCATATTGTTCGGGTACGGACAACTGGCCGGCCGAACATTGTCGGCCGTCAAGAACCCGCGTTTCGAGAAAATTTCGAATCGCATTGCGGGGTCGCTGTTAATCGGAGCGGGATTGGGATTGGCCAGGTTGAGCCGGACGTAAAAAACTCGACGAAGAATTGGAAGACGTGCTGTAGCCGGGTCGCGCCCGCACCCCGTATCTTCCGCCGCGCACGTCGACGCGCAGCTGGTGGTACTCGTTGTCATTGACAGAAACAGGCGGATAAAAGGACAACGTGTATTGGGTCCGGAGATCGTGCGCAATTTTCCGGACCGCCTCCGCAAGTTCCTTGTCGGATCGGGGGAAAAAAGCCTCGGCTCCGGAATCGGTCGCAAGCCGCCGGAGGACATATCGCGGGTTGTCGACCTCGCGGCCATCGATCAAGGTCAACTTTTGGCCGGACCGGCGGAAAAACGGTTCCTCGTCCTTGCCGAAATACCCGATGGTGTAAACCTGTAGCTTTGCGTCCCGAACCTTCCGGATGACCTCTGCGAGTGGGTGGATGCTGTGCTGATCGGCGCCGTCGGAGATGATGACAAGCACTTGCCGGGGCTGGTGGGCCGTCGCGGACCGGCTCAAACCTTCGAGAACGGCGTCATACAGAGCGGTTCCACCGCCCAATGTTGTACCGGCGATCGCGGTTTCGATTTGGTGCGGATCCGACGTCAGGTCCGCTTGAAGCTTCACATGATCGTCGAATGGTAAGTAGAAGTACTCGCTGCCGTCCCGCGCGGATCTGACCAGAGCCACGGCCGCTTCCTTCGCCCGATCGAGCTTTGCGTTGTACGACATGCTGTCGCTTCGGTCGAGGAGAATGCCGAGCGTAATCGGCTGTTCTTCGTCCGAGAAAGATTCAATCTTCTGCGGAACGCCGTTGTCGAAGATTGAAAAATTCTCCACTTTCAAACCGCGAACATCGCGGCCGAGCCAATCGGTAACCTGTACGCCCACCGTCACCAGCGACACGTTCACCCGCAACGTTTCTTGCGCCGCCAGGAGAAGAAGCAACGCAACCACGGTCCGATTGATAGCCGAGCTGATCATGCCACGTTGCTGTATAATGCCAGCACTGAACAAGCTTGTCACTTTAATCAAAAGCACGTCGCTCGGCCTCCTGCGGTTCCGCGTGCTTCGGTTTCACGGCTACGCGGCGGATTCGGCCGTGTTTATGGCCGCGAATTGCGTGACTTCAGTACACCTGGAAGAATTGAATCGAACGATGGAGTTCATCC
>Ga0209761_1002668_pt1 | contig 11727 bp, 7 predicted proteins | sample GraSoi013_1_40cm_4_FD_185818 | JGI IMG/M metagenome (GOLD analysis project Ga0209761, IMG submission 185818) | Grasslands soil microbial communities from the Angelo Coastal Reserve, California, USA - Sample 09_25_2013_1_40cm (SPAdes) (version 2) | ecosystem: Environmental > Terrestrial > Soil >... | reverse complement strand
TCCCGCCGTTGCAAAAGAACACCACCGGCGTGCCGGTGTTTTGCGGCGGCCCGAAGTGTATGTGCGCCACCTGCGCCGGGCCGCTCAGCCCCGTCCAAGTCAGTGTCCAGGAAATGGACTGGCCGTCGGCGCTCAGTGTGCCCACGAATGTGCCGCTGCCCTCGACAAGTTTCGGCGGCACTTCCCCAAAGCCCGTAAGCCGCGCGCGGAATCCGATCACGTCGTCATCTGCGCGCACAATGGTTGACCGCTTGGCGGTCACACCATATAAGGAAACCACCGCCGCCACTGCCACGAGCGCGGCGGCAGCCAGGACAAATCTCCCTTTCCGATTGATCTTCATTGCATCCTCCATGAAATTGAGCTTTGCGTTGACCGCTTGCGGTCACACTTGATACGAGTGCGAGATTCAGGCAACCAATTCTCCGGGCCCTTGATTACCGCTTACAGATAACAGACAGGCTCTCCCCGCAAACACCCCCACGGGAAAATGTCAGCTTGCAATTGGCCGGCCAACCGTCAATCGCTTGAATTCGGTTAATCCCAAAGAACTTATCTCACGGGCGAAAGCCGCTGAATCTTGTTTCTTGTAGGTTTAGGGGCCCCGGTTCCAGTTTTCTGCAAGCGCAGGCGTCCCTTCCTCCGATTTGATCCTCAGCCGCTAGAGCCGTGCCCAGCCCCCGCCGACAGTAGCACAGGCTTGCCCTGAGCTGAGCCGAAGGGCCTGTCCTGAGCGCGGTCGAAGGGCACTCTCTCGTCCCGAGTGCAACCGAGGGATGGCTGTGCGCTTCCAATAGCTGCACTGCCCCCTAAATCCCCTACGCGCCTCAGTCATGTCGCCACCCCACCCGCCGTCGTGGCCCCCTATGGAGTGCGGCGGCTTGACGCCGCTTTGCTTTCCTCCCATCGGTCGGCGCGCCCCGGATGATCTTGCGGTGTGTCGGTCCGCACACTCAGGAATCTCTCTTCGCCTCTAATGCCATTCCGCGGGCGGGTGAGCGGAAAATCTTGCAGAAAAACCCGCTCGGAAGCAAGATAAACAAAGAGTTAATTTCACTATTCGTTCAATCGGCCTGTGAGGCGCCGGGGATTTTTGCACACCCATCCACAGATTTCCACAAGCGTTCGCTCCGATTTTGATTGACGCCGCCAACGGGAAGCCTTATCTTCCGCGCCAGATTGAACCGGGAAGCTTTAGAACTTTACGGCTCAGTTGAGAGGGCGCAGCAAGCTTAATCGCAGGTTGCGCCGCGAGATTGGATCGCGAAGCTCGAAGCCTTTACGGTTCTGTTTCGAGGGCGTGGCTTGCCTAACGGCGATCACGCCGCCGGATTGAATCGGCAGGGTTAGAAACTTCACGGCTCAGTTATAGGGCGCAACAGCTTAACGGCGGTTGCGCCCTTAAATTTTTTGCCCTGCCCTTTCCGCCCACCGTCGCCTGCCATCGCGCCCTATGGAGTGCGGCGGCTTGACGCCGCTTTGCCATTTTCGTCTCTTCGTGGCGCTAGCTTGCCCCAAACTGACTCGAAGGGCGCTCTTGCCTGTCCCGCGTCGCCCTCACCCCACCCTCGGCGAAAAATCCGTCAACGCCATGAACGTCGAATCCACTTTCTCCACCAGCTTCCCGTTCGCTTCGGACTTGTCCCGCGCGCTCTGCCACTCTGGATCATCGCGGAACGCCTGCCAATTCGCCGTCGCGGCTTCCCGGCTCGGATGCTCCAGGATATAGATCAGCGTCTTGCCTTTGAGCGGCTCGTCCGTCGGCACCCAATACGCCACATTTTTTATTCCATGCTTCTCGAAGAGCTTCACCGTGTGCTCGCGGAAACGTCGCAGCAAGTCGTCCAGCTTGCCTTCGTACGCGTGATACACGCGCAATTCGTAGACGGCAGTTGAGGCTTGCCCAGGCTCAGCCTCCTTTCCGCCCGTCTCTTTTGCGGAGGCACGTTCCGCGCCCCAGCCTGGCAACTTTGTCGTTTCGCGCAAGCTGGCCCACGCCGCCGGAAGCGCCGCCACTCCAGGAATGGTCTGCAACAATGTGCGTCTTTTCATGGCTGCGATTCTATCACCGTATGATTTGTAGCGGCGGCCTTTAGGCCGCCATACTTGCTCGCCGCACGCAGGCCTGGTAAGGGCCGTGCAGTCAATTCGCAAGCCCGCCGTGGCGGGCGAGTCCCGAGTCCTATCGGGACGCCCCGCCCACCGACCGCGTCATTTCGAGCGGAGCGAGAAATCCCTCTGGCCTTCGTTTGGTACCGCTCGCGGCACCCAAATTCGTTTCCGAGATTTTGCTCTGCGCCACGCTCCCAACCGGCACCCCGCTGAGCCAATGTCGGAAAGCCCGACAATTCACCCACAACCTCTCTTTCCGCTTCCCACAACCCCGTTTCTGGAATAGGGTCCAGTCTTTCTGAGAATCCGACCGCGGCTTCGCGTACTGCCGTTAGCCTTATCTTTTTCTGCAACGTTACGTGGCCATGCCATAGCCGAGGTAGTAGAATCCGGCACAGTTTAGGGGCACTATCGCGGCATGGTGTGATGGATATCGTCTTTTACGTCAGCCTCCTGTTGTTTGTCCTGTTTGGCCCGTGGATTCTGGTGTGGCGGATGAATCGAGGGCGCAAGCAGAACCGTGAGGAAGATCAATCGCGTTGGCGCGAATTGACAAATCGCGTTCTCGCGCTGGAACTGGCGCTGAAGGAGCTTCGAAGTCGCGCTGCCCTGCCTTCCGGGCCAAAACCACTCACAAAAGAAGCGCCGGTTGGGGAGCCGCGGCCTGCGCCTCCACGTGCTGCTCCGGCGGGTCCAACGCAACCAGAAGCCGAGACCTTGGTCAGTCCAAATCCGGTTCAACAGCCGACGACCCCGCCGCCGCTGATTTCCTCTTCCGCTGCGGCTTCCATTCGACTGCCCTCCCTCGCACAGCACCTCAAGTCTTCGCTTGATCTCGAAGAAACTCTTGGCACCAACTGGCTGAACAAGCTGGGCATCGCGATTCTGGTGCTCGGAGTGGCCTTCTTTCTCGCTTACCAGCTCAAGACACTCGGACCTGCGGGCAAAGTCCTGGTGGGATATGCAGTCGGCGGACTGCTGCTGGGCGCGGGAGTGTGGTTCGAGCGGCACGACCTCTACCGAATCCTGGCGCGCGCGGGCGTAGGCGGAGGATGGGCGCTGCTGTTCTTCACGACCTATGCGCTGTATCACGTACCGGCGGCGCAGGTGCTTACGTCGCAACTCACGGACCTGGTGCTGATGCTCGCGGTAGCCACTGTGATGGTATGGCACACGTTGCGCTATCGCTCGCAAGTGGTTACGGGATTGGCCTTTCTGCTGGCTTTTCTGACCGTGACGGTCAGCCACTCCAACGTTTACAGCCTGTCGGCAGGCGCGCTGCTGGCTGCTGGTCTGGTGGTGATCGTTGGCCGTATGCAGTGGTTCGAGATGGAAATCTTCGGCATCCTGGCGAGTTATTTGAATCACTATCTTTGGCTGCGGCCGATCATCGAGTCCATGGGTGGCCATCGGCATCCGTTTCCGGAGTTTGCTGCAAGCGCGGGAATCCTGGCGCTCTATTGGTTGGTCTTTCGCGTTTCCTATCTCTTGCGGCAACCGCAGGGTGAGCGGCAAGAGCGCATCTCTACTGTCGCGGCGTTGCTCAATACGATTCTGCTTCTGCTGCTGTTCAAGTATCAGTCGGCGCATCCGGAGTGGGCGTTCTGGGCGCTGCTGACAATTGGCGCAATCGAAACTGCGCTGGGGCAGTTGCCGGTCACGCGGCGGCGGCGCAGCGCCGTAATCGTTCTGAGCACGGTGGGTACGGTTCTTCTCGTTGTTGCCTTCCCGTTCCGTTATTCCGGAATGCGGCTTTCAGTGTTCTGGCTGCTCGAAGCCGAAGCGCTGTCTCTGATCGGCGTTTGGACGGGCGAAATCGTGTTCCGCCGCTTGGGGGCGGTAGCAACTCTTTTTGCGGCTGGCCACATGATCAGCGTGGACGCTGCGCGCGTTTACGGAACGCGGATGGATGATGCGGATCTGCGCAGCCATCCGCGAGTGGCGGCCCTCTTCGCGGTGGCGGCGATCGTGTTCTACACCAACGCCCACTGGGTGTCTCGGCGGTGGAGTGGTCTCTTCGAACATGAATTTGACCGTCGACTGATGGCGCGATTGTCGTACGCGGGCGCGTTCATGGCATTCACTGGAGCGTGGATCTTCTTGCCCGAGGCGTGGAGCGCAGTGGCATGGGCTGCGCTGGGCTTGGGGCTAGCACTGGCGAGGCGTCGCTGGACGCTCGCCGATCTGGGATATCAAGCGAACCTCCTTGCAGCAGGAACCGTAGTGCGAGCGCTCTCCATAAACCTGAACGCGGCCACCAAATTTCACGGGGTCACGCAAAGGCTGATTTCGATCGTGCTAGTGACCGCACTGCTGTACATCACCTCGCGCTGGAGTTGGGCCGCTGAGGACGGCAGAGGCCTGACATTTGGCACGCATCTGTTTTCTGCGCGGCAGGTGGTTGGCGGCGCCTATACGTGGACTGCGTCATTCTTGCTTGCTCTGGTGACGTGGTACGAACTGCGGCCTGTGGGCGTGGCGGTAGCTTGGATGGTGGGCGGGCTGATTTTGCTGGAAGCAGGGCTGAGCCGCAAATCTCTGCAATTGCGGCTCCAGGGTTACGCCGCGTTCGCGGCCAGCTTCTTGCGCATTTGGTTTGTGAACCTGAATGCTTCAGGTAGCCCTGGGGAAATCAGCCCACGCTTTTATACCCTCGTGCCTCTGACGCTGGCTTTCTTCTATGCGTATTGGAGGCTTCACGAGGCCGGCGACCATCTTCGGGAGCTCGAGCGCAAGTACCGGGCCGCAGACTTCTGCTGCTGGCTGGGTACGATTACGCTCGCCGCGCTCATGCGCTTCGAACTGCCGGCAGATTGGGTTGCGACGGCTTGGGCAGCCCTGGCACTGGCGTTACTCGCAGTGGCATGGAGGAGCGGGCGGCGCCTCTTTCTCCACCAGGCGCTGCTCGTCGGAGCAGGAGTCCTGATGCGCACGGTGCTGCATAATTTCTACGAGCGGAGTTATTTCCCTGCGCCAGTCCTGGAGAGCAGATGGCTGTGCGTGGGAACGGCGGTGGCGCTGCTGTTTCTTTCCTTGCCGATTTTGTTTCAATTGCGACGCAAAGGCATGGCGGAATTGCCGGAGGGAATTTTCTTTCGTGTGCTCATCGTGCTAGGCCGACGGCCAGAACAGGTCTTCTTTTTCATCGCGCTGACTCTGCTCACGGTCCTTCTTGCCCTGGAAATGCGGCACGGCATGGTGACGCTTTCTTGGGGCGTAGAGGGTGTGGCGGTTTTTCTGCTGGCGTTGTGGTTGAGCGAGCGCAGCTTCCGGCTTTCGGGGCTCGGCTTGCTGCTGCTTTGTGTCGGCAAGATCATCGTCGTGGACGTGTGGCGCCTAAATCCGCGCGACCGCTATCTGACGTTCATCGTGCTGGGCATCGCGCTGCTGCTGGTTTCTTACCTCTATACGCGGAATCGTGAGACGCTGCGGCAATACCTATGAAGCGTGGGCTGACATTAGCGGGGATTGTGATGATGGGCGTGGCTGCGGTAGTGGTCAGCGAGCGGCGCAAAGTGGATGCGCCTGCAAGTCCGGCGGCTCTGTTGTACCTAATTGCCGATACCGAGCAAGAACTGACGCGTATGCCTGTAAGGTTCACGCGCATGTCTGACCAGGACGAAGTGCGCGTCGGCAATGAAATCGCAAAAAGCTATTCCGCAGCGCGAACTGACAAATCCGATGTGGAAGTCACGGAGATTCAGGCATACGTCACGCAGGTAGGGTCGCACGTGGCGGCGCATGCGCACCGCAAGTTGCCTTACACTTTCCATTACATCCCAGAGAAGTACTTCGTTAACGCCTTCGCCCTGCCGGGTGGGCACGTTTATATCGGCGAGGGCTTGCTGGCGCTGATGGATAGTGAAGACCAACTCGCTGCGGTGCTCGGGCACGAGATCGAGCATATTGATCACTACCATTGCGCCGAGCGCGTCCAGCAGGAACATGCCTTGCGAAAGATTCCGTTGGCCGAGTTGTTTGTTCTGCCGATCGAGATTTTTCAGGCTGGTTATAGTAAGGACCAGGAGCTGGAAGCGGACCGCGAAGGGACGCGGCTGGCTGTCGAGGCGGGATATTCGGCGAATGGTGCGATCCGGATGTTTGAGACGTTCCAGCGACTTTACGAGGAACATCACACACGCGCGAAGACTCCGGCGGATGAATTGTCACAGGTGGCGATCGATGCGCTGGAAGGATACGTCCGATCGCATCCGCTGCCCGCAGAGCGAATTGCACAGGTAAACAGGATGATCGCGAGCGAAGGCTGGGCTCCCCGCGCGGAGCATGACCTGACAGTAGCGTATATCTTCTGGATGGCGCGGGCGCAGAATGCATTGGACGCCGGCAAGTACCTTCAGGCGCAGCAACTTGCGACGCAGTCTCTACAAATGCGTCAGAACCTGGAGAAAGCGCTGACGGTACTGGCGCAAGCGCAATTCGCGCAGGCCGATTTTGCGGGTGCGGCGGCTTCCTATCGCAAGATTCTCGAAGTGTACGGGTGGCGGATCGACTTGGCTAATTCCTACGCTCTGTCGCTAGCTGCGGCGGATCGTCCAGGCGCAGCGAGCGAATTCCGGAAGTGGATGACGCTGGCCAAAGCGGATACACGGGAACTGCAAACGCCGTTGGATGGTCTCCTGCTTCTGGCTGACGACACGGCGCCAGCCCGCAAGCTGCAGGGGGAAATCCGCGCCAGTCTCGAGGATCCTTCAGCACCGGGCAAGCTTTCTGACCTGGGCGGGTGGTGGTACATGGCTGGAGACTACGCGATGGCGGCGGATCTGCTGCAAGAGGCTGTGCAAAGGCGTCCTGGCAATATTCAGATGCTGCTGCGGCTAGCCTGGACACAAATTGAACTACGGCGATTCGCCGATGCCTTCCGGACGCTCAATACTGCGCCCGAAGAGAGTACCTTGCGGCCGGAGCAAGTTATGGCTGAGGCCGTGGCGCGGTGGCAGGCACAGCAACCCGATATCGCGTTGCGTGACTTCGAGGCCGCGAGCAGCCGCCAGCCGGAGTGGGAGAACCTGGGTTGGGTCAAAGCCCTCTATTCGCCGCTGGTCACGAGAAGCATCCAAGAAATGCAAGTAGAGCGGGAACGTCGGAGAAAAGCCGCGGTCACCGCAAGGCCGTAAGACAGCCCCTGCACAATTTCCCGCGAAAATGTCATGGTATGAGCTTACCGGGCACCAGGAACGCGCTAGTTCTAGGTATGAACACCGTAAAACGAACCAGAAGCCCCGTTGCGAGAAGTTAGAAATCCGATTGGCGCTGCCCGTCTTTTTCGCCTCCCTGGTTACCCTTCCGGCGCTTTTCCACGGCCCACTCGCGATTATTCGTTGACAGACCTATACTAATATGTTACTATGCGCTCGAGACTTGGGTCAGTGTCGCACGCACCCTGTTCCCGGCCGGCCCGGCGCATCCGCTCTTTGAAAACCTAGAGCTTAACACCTTCAGCATCTGAATGTTACAGATCTCCTATCTAAACCCTTTCGGCTCATATCCTTGCGCACTCTTCCATTTTCCGTATACTATTTTTGCCACTCGAAATTCTTTGTCTTCAATCGGTTCCGCACTCTTTCTGAAAAACGGGGGGTGGCATGGATTTCTTCCCATTCTGGAACTCGCCCTCGCCAGTCGCCCGCCCGCCGTGGCGGGCCACTCGCCGCTTCTATCCATCCCCTTTCCTTTCTTCATTTTGCGCACTCTTTGGCGCAATGGGCACTCGACAACTCCTTTGTGTTCAATCGCTTCTGCACTCTTTCTATCGCAACGGAGGTGTGGAGGGTAGTATTGGCATCTATGACCAAGGGGCTTTTGCCGTCTCCGATGCGAGGTGAATATGCTGCTGAATCGGCGCGAGATGTGCTCCCTTTTCCCGGCCGCGTTTCTTCCGATTGTTGATGGAGTAGCGGCTTCCGCCACGCAAGATGTTGACCCCGACCAGGCCGGGGTCACACAGGAAGCTGCGCTGCCCTCGGCTACGTTTCCGTTTGACGATCTGCCGGTGCGTGTATCGAACAGCGCCCAGATCCGGCACATCCTGAAAGGCAAGCTCGCCACCGGTGAATCGCTGGAAGCGCACGAAACCACCCTCCCTCCCGGCGCCGCGCCGCATCCCCCGCACCATCATGTGCACTCGGAAATGTGGCTCATTCGCGAAGGCACCGTGGAGCTCACCATCAACGGCGCAAGCCACGTTCTGGGGCCGGGCTCGCTTGGATTTGTCCGCTCGAATGAGGAGCACGGGATCAAAAATGTCGGCACGGCTCCCGCGACCTACTTTGTCGTGGCAGTGGGTCCCGGAGCGGGCGCCTGAGGCGGCGCGACTCCGCGGCCGCTCCTGCGGCTGCCTTTCCGTTTGTCGGCATCGCGGGCTACATTTTCCTGCTGGGGCGGATGGAGCCAGTCGCGGAACCCTCCTGAGAGGTATGGCCTCAGCGCGCGGGCGCATAGTGCTTGGTTGTTTGTGTCCTCGAGTTGAAGACCTCGAAGCTACCATCCGGCCACGCGCTCAGCTTCAGAAAGTTGCCTGCATCCGGCCCGGAAAGATTAGCGACGAACTCCTCCGCAACATTGTGAGCGGAGCCGCCTTCACTCGAAAAATGAAGCTGCCAAAAGGCCTCGAGCCGAGGCGACTTTTCGATGATGTCCCAGGACGAAGGAGAGCCTCCCTTTGTGGCGCCGTTATCCATGATGGCTACGCGGGGAGCGATGCCGTTCACCAGCGCGGGACTCCCGCTCTGGCTCGAGCCATGATGAGAAACGACGTAGATGTCGATTGCACCCAGCTTGTTCACGGGACACATCATTTCCATCTCCTTGTCCCAGGTGAGGTCGCCCAGATCCAAAATCCGCAACTTCCCAAACGTAATGATTGCGCCGAGAGAGAGCGCGTTTTCCGTCTGGTCGGCTGGGCGGTGTTCGGAGTTCTTACAGCTCGGATTCTCATTCCCTGCTCCCGGCAAAGACCGATCGAGCAATCCACCGTCCGAGCTTACGACTTTGGCTTCGATTCCCTGAAGCGGCAGAACCTCTCCCGGTTTGACAATCATCCGTTTGCGATTTTCCTTTGCCAACAACACTTGATAGTCCCGCCAGACTTGCTCGGTTGGCGGGTCGTTGTGTTCGCGGTTTTCTCCATGATCGATGAACGTTCCGATGGGAATTCTTGCGGCAAGCTGAGCGGCACCTCCGCCATGATCCTGGTGGTAATGCGTGATGAGAACAAAATCCAGCTTGGCGATGCCCGCCAATTTTGCAGCAGCAACGATACGATCCGCATCGCGGCCACTGTTGCCGGGCCAGCCCGTGTCGATCAGTAGCGATTGCCCTTGCGGCGTGACAAAGAGCGTGGCTTGGCCGCCCTCCACGTCAACGAAGTAGATATCCAGCGTTGTGCGGCCCCTCGGCGCCGGTGCCGCCCACGCCGTCGCCATGAGTAACAGACTCAGAAATCCGGCGAATACCGCTCCGCGCAGGGATGGGGGCAAATCAAAGTTCATCGCAGATCGACAAAATGAAACGCATGTCATCCTGTAAACTCCTAGCTCGATTCCGGGAGCTCCTTCGGGCCAGCTTGCGCGGATTGCACGATGGCACGGGTCGCGCCGGTAGAGATTCCACCGTCCACGAGCAGAGTTTGCCCGGTCACATAGCGGCTGGACTCCGCAGCAAGAAAAACAACCGCCGCATCCAGATCATTGGGCTGCCCGGGTCGCTTGAGCGGAATGCGGTCACAAAGGTAATCGAGCCACTCTTTATTCTCATAAAGGACCTGGTTTTGTTCGGTGCGAAACCAACCTGGAGCCAAGCAGTTGACGGTCACGCCGTACTTGCCCCAATCGTCGGCCAAGCTCATTGTGAGCTGGCGGATACCGCCGCGGCTCGCTCCATAAGGCGCAAGACCCGCGTAGCCGGAAACACTGGTAACGGAGCCGATGTTAATGATCCGTCCGTATCGCCGCACGATCATGCCGCGCGCTACCGCTTGGGAGACGAAGAAACTCCCGCGCAAGTTGGTATCAAGAATCAGATTCCAGTCGTCCCAGGTCACGTCGAGCGCTGGTTTCCGGATATTGCAGCCCGCGTTGTTCACGAGTATGTCCACATGTCCAAAAGCTGCTTCGGCGCCGGCCGCCATCCTCTGAATGCTCTCCAATTCCCGGACGTCGAGCTCCAGGGAGATGGCGCGGCGCCCGAGCGCTTTGATCTCCGCTTCAAATGGAAGCAAGCGATCGCGGCTACGGCTGGTGAGGACAAGATCCGCGCCTGCCTTGGCTAGTGCGCGTGCCAGATATTGGCCCAGGCCCCGGCTGGTTCCCGTTACAATCGCGACTCGGCCTCCCAGATCAAAGAGTCCGTCGCTCACGAGACGACTCCGGGCGTAAGAACCACCTTCATCAAGTTCGGTTCGCGCGCATACAACCGCTGAAACCACCGTGGCCCCTCGTCCAGAGGAGCGACGGCCGTAATCAGAGGTTTCACCTGAATTGTCCCGCTGGCGAGCAGTTCAATCGCGCGCGGGTACTCGCCCGCAGAAGCGCACGACCCCTGGAGCCGGATTTGCCGCGTGACGACGTTCTGCAGAGGCAGCGCCACTTCTGGTGAGATATTGCCGACCAGTGTGACGCTGCCACCCTTGCGCACACTTGAAATTGCGGCGCCGACGGTCTCATTGCTTCCCACGGCTTCAACAGCAACGTCCGCACCTGCTCCGTTTGTGAGGCGCAAAACCTGAGCAGCAAGGCCGGAGTTGGCTGCGTGCGCCACCGGCGTCGCTCCGGCCTTCTCTGCAAGTTCCAGGCGGGAAGCGTCTATGTCCGTGACAAATATGCGCGAACAGCCTGCAACGCGCAATGCTTGCAGAGTGAGCAGTCCGATCATGCCCGCTCCGAGGATCAAAGCGGTACTGTCCAGACGAATCGGAGTGAGCGAAACCGCATGAAGCGCGACGGCGACGGCCTCCAGCATTGCTGCCTCAGCAAAAGAGAGATTGTCTGGCAGACGATAAACAGTGCGCGACGGAACGACCACAAATTCGGCGAAGGCCCCGGCGCGGCGGTACTCGGAGCAGGAGACGCCCAAGACCTGGCGAGAATCGCAGAGATTGACTTCTCCGCGGAGACAGAAGCTGCACGCCCCACAGGAGATTGTCGAATCGAATGTGACCCTGTCCCCCTCAGACAGGCCTGTTACGCCTTTGCCGACGGCTGCGACTTTTCCGGCTGCCTCGTGCCCCATGACAATCGGCGGAATGCGCCGTCCGGACGAGCCGTCGTAGCCATGGACGTCGCTGCCGCAGATGCCGCAAGCCGCGACGCGCACAAGAACCTCTCCGAGACCTGGCGTTGGCACCGGAAGTTCGGTCAATTCGAGATGACGATATTCGGAAAGTAGCAGTGCCTTCATGCGAGCTGACCTGCCCCCCGTTTTTGGTCCAGTCATAAGTTAGCACTCCGGGGCTCCTGCACATCCGGACCTTTCCACGTCGGGGCGATGGAAACGACCGGCGTGGGGGGAGACGCCGGTCGCGCGGCGACACTCGCGGCGAACTCTTCCGGCGTCCGATACCTCAGCGAGCTGTGCGGGCGTACGGTGTTGTAATCCACC
>Ga0209761_1002667_pt1 | contig 11728 bp, 8 predicted proteins | sample GraSoi013_1_40cm_4_FD_185818 | JGI IMG/M metagenome (GOLD analysis project Ga0209761, IMG submission 185818) | Grasslands soil microbial communities from the Angelo Coastal Reserve, California, USA - Sample 09_25_2013_1_40cm (SPAdes) (version 2) | ecosystem: Environmental > Terrestrial > Soil >... | reverse complement strand
TCCGGGAGCGAAACCCGCTCGCGGATGCGGGACGCCGTCTCCCTCACGGTGCTCTCCAGATCGCGGCCGCGCACGCTGAATTTGATCGGGATATACCGTTCATTGTTTTCCCGGTAGATGATGAAGGCCCCCGTCTGCGTCGAGATATTGGTGAGTTGCTTGAGCGGGATCCGGGCTCCCTCCGGGGTGCTGACCAGGATGTTCCCGATCGCCTCAATGTCCTGGCGGAACTCCGGCAGAAAGCGCACCACCAGGTCGAACCAGCGCTCCCTCTCGAAGACCCTGGTCACCGCCTGGCCCCCGACGGCGGCCTGGACCATGGCGTTCACGTCGGACACGAGCAGCCCGTACCGGGCGCAGGCCTGCCGGTCCACCTGGATCACGAGGTTGGGCTGGCCCAGGAGGCGGAAGATGCCCAGGTCCTTGACGCCCCGCACCCCTTTCATGACCTTCTCGATCTCGATCGCCTTCGCCTCCATGACCTTTAGGTCCGTCCCGAACAGCTTGATGGAATTCTCGCCCTTGACCCCGGACATGGCTTCCTGCACGTTATCCTGGATCACCTGCGAAAAATTGAAGGTCACGCCGGGAATTTTCGCCAACACCACCTCGATGTCCTCAATGAGCTTGTCCTTCGTTGTGATTTCAGGCCGCCATTTCTTGCGGGGCTTCAGGTTCACGAGGAACTCGGCATTGAAGAAGCTGGTCGGATCGGTGCCGTCGTCCGGCCGCCCCAACTGCGAGACGACCCGGCTTACCTCGGGAACCCGTTCGAAGATAGTCCGGACCTCGGTCGCCAACCGGCTGGCCTGCTCGAATGAGATGTCCACGGGCATCGTGGCCCGGACCCAAAGGTTGCCCTCCTCCAGGGCCGGCATGAACTCCCCGCCCAGAAACGGCACCGCCGCCGTCGCTAGCACGAAGAGGCCCAGGGCCAAGCCGATCACGAGGACTTTGTGATCCAGGGACCACGCGAGCGCCCGGAGGTACAGGCGCCGGACGGTGCGAACCAGAGGCGTGTCCTCTTCGCGGATCGGACCCTCGAGCAGGAGCGAGCACAGCGCCGGCGCCAGCGTGAAGGCCATGAGCAACGCACCGGTAAGCGCAAACCCGTAGGTCAGCGACATCGGGGCGAAGATCTTGCCGGGCACCCCGGTCATCGTGAACAAAGGAACGAACGCCACCACGATGATCGTGGTGGCGAAGAAGATCGGCCGCCCGACTTCCCGCGCGGCCCGCACGACATGCATGGGGACCGTCAGTCCGGGCCCCGGCCTGCGGGAGATGTGGGAGAAGATGCTCTCCACCATGATCAGCGTGGCGTCCACGATGATGCCGAAATCGATCGCCCCGAGCGAGATCAGGTTGGCCGATTCCCCCACCAACACCATCATGCAGAACGTGAACAGGAGCGCCATCGGGACGGTCAGGGCCACGATGACCGCCGTCCTGAAGTGGCCGAGAAAGACGAACAGGACCACGAACACGAGCGCGATGCCGCTGATCACGATGTCCGTGACGGTCTCGATCGTGGTGTGGATCAACACTATCCGATCGTAGAAGGTCTTGACCTGGACCCCCTTCGGCAGCTTCCAGGTGTTCAGGTCCTGAACCTTCTGCTGCACCCGCTCCAACACCGACAGTGCCTTGTAGCCCCGCTGCAGCAGCACCACCCCTTCCACCACATCGTCCCGGTCGTCGATCCCCACCTTGCCCAGCCGCACCCGGTAGCCCACGCTGACCTTGCCCAGGTTTCTGACGAACACAGGTGTCCCGCTCTTCTCGGCCACCATCACGTTCTCGATGTCCTCCAGGCTGTTGATCAGGCCAAGTCCCCGGACATTGAAGTTCTGGGCTCCGACCGTCAGATAGTTGCCCCCCACGTTGGCGTTGCTGTTGCCGAGCGCGGTCATCACCTGCGAGAGGCTCACGCCGTAGCTGATCAGCGCCCCGGGGTTGAGATCCACGTGGTATTGCTTGGTCGTGCCCCCGAAGGCGGTCACGTCGATCACGCCCGGCACTCGCTTGAACTCCCGCTGCAGGACCCAGTCCTGGAGGGTTTTGAGGTCCGTGAGCGAGGCGCTGTCGCCGACCAGCTCGTACCGGTAGATCTCCGCGATCGCCCACCAGGGCGACAGGGCCGGTTGCACATCGGTCGGGAAACTCAGCATCGCCAGCCGATTCAGCACCTCCTGTCGATCCCGGAAGTACTCCGTCCCGAAGTCGAAGTAGAACTTAATGTCGCTCAACCCGAAGATGGACAGCGACCGGATGTCCCGGAGGCCGGGCATTCCAAGGAGGGCCGTCTCGATGGGGATCGTGATCTGTCGCTCAATTTCTTCGGCCGACCACCCCGGATACTGGGTGATCACCTCGACCATGGGAGGGGACGGATCCGGGTAGGCGACGACGTCGAGGATGTGAAAGGCGTAGAGGCCGCCGAAGAGGAGGGCCAGCCCGAGGATGCAGACGAAGACCCGCTTAACAAGCGCGAACTCGACCAGCCCGGCGATCATCGAATCGAGGAGGGACCGGAGCCGTCGGTCAGGGGCAGGCGGCGGGCGCGCTTCATCCCTTGGCTTCCTGTCCTTTGATCAAGACCGCCCCTTTGGTGACAATGCGTTCCCCCGGCGTCAGCCCTTCCAGAACACGGACTAGATCCGCCGAGGCCGTGGCCACCTTGACCTCCCGCTTGACGTAGCGGCCCTCCCCTTCCACGACGTAGATGAACTGCTTTCCGTCGATTTCGAGCACGGCCTCCTTGGGAACGGTCAGGAACGACGTGGTCTCGCCAAGCTGGATGTTCAGCCGGGCGAACATCTCCGGTTTGAGTTTGTGCGACTCGTTCGTGACCCAGGCCCTGACCTTGATCGTCCGCGTGTTGGGATCGACCACATCCCCGATCGCCGCTACCGCCGCCGGGAAGCTGAGTCCAGGATACGCCTCCACGGTCACCGTGGCCACCTGCGCCACCTGGACGAGATTCAGGTCCCGCTCGTAGACATCAGCCACCACCTGCAACTTGTCCAAATCAGCCACAGTAAACAGCACCTGGGACGGATCGCTCCCCACCGATTGTCCTGGTGTGACGGTCCGCTCCACCACCGTTCCCGCGAGAGGGCTTTTTAATTCAAATCGGGAGGAGATCGTTTGTTCCGCCAAGGGCTTCTCCAGCTCCGCCGCTGGCACCTTGAGTGAGAGCAGACGCTCCTTGGCCCGGCGGAACTCCGCGCGCGCCTTAATGAGATCATTCTCGGCCTGCTTGAAATCCTTCAGCGGCAGGGCCTTGTTTTCGTACAGGTCCTTGGCCAGTTCATAAGCGCGCGTCGCATACTGGAGGTTGGAAGATTCTTTCACAAATTCGGAATAGGCAGCGGTAATATCCGGGCTGTCAATCACGAGCAGGACATCGCCGCTCTTGACATGATCTCCCAGCTTTGCACGCACCTCGACCGCCCGACCCTGCAGCGGGGAGGAGACCTTCGAATACCGATCTTCGCCATAGGCCACCTTCCCCGCCAGCGTCAGCGCCGGCTTCACCGAACTATAATCCACCACGGCACTCTCGATTCGACTCTGAATATCCGCCGGGGGGCTCGGGGCTTTCTGGACTGCAGGCATCGCAGCGTTGGATGCGTTTGGCGCTTCGGTGCGACCACAGACGGTCAGAGAGAAGCAGGTTAAGGTTAAGGCTAAGGTAAGGGCCTGCACCTTCATGAGGTGATCTCCCGTCCCACCGCGCTTTCGAGCAGGAAGATATTGCGCTGGTAATTAAAGAGCGTCTCGATGTAGTTTTGCTGGATCGTGCGCGAGGTTCGAGCCGCATCCAGCAGATCAAGAATCGTGGCGCCCCCTTTTTCATACGCCCGCTCGACAATGGTGAAGACCAAGCGAGCATCCTCCAGGACACCGGCTCGATAGGCCTCCACCAAACGACGGCTTTCCAACAGGTTGCGGTATGAGATATCCACCTGGTTCTCTACCTGGATCAAGGTCTTCCTGAGGTCCGCATCGGCGACCTGCACGGACACTTCAGCCTGCAGGATGCCCCCCTGGTTCCGGTTGAACAGCGGCAGAGGAACGCCGAAGTTGAGGATCGTCATTTGCTGGTTATCCGGCCCTCGAGGTCCCTGGACCGAGTATCCACCAGCCACCGTGAGGTCCGGATACCGATAGGCCTTGGCCAGCCTCAACTCAGCCGTCCGCTGAGATTGGGTGAGCCGCTTCGCCCGGACGTCCGGTCTTGTTTCGGTCGCGAGCAGTTTCAGGAACGCGATATCGGGCTCGACGCGGTGATAGTCGAGCTCTGTGGTGAGCAGAAGGTCCGGGGTGGGCGAGATGCCCAACAAGATCCGAAGGTCGGCTCGGGCGGCGTTGCCCTCCTGAACCGCCTGGATGACCTGGGACTGAAAGTCCACCACCTGAAGTCGGATGCGAATCAGGTCAACTTCCGCGATATAACCCTTCTTGAACCGGATGGTATTCACCTCCATAATCCGGGTGAACCGGTCGCGGTTCTCCTCCGCCAGCGCCAGCCGTCGCTGAGCTAACTGCACCCGGAAGTAGGCATCCTTCACCGTGAAACTCAGTTGCCGGATCGCGTCCTCAAAATTGGCCTCTGCCGATTGTGCCCCGAAGCCGGCGCTTTCGATCCGGTAGCCTCGTTTCCCGGCCATCTCGAAGAGCTGCTGCACCTGGGAGGCAAGTTCACTGCTTCGCCCAACCGTGTTCCCCTGAGTCATCGCGCTCAGCGTCCCAACCAAGAGCACAGGATTCGGAAATAGTCTGGCCGTGATTTGCTGGCCTTGGGCATAACTGATGCCGTATCGTGCGATCAGCAAGTCCAAATTCTGGCGGAGAAACAGGGCCAGGGCTTCATCCAAGCTGAGGCGCTGGAGCGGCGGCGCGATGGTCTGGGCTTTCATCTCGCGCTCTTCAGCGAAGGTCGACCCGGGACCCATGAAGCCGAAACCCATGAGACACGCTAACGCTGCCAGGATCCACCGCGTACGACGAGCAGCGCCCGCGCGAGCCCGGTGACTTGCTCCGGTCGGAATCACCTGTGCGTTCATGGCCTCAGACCTCCCCCACTCTGCTGGCGGCCTCCATAACCCTTTGTCACGTGCGGTCATTATACTGCTTTTTCAACGGACTTTGAAATATACCCTTTTCAACCGCCAGGGCTACCGGAGCTTCAGTTCGGTCCACGCCCGGTCATACAATTTGATCGCCTCCCCCACGTCGGTAATCCATTCCAGCCGGTCAAAGGTCGAGTCCGGGGGATAGACAGCCGGGTTTTGGCGAAGTTGCACGAGCACGAGCGGTTTGGCCTCCCGGTTTGAAGAGGCAAAGAGGAGACGATTGGTGGTGCGGGCGGCTACATCACGATCTAACAAGAAATTGATAAAACGCATGGCCAACTCCCCATTCCGTGAGGTCTTGAGGACGACCAGACAGTCGGACCAGATGGTCGCCCCCTCCTTGGGAACCACATACTTGATGGACGGACGCTCGGCCATCGCGCGGGCCACCGGCCCTCCCCAGCCATGCGCCAGGGCCACTTCACCCGACACCAGTAACTGGTCATAGTTCTCGCTGGTATAGGTTTTGACGAGGGGCTTCTGACTCACCAGTTTGGCCTTCGCTTGCTCGATGATCGTCGGATCCTTGGCGTTCGCCGACTGGCCCATCGCGCGCAGGGCCGCGCCGAACAACTCCCGCTGGTCATTCAGCATGCTGATCCGTCCCTTGTACCGAGGGTCCCAGAGCACGGCCCAGCTGTCCGGCGCAGTGGGAATCACATGTGAATCGTAGCCGATGCCCACGGTGCCCCACAGGTACGGGATCGAGTACCGGTTCTCCGGATCAAACGGGAGGTGTTGCAGCCGTTCATCCACCAACCCGACGTTCGGGATCTTCGTCAAGTCCAGGTCGGCCAGGAGGCCTTGCTTGACCATGATCGAAACCATGAAATCCGACGGCACGGCCACGTCATAGCCGGTCGCGCCACTCTGCAATTTGGCCAGAAGCTCTTCATTGCTGCTGAAGGTATCTACGACGACCTTCACCCCGTTCGCCTTCCCAAACGCGTCGAGCAGGTCCTCACTCACGTAGTCCGTCCAGGTGAAGTAGTGGAGCGTCGTGGCGGCGCGGCTGGTCGCATCGGGGCCGGTCTTCGGGGCGTTCTTGGGCACATCCTCCGGCGTCGGCTGGCAAGCAGATAGAATGCAAAATGTAAAATGTAAAATTAAAAAGTAGGAGATCGTCAGGGCACGGCCGTACATGGGACATTTTGAATTTTTCATTTTTAATTTCCCTGTGGGCCCCGTCGCTGCAACAGCAGGGAGAGGCCGATCAGGGCCATGGACATCAGGACCAGCACCGCCGAGAGCGCGTTGATCACGGGCGAGACGCCCGACTTGACCATCGAATAGACTCTCAACGGCAGCGTGGTCGAACCGGGGCCGGCCGTGAAGAAGGTCACGATAAAGTCGTCGAGAGAAATCGTGAAGGCCATGAGCGCGGCGCCGATCATGGCCGGCATCAAGAGCGGGAGGGTCACGCGCTGAAAGGCCTGCCAGGGCGTCGCGCCCAGATCCCGAGCCGCTTCTTCCAGACCGGGGTCCAGCTTGCGCAGCCGGGCCCGCACCATCACCATCACGACCGGCAGGTTGAACGCCGCGTGTCCCAGCGTGACCGTCACCAGGCTCAGCGGCAGCTTGATCGTCACGAAGAAGAGCATCAGTGCCACCCCCATCATGACCTCCGGCATCACCAGCGGGAGCAGCATCGCCCCTTCCACAACCTGTTGCCTTCGGAACGGCAACCGCTCCAGGCCTACTGCCGCGGTCACGCCGAGCAGAGTCGCAATCAGTGTTGAGACAGAGGCGACGAGCAGGCTGTTCTGCAACGACGCCATGAGCGCCTCATCCGCGGCCAACGCCCGGTACCACTGGAAAGTGAACCCCTGCCACGTGGCTGAGAGGCGCGAGGGGTTGAAGGAGAACAGAATCAGCACCCCAATCGGCAGGTACAGAAACAGCAGATCGGCAAGACTTACGCTGAGCAGCCACACCCGCCGTCCGCTCATGAACCTTCCTCCCCCGGGTCCAGCCGGCTTACCAGACTGAAGGACGGCGGCCATCGCCCCGTCCACGGTCTACCTCGAAATAGGCCATAATTCCTAGCAGCACGAGCGCCATCAACACGAAGGAAATCGCCGAGCCGAACGGCCAGTCCCGCACCACGAGATACTCGTGCTGAATCAGATTGCCCAGCATCATCGTCCTGGCTCCACCGAGGAGATCCGGGGTGATAAACGCCCCGAGCGAAGGGATGAACACCAGGATGCACCCCGCGATGACCCCGGGCTTGGTCAACGGAAGGATGACCCGCCAAAACACTTTCCAGGCCGAGGCATACAGGTCCCAGGCGGCCTCCACGAGGGAATAATCCAGCCGCGCGAGGGCGGCATAGAGCGGGAGCACCATGAAGGGAAGATAGCCGTACACCAGCCCGATCAGGATCGCCGCATCGGTGTACAGGATCTCGACCGGGCTGGCGATCAGCCCCAGATTCATCAAGACGGTGTTCATCAGACCTTCTGTCCGGAGGATGAACATCCAGGCGTAGGTGCGAACCAGAAAATTGGTCCAGAAGGGGATCATGACCAGCAGGAGCCAGATGCCCTGCCAGCGGAGCGGGGCCCGCGCGATGTAGTACGCCAGCGGGAATCCGAGCAGGAGGCAGACCGCGGTCGTGCCGAGGGCGAGCGCCAGCGACCGGAGGAAAATCGTGAGATATAGGGGATCGAGCAGGGTGGCGTAATTGGCGAGGCTGAAGGTCCATTCCACCCCGCCGTACGTCCCGCGCGCCGCGAAACTGATCACCAGGACCAGCAAAAGGGGGATGAAAAAGAAGATGCCCAGCCAAGCCAAGCTCGGCATGAGCAGCCAGCCTGAAGGTCGGGGGAGCGGAGCGCGACGGGGCATGTCGGTGGAGGAGTCGCTGGGGGTCACTCGGACAAGATTACTCCTTCGTCCGCGTTCCAGCGAACAAAGACCGCTTCGCCGGTTAAGAACCGTTTCTGCTCAGCGCCCGAGTTGGGGACCCGGACCTTCCAGAGAGCGCTGTTGGACAGACGGAGCAGGTAGTGCATCTCGTTCCCATTGTAGATCGTCTTGTCGATTCGGGCCGGAACCGTGTTGTCGAATCCGTTCCGGTGAACGTCCCGGGACAGAGAAAGTCGCTCCGGCCGCAACACGACGGTCACCTGGCTCCCCTCGACGACCCCGCCCGGTCGCCGCACGAGGATCGTCGGGAGATCGGGCACGCTGACGGTACACCGGGCATCCGTCATGGAGGCGATCCGGCCTTCCACAAGGTTGGACAGGCCGATGAAATTGGCCACAAACGCGGAGACCGGCGATTCATAGATGTCCTGAGGACTCCCAATTTGGAGGAGGCGCCCGTGATCCATGACCGCCACTCGGTCGGACATGGTGAGCGCCTCCTCCTGGTGGTGCGTGACATAGATAAAGGTGATGCCCACCTGCTCCTGGATCGCCTTGAGCTCGACCTGCATCTCCTGGCGAAGCTGCTGGTCCAGCGCGCCGAGCGGCTCATCCAGCAGCACCACGGCAGGACGGTTGACCAACGCGCGAGCCAGCGCCACACGCTGCTGCTCCCCACCGGACAGTTGAGACGGCATCCGGTCGTGTTTACTCCCCAGCTTGACCATGCCGAGCGCTGCGTGGACTCTGGACTGGATCTCCGCCCGCGCGATCCGCCGCATCTCAAGGCCGAACGCGATGTTGCCGAAGACGGTGAGGTGGGGGAACAGGGCGTAGGATTGAAAGACGAGATTCACCGGCCGGAGATTGGGGGGCACCTCCCGCATGGAGCGTCCCTCGATCAGGATTTCTCCCTGATCAGGACGCTCGAACCCGGCCAGCAATCGTAAGGTGGTGGTCTTCCCGGACCCGCTGGGACCCAGGATGGAAAAAAACTCTCCTCTCCGAACCTCTAGCGAGAGATGGTCCACGGCGAGGACCGTCCCGTGGTACTTGACCACCTCCCGTATCTCAACGCTGTTCAGGCCCATGCTTCGTCACGCCTGACTCGTGACACGTGACTGCCCCTGCCGACCCAGTCTTGACGCCCGTTGAACGGTGACCAGTGACGTGTTACGGTTCCTGACTGGTGAGCTCGGCGTCGGGACCGGTTGCGCGCGCCCGCTTCCTCACGCGCAGCTTGGCCTGGTGTTCCTGCAGAAGCTCTCGCCGCAGGACATCCCGGTCTTCGGCCACGATCGTGACTAGGCGATCCGAGTCCTCAGCATGATCCCGGACCAATTCCGACAGCGTGCGAACCTGCCGCTCCAACCGATCCAGCCGCCAGAGCACATGCTGCAGTGCGGCCGGCATCTGGCTGTCCTTCGAAAGGCGCGGCATACGCTTGGCCTTCGTCGCGGCCAGCCCTTTGGGCATGTGATCCTCCCGAGTCAGTGCTGAGCGAATGGCAAATAGCGAGCAGCCAACAGCTAGTCGCTAGGCATTCCGAACTATTCGCTATTCGCTGCTTGCTGCTGACCGTTCGACAGGCTCACGGTCCCGAGCAGAGTCGAGGGACCCCTCGCTGCTAGCGGTTAGTATCGTCGCACCTGGCCGCGGTGTCAACCTCCGCCCCGTCCTTTCTATTTTCTTCCCAACCTGCTAAAATCGCGCCTCTATGCAAAACATCCTCGCCATGGTGCTGGCCGGAGGAAAGGGAGAGCGGCTTTACCCGCTGACCCTGCACCGGGCGAAGCCGGCCGTGCCGTTTGGGGGAAAGTATCGGATCATTGACTTTACCCTCAGCAACTGCCTGAACTCCGGCCTGAGAAAGATCGCGGTTCTGATCCAGTACAAATCCCACTCCCTAGACCGACATATCCGGAGGGGCTGGAATATCCTCAACCAGGAAGTGGGCGAGTTCATCGCCTCTATCCCGCCCCAGCAACGCATCGGTGAAGATTGGTACAAGGGGACCGCCGACGCGGTCTATCAAAATCTGTTCCTGATGGACAATGAACAGCCGGCGTTTCTGCTGGTTTTGGCCGGCGACCACATCTACAAAATGAATTATGCCGAGATGTACGACTTCATGATCACCAAGCAGGCCGACGTGGTGGTGGGCGCGATCGAGTTTCCTCTGGCTGAGGCTAGCCGCTTCGGCGTGATCGGGGTGGATGACGAGTGTCGAATTGTGCGGTTCGATGAGAAGCCCAAGCATCCGATGCCGCTGCCGAGCGATCCCGCGCAGGCCTTCGTGTCGATGGGCATCTACCTCTTCAGAGCCGAGGTCATTCGTAAACAGCTAACTGACTCTCGTATTTCGACGCTGTTGTCGACCGACACGAAACACGAGAGCTTGCACGATTTCGGGAAAAACATCATCCCCCGCATGATCCAGAACAGCCGCGTCTTTGCGTTCAAGTTCCATGACGAGAACAAGAAAGCCGTCAAATACTGGCGCGACATCGGGACGCTGGACGCGTATTGGGAAGCCAACATGGACCTGGTTGCGGTGGACCCGCTGTTCAACATGTACGATCAGATGTGGCCGATCCGGACGTACCAGGGCCAGTTTCCCCCGGCGAAGTTCGTCTTCGCGGACGACTACGAGGGCGGTCGAATGGGGATCGCGCTGGACTCGATCGTGTGCGGCGGCTGTATTATCTCGGGCGCCCGCGTGCAGAACTCCGTGCTGTCGCCGAACGTCCTCGTCCAGGATCACGCCGAGGTCCGGGAGTCGGTCGTGATGGAAAACGTCGTGATCGGCGAACACTGCCGGATCAGGCGGGCCATCATCGACAAGGACGTGAACATTCCCCCCAAGACCGAGATTGGCTACGATCTCGGCGCGGACCGCAGCCGTTTCACGGTGACCGATTCCGGACTGGTGGCTATCTCGAAGGGGATGAAGTTGCATGCCTCCCTCCATCCATCCGGTTGACCTGATCGGGGCACTCCGCCACAAACACCTCACGCCAGCCATTGTGTTCCTGACCTCGCGTCGTGCCTGCGACGAGGCCATGCAGGCCTTCCAGCGAAGCCACACGACCCTGCCTCCCGAGCGCCAACACGCCATCACCTCCGTCCTGGACCAGTTGATCGCGCAATACCCGAGCATCGGCGAACATCCGCTTGTCCCCACGGTCCAGCGGGTCGGCGTCGCGGCACATCACGCCGGCCACCTCCCCTCATGGAAAATCGCCATCGAGGAGTTGATGCGCCAGGGATGTCTGGACGCCGTGTTCGCCACCACCACGCTGGCCGCCGGCGTGGATTTTCCGGCCCGCACGGTGGTGCTCACCCAGTCGAGCGTCCGCAAGACCAGAGACTTCACCGAGTTCACGATCAGCGAGGTCCAGCAACTCGCCGGCCGTGCGGGCCGGCGGGGCAAGGACCTGGTCGGCTTAGCGGTCGTCACCCCCTCGCCCTATATCGACTTGACCGTGATCACGAAGGGGCTGACCGGCCAGCCCGAACCGATTGACAGCCAGTTCGTCATCGCCTATCCCATGGTGTTGAACCTGCTCAAGGCGCATCCGCTGGAACAGATCCAGGCCATCCTCGCCAGGAGCTTCGCGCAATTTCAGCTCAACCGCCGGGCCGAGACGCTGGAAGGCAAGCTCGATGTCCTGCACGTCCAGATGGAACCCTACGGCCCACGAGTCTGCACGGAC